>Ga0193743_1002280_pt1 | contig 13698 bp, 16 predicted proteins | sample L2c2metaG_FD_143038 | JGI IMG/M metagenome (GOLD analysis project Ga0193743, IMG submission 143038) | Soil microbial communities from a riparian zone of the East river system, Colorado, United States - L2c2 | ecosystem: Environmental > Terrestrial > Soil > Riparian zone | place: USA: East River... | reverse complement strand
ACCCACCTGAGGCCGGGAGCGATCCTGAGCCTGTCGCAGAGAACGGCCACCGTCCCTCTCTTATTACGCCGTGGAGAATCGGAGGCATAAAGCCTGCATGTTCAAGGTCGGCGACAAGAGCGAGTCCATGACTGCGGCCAGGGACGGGAGCCGAGGCCGAACCTTAACGCCGGAGGCCGTTCATGAGCAAGCGATCCATACAGGTCCAGGAAACAATGTACTGTGGCATTGATGTCAGTGCCAAAAGTCTCACCGTGGCGATTCAGCGCATGCATCAGCCAATCGAGCAAAGGAGCTTCCCTAACACTTCTGTTGGGCACAAAGCTCTTATCGTCTGGCTGCGAAAGGCCAAATTACCGGTTCGAGTGTCGTTGGGAGCAACGGGAATTTACTCTCTGGATCTCGCGTTTGCACTTGATGCGGTGGAGGGGATCGAAGTCGCAGTCTTGAATCCCAAGGTCGCCAATCGATTTGCTCAAACCATACGCCGGTCTAAAACTGACGCGGCAGATGCCGAGGTGTTAGCTGAATACGCTCGTTGAATGCCGTTCACTGCTTGGGTCGCCCCTAGTCTGGGTTCAATGCGACTGCGTTCAATTGTCCGCCACGTCGAGAGTCTGTCTGTGCAGAGTGCTCAGAACCAGAACCGTCTTCACGCGGCACAATGCTCCACTTCCACACCCGGCTGCATCGTTCAAGATTTGAAGCGCTCCGTGGCATCCCTAGAGCTTCGTATCCACAAACTTCGGCGCGAAGCAATGACACTCGTCCGACAGGACGATTTGCTCCAGAAGCGATTTGAGCTGTTGGTAAGCATTCCGGGCATCGCGCAGGTGAGCGCAATGCAATTGCTCGCAGAGCTGTCTATACTGCCGTCAGATCTTACGGTGCGAGAATGGGTTGCACATAGCGGCCTGGATCCTGCGCATGAAATATCTGGAAGCTCAGTGAGGAAGGCATCCCGCATCAGCCGTGCGGGAAATCGTCACCTGCGAAGAGCGCTTTACATGCCGGCGCTGGTCGCATCTCGTTGCGATCCGCACACAAAAGCCTTTTTCGAAAGCCTGCTGGCTCGAAACAAGGCTCGTCTACAGGCGCTCATCGTGGTTGCGAGGAAGTTGCTGCACGCCATATATGGGATATTTCGGAGCGGCCTGACGTACGAGGGTACAAAGCTTTTTCCAAGGATCACGTTGTCCTAACTCGATCTCCTTTAGAGCGCGCGTCTTCTGCACTGATCCACATGTGATCGATTTGCGGTCATAAACCGGAGTGGATGAGTGCATTGGCCTGTTAGCGTGAACCCAGGATCATGCCCTGGCGCCGCGAACAGGACTCGTCTGCGCTCCTTAGAGCAATCGACGAGAGCCACTCAAAGACTCCGTGCTCCCTCGCGAGCTCCGGGAGCAACATCATGCCGGAGAGAAACAGATAAACGTCCGAACCTTCCGCGACCGCTCGTCCCGCGAGTGTGAGAGGAATCAGCCGTAGAAGAAGCAATAACAGCGCACCTCCTCCGACCCAATACACCTCTGGAATTCCGCGCGGGCGTATCAGCATCAGCAGGATGCTGACGGCGACGATGAGCGGAAGTAGAAGATGTGAAAGAGACGCAGAAATCATCTACCACTTCTTCCCATTCTTGTTTGGTCCTAACTGCGTCCCAAGCCAGCCATGCTCCGGCCACGCTTGCAGTGCGTTGTCCTGGTCTCGGCTTAACCGCTCTTGTAACACATTGGATGTCGTACCCAGAAGCACCCGGATCGCGTATTTATCCGTCTTCCCGTCAGCATCCTCTGCCCATACGTGGAGCGGATAAATACCATTGGGAATGCCGCCGACCGCCAAGCTAGCCTCCCAGACCTGACTTCCGGGTATTTGTTGCAGTTGTACGTGTTGCTGCGCATAGCTGGCCTGAATGTGCAGTGCCTCGCTCTTCCCCCAGAACTTTGCACGGATGCGATCCGGAGCTAACACGAAAATTTTCATACTAGTCTCCGATCTTGAAGCGATAGGTTACTGAAAAGTATCCTGAAATCCCTTTGTCGGCCAAGCCACTCGATCTTGGAACGGGGCCGGAGAACAGCCGTCCTACGCCTGCGTTGAACACGACAAAATCGTGGTAGACGTACTTGCCGGAGACGTCGATCTCCTTGCCGATATCCGTGGATGCGAAGGAGGCCGCCGGAACGGGAGCGAGCGCGGTACCCCCACTTCCGTAGAGTGAATCCTGACGGGAAGAGAGGTTGAGAGTTCCTGCCTGGAGGAGCAGTGAGAGGTTTTTGGACGGCGCAAGATCTACATTGATCCGGCTCTGGCGGATGTTCTGAAAGCCGAAAAGATCGCTAAGGCCGAATGCATTATGGTTGCTCGGATACTGCTGATCAAAGGTGCCGTCGACGTTCGGTTTTGCGGACTTGCCGCTCGCGTAATCGTATTCGGCGCCGACGCGTGGGGACCACCGCAATTGTTTGGCGAGATAGGCGAGTTTGATGAATCCTGCGGATGCCTGAATGGAGTTGTTGGCACGGGATCCACGCTGGATCGCACCAAGTGCATCGTAGTCGAAGCCGGCTGGGAGTGTGCCTTCCACCTCCGCTCCGACTGTTGTCTCGAGCTCATGTCCGGAGGTGTTTTGACTTCCTTGAACGGACGGCAAGGCTTTGATCAGGATGAAGGGGCTGCAGGTTGGTGTTGGGGATCCAGGTACTTATCTGTCCGTAGGCTCCGTGGAAGGTCAATCCTGCGCCGTGTTTGTCGAGGGATGCGGGACGTGTGGTGACGACCGAGGAACTGAAGAGGTCGACGCGGTTCTTTTCTCCGACACGAAGGTCGAAGCCGTCGAAGGTTCGACCGGTGTTTGTGAAGTCGCTGACACCGACGAGCCGCTCACTGCCGAACTTCAATTCTTGGCGCCCGGCAAAGACATGCAGTTGCTTATGCTGGAGCAAGAGGTATCCTTCGTGCAGGTCGAAGGTGTCATGCATGTTCGAGTTCACCAAGAGCTGCGAAAGTCCGGGGGCATGCGTGTCCTGGAACTGGAGGCGCATGGTGAGAAACGATACTGGCTGCATTCGTATCCCTGCGCGGACACGGGTCAACCCGTACACCTGGTCGCTGCCGGACAAGCCGTTGTAGGACGTCTCTCCCTCGAGCCGCCCCCGTAGTTCTCCATCGAAGGTGAGCCACGTAGGCAGGCAATTGCAGTTTATCTGCTGTGTCTTTCCTCGGGTCTGAGGGTAGTCGGTGTAGTGCCATACCTGAGTCTGCGCGATGCCCGTGAGACTGAGCAGCGTGAGGGCAAACGCGGCGCGAGGCCAGATCGTGCAGCGTGAGCTAGAAGGTCCTCGCAGCGGGGCCGTGCCTGCCTTGGCGGTGAGAAGAGTGAATTGCGCCGTGCGCCGGAGCACCTCACTTTACCTCGAAGATCTGAAGCGCGGCGGTATCTGCCTTGTCACTCTTTGTGTGGACGACGAAGAGCCGGTGCCGTGACAGGACATAGAGGCATGTCTTGCCGCCGAGCGTATCGACGTGCTGGATGACGCGGTAGCGGTCGGGTGTCTCCTGACTGACTACGTCTACGCCGTCGGCACTGGCGATATAGATTCGCTTGTTCGGGGCGTCGTACTCCATATCGTCCGAGGTATTTCCGATGACGATCGTAGTGATGACCGAACCGTCGGTTGTGTTGAGGACGACCAGTTTTCCCGGGTCGCGGTCGCCAAGGAAGAGCCGATGGCGCACCTGGTCGTAGGCCATGGCGGAGTTGGTGTGGAGCTGAGGATCGGACCAGATGGCCTGCACCGTGCCGCTCTGCAAATCAATGACGCCTACCTGACTCGTATCGCGCATGGAGACATAGAGCTTCCGAGCGGTGCTATCGAGGAGGATGGTCTTGAGCGTGGAGGCTTCCAGTCGTGTGCGGCGCACAACCTTGCGGGTGTCCACCGAGATCTCACTTACGTACGAATATGGGAGGTGGGCCGCACGTCCACCGTTACCGACGAAAAAGGTGCGAGTGAGCGAGTCGTAAACACCAGCATCGGGACCTGGCTCAAGCGGGATGCTGGCGACGAGATGAAGGTCCGTCGCATCCAGAAACTCGCACGAGGCGTTACCCGCATCTGCAACGAGGATCTCTCCCTAATCCTCGAGGAAGACGATCTTGCGGGGCGACTTGACCACGCCACGTGCGCTCTGAAGGTGCTTGCCGGTGCGAAGATCGAAGACCTCGATAGAGCCGTAAACCTCGGCGACGACATACAGGCGGTTATCCTTCAGATCGACGGCGAAGTGGTCGAAGTCTCCTCCCGAGATTTCGGGCAGCGGCGTTGTTCCGATGAGGGTCAAGGGGAGGGCATCCTGCGCCAACAGAGGTCGTTGGAACAGGGTGAACGTGAAGAGTAGGACCACCAGCGTGTGAAGTCGGAACTGCATTGTTGTGCCTCCTGACCGCCTCCCAGAGCTGCTAGGCATGTCTCAAGGTAGAGTGTGCAATGGAGTTGCGAAACCCCAATGTCAGCGGGTTCTCCTATACCCTTTCGGGTATAAGAACGGGAGAAGGAGCCGAGCTAATGGCGCGACGTTAGCGAGCATTCGCTAAAGGCCTTGATATAGATCAGGTGTAGAGTGTGGACCTGCCCGGAGATCTGGTGATTGCGAAGGCAGATGGCGTCATCTTCGTGCCCGCTTCTAGCCGCCGGAGCGATCGCGAATGCGGAGTTCACCAATCTCTTAGACGCCTTCAACTTCAAGGGTGGATTGCGAGCTATTCGACGTGAGAATCGAAGCAAAACTCGGGTGCTGAATGCAATCAATTCTGCCACCCAGTGCAGCGTTATGCTGCACCAAGTGCAAAGCTCATCCACGCCGAAGGCGTGCGGTGGCGTAGCCGCGGTTCGATCAGGACGTGGTCGGAGTCAGGCGCTGGGGAGTAAGGTGCGGTTTGCCGACGATCCACCCAGAACCCAGAAGCGCTCGAAATGCAGCTCAATGCATTATGAAAGAGCGCCCCCACCTCAGAGGATCGAGGCTGGGTGTGGCGCCGCCTCCGCTTCGCTACGCTTTGCATGGGCTTCGCTCCGCTGCGGCGGCGCTTGGGAGTAACCGGTGTGCCCGGCGGAAAAACTGCAGGGAGGTTATACGGAAGAGACTTCGCCGTCTGTACTCAGGATGGTTAACGTTGGTTTCTACAATGGTTGACCTGGAGAATGGCACTCTTGCCTTGGGGAAAGGATACCCGTTGGCACGAATGACATTTCCCCGAAGGAGACAACTCAAATGAGTCGCGACAGCAAGTATATCGGCATGGACGTGCACAGCTCGCTCCTGCCATAGTAGACGCAGTTCCTTCGCGTTTAATTCAATGAATTAATGACTCAGAACACTAGATGCAACCGGAATATACTCCCTCGACCTATCGGTGGCTCTGCTTATGTACTTCGGAATTGCGTACTCGTTCTTCCGAGGTGAGGTCTCGCAATAAGAGAAGGGTTATGGATACTCACTATCATCGGCGGTTTGAACTCGTGACGAGAAGAAAGCTTAGAGCGGCAGCGGATTTGACTAAGCATTTGGTTCCTATTTGCCTTTGCAAGTACGGCGAGAGCACTTCATTCAGAACGGTCAAATAGATGACGAAGCGTCGCCTCGGTGTCTTCGATCGCCTTCTGCTTGGTCAGGCCATAGGCCTTGGGGTGCGCAAGCAAGAGCGCCGCCGAGCCATGCAGACAACTCAGCATCTGACGCACGCGCATATCAACAACAGCATGGGGAATTTCGGCTGGCAATAGTGCCTGCACAATCGGTCGGATTCGCGCGACGAACTCCTGCCCTAATCGCTCTCGGTCAGCAATCACCTGTCGGTCAGAGTGCCGAACCAGAAAGATTAGCGAATAGTGGTCTGGATAATTCGTAGCAAACCGTATCACCGCCGCAACGTACCGCTTCAAGCGCTCCCAGGGATCAGCAACTGAATCCAACTCGCGGTTCATCTTCGCCGCAAACCGGGTATACAGTTGCGTGCAGATATGTTGCGTCAACGCCTCTTTGTTCTCAAAATGCCGATACATCGCCATCTGAGAACAGTTGGCCTCCTGGGCAACGCGTCGCATCGAGAGGCTTTCATATCCCTCGTTCGTCAACAGTTTGCTCGCAGCTTCAATAATTCGCTCTCGAAGAGCGAAGCCTCCTCCGTCAGCAGAAGACTTGGTCATAAATTCAATTCTACAAGATTCCTGTTTACGGTGTATACAGGGATAGTGCTTACGCCGTATACTGAAAAAGTTGATGAGTACGAGCATGATCACCGTAACGCCAATTCCGAAGTGCCATAGAACGATCCTGCGAATTTTTGTTGCGCTGGGACTCGTCATCTACAGCCCCTCATTGATCGGGCAGAGCACACGATCGATCTCAAACTGCGTAACGATTACGAACACCAGCGATGTTGCTCACTGCATCGGTTCTGTTCGTCCGACAACGCCAGTGCCCGACCTCGACTCCAGGCATACCTACACGCTTCCCGAACTGATAGATATTGCCGAAACGGCCAGCCCGGAAGGTCGCATAGCATGGGCCAACGCCAAGCGTGCGCTTGAGCGCACCGGCATTGACCGCGCGCTCTATCTTCCGATCCTGACCTTCGTCGCTCAAGGAAGCGATGCACGCTTCATCGTGCCCTTCCCAGAGCCCATCGCGCCTCGAGGATATGTCACCGTTGAGGAGCCCATCGCATCTGCACAAATGCAACTTGAATATGACTTGCTCGACTTCGGTCGCGGACCGAAACTCGACGGCAGCAAAGCCCTTGAGATCGCCTCTTCTCTTCGCCTCGGCCGCGTGCATCAGACCCTCGCCTTTGGAACGGCCACGCAGTTCTACAGGACGCAAAGCGCGATAGGCCAGCTCGCGGCGGCGAACATCATTCTTCAAACCGCAGAGACGCTTCTTCAGAACGCGGAGTCACAGTTCGACAACGGGCGCGCCACGCTGCCCGACGTGGAAAACGCGCGGGCCGGAGCCGCGGAGGCCCGCTATAATCTGGCCTCCGCACAGGGAGAGGTGAGAAAGTCGAAGCTCGCACTTACTGAGGTGATCGGCGTCGAACCGACCGCGGAGATCGAAATTCCCGGGCAGAATGAGGCCGATTTGCCCGGCAGCTTCGATACTTCGGTCGAAGAGCTCATCCATACTGCCTGGAAGACCCGCCCCGATCTTCTAGCCCGCTCGCAGGAACTGCGAAGCGCCCACGATTCTTATCGGAGCGCCCGCGCCTCTTATCTGCCAAGCGCAGGCCTCAGCGCCTCAGGAGGACAGACAAATGCTTGGCCCTCAGCGGACTGGGGAGTACTTGGACCCGCCAGTGTGTCTACATGGTCTGTTGAAGCGAAGCTTCGTTGGACGATCTTCGACGGCGCACGAAAGCATGAAGTAGCAACCGCTCTTGCGGAGCAGCAGGCGGCTGGTGAAGAGCAGCGAGCAACGGAGGACTCCGTCACTCGTCAGGTCTGGGATGCCTACGTCGACTATCAAACTGCCTTCGAGCAGCAGCGCTCTTCGAAAAGCTTCCTTGCCGCCGCACAGACCTCGTATGATTCATCGCTTGACGCTTACAAATACGGCGTTCGTTCACTCGTCGACGTGGTCGAGTCGGAGCGTCAACTCGCAGAAGCCCGCCTTGTAGCCGTTCGCTCGCAAGCTCAACTGATGCAGAGTGCTGTTGCGCTCGGCTATGCGACTGGAGCCCTTTTGAAGGGCACTACGACACCAGGAGTCCGTCCGTGAGAGCCCCTCTTCGCCTCTTCATCTTTGTATCGCTTTCTGTATCTCTTTTCGTTGGCTGCAGCCGCAATCCCAACGTGGAGATTGTCGGCTCCTACTTTCCCGGATGGATGATCGCTCTCGCAATCGGCGTGTTACTTGCTCTCGGCTCTCACGTTTTGCTGCGCAGGCAAGGAATGGATCACTCGATTGGTCATCCCGCCCTCATCTACCCCGGAATGGTCGTCCTCTTTACCTGCCTGCTCTGGCTCTGCTTCTTCGCATGAAGGTGAATAAGTAATGTCCTACAACAAAGCCAAACTAAGTCGCCTCCTTGGAATTGGTATCGTCAGTCTCGCGCTACTGGTTCTGCTCATCTCCGTCTTGCAGGTCGACCGTCATCCCCGCACCGATGACGCGACCGTCCGCGCAAACTCCATTGCCTTCGCGCCTGAGGTTGAAGGCCGTCTGATAAGTTTGCCGGTCCAGGATAATCAGACCGTTCGCAAGGGCGATATTCTCTTTGTGATCGATCCTCGCCCATTCGAGTATGCGCTTGCCCAGGCCAAGGCCGACCAAGCCACGCTGGAGGGCCAGATCGACGATGAGCGGCGGCACATTGCCGTGGAACAGAGCGCTGTCGGCACCGCCCGAGCCGGCGTGACTGGGTCACAAAGCGGCATCAGCGCAGCTCAAAGCAGTTATCTCGCCTCCAAGGCAGCGGTCGAGCACGCAACAGCAGGTCAGGCTGCCGCCGAGGCGCAACTGCGCTTCGCCCAGAATGACTATGACCGCATCGTTCCCTTACTCGCTAAACACTACGTCACTGTGCAACAGGGCGATCAAGCCCAGACCGCGCTTAGCGTCGCACGCCAGACCTACCAGGAGTCATCCTCGCAGCTGTTGCAAGCGCAGGCGCAGGAGGCGATGGCCCTTGCCGCTAAAGAGGCGGCCTCCGCCAACTTCCAGGGATCACAATCCAAACTTGGTGAGGCTCAGCATACGGTCGACAATTTGGAAACCTTGACGGCCGAACGCCCAAACCGGGCTGCAAAGGTCGAGCAGGCGGAACTGAACCTGCAGTGGTGCTATGTGAGGGCGCCATTCGATGGCTACGTCACCAACATGAACATCTCACAAGGCGCTTACGCTCGCGTCGGCGCACCGATGTTCACCCTTATTGACACGAGTACCTGGTGGGTGCTCGCAAGTTATCGCGAGTCGAAGCTGACACACATCCATCCAGGCATGCATGTGGAGGTCTATCTCATGGAACATCCGACTCGGCGCTTCGATGGAGTGGTCGATAGCATTGGCCGCGGTATCTTCCCCGAGGATGGAGCCGAGGCGGGAGGATTTCCGGCAGTTGATCGCACCTTGAATTGGGTCCATCTCTCCGCGCGTTTTCCCGTGCGTATCCGCGTCACCAACCCCGACCCCGAGTTCTTCCGTATCGGCGCAACCGCGATCACTATCGTCCGTTAGAAAGCATTTCATGGCCGCAGTTCACTCCAGAAACTTCATCGCTCTCCGAACCCTTCGGAATGAATTGACGCCCTTTCCAGGACGCCTCTCGGGCAGTCTTCGAGACGCACTCGCCATCGTCATCGCCCTTGTGACTGCTATGACCCTGCGCGTCCCTGGCATCGCGCTTGCGCTTTCTCTTCTCTTCCTTCTCCAGCGTGAACGACCGGGGCTTACCCTGCGCAGCGCAGCGCAGATTCTCGGAGGAGGCGCGACCGCCTGTGCTGCAACGCTCTTTTGGGTCCAGATCACAGACGGAACCGAGGTCGCTCGTTACCTCGGCCTGATTCTTGGGATCTTTATCGCCGCTTTTGGCATGGCGACTACCACTCTGCCGCTTTTCTTCACTCTCTTTGGTTTTTACGGATTCGTAGATCTTGCCGCCTGGGATGCACGCCGTCCTCCAACCGTCATTGCAGGCAGCAACCTCTACGGCGTCGCCTCGCTTGCCATCGTCATGCTCAGCTCTGTTGGCGTCGAATACCTCTTCGGAACTCGACACCCGGCCAAGGAACTGGAGAGCGAGAGGCAGAGTCGCTTGTCGATCCTCTCCCGCTTCTTCCGTGCTTTGGCAGAAGACCCCTCAAGCCGTGACCCGGAGCAGCTACGATCGTTGCACAACACCCTGATCAAGTATGCGCATGCCGGCGAAGTACGGTTGAATCGCTTGTACGAGCGCATTCGAGACATTGCCCCGAGCCTGGCCAAGGTCCCTCTCGGCACCCATTACCGGATCGGCCTGTTGGCACGCGTCCTTGAGAAGAGTACCCTCATTGGCTTTGAAGCAGTAGCAGAGCGTGACCGGCCCTATTACGCCGCCATCGCAGATCAATGCGACAGCCTGATGGATAACAAGATGACCGTCAGTCGCCGTATCCCGTTGGAGCCACAACCGCGCGGAACCTCTCCACGACTTCTGGATATTCACACAGAGCTCCAGCAGTATGCGGCGAGTATCGAGTCGCCGCAGGAAGCCGTCAGCCTTGCCTCCGAACTCGCGACTCAGTCCACACCCTCGTTCCGCCTCTTCCATCCAGACGCCTTCGAATCGGGCGCCGCCGCGACCTATGCTCTCAAACTTACGCTCGCCGCCACGCTTTGTTACACGGTCTACAACGCTGTTGCTTGGCCCGGCATCCTTACCTGCGTCATCACCGTGCTTTTCACCGGTCTCAGCCCGACTGGTCAGATGAAGCAGAAACAGCTCTACCGTTTCTTAGGGACAGCCGTTGGGGGCGTCTTTGCGATTGCAGCCGAGTCGCTGCTATTTCCCAACATGGATTCCATCACGTCGCTCGTTCTCGTCGTTGCCTCAGTCGCTTTTATCGCTGGATGGGTATTGCGCAGCCCGCATATAAGTTCGGTCGGAACGCAGATTGGTTTTGCATTTTTCCTTACGACACTCCAGGGATTCAGTGCTACAACCCAGATTGCTACCGCTCGCGACCGGATCATCGGGGTCACGCTCGGAATTGTCGTGATGTGGTTTATCTTCGATCAGTTATGGCCCACACGCACCAGCGACGAACTGAGCCGAATTCTGCGCCGAATTCGCGATGCCGCTGTACAGTTGAACCGAATTGACCGCCAACAACATCCGGAGAGCTTCGTGCAGGCACTTACTCGTCTCCGCGTTGCCGTGTCCCTTGACCTTGCCTCCATGCAACTCCTGGAATCCGGTGCCTACTTCGATTTTGGCAGGGGGTACAAGCGCGAACTCGTCCAGAGCCGAAGACTTGTCCGAAATATCGAAACCGCCGCCTCCGAGTTTTATACCGAAGCCCTGCGGCAGGGTAACGACAGTACGCCACAACCTTTGACAGATGATCAAAGACGTTCGCTTTAAACGAAAATGTTCGGCCCAGCTTCGCAGATGAATGTGCGGTGTCGGCCACATCACGGCTCAGGCTTTCGTGCTGACCTTGCGAAGCAAGCAGCGCTTCCCAACTTTTCAGGTCGGTAAACAGAAGGCGGTTAGTAAGCGTCCGGGCGTCGCCCATTGGCGGTGAAATTGTTGCCGATTTCGAGAAGACCCGTCAGTTTTGGAATTTCACGATGCCTGAAATAAAGCTGTAGGTGGTGGTGGTGATGCGGTGACGGTAGATGTCCGAGTAGAGCTCAGGGGAGTAAGGTGCGGTTAGCCCACCATCCAGGAGTCCCCGGGGCGCGGCGTGCACTTCAGACAACCGGCATCGGCATCGCGCGGCACCAGAAGAAGTGCTCTTTGACGATATCCCCTAACGCAGGAGCGGCTGCGCCTGCGCGAATGCGAAATACCCTATAACTTTTTGTGTTTGGACGCGGAACATGCATAAGCGGAGACTCATGAATGAGGAGAAATAATGATGAACAAGACATACACAAACATGTTTCTCGCGGTCACGGTTCTGGCGACAACGGTTTCGGCTTCGGCATCGATATATCGGACAGCAAGCACACTCGTAGTACAGCAACCCACGACGCTGGCTCAGGTGGCTGGTGAAGACATCCTGCTGCGGGAGTTGGGCAACGGTCAGACCTATCTGTATGTGGAAGAACAGGATGGGGGGCTGCTGGCGGCCTTCGATGTTACCGATCCCGAGCACATCAAGCTTGCCTCTTCTGTCGAAACAGGTCTACGAGGAAGCTTCAACTTTGTGCGCCCGGTCGGAAGCTCGTCCGAGCTCATCCGCTTCCAGGATGGCTCAGGAGACGGTGTCATCGACTTCCACAAGGCAAAAGCACCTCGTGTTGGTCTCATCGAAGGCGGTCTATCTGATCCTTCGGAGAATCTCGGCGATTCCGGATATCTCGCCGTCGGCCCACTTCTACGCAGGACGGCGTTCAGTCCGCAGCCACGCGACATTCAAGTGGTCGAAACGGCGGGCGCGCCCCGTCTTCTGGCCACAGTGACGAACGTGAAGCAGCAGGTGACACGTCCTGAGACAGGAACCGTGTTCCTACTAGGCGACAAGGGAGTTACGGTGGTCCGACGCCTCGACGTGGAACAGCAGCACGCTCTGGACGAAGCACGCAAGAGCCAGAACTAGGCGGATCCATGCTGGAAAAGGAGGACGGCGCAAGCCGTCCTCCTTTTCTTTGCCAGCCCATTCTCTCCATCACCTCGGCGCTGCCGTAGGGGAAAATAGAAATGGTGCATCATGGAAAACTTTCGCCTCACTGTCTTTCGCTCCGTTGCACGGCACCTGAACTTCAGCCGTGCGGCTGAGGAGTTGCTGCTGACTCAGCCGGCGGTAACGAAACAGATCAAGGCTCTTGAAGAGGAGTTCGGTCTTCCGCTGTTCGATCGCAGCGGCGGCCATATTCGCCTGACAAAGTACGGAAGCGCTCTGCTCCCCTACGCTGAAAGGCTGAAGGCGCTTGGCGAGGAGGCCCTCTCCGCCGTCACCATCCTTTCGGACCGGCATGCGGGCTCTCTTTCGCTTGGGGCTTCCAACACAATTGGGCAATATCTACTCCCGAACGTGATCGCAGGTTTTCTTCGCGAGCAGCCGCACATTCGCATCACTGCCCGAAGTGGCAACGCGGATGAGACGATCGAATTGCTGTTGGCGAAGCATATTCAACTTGCCCTGGTGGAAGGTCGTAGAACACGCAAGGATGTGCACTACGAAACCTTCATGCGCGATCGCATGGTACTTGTGGTGCCCGCAGGCCATTCCTGGGCTGAACAGACCATCGAAATCGGCGCCCTGAAAGAGAGTCCGCTGCTGATGCGGGAGGTCGGCTCGGGCTCGCGGCGGACGATCGAACATGGATTAGCCGAGGCCGGACTTAGTACCAAGTCGCTCACCATTTCGATGGAGTTGGACTCAACGGAGGGCCTGATCAGCGCCGTGGAAGCGGGGCTAGGCGTCACGTTCGTTTCGCAGTGGGCGGTGCGGAATCAGCTTGCGCTTGGCAGCTTGAAGCTGGCAAAGGTGCGAGGGCTGAAACTTGCGCTCTTGTTGTCTCTCGCCTATCCGGCAGGACCTGAGCCTTCCGGCAACGCGGGACTGTTCCGCCACTTCCTGCTGGAATGGGCGCAGAAAGCTTCACGATGAGAGCTCTGACTCGGTTGTTCATAACGGCTCTGACGATGCTCTAGTTCAGCAGGATGAGTTTCTTCGTTTGCAGCGTGACGGGCATCCATGTAAGTTGAGTAGGGCCTTCGGCCCGCGAAATTCCATGAAAATCGCTTAGTTCCGAGTCATAATCCAGAACGGCTGGGAGTGGCGAGATCGAAATGACAGTGGAGATGCTGAAGCCGAATGTAAGTTTGATCCGGAGCGTGCGTTAATCGAGCGAATAAATGGTGCGTTGTCTCTCCCCTGTGGGAGCGGCGATAGCCCGAGACCCAGGTTAATGTAAGCCCGGCACGTTCTCCATTCCCGCCAGGAGGAAGCCTATGCCTTACAGGATGGCGGGAATCGA
>Ga0193743_1002279_pt1 | contig 13702 bp, 11 predicted proteins | sample L2c2metaG_FD_143038 | JGI IMG/M metagenome (GOLD analysis project Ga0193743, IMG submission 143038) | Soil microbial communities from a riparian zone of the East river system, Colorado, United States - L2c2 | ecosystem: Environmental > Terrestrial > Soil > Riparian zone | place: USA: East River... | reverse complement strand
GGTGACCGAGGGGGCGGTCGCTCGCCAGAACACCGTCGGGGAGAAGATCCCGCGCCAGGTCTGGCGGGTCGCGGCGGTGATCGCGTTCGGCGCCTTCACCGGCCAACTGGACACCTCCGTGGTGAACGTCGGGCTGGACACCGTGGCCCGCGACCTCGGCGCCGACCTGGGCGCCGCGCAGTGGATCGCCAACGGCTACCTGCTCGCCCTCGCGGTGTCCCTGCCCGCGTCCGGTTGGCTGACCCGCCGGCTCGGGCCGACCCGGTTGTGGCTACTCGCGCTGGCCGGCTTCACCCTGGCGTCCGCGCTCTGCGCGCTGGCCGGCTCGCTGGGCTGGCTGATCGCGCTGCGCGTGCTGCAGGGCCTGTGCGCCGGGCTGGTGGTGCCGGCCGGGCTCACCGTGATCGGCAGGGCGGTCGGACCCGGGCGGCTGGGGCGGGTGATGGCCAGCCTCGGCGTGGTGATGACGCTCGCCCCGGCGCTGGGCCCGAGCGTGGGTGGTCTGCTGCTGCAACTGGCTCCGTGGCCGTGGCTGTTCTGGATCAACGTGCCGATCGGGGTGGCCGGCCTGCTGCTCGGGCTGCGCCACCTGCCGAAGGGTGGCGCGGCCGCGGACGGCGGTGGGCCGCTGGACCGGCTGGGGTTGTTACTGGTCAGCGCCGGGGTGCCGCTGCTGGTCTACGGCTGCGCCGCGTGGGGTGAGCAGGGCGGGATCGCCACCGCGCGCGTCGCGGGGCCGCTGGCGCTGGGCATGCTGGCGTTGGTCTGGTTCTCCGTCCGCGGCCTGCGCCAGGCGCACCCAATCCTCGACCTGCGGCTCTTCGCCATCCCCAGCTACGCGGCCGCCGGGCTGACCACGGCGTTCACCAGCGCCGCGATGTTCGGCGCCGGCCTGCTCTTCCCGCTGTACTTCCAGCTCGGCCGGGGCGAGGACACGCTGGCCACCGGGCTGCTGCTGATCTCGATGAGCATCGGCAACGTGCTCGCGCTGCCGATCGTCGGGCGGCTGACGGACCGGTTCGGCGGCGGGCTGGTGAGCCTGTGCGGCGGCCTCGCCTCGGTGGCCACCACCGTGCCGTTCGCGCTGCTCGACCTGCACGCCGGCGACGTGCTCGTGCAGGCGCTGCTGGTGCTCCGCGGCCTGGCGATCGCCGCCGCGATGATGCCGCCCACCGTCTCGGCCTATCGTGCGGTCACGGCCGGGCAACTGCCGGACGCGACCACCCAGGTCAACATCCTGATGCGGGTCGGCGGCGCGCTCGGCGGCGCGCTGTTCGCCGTGGTGCTCACCGGCGCGCTGCCGGCTGGAGCCGGGCCCGCCTTCCACGCTGCCTTCTGGTGGCTCACCGGAGCCTCGGCGCTCGGCCTGTTCGGCGCGGCGTGGCTGGCCGTCACCGAGCGCCGGACCGCCCCGTAGGCTGCGCGCTTGGTCAGGCGGCGCTACGGGGGGCGGCGAAGTGGACCGGAGAACCGATACCCGGGAGGCCATCCGTTCGGTGGCACTGGAGCTGTTCAGCGAGCGAGGCTACGACCGGACATCGCTGCGCGAGCTCGCCGAGCGCCTGCGCATCACCAAGGCGGCGGTCTACCACCACTTCGCCACCAAGGAAGACATCCTGGCCAGCCTGGCCGAGGATTTCGCCGTCCCGGTAGGCGAGCTGCTGGCCTGGGGCCGAGGCCAGCCGGCCGGCCCGGCGACCCGTCGTGAGCTGCTGCGCCGTTACGCCGACCTGCTCGCCGGGCGGCATGGCCGGCTGGTCCGGTTCCTGGAGGACGACCGGGCCGGCCTGCGGGAGCTGGCGCCCGCGCGGCAGCTCCTCGGTCAGCTGGACGAGCTGTCCGCGCTGCTGCGCGACGGCGGGCCCGCACCGGAGGCGACGCTGCGCGCGCGACTCTGCCTGATCGCTCTGCACGGCGGCGCCGCCGTGTCCGCTGGCCCGGGCGGTACCCGCGCCGGCCTGGCCGAGGAGGCGGACCGCCGGGAGGCCGCGCTGGTGGTGGCCCAGGATCTGGCCGGGCCGGTCGGCTTCTGACTCAGTGTGCTGAGAACGCCGACTCAGTGTGCTGAGAGCCCCGACTCGCGGGGGTGAAGGGGGTGGTGGAGGTCGCGGGTCGCTAGGTCGCGGGTGGCTGGGGTGTCGCCTTGGAACAGGTGGTCGCGCAGGGTGCGGCCGGTGTACTCGGTGCGGAAGCTGCCTCGGTCCTGCAGCTCTGGGATGACCCGTTCGACGAATTCGTCCAGGCCGCCCGGGGTGAGGTGCGGCACCAGGATGAATCCGTCGCTGGCGTCGGCCTGCACGTAGCTGTCGATCTGCTCGGCCACCTGGGCGGCGGTGCCGATGAACGACTGCCGGGCGGACGTCTCGATGATCAGCTCGCGGATGCTCAGGTTCCGGGACTCGGCCAGCTCCCGCCACTGCCGGGCCAGCGCCACGGTGTCCCGCTCGTGCCGAACCCGCCCACGGGTGATCGACACGTTCTCCGGATCGGGGTCCACGTCCGGCAGCGGCCCGTCCGGGTCGTACGCCGAGAGGTCCCGGCCCCAGACCTGTTCCAGGAACGCGATCGCGGTCTGCGGCCCGACCTGCTGGCGGCGCACATGGGCGGCCCGCTCCTCGGCGTCGGCCGGGGTGTCACCCAGCACGAAGGTGGCCGCCGGAAGGATCTTCAGGTCGTCCGGGTGCCGGCCGTAGCGCGGCATCCGGCCCTTCAGGTCGGCGAAGAACGCCTGGCCGGCCTCCAGGGTGCCGTGCCGGGAGAAGATCGCGTCGGCGGTCGCCGCGCCGAACTCGCGGCCGGGATCGGAGTCCCCGGACTGCAGGAACACCGGGTAGCCCTGCGGGCTGCGTGGCGTGCCGAACCGCCCGCTCACCTGAAACAGCTCGCTGCGGTGGTCCACCGGGCTGATCGCCTCGTCCGGGACGAACACCCCAGCCGCCTGGTCGGCCCGCACCGCGTCCGAGGCCCAACTGTCCCAGAACTTCTTGGCCACCTCGAGGATCTCCGCGGCCCGCTCGTAGCGCTGCTCGGGCCGGAGGAACCCGCCGCGCCGGAAGTTCTCCCCGGTGAAGGCGTCCGAGCTGGTCACCAGGTTCCACGCGGCCCGCCCACCGGACAGGTGGTCCAGCGAGGCGAACTGCTTGGCGATCTCCACCGGCTCGTTGAAGGTGGTGTTGATGGTGCCGCCCAGCCCGAGGTGGGTGGTCACCGCGGCCAGCGCGTTGAGCACGGTGAACGTGTCCGGTCGGCCAACCACATCCAGGTCATGGATCTGCCCCCGGTGCTCGCGCAGCCGCAGGCCCTCGGCCAGGAACAGGAAGTCGAACAGCCCGCGCTCGGCGGTGTGGGCGAAGTGCACGAAGGAGGCGAAGTCGGTCTGGCTGCCCGAGTTCGGGTCGCTCCACACCGTGGTGTTGTTCACCCCGGGAAAGTGCGCGGCCAGGTGGACCTGCTTCTTGCGCGACCTGGTCATGCCCGGGCCTCCGTGAAGTAGTTGGCCGGGCGGGCCAGCCCGAACCGATCGCGGAGCGTGGCGGGCGTGGGCGCCGACGGGCGCAGCCCGCGCTGCACCAGCAGTGGCACCAACCCTTCGGCGACCGTGTGCATCCCGCTGGGCAGCGCCAACGGGACCAGCGTGACGCCGTCCGCGGCGCCGGATCCGACGGCTTCCTCAATAAGGTCGGCCAGCGCGACCGGGGTACCCAGGATCCGGAGCGTCCCGTGCTCGGTTCCGCCTGGCCCGTCGTGCCATCCGTCCAGTTGCGCCAGCGTGGCCTGGGCCTGGTCGGGGGTGTCGGCGAGCAGGGTCTCGACGTCCAGCAGCACGGCCACCTCATCCGGGTCACGCCCGGCGGCGGCCACCGCGTCCCGCACCCGCGCCCTGGCATCGGCCGCCGCGGCCAGGTCCGGCGCGGCGATCCGCACCACCTGCGCCCACCGGCCGACCACCGGTAGCGCTTCGAGCTCGTCCTCGACGTGATCCAAGCGCAGCACCACCGGCGGGTGGGCCTGCGGCGAGCGCGGCGTGATGGAGGGCCCCTTCACCGAGAAGAACTCGCCGGCGAAGTCGACGTAGTGCAGCTTGTTCCGGTCGACGTAGCGGCCGGTGGCCTGGTCCCGGATGACCGCGTCGTCCTCCCAGCTGTCCCACAGCCGCACGACCACCTCGACCGCGTCGGCGAGCTCCCGCCAGAGCGTGTCCGCCGGCGGCGGGCCGTCGCTCCACTCCTTGCGGCCGAACAGGTCAGCCTCGGCCTGGGTACCGGACACCTCGGGCTGCCAGCCGGCGCGGCCCAGGCTGACGAAGTCCAGCGTGGCGATCGCCTTGGACAGGTGGAACGGCTCGGTATGGGTCACCGTGGCGGTCGGCACCAGCCCGACCGTCCTGGTCAGCGGCGCGACCCTGGCCGCGATCGCCACCGCGTCGAGCCGGCCGCGCACCAGGCCGGCCTGTCCCTCGGCGGGCGGGGCGAACGAGTCGGGAATGGCTAGGAAGTCCAGCCCGGCGCGGTCGGCCAGCTGGGCCAGCCCGGTCCAGTACCCGGCGGTGAACAGCTCGCCGGGACGCGCGTCGGGCAGCCGCCAGGCGGCGGGGTGCCGGCCGGCGCCGTCCAACTCCACGGCCAGGTAGGGGGTCACTCCTGCCCCAGCCAGTGCTTGGCCAGCAGCTCGTGGCTGCGCACCCGGTCGGCGTGCTCGCTGGTGATCGTGGTGACCACCAGCTCGTTCGCGCCGGTGACCTTGGTCAGCGCGTGCAGCCGCTCGGCCACGGTGGCCGGCGAGCCGACGAACTGGGTGGCCACCCGGTCGGCCACGGCGGCCCGCTCCTCGTCGGTCCACTCCAGCGCGTTGGCTTCGGCCGGAGTCAGGTACGGCGTCGCGCCCTTGCCGGATCTGATGTCCAGCACCCACTTGGCGTAGGGGGCGGCCAGTTCCCTGGCGGTCTCGTCGTCGTCGGCCACCACCACATCGGCGGAGACCATCACGTAGGGCTCGTCCAGCCATTCCGACGGGCGGAACGCCTCCCGGTAGGCGGCCACCGTCTCCAGCACGAAGGTCGGCGCCACGTGGTAGCTGGCGGCCAGCGGCAACCCCGCCTGACCGGCCGTCCGCGCGCTGTCCCCCGGCGTGGACCCGAGTATCCAGACCTCGACGTCGGCGCCCTCGGCGGCCGACACGTGCAGCGGCCTGCCGTTCGGCGCGGTGTAGCTGCCCCGCAGGAAGGCCAGCACGTCGGCGATCTGCGCGGCGTAGTCCGCCGGCGGCTCGTCCAGCCGGTAACCCAGGAGCTCGCCGAGCGCGGCGTAGGCGGTCGTGTCGGCCACCATCTTGGGCTGCGGCTTGGGCAGCAGCACCCCGTCCACCACGCGTTCCGGAACCTGCGGAGGGCCACCCCCGGAGCGTCGGCTCAGCACTCGGTGCAGGTCGAAGCGGCCGAGCCCGAGGTCTACCCGGCCGGGGTGCAGCGCGGCGATCGTGCCGAACTGTTCGGCGGCCACCAGCGGCGCCAGGTTCGGCAGCAGCACCGCGCCGGAGCCCACCCGGATCCGGTCGGTGGCGCCGGCGATCAGCGCCACCAGTACGCCGGGTACCGACGAGGCGACACCATCCGCGAGGTGGTGCTCGGCCACCCAGTAGCGGTGGTAACCGGACCGCTCGGCCGCCTGGGCCAGGTCGATGGTGTTGCGCAGCGCGTCGGCCGCGGTGCCCCCGGCCGGCACCGGCGACAGGTCCAGCACGGAGAGCGGGATCGAGCTCTGGGTCATCGGATCCTCCCGGTTAGGCTCCACGCGCCAATCAGTCAGACCAACCCCACCGGATCCGGCATTGTTCCGGCGTGCGCCAAACCAGCTCGACTGTAGGCCGGCATTCTCGGAAACCGCCATCCATCGGTGAGCACGCATATCTCAGGCCACGCCCGAATCACCTTGAACCAGCGCAAACTCCACGGTATTAGTGGAGTTATGGCGGACCTACGAGAGCTCGTGTGCCGCCGTCACCTGGACTACAAGCGCACCGCTAGCGCGCTGTGTCAGTCGGGACGTCACACCGTCTGACCCGCACTTGGCCGCGACCGCGGCCGGCGCAGCCACCCGACGCTCACCGTCCCCAGGAGTCTGTTGTGTCCGCATCAGTTGCCCACGTCCCCGGCCTTCCCGCCGCCGCCCCTCCCACCGCCGCGCGGCTGACCAGCGATGCCACCGCCGATCGGCAGTTCCAGCGGCAGGCGATCACCGAGCACTTCCTCACCGCGTTGGAGGACGTGGTGTGGCGCTACCGGGCGCTGTCCGGGCACCCGGAGCACGCCGACCTGTACGCCGAAGTGGTCACCGCGGAGGTGGCCCACCAGCTGGCGGTGGCCCGAGGCGCCCTGCACCGGCACCCCTTGGTCAGCTGACGAAACGGTCGTCCTCAGCTGTGTGGTGATCCTCAACCCTGGAGAACTCTGAGGTGATGGTCACCCCGAGAGCGGAGCCAGGCGTGCCACGATGAGCGCATGGCTGATGATCGGTGGGCAGCGGTCGACACCTATTTCGGCGACCTGATGATCGGCGATGACCCGGTGCTCGCGGCAGCCGAGGCGAACAGCAGGTCGGCCGGCCTGCCGGACATCGCAGTCTCGCCGGCCCAGGGCAAGTTGCTACAGCTGCTGGCCAGGGTCTCGGGGGTGCGGCGGATCCTGGAGATCGGCACGCTGGGTGGCTACAGCACGATCTGGTTGGGCAGGGCATTGCCCGCCGACGGCCGGCTGATCAGTCTGGAATTCGACCCCCGGCACGCCGAGGTGGCCCGCGCCAACGTGGCCAACGCCGGCCTGGGCGAACTCGTGGAGATCCGCGTCGGGCCGGCGCTGGAGTCGCTGCCCAAGCTCGCCGCCGAGCAACCCGACCCGTTCGACCTGGTCTTCATCGACGCCGACAAGGAGAACAACGCGGCGTACTTCGACTGGGCGGTGCGGCTGTCCCGCCCCGGCGCGCTGATCATCACGGACAACGTGGTGCGGGGCGGCAAGATCCTCGACCCGAACCACCCGGACGCCCGGGTGCAGGGCTCGCGGCGGTTCGCCGAGCTGGTCGGTGCGAACCCGCGAGTCAGCGCCACGACGCTGCAGACCGTCGGGGTCAAGGGCTGGGACGGCTTCACCCTGGCCGTGGTGAACGACTCCTGACCCGACCGCACTAACGTCCGGGCAGCAACACCGTCTTGCCGACCGTGGCCCGTGACTCCAGCGCGGCGTGTGCCCGCGCGGCCTGGGCGAGCGGGAACTGGCTGTCCACCACCGGCACCAGCCGCCCGGCCGCCAGCTCGGCCATCGCGCGGGTTTCCAGCTCGCGGAGCAACTCCGGCCGGCGCAGCAGCCTCGGGCCCAACGCGGTCACGGTGAGTCCGCGATCCTGCAGGTCCTGGGTCTCCAGTCGGGTCGGCTCGCCGGCCGACCAGCCGAAGATCACCTGCCGGCCGCCGATCCCGAGCAGCTCAAGCGATTGCCGGCCCACCGCGCCGCCGACCCCGTCCAGCACCAGGCTGAGCTCGCGGCCCCCCAGCGCGGTGTTCACCCGGTCCGGCCAGTCCGGCTCGCGGTAGTCGATCGCGGCGTCCGCGCCGATCTTGTCCACCACCGCGACCTTCTCCGGCCCACCGGCGAGGCCGATCACGAATCCACCCGCGTGGCGCACCGCCTGCACGAACAGGTTGCCCAGACCACCGGCGGCGGACGGCACCAGTACGACGTCCTGGCTGGTCACGGCGGCGAGATCGAGGATGGCCAGCGCGGTCCGGCCGCTGCCGATCATGGCGACCGCGGCGGCCGGGTCGACCCCGTCGGGCAGCTCGTGCACGCTCGCCGCCGCCGCCACCGCGCGCTCCGCGTAGCCGCCGCTGGCCCACCCGAGGTGAGCCACCACGCGGCGGCCCACCCAGCCGGGGTCCACCCCGGGTCCGACCGCGTCGACGGTCCCGGCCACCTCCCGGCCCGGGATCATCGGCAGGACGGGTGCCGGGAACTTGCCCTGGTTGCGGCCGGAGCGCAGCACGGTGTCCACCAGGTGCACCCCGGCGGCCTGGACGGCGATGCCCAGCTGGCCGGCCGCCGGTTCGGGGTCGGGTACCGATTCGTAGACCAGGGTGTCCGGTGGGCCGAATTCGTGCGGTCGGATCGCGTACATGCCCCGACCGTAGAAGCTGAACTTTGGTTCAGGTCAAGCCTGCGCCACGAGCACCTGGAAGGTGTTCTCCAGCCGGTATCCGCCGCTGGCCGTCCGGTACTCCGCCAACCCGGCGAGCACCGCCTTGCGCACCGGGGCCCGGGCGCCGGCCAGGGCCACCGCGCGGCGGCCCACCTCGGCGGCGTACAGGCCGGCCAGCAGCGCTCGCTCGTCGGGGTAGTCGAATGGGCAGCGCACGTCCTCGACCCGCGCGGCCACCAGGCCGGCCAGGCCGGCCAACTTGGCCAGCCGCCCGGGCGCGCTCAGCGGCGGCGGCCCACCGTTGCCCCGACCGCCGCCGCCGGGCAGCGGCCCGCCGAGAAACGGTGCCAAGGCCCGCCCGAACGCACCGAACGCGCACTGCTCGACCGGCCCCCATACGGTGGCCACGACGGGCGCACCGGGGCGGGCGACCCTGGCCAGCTCACGCAGGGCGGCCACCGGGTTGGGTACGTGCATCAGTACCTGCACGCAGGTCACCGCGGCCGCGCTCCGGTCCGGGACGGGCAGCGCGGGCAGCGCCCCGGCGAGCAACTCAGCCTCGGGAACGAGCCGGGCGGCGGAGGCCAACACATCCGGGCTGGCATCCACCCCTCGCACGCTGATACCCCGGTCGACGGCGAGCCGGCACAGCTCCCCGGCCCCGCAGCCGACGTCCAGCAACGGGCCACCGGTCACCGTGCCGAGCGCGTCGAGGACCCGCCCGTACAGCTCCCGGCCCCAGCCGGCCGGTCCAGGGTTCACCGTCGCAGGTTAGCGCCGGCGCGCCGGCGCGCCGGCTAGTGCTGGCTCCGGCGGCCGGCGAACACCCAGGCATGCAGCAGTACGAAGCGCAGCGCCGAGGCGACCAGGTTCGCCGCGATCAGCACCAGCAACTCGGCGGACCAGCTCGGATCCGGCACCACCGCGTGCAGCGCCGCCAGCGAACCTCCGGTCAGCGCCAGGCCGAGTCCGAACAGCACCAGCGCACGAGTGTGTTGACGGAGCGCGCCGCGGCGGCCCTGCACACCGAAGGTGATCGCCCGGTTGGCCCAGGTGTTGCCGATCGCGGTGGCCAGCAGGGCCAGCAGGTTCGCCGACTGGGCGCCCAGCGGTTCGCGCAGGATCAGATAGAGCACCAGATAGAGGGCGGTGCTCAGCACGCCGATGCCGGCGAACCGGAGCAGTTGCCCACCCAGCCCGACCGGCACCGCACCGCCGAGGGCCTGCTGGCCGCGCCCGAGCCGCGCCCGCAGGTCACCCAGCGGCAGCGACCCGGAGCCGAGCGCCGCGGCAAGCCGGAGTACGCCGCGCAGATCCGCCATCGCGGTGGCCACCAGGTCGACCCGGCTGTCCGGGTCATCCACCCAGTCCACCGGCACCTCGTGGATCCGCAGCCCGGCGCGCTCGGCCAGCACCAGCAGCTCGGTATCGAAGAACCAGCCGGGATCCCGCACCAGGGGCAGCAGTTCGGCGGCGGCATCCGCCCGGATCGCCTTGAAGCCGCACTGCGCGTCGCTGAACCCGGCCGCCAGCGCGCCGCGCAGCAGCAGGTTGTAGCAGCGGGAGATCACCTCCCGCTTGATGCCCCTGGCAACCCGGGAGCCCTTTCCCAGCCGGGTGCCGATGGCCAGGTCGGAGTGCCCGGACACCAGCGGGGCGATCAACGGGAGGAGCGCGGCGAGGTCGGTGGACAGGTCGACGTCGCAGTAGGCCAGCACCGGCGCGTCCGAGGCGGACCAGGCCTCGCGCAGCGCCCGCCCTCGGCCTTTCTGCTCCAGTCGGAGCACGGCGACCTGGTCGAGCTCGGCGGCCAGTTCGGCGGCCACCGTCGGGGTCTGATCGGTGCTCGCGTTGTCCGCGATGGTGATCCGGAACGAGTACGGGAAGCTCGCGGTGAGGTAGTCGTGCAGCCGCCGCACGCTGGGCGCCAGATCGCGCTGCTCGTTGTAGACCGGAATGACGACGTCAACGACCGGAACCGCGTCGGCTAGTGGCGCGGGCGCGGCCGCCGACTGGAGACCAACCACGGGCGGCGGATCGGTCAACGTCATGGGCCCAGCGTGGCCATCGGCGCTATCGCCGGATTGTGCCGTGCCTAGGCGCGCGCTGTGAGCCGGGCGCGACCTGAGAACCGCCTTCAGCCCAGGTCAGCGCGCTTGACCGTGGCTGTCCGCGGTGGGCACGGCCGCGGTGGGCACGGTCGCGCTCGGCACGGCGCCGTTCCGCACGCTTCCGTTCGGAGCAGTCCCGTTGGACGCCGTCGCCGGCACCGCGGCGGCCACCGCTCCGTTGTGCGGCGGGCTGACCGGGCTGGCGCCGTGCATCGGCAGCCGCACGGTGAACACCGTCCGGCCGGGCACGCTCTCCACGCCGACCCAGCCGCCGTGTGCCACCACCACCGCGTGCGCGATGGCCAGGCCCAGTCCGGTGCTGCCGGCCGCCCGGGATCGGGAGCTGTCCCCTCGGGCGAACCGACCGAACACGTGCGGCAACAGGCTCGGCGGGATACCCGGCCCGTCGTCGAGCACCCGCAGCGACGCCTCCGCCGGGCCACCGCTCAGCTCGGCGAGCACGGTGGTGCCCGGCGGGGTGTGCACCCGTGCGTTCGCCAGCAGGTTGGCCAGCACCTGGGACAACCGGGTGGCGTCACCGGTCACCAGGACCGCCTCATCCGGGAGTCGCAGGGTCCAGCGGTGCTCCGGGCCGGCGGCGTGCGCATCGCTGACCGCGTCCACCACCAGCTGGGAGACGTCCACCGGCTCCCTGGCCAGCGGGCGCCCCGCGTCCAGCCGGGCCAGCAACAGCATGTCCTCGACCAGCGAGGTCATCCGTTCGGCCTGCGAGGACACCCGGCTCAGCGCGTGCGCCACATCCGGCGGCACGTAGTCCTCCGAGCGCCTGGTCAGCTCCGCGTAGCCGCGGATGGCGGCCAGCGGGGTGCGCAGCTCGTGGCTGGCGTCGGCGAGGAACTGGCGCAGCTGGGTCTCACTGGCCTGGCGGGCCTCCAGCGCGGACGCCACGTGCTCGAGCATCCGGTTCAGCGCCGCGCCCACCTGGCCGACCTCGGTGCGCGGATCGGTGTCCCCCGGCGGCACCCGCTCGGCCAGCGCCACCTCGCCCCGGTCCAGGCGCAGCTCCGCCACCCGCCCCGCGGTGGCCGCGACGCGCTGCAGCGGCCGCATGGTGGCGCGCACGATCAGGGTGCTGGCCGCGCCGGCCACCATCAGCCCGGCCGCGGCCACCACGAGCTCGATCCAGCCGAGCCTGACGAGGGTGGTGTTGACCTCGGTCATCGGCAGCCCGGTGACGAACACCGCGCTCTTGTCCGGTCGCTCCACGGCGATCAGCCGGTACACGCCGAGGTTGCCGATGTACCGGGTGTGCGGCTGCCCGTCGACGGGCACGTCGAGGATGTCGCGGTCGTCGCGCCGGCCGATATCGTGGGGCGTCCCGTCGCCGCCCAGCACGCCGCTCTGACTCATGTTGCCGTCGACGATCCGGGCGCTCAGCGTGCCGAACCGTTGCCCCGGGCTGAGCAGGAAGCAGGGCGGGCCGCCGTCCTGTTCGGTGCCGCAGGGCGGCTTGTGGCCGTAGGACTGGGCGAATCGGTGGCCGACGCTGTCCAGCTGACCGTCCAGCTGCGAGATCAGGAACCCGCGCAACAGCAGCAGCGAGATCGACCCGACCACCAGGCACACGGCCGCCAGCAGGGCGATCATCGCCACCAGCATCCGGGTGCGCAGCGGCAGCGAGGCCACCCGGTCGGAGATCCGGCCAGACCAGGTCGCGGGGCGCACCCCGTCGGCACCCGCGCCCTCGGCGGCTGGGCGGCGGGGCCACCAGGCCGAACCCGACCGCCGTGGCCCGCCGGCGGTCGGAAGTTTCATCGCGCCAAGCTCATTCCGCCGGACGCAGCGCGTAACCCGCTCCACGCAATGTGTGGATCATCGGAGTACGCCCCGCGTCAATCTTCTTTCGCAGGTAGGAAATATACAGCTCGACCACGTTGGACTGGCCGCCGAAGTCGTAGTGCCACACCCGGTCCAGAATCTGCGCCTTGCTCAACACCCGCCTCGGGTTGCGCATCAGGTAGCGCAGCAGCTCGAACTCGGTGGCCGTCAAGGTGACCGCGTCCCCCGCCCGGCGCACCTCGCGGCTGTCCTCGTCCAAGGTCAGGTCGCCGACCACCAGCAATGCGTCCGCCCGCGCCGAACCGCGCCCCGAGCGGCGCATCAGCGCGCGCAGCCGGGCCACCACCTCTTCCAGGCTGAACGGCTTGGACACGTAGTCGTCGCCGCCGGCGGTGAGCCCGGCGATCCGGTCCTCCACCGCGTCCTTCGCGGTCAGGAACAACACCGGGACCTCCGGCGCCTCGGCGTGGATCCGCCGCAGCACCTCCAGCCCGTCGATGTCCGGCAGCATGATGTCCAGCACCACCGCGTCCGGGCGGAACTCCCTGGCCAACCGCACTGCGGTCAACCCGTCTCCGGCTCCCCGGACGTCCCAGCCCTCGTAGCGCAGCGCCATGGACAGCAGCTCGGTCAGGGTGGCCTCGTCATCAACCACGAGGACACGAACCGGGCTTCCGTCCGGGCGGCGGAGCTGGCCCCGACCTGTCTCAGCGGCAGTCGAGGAGGCATTCATGGTGGACATGCTCCTAAGGTTCGCGGGCCGGACTGTGGTCCTGGTGAGGGAAGTCTGTGTAACAGCTGTGCGAGCCGGCCAGCCAGTCCTCGACCGGGTAGCGTTCGGCTGCAGTGCCCGTCCGGTCTCAGTGTCCCGGACGGAGTTTCGCGATCGGAGGCGGGATGAGCACCGGTGTCAGCTCCGGGGTGCGGCCGTCCGGAGTCACCGTCGGCGACCTGCTGCGCAAGTGGCGCCAACACCGCCGGCTGAGCCAGCTCGACCTGTCCATCCAGGCCGACATCTCCACCCGGCACCTGAGCTTCGTGGAGACCGGGCGCTCGGTGCCCAGCCGGGACATGGTGCTGCATCTGGCCGAGCAGCTGGACCTTCCGCTGCGCGAGCGCAACCAGCTGCTGATCGCCGCCGGGTACGCGCCGATCTACCCGGAGCGGGCGCTGGACGCCGCTCCGATGTCGGCGGTGCGGGACGCGGTGCGCCAGGTGCTCAGCGGGCACGAGCCGTTTCCGGCCATCGCGGTGGACCGCTACTGGAACCTGGTGGACGGCAATGCGGCGATCGCGCTGCTCACCGAGGGGGTGGCCACGGCGCTGCTGGAGCCGCCGGCCAACGCCCTGCGCATCGCGCTGCACCCGGACGGCATGGCGCCGCGGATCGCCAACCTGGGTGAGTGGCGGGCGCACCTGCTCGGGCGGCTGCGCCGGGAGGTCGAGCACACCGCCGACCCCCAGCTGGTGGCCCTGTACGACGAGCTGGCCGCGCTGCCGGGCGGCGACCCCTCGGCGGTGGAGCACCCGGTCACCGGGGCGGTGGTGACCCCGCTGCGGTTCCGCCACCCCGGCGGTGAGCTGGCCTTTTTCAGCACGGTCACC
>Ga0193743_1002278_pt1 | contig 13704 bp, 11 predicted proteins | sample L2c2metaG_FD_143038 | JGI IMG/M metagenome (GOLD analysis project Ga0193743, IMG submission 143038) | Soil microbial communities from a riparian zone of the East river system, Colorado, United States - L2c2 | ecosystem: Environmental > Terrestrial > Soil > Riparian zone | place: USA: East River... | reverse complement strand
TGGCGGTTTTGGCCGCGGCGGGGGTCACGGCGTTGACGGCGATTTCGTAACCCGCGAGTTCCTTGCCCAGCGATTTCGTCAACGCGATCAGCCCGGCCTTCGAGGCCGAGTAGTGAGCCGCGTTGGGGTTGCCTTCCTTGCCGGCGATCGAAGCGATGTTGACGATGCGGCCGTAATTCTGCTTGACCATCGACGGCACGATGGCCTTGCAACAGATGAAGGGCCCATCGAGATTGATGCGCAAGACCTTGCGCCATTCGTCGAGGTCGGTTTCCCATACCGTCTTGTTGATTCCGGCGATGCCGGCATTGTTGACGAGAATGTCGATCTTGCCGAGCGCGGCAAGGGTCGCGTCTCTGGTCTTTTCGACTGCGGCAAGATCGGAAACATCGACCTTGAACGCCGTGACTCCGGCGCCGATTTCTTTTGCCGTCTTCTCGGCAAACGGCTGGTCATGATCCCAGATCGCGACCTTGGCGCCGGAGGCGACGAAGCGCTCGGTGATGGCGCGCCCAAAGCCCTGCGCGCCGCCAGTAACGACGGCGCAGCGGCCGTTCAAATCGATCTTGTTCATGGTGAAAATCCTTTCGCTTCAATTTGGTGTCGGTGTTGCGGCGCCGGAAGTCAGTTCCCTCGCCCCGCTTTCGCGGGCCGAGGTTAAGAATTACAGCGTCCAGCCACCATCGATGATATGCGCGACGCCGGTCGTGAATGAGCTCTCGTCGCTGGCGAGATAGACCGCGAGCGAAGCGATTTCGTCCGCGGTGCCGAGCCGTCCCATCGGCTGGCGGCTGACGAACATCTCGTGCCCCTTTGGACCCGCGGCGGCGGCGCGGTCCAGCATCGACGGCGTCTCGATGGTGCCGGGGCAAATGCAGTTGCAGCGGATGCCCTTGGTGATGAAATCGGAGGCGACCGCGCGGGTCAGCGCCGCGACAGCGGCTTTGGTCGCGCCATAGACGTAGCGATTGGGCGCGGCCTTGAACACGCCGGCGGCCGAGGAAATGTTCACGATCGTGCCACGGCCGGCTTCCAGCATATCCGGCAGAAATGCTCTGATGGTCCGGTGCATCGATTTGACGTTGAGGTCGAACGAAAAATCCCACTCATCGTCGGAACATTCGAGCACGGTGCCATGATGTACGAAGCCTGCCGCGTTGAGCAGGATATCGATCTTGCCGACGCGCTTGGCCATCGCGGCGACGGCTGTGCTGTCGCGCACGTCAAGCCGCGCCACCTCGGACACGCCATCCTTGGCGAGCAGCGCGAGGCCCTTCTCATCGATGTCGGTGGCGAAAACCGTGGCACCCTCGCGCGCAAAGGCGATGGCGCTGGCACGCCCGATGCCCGCCGCCCCCGCGGTCACGAACGCGCGCTTGCCCTTCAGGCGGTCTCCCATGTCGTTCTCCCGAATTTCTCAGTGGTCATACGCGGGCTTGACCCGCGTATCCATTCTCTTTTGAAGAATGATGGATTGCCGGGTCAAGCCCGGCAACGACGACGTCGAACCCCGCTAATGATTATCTCGCGCCGTGCCGACGCGGCCGGCGATGTCGTGATAGCGGGTCGCGAGCTCCATGCAGGCGCCGGTGGCCTGCTGGCCGACGGTTGAGCGGTAGAGTTCCTGCCATGGTGTCTGGTGGGCGGGATAGGGGAAGCCGCCTTTGGCCTTGAGTTCAGCGCGGCGCTGCTTCAGCTCGTCATCGGAAATCAGGATGTTGGCGCTGCCCTTATTCAGGTCGATGCGAACTTTGTCGCCTGTCTTGAGAATCGCGAGGCCGCCGTCGGCGGCGGCTTCGGGTGTTGCGTTCAGGATCGATGGCGAGCCCGAGGTGCCGGACTGGCGGCCGTCGCCGATGCAGGGCAGGGACAGGATGCCGCGTTTGATGAGCGCTGCTGGCGGCTGCATGTTCACAACCTCCGCGCCGCCGGGATAGCCAATCGGACCGGTGCCGCGCACGAACAGGATGCAGTGCTCGTCGATATTGAGCGAAGCGTCGTCGATCCGGTGGTGATAATCCTCCGGCCCCTCGAACACGATGGCGCGGCCTTCGAATGCATTCAGATCCTTTGGATTGATCAGATATCGGTCGCGGAACTCCTTTGATATCACGCTGGTCTTCATGATCGCGGAATCGAACAGATTACCGCGCAGCACGAGGAAACCGGCGTCCTTTACCAACGGCTTGTCGTAACTCCAGATAACGTCGCCATCGGGCTTCGGCGCTTCGCGGCAGTTGTCGCCCATGATGTGGCCATTAACTGTCATGACGTCTTCATGGATGCGCTTGTGCTGCATCAATTCACGCACGACGGAAGGCACGCCGCCGGCGCGATGATATTCCTCGCCGAGATAGAAGCCGGCCGGCTGCATGTTCACCAGCAGCGGAATGGCGTGGCCGAATTTTTGCCAATCCTCGATCGACAATTCCACGCCAATATGGCGGGCCAGCGCATTGATATGGATCGGCGCGTTGGTCGAGCCGCCGATCGCTGAATTGACGACGATGCAGTTTTCAAAGGCTTTTCGCGTCAGGATGTCGGAAGGTTTCAAATCCTCCCAGACCATCCCGACGATCCGCGTGCCGGTCTCATAGGCGATCTGGCCACGCTCGCGGTAGGGTGCGGGGATTGCGGCGCAGCCGGGCAGCGACATGCCCAGCGCCTCGGCCAGTGAATTCATGGTGGAGGCAGTGCCCATGGTGTTGCAATGGCCGACCGACGGCGCGGACGAGGCCACGATATTCATGAACTCCTCGTAGTCGATCTCGCCCGCGGCAAGCCGCTCGCGGGCTTTCCAGACCACGGTGCCGGAGCCGCTGCGCTCGCCATTGTGCCATCCGTTCAGCATCGGTCCGCCGGACAGCACGATGGCAGGCAAATTGACCGTGGCCGCCGCCATCAGGCAGGCGGGGGTGGTTTTGTCGCAGCCCGTGGTCAGGACCACGCCGTCCAGGGGGTAGCCGAACAGGATTTCCACCAGCCCGAGATAGGCCAGGTTGCGATCGAGCGCCGCGGTCGGACGCTTGCCGGTCTCCTGGATCGGGTGCATCGGAAATTCCATGGCGATGCCGCCGGCGGCGCGGATTCCCTCCCGTACCCGATGGGCAAGTTCAAGATGATGGCGGTTGCATGGCGACAGGTCATTGCCGGTCTGTGCAATGCCGATGATCGGCTTGCCGGCTTGCAGTTCGTGCCGGGTCAGGCCGTAGTTGAGATAGCGCTCGAGGTAAAGCGCGGTCATCCCCGGATTGTGCGGGTTGTTAAACCATTCGCTGGAGCGGAGTTTGCGCCTGGTGACGCCGGTAAGCGGCTTGTTCATTGTTTCTCCCGCAGCGCACACGCCTTGTTTTTGTGCGTAATGTTCGTGTTGGCGCTGGATGTTTGCATGTCAACGCCCCATTCGCAACGTCGGTGGGAGCGGTAACCGCCTACGACTTTGATCCAAGGACAATAGCAAAAAATTCTGGTATGACCCGTTCCAACGAAAAGAGCGGCTGCGGGGCCAAGCCCGTTACGCCGCGCGTAATTGGGAGGGTATGTATGGCGTCGGTGCAGATTCGTGATGTTCGGAAGTCGTTCGGGGGATTTGAAGTTCTGCACGGCGTGAGCGTCCCGATCGAGGATGGCGCGTTCGTCGTTCTGGTCGGCCCCTCCGGCTGCGGCAAATCGACTCTGTTGCGGATGCTCGCCGGGCTTGAAAACATCACTTCCGGGACGATTTCAATCGGCGACCGCGTCGTCAACAATGTCCAGCCCAAAGAGCGCGACATCGCGATGGTGTTCCAGAATTATGCGCTCTATCCGCATATGACGGTCGCCGACAATATGGGATTTTCGCTCAAGCTGCGGGGCGCCAGCGCTGACGAGATCAGCAAAGGCGTCAATCGCGCCGCGGAAATCCTGGCCCTGACGCCGCTGCTGGATCGCTATCCTCGGCAATTATCAGGCGGCCAGCGCCAGCGCGTTGCGATGGGACGCGCCATCGTGCGCGATCCGCAGGTGTTCCTGTTCGACGAGCCGCTGTCCAACCTCGACGCCAAGTTGCGCGTTGCGATGCGCACCGAAATCAAGGAACTGCATCAGCGGCTGAAGACCACCACTGTCTACGTCACCCACGACCAGATCGAAGCCATGACCATGGCCGACAAGATCGTGGTGATGCATGACGGCATCGTGGAACAGATGGGCACACCGCTCGAACTCTACGATCGGCCGGCCAACCAGTTCGTCGCGGGCTTCATCGGTTCGCCGGCGATGAATTTCCTCAAAGGCAAGGTGAAATCGAACGGCAGCGCCGGCTTCGAGGGTCCGAACGGCGTCAAGCTGCCGATCGCGTCGGCGCCTGCCAATTCGGAAGGTAAGCCCGCGGTGTACGGCGTCCGGCCCGAGCACTTCACCATCGCGGACGACGGTGCGGAAGCCGAGATCGTGGTCGTGGAACCGACCGGCTCGGAAACCCAGGTGTTCGCCAAACTGGGCGGGGAACAAGTCGTCGCCGTGTTCCGTGAGCGTCATCAATTCAACCCGGGTGACAAGATCCGGCTGAAGCCGAATCCGGAGCTTGTGCATCTGTTCGACGAGACCACCGGGAAGCGACTAAACGCATAAAACAAGCAATAAACGCATAAAAACAATAAACGCATAAAAAAGAAAAGCGACTGAACGCATAAGAAACAAAACAATCAAAGGGAGGATCGACTATGCAGGACTTTACCCGCCGCACTCTTCTTCAGGGCGGCACCGCGCTAGCGGCGACCGGCGCACTTACAGGATCGGCGCTGTTCGACTTTGCCAAGGCCTGGGCACAATCCGCGCCGTGGAAGGCCGAGAAGGGCGCCAAGCTCACGGTGATGCGCTGGAAGCGTTTCGTGCCGGCCGAGGACGATGCCTTCAACGCGATGGTCGCGGCATTCAAATCCGCCACCGGCACCGACATGAACGTCTTCAGCGAGTCCTTCGAGGACGTGCAGCCGAAGGCCTCCGTCGCTGCCAACACCGGCTCGGGTCTCGATCTCGCATGGGGTCTGCATACGCTGCCGCAGTTGTTCCCGACGCAAGTACTGCCCATGAACGATGTCGCCGATTATCTCGGCAAGAAGTACGGCGGATGGACCGACGCGGCCGCCGTCACCTGCAAGCAGGGCAACAACTGGCTGGGCATTCCGGTCGCGACGATCGGCGGTTACATGACCTACCGCAAATCGGCACTGGACAAGGCTGGCTTCAAGGACTTCCCGAAGGACTTCCCGGGCTTCCTCGAGATGTGCAAGGCACTCAAGAAGAACAACACACCGGCCGGTTTCCCGCTCGGTCACGCCTCGGGCGACGCCAACGGATGGCTGCACTGGGTGCTTTGGGGCCACGGTGCTTACACGGTCGACAAGGACAACAAGGTCATCATCAACTCGCCTGAGACCGTGAAGGCGCTCGAATACTGCAAAGCCTTGTCCGACACGTTCATTCCCGGCGTTGCGTCCTGGAACGACTCGTCGAACAACAAGGCGTTTCTCTCGGGCGAGCTCTATTGCACCGCCAATGGCATCTCGATCTACGTCGCGGCAAAGGATGATCCGAGCAAAAAGGAACTCACCGAGGACACCTATCACGCGCTGTGGCCGGTTGGTCCGATCGGCAAGCCGACCGAACTGCAGCTCTGCGTTCCGATCCTGGCGTTCAAATTCACCAAATATCCGAACGCGGCGAAAGCCTTCATTGCCTTCATGCTGGAAAAGGAAAACTACGATAAGTGGCTCTCGGGTGCGCGCGGTTATCTGACCCACACGCTCAACTCCTATGACAATTCACCGGTCTGGACGGCGGATCCGAAGAACCAGGTGTTCAGCCAGGCCAGCAAGCGCGCGCTTCCCGCATCCGGCATCGGTACACCCGGCGAGAAGGCGGCGACCGCGATCGCCGACTTCCTGGTGGTCGACATGTTCGCCAACTACTGCACCGGCCGCGAGACCGCCCCCGGCGCGATCGCGATCGCCGAGCGACAGTTGAAGCGCATCTATCGTTAAGTACGATCGAGCGGGCTGCAACCAGATTGCAGCCCGCTCGAATAGCGGCACTACGCGAAATTCTGCCGCTTGCAAGGGTAAAGACGGCATCGCTAATCTCGAGGGATTTCGTCAATGGCTGACGTCGCACTACAACCCAGTACCGCCAGGCCACCGATACGCGAGGCGACTGCGTGGGACCAGCTCAGGTCCAACCGCAACTGGGTCGGCTTCTGGTTCATGCTGCCGGCAATGGGGTTCCTGATCCTGTTCCTGGCCTATCCGCTTGGCCTTGGTATCTGGATTTCATTCACCGACGCGCGCATCGGCCGCCCCGGCGCGTTCGTCGGGCTGGAAAACTATGAATGGCTTTGGGACGACTCTATTTTCTGGCTCTCGGTATTCAACACGCTGCTGTACACGTTCGTTGCCAGCGCGATCAAATTCGGGATTGGTCTTTATCTCGCGCTGCTGCTGAATGAGAACATGCCGTTCAAGGCGATGCTGCGCGCGCTGGTTCTCATCCCTTTCATCGTGCCCACCGTATTGTCGGCGCTGGCATTCTGGTGGATCTTCGATTCGCAATTCTCGATCATCTCCTGGTCGCTGAAGCAGATGGGATTGATCACCGAGAACATAAATTTCCTCGGCGATGTTTTCTGGGCACGGACATGCGTGATTTTCGCCAACATCTGGCGCGGCGTTCCCTTCGTCGCGATCACACTGCTGGCCGGACTGCAGACCGTTTCTCCTTCGCTCTATGAAGCGGCAACGCTTGACGGCGCGACCCGGTGGCAGATGTTTCGCAACATTACCTACCCGTTGCTCACCCCCATCATCGCCGTGGTGATGACGTTTTCGGTGTTGTTCACCTTCACCGACTTCCAGTTGATCTGGGCGATGACGCGCGGCGGTCCGGTCAACGCAACCCACTTGATGGCGACGCTATCGTATCAGCGCGCGATCATCGGCGGCGTGCTCGGCGAAGGTGCCGCGATATCAAATGCCATGATCCCGTTCCTGCTTGCCGCGATCATGGTCTCCTGGTTCGGATTGCAACAACGCAAATGGCAGCAGGGAGAGTCGAATGACTGATCTTCCTACCTCGCGGATCGATATCAAATCCGTGCTGTCGGGATCGGCACGGACCGTGGCGGCCGACGATCACAGCGTGGGCATGAGCTATCTGGAGTCGCTGCCGCGGCGGTTGGTCACGCTCTATCTGCCGCTATCGATCATCGTGATCGTCCTGCTGTTTCCGTTCTACTGGATGGCGCTCACCGCCATCAAACCGGACGAGCAATTGCTCGATCTCAACACCTACAACCCGTTCTGGACCTGGAATCCCACGTTCAAGCACATCTACAAGCTGTTGTTCCAGAGTTACTACCCGCTGTGGCTGTGGAACACGATGTATGTCGCCATCTGCTCGACTTTGCTGTCGATTATCGCCAGCGTGCTCGCAGCCTACGCCATCGTGCGGCTGCGCTACCGCGGCGCGCACTGGGTAGGCGGCCTGATTTTCCTCGCCTATCTGGTGCCGCCCTCGATCCTGTTCATTCCGCTCGCCACCGTTGTGTTCCAATACGGTTTGTTCGACACGCCGTTCGCGCTGATCCTGACCTATCCGACCATTCTGATCCCGTTCTCGACCTGGCTGCTGATGGGCTATTTCAAGACCATCCCGTACGAACTGGAGGAATGCGCGCTGATCGATGGTGCAAGCCGCTGGCAGATTCTGACAAAGATCATCCTGCCGCTGTCGATCCCGGGATTGATATCGGCGTTCATCTTCTGCTTTACGCTGTGCTGGAACGAGTTCATCTATGCGCTGACCTTCCTCACATCGGTGCAAAACAAGACCGTGCCGGTCGCGATCGTCAACGAGTTTGTCGATGGCGACGTCTATCGCTGGGGATCGCTGATGGCGGGTGCGCTGGCGGGGTCGTTGCCACTGGTCATCCTTTATGCATTCTTTGTCGAGCACTATGTATCGGCGATGACCGGAGCCGTGAAAGAGTAAGCGAGCAGGCCCGCGTCTAAAATTCAAAAATAAAAGGAGTTGGGTCTTGCATATTCTGGTTTTGGGCGCGGCCGGCATGGTCGGCCGTAAGTTAACCGAGCGGCTGCTGCGCGACGGCCGCTTGGGACAACGCGACATCACACGCATGACGCTGCAAGACGTCGTTGCCCCCGCGAAGCCGAATGCCGGATTCCCGGTCGATGCGGTGACGTGCGACTTCGCCGTGCCGGGCGCCGCCGAAAAACTGGTCGCGGAGCGGCCCGATGTAATCTTTCATCTCGCGGCGATCGTTTCGGGAGAGGCCGAGCTCGATTTCGACAAGGGCTATCGGATCAACCTCGACGGCACGCGGATACTGCTCGACGCCATCAGACTGTCCGGCGGCGGTTACAAACCGCGGGTCGTGTTCACATCGTCGATCGCAGTGTTCGGCGCGCCGTTTCCGGAAGCCATCGGCGATGAGTTTTTCCATACGCCGCTATTGAGCTACGGTACGCAGAAGGCCATCGGCGAGCTTCTGCTGGCGGATTATTCGCGCCGCGGCTTCATGGACGGCATCGGCATCAGGTTGCCGACCATCTGCATTCGTCCCGGTCTTCCCAACAAGGCTGCGTCCGGGTTCTTTTCCAACATCCTGCGCGAACCGCTTGCCGGCAAGGAAGTCGTATTGCCGGTGTCCGAGGATGTCCGCCACTGGCATGCCTCGCCGCGCTCGGCGGTCGGTTTCCTGATCCATGCTGCGACCATGGATACCGCGGCGGCCGGCGCGCGCCGCAATCTCACCATGCCCGGCCTTTCGGCGACGGTCGGCGAAGAGATCGCAGCGCTGAAGCGGGTGGCGGGAGACAAGGTCGCGGCCCGAATCAAGCGCGAGCCGGATCCATTCATCATGGGTATTGTCGACGGCTGGCCGCGCAACTTCGACGCGAAGCGGGCGGTCAAGCTCGGTTTCACCACCGCCGAAAAGACCTTCGACGACATCATCCGGATCCATATCGAGGACGAACTCGGCGGAAAGTTTGCGGCTTGAGTCCAAGGATGCGGTCATGACCAGAGTGGCCAGCATCGGCGAGTGCATGATCGAGCTGAAACAAGCCCAGGACGGCTTGTATTCGAGGGGTTATGGCGGCGACACACTGAATACCGCCATCTATCTTGCCCGTCTTGACGTCGATGTCGACTACGTCACCGCGCTCGGTGACGATCCCCTGAGCAGCGAAATGCTCGCCGGCTGGGCCGCGGAGGGTGTCGGAACCAGCCGCGTTGCGCGGCTGAAAGGCAAATTGCCCGGCATCTACATGATCCAGACGGACGAGGACGGCGAGCGCCGCTTCTTTCATTGGCGGGAAAGCGCGGCCGCACGCAGCCTGATGGATTTGCCCGGGACCAACGACATGCTGGATTCGCTTGCGACCTGTGATGTTGTTTATTTCTCGGCCATCACGCTGTCGATTTACAGCGCGCAGGGGCGGGCGAAATTGATTGGCGCACTCCATCGCGCCCGAACGCATGGCGTTCGCATTGCCTTCGACACTAACTTCCGCGCCCGTGGCTGGCCCGATCCCGATGTCGCGCGCGCCGTCTTTCACGAAGCGTTTGCAGTATCCGATATTGTACTGGCTTCGACGGAGGATTTGCTGCCGCTCTATCCTCACGAAAGCGATGAGCGGCTGATGGAGCGCATCCCCTGCAGCGAGGCAGTGCTAAAACGCCTTGAGCCTGCGAGCATCGTGCGGTTTGGAGGAGTTTCGCGAGACGTGATGGCAGAGCCCGTGACACGGCCCGTCGTTGATACTACGGCAGCCGGCGACAGTTTCTCGGCTGCCTACATCGCCGCACGGCTCGCGGGCGCGGAGCCGGTTGAAGCCGCGCGGGCGGGGCATCGTCTCGCCGGCGTCGTGGTGTGCTATCCCGGTGCGATCATCCCGCTGTCGGCGATGCCCGCCAATACCGGGTCGGGACCGGCAACCTCCCGCAAGGCCTCACTATGATGACGGTGAAACAGGAAAAACTCGCCATGCTGTTCAAGCAGGCGACGATCATCCCGGTGCTCACCATCGATCGGCTCGAAGACGCGGTGCCGCTTGCCAAAGCACTCGTGGCTGGCGGCGTGCGTACCCTGGAAGTCACGCTGCGGACGCCTGTTGCGGTCGAGGCCGCAAAGGCCATCATGGCAAATGTGCCGGAGGCCGTCGTTGGGATCGGCACCATCCTGAACGCGGACGATCTTGCGCGAGCGGAAGGGATCGGCGCCCAGTTTGGAATCAGTCCCGGCGCTACGCCCGATTTGCTGAAGGCTGCGGCCGCAAGCGCCTTGCCGTTCGCGCCGGGTATCGCGACAGCATCGGAGCTGATGCTGGGACTGTCCCACGGCTTCGATCTCGTCAAATTCTTCCCGGCCGAGCAGTCCGGCGGTATCAAGGCACTTCGCGCTTTGGCGGGGCCCTTTCCGGACGTGAGGTTCTGTCCGACCGGCGGTATTGGAGAGGCCAACGCGGCCTCGTGGCTGGGTGAGCCAAACGTGGTCGCAGTGGGCGGTTCCTGGCTATGCCCGGCAGCCGATATCAGGTCCGGCAACTGGGCTGGCATAACGGCCATCTGCAATCGGACCATGAAATTGCTGAAACCGGCGTGAAGTATCCCGGCCAATAGGTTACATATCCTCCGAGCAAGACAGGGAGAACGACCATGACAGCCAGCATCGTCGGATGGGCGCATACGCCTTTCGGCAAGTTCGATACCGAGACCGTCGAGAGCCTCGTAGTGAAGGTCGCGACCGACGCACTCGCCGACGCCGGCATTTCCGCTGCCGACGTCGATGAGATTGTGCTCGGACACTTCAACGCCGGGTTCTCGCCGCAGGATTTTACTGCTTCGCTGGTGCTGCAGGCCGACCCACAACTGCGGTTCAAGCCGGCGACGCGGGTCGAGAATGCCTGCGCCACCGGATCGGCGGCGGTGCATCAGGGCGTCAGAGCCATTGCTGCGGGCGCGGCAAAGATCGTGCTGGTGGTCGGCGTCGAACAGATGACGCGGACGCCCGGGCCGGAGATCGGCAGGAACCTGCTGCGCGCATCGTATTTGCCGGAGGACGGCGACACCCCCGGCGGTTTCGCTGGCGTGTTTGGCAAGATCGCGCAGGGTTATTTCCAGAAATATGGCGACCAGTCCGACGCGCTGGCGATGATCGCCGCCAAGAACCATAAAAACGGTGTCGCCAATCCCTATGCGCAGATGCGCAAGGACGTCGGCTACGAGTTCTGCCGCTCCGAAAGCGAGAAGAATCCATTCGTGGCGGGGCCGTTGAAGCGCACCGATTGCTCGCTGGTATCGGACGGGGCTGCCGCGCTGGTGTTGACCGATGCGGAAACCGCCAAGACCATGGGCAAGGCCGTCAACATCAAGGCCACCGCGCATGCCCAGGATTTCCTGCCGATGTCGAAGCGCGACATCTTGCAGTTCGAAGGCTGCACCGTGGCCTGGCAGCGCGCGCTGCAATCCGCCGGCGTGCAGCTTTCCGATCTTTCCTTTGTCGAAACCCATGACTGCTTCACCGTCGCCGAACTGATCGAGTACGAGGCGATGGGACTGACGCCGAGAGGGCAGGGCGCGCGCGCCATCAAGGAAGGCTGGACCCAGAAGGACGGCAAGCTGCCGATCAATCCGTCCGGCGGATTGAAGGCCAAAGGCCATCCGATTGGCGCCACCGGCGTCTCCATGCATGTGCTGAGCGCGATGCAGCTGTTGGGGCAAGCGCCTGAAGGCATGCAGATCAAGGATGCCAAACTCGCAGGCATTTTCAACATGGGTGGTGCGGCGGTCGCGAATTACGTCTCGCTGCTGGAGCCCGCGAAGTAAGCGGCCTGAGACTGCCGAGGGCTTAAGCGATGAACGTTGCCGAATGGCTGGCGGCGACCGCGCGTTTGCATCCCGACTCGCCGGCATTGCTGAATGGCACGACAGTGGAGGCCGACTACGCGACGTTTGCGCGCCGCGCCGCGGCACTCGGCGCGCAGCTGTCGGGCAAATACGGCATCCAGCCCGGCGACCGTGTCGGTCTGTTCATGACCAATTGCACGCAATATCTCGAGTGCTTCTATGCCATCTGGTGGATCGGCGCGGCTGCTATACCCATCAATGCCAAACTGCACGGGCGCGAGGCCGCGTGGATTTGCAGCGATGCCGGCGCCAAGTTGACGTTTGTATCTGATGACACCGCTGACGCTCTGGCAGAGGTGTCCGGTGATTTGCCTGCAGCGATGCGCACGTTGTCGGTGGACAGCGACGACTATCTGACAATGCGGGGCGGCGAGGGCGCGCCTGCGCCGCTGCCACGTGAGACCGACGATCTCGCCTGGCTGTTCTACACCTCGGGCACCACCGGCCGCCCCAAGGGCGTGATGCTGAGCCACGGCAATCTGGTGGCGGCGTCGCTGTGCTATCTCGCCGACGTCGATCCGGTGACATCAGACGATACCGCGCTTTATGCCGCGCCGCTGTCGCACGGCGCAGGGCTGTATAACTTCATCCACGTCCGCATGGGCGCGCGGCATGTGATTCCGGAATCCGGCGGCTTCGATCCGGACGAGGTGCTGACATTGGGCAGGCAACTCGGAAATGTCGCGATGTTCGCGGCGCCCACGATGGTGCGACGGCTGGTCGATACCGCGAAGCGGCGTAATGAGACCGGCGAGGGAATCCGCACCATCGTCTATGGCGGCGGGCCGATGTATCTCGCCGATATCAGGGACGCGATTGCGACCATGGGGCAGCGCTTCGTGCAGATTTATGGTCAGGGCGAATCGCCGATGACGATTACTTCGCTCAGCCGCGATTGGCATAAGCGCACCGATCATCCGCGTTATCTCGAGCGCCTCGCCTCGGTCGGTACGGCGCAAAGCGTGATGTCGGTTCGCATCACCGACGCCGACGGAAAGCCGCTGCCGACGGGAGAAACCGGCGAGGTCGAAGCCAGGGGCACCGCCGTGATGCTTGGCTACTGGAATAACCCGAAGGCCAACGCGGAGACGCTGAAGGATGGCTGGCTGCGCACCGGCGACGTCGGACGGCTGGACGCCGATGGTTTTCTGACGTTGTCGGATCGTTCCAAGGACGTGATCATTTCCGGCGGCACCAACATCTATCCGCGCGAGGTCGAGGAAGCGCTGCTGACGCACCCCGATGTGCGCGAGGTCTCGGCCATCGGCGTTCCCGATCCGGACTGGGGCGAAATCGTCGTCGCCTGCGTGGTGCTGGAAGACGGCACCGCTGCCGACGATGCCAGACTCGACGCGCATTGCCTGGCTTCGATCGCGCGTTTCAAGCGGCCGAAGCGTTACGTCTATCTCGACGCATTGCCGAAGAACAATTACGGCAAGGTGCTGAAGACCGAGTTGCGGCTGATGATGGGAAGCGCAAAGCCCTAGGCTTTCTTGCATGTCCTCTCAACGAGTCGTCCCGGCGAACGCCGGGATCCATAACCCCTGGTGTCCGTTGTTGCTCCGAGCCTGGGCTCCATCACAACTCCACGGAGTATGGGTCCCGGCGTTCGCCGGGACGACGCTGAGTGCGGAGCCTCCACGCATACCCCCATACGGCAGCGGCCCTTGATCTTCCGGACGCCCTGACGTTACTAGGCCCAAGCAATCAAGGAATAACGGCGCGGACGAAAGCGCCATA
>Ga0193743_1002277_pt1 | contig 13709 bp, 6 predicted proteins | sample L2c2metaG_FD_143038 | JGI IMG/M metagenome (GOLD analysis project Ga0193743, IMG submission 143038) | Soil microbial communities from a riparian zone of the East river system, Colorado, United States - L2c2 | ecosystem: Environmental > Terrestrial > Soil > Riparian zone | place: USA: East River... | reverse complement strand
CGTCGAGTGAAGTGGGCGGGTCGGCTGGATCAGGCCCGGCGACGACGGTGAGGAGCGCGGCGGCATCCGCGACGGAGCGGGCTACGGGGCCACCGACGTCATTGTGGGCGAAGAGCGGAACGATCCCGGCACGGCTGGTGAGTCCGAGGGTGGGACGGATGCCGACCAGATCGTTGTGCGAAGCGGGGCCGCGGATGGAGTTGCCGGTGTCCGTACCGAAGCCGGATTGGCCCAGGTTGGCGGCGACACCGGCGGCGGTGCCGCCGCTCGAGCCGGCGGGGACGCGGGTGAGGTCATACGCGTTGCGGGTGATGCCGGCGACGGAGCTGGCGGTGAGGTACGGCGAGAATGCCCACTCGGCCATATTTGTCTTGGCGAGGATGATGGCGCCAGCGGCGCGAAGCTTCACGACAATGGTGGCGTCCTGCGCCGGGAGAAAACCCTTCATGGCGAGCGAGCCACCGGTGGTCTGAAGGCCGGCGGTGTCGTAGTTGTCCTTGATGAGGACGATGATGCCACCGAGCGGAGGAAGCGAGTGGGTGCGTCGGAGGCTGCGGTCGCAGCGGTCGGCGTCGGCGAGGGCGTCAGGGTTGAGAGTGACGATCGCGTTCAGGCGGAGATGGCCGTGATCCGGACCAGGGGACCCGAGCGGCGTCTGGTCGTACGCGGCAACGCGGGCGAGGTACTGCTCCACGATGGCGTGGCAGGTGGTGCGGCCGTCGCGGAGGGCCTGTTGGGTTTCTGCGATGGAGGCTTCGGTGACCTCGAAGGGCTTGGGTCTGGATGGCGGTTGCGCGTATGCGGTGGTGGCGAGGGAGACCAGAAGAGCGAAGAGCGTACGAGTCATGCGCCGTCGATTTTCGTGCGTCTCTGCCTGAACGGCGCCACAGTGTCTCCGCGAAAAATCAATCAAACCGGCGATATCCTTGACTTTGTCCAAGCGCGTCAGTTCATGAAGCAGTTGAAAGAAAAGAAGTCGCTCAACTGGTTAAGCTGGAGAACGAATTTCAGAGGAAGGCTTTGCCAGTCGTTTCCTGCCTCATTCATCTGGTCCGGAGCTATCTCGGAAGGAGAAGAATGGATGGCCCGTTCGAGAACTTCTCTGCACTCGGGCATGCTTACATCTCCGGACTGAACCGGACCAGCATAACAAACGGCTGCGGTTATGGGCGGATATCTTGCCGTCATTCTTGCGGCGCCTTCTGTTGTGCGACAGGAGATCACGCAAAAGTCGAGCGCACGAAGATGGTGCTTTCAGAGATGAACCCACTCCTGCTGAGGTTGCGGCGGAGCATCACCCGACAGGGTATGAGCAGGTAATGCTCGATTTCGCATTGAGGGAGAGGCCCGCTGAGTCCGCAAAGTGTGTCCACCAGGATGATGCGGCATCATGAGCTGCTGACAAACCGGAAGATCCTAAGAGTCGATCCTCTGAAACAAAGCGGCTCTTGTTGTTGCCGCGAGCTTTGACTGGGGCGATGCGTAGTACGTAGCTGAATAAAGTGACTCGGCCTGTACTCGCCAATTGATCGCCAATAGTCGCGGAATTAAACGCGCCACTTCAGTGGTTCTGTGAGTTCTCGATCAGCACCACTTCGCGTCTAGTTTCTCCGCGAGTCATAAACATACGCTCATTTTGTGCCCAGCTAAAGTCAAAGATCTGGCCCCGCAGCGAAGCGTGTGATTTGCCTTGGTGGTCCACCGTACAATGGCTGTTCCCATATGTTCGTCGCGTTGTTGTGGGTCATCAGATACTGAAGTGCCCGTCCATCACGAGCCCAGCGGACGCGTCCAATAAAGCCGGGAACCTGGAATGTCTTCAGCGGAGTGCCGCCCGAGGCGGGAATTACCGCCAAAGCAACGAGTGGGGGGTGAGTGTTGCTGGTAGGGATAGGCAAGAAACTTGTCATCCGGCGAAAGAGTCAAATTGCCGAATAGCGCATCTCCCGATACATCTGCAATATCGTTAGGGATGCCGCCATCAATCGACATGCGATGAATTCTTTCCGGATAGGCGAAGTTCATATAGAAGATGTGCTTTCCGTCTGCTGTGCAGACCGGCGCCCTCAAATCTCCACTAGCCAGCGCCGCTGGCTTGCAACGGATCATCGAGGTTGAGCCGGATCAAACAGAGGTCCCCCGGAGCACAACCCAAAAACCTTCAGCATCGGCGCTATAAGAGGACGAGCAGACGAGGACCTGTTCACGTTCGAGGAATACCAGGCTCGGCTCAGGCATCGATGGCGGCCTCGTACTTGATCAGTTCCGCCCTTGAGTAAGTTGACAAGCCTCTTCATCCCAATATACTTTGCATTGTAAAGTGAAGGGATCATGAACGACCTCTATAAGGCGCTCGGCGATATCAGCAGCATTCGCAGACAGATGGCCAGCACCACGGAGTTTCGTGGTTATGGCCCCGCGACACTTGCCACGACGGGCTTGTTTGCGATTTTGGCAGCGGCGGCCCAGGCGCTTTGGCTCCATGATCCAGCCCATCACATTTCCGCATACCTGGGTGTTTGGGTCTCGACCGCCGTGCTGTCTGCTGCCTTGACGGGAGTGCAGATGTACAACCGCGCCCGCCGCATCCATTCTGGCTTGTCAAACGAGATGCTTCGTATGGCTGTGGAGCAATTTCTGCCTTCAGTTGCTGCGGGGCTACTTATGACCATTGTGCTTCTGCAGTACGCGCCGTTCGCGACCTGGATGCTCCCCGGCATGTGGCAGATCATTTTCAGCCTTGGGGTCTTTTCATCCTGCCGATTTCTGCCGCGCCCGATGATTGCCGCCGGTGCATGGTACCTGTTAACGGGTCTGAGCTGTCTCGCAATGGGAGGCAATCGCGCGCTGTCTCCGTGGACCATGGGAATTTCCTACGGAGCAGGTCAGCTGCTCGTTGCAGCTATTTTGCTTTTCAGTACCCCGCCGGAGAATGAAGATGAAGTCTAAGCCTTCCGGCAACGAGGGCCGCTTCGCGTATGAAGGGTTGGATCGGGTCATTCACGAACGTGCGCGCCTTAGCATCCTTACGTCTCTAGTTACAAATCCTAAGGGGTTGACCTTCAACGATCTCAAACAGCTATGCGCTCTGACGGATGGCAATTTAAGCCGCCACCTGAGCGTTTTAGAAAAAGGGAAGATGGTGGAGATTCTGAAGGGCTATGAGCACAATCGGCCACTGACTGTCTGTCGCATCACGTCGTCAGGCCGCAAGCGCTATGTCGAATATCTTTCCGCTCTAGAGCAGGTGATTCGTGATGCGGCGAAGGAAGCGAAAGAGGATCCGAAAGCCAAGCTGGTACGCGGTCTGAGGCCGTCAAAAGTCTAGTTTTTTTGTGCTTCAGTACTTTGTAACGCAAAGTACTGTGTATCAGGGAGGCGTTCGATGAATGATCTTTCGGCATTTCAGGTAGGTCCTCGGGGAATCTTCAGGTCGCTCTCCATGGGCGTCAAGCTCATCGTGGTGTGCGGGCTCGCATTGCTCATGACGATTCCGTCGTTCTTTGTGTGGGGACTGGTGAATGACAGAACCAAGCGCGCCGACGATGTCGTCAAAGAGATAAGCAGCCACGTTGGAGGTCCGCAGATCTTCCTCGGGCCGACGCTCGCCATACCATACAGTGTCCCAGCGCAATCTCTGGCGGATTCTACAAAGCATGGCATCTACCTGGTGTTTCCTGCACAGGCGTCCGGGACCTTAAAGACAGCAACGGAAGAGCGGCATCGCTCGCTCTTCAGAGTGCCGGTGTTTCAGGCTGACTTAAAGCTGGATGCGGCGTTCGATCTGTCGGGAGTTCCTGCCGCCGCCCCGCCAGGCGCTGAACTGGACTGGAGCCACGCACAAATCGTAGTCGGCGTGAGCGACGCACGCGGGGCACTCGCCGACGCCACGTTGACGATGGATACAAAGACGGTGACGCTTACTCCGGCCGAAGTTGCTGAAAATATCACCATCGGCGGAGGTCAAAAACGGCCAGTTGAGCTATCGCTATTCGGTGCAAAGGCGGGCGATATCGCAAAGCCCGGTGCTCAGTTCCATGCGACATCTGTATTACGATTCTCTGGAGCTGAACGCATTGCAGTGCTTGCCTATGGTAAGACGACTCACCTCGCTGCCCAAGGCGATTGGCGGAGTCCGGGGTTCGACGGGGGAATTCTACCGGCGAGCCGAAACATATCGAACCACGGCTTTACTGCCGAGTGGTCGGTGCCCTTCATAGCGCGCGGCGTGTGCGCCGAAGGGCCGAGCGATGCAATGACCGAGCTCGACGCAACAGCGCTGGGTATTTCATTCATCGAAGTGGCCGACCCGTACCAATCGGTGAACCGGTCTCTGAAATACGCGGTTCTCTTCTTAGGACTGGTGTTTCTTTCTTACTTCATCTTTGAGACAACGACAGGGAAGCGGGTTCATCCAGCGCAGTACATTCTGGTCGGAATAGCCCAGATCATCTTCTACCTGCTTCTTTTGTCTTTTGCCGAGAGGATTGGTTTTGACTACGGGTTCCTACTCGCTGGCGCTGCGACAGTCATTCTGCTCTCGGCCAATGCCGGATGGATATTCTCGAGTCGGCTGCAGGCTGTACGGGCATTCGTCATCTTCGCGCTGCTTTACACGTTGATCTATCTTCTGTTGACGCTTGAAGACAACGCGTTGTTGGTCGGTGCGATCGCCAGCTTCCTGGCAGTCGTCGGTGCCATGTATTTCACTCGCAGAATCGATTGGTACAGCTCTCTCCCAGGAACAGGCGCCCCCGAACAAACCGGGCCGATGGTTCCAGGAAGCCCAGCGTAAGGCAAAGCCTGCACCGGAGGACACCATGTCGAGCGAACGGCGCGAAGGATTACACGTAGCCATCATCAGGGATGGAAATGGCCGATGGCGCAGTGGGTTGAAAGCACTAGCGATGTCCTTGAACGGGATGGCCACGATTCGACACTTAGCAATGGACAGCTGGCAGTGAGGATCGAATGTGGAGGCGCGGGATATCTGAAGGTCGGACCCGCGCTCGACGTCCTCGAAGAGGAGGCGGAAGGGTGGGGGGCCGCATTCTATGCGGACCCTCATCCATTCCCTGTATCGCGTCATACGGATCTACGACCATGGCGATGCACTCATGTATGAGGAGATAGTTGATCGAATCTGCGAACGAGGACGATGAGGAGAATCACGCCAGTATGAATTTCCAGAGGTGGAGAAGGCTCTCCCGGAGTGCCGGCTTACGCGGCACAAGGGCGGATGTGGCCCTCCCGCACATTGCCGGCGATCTCGGAGGAACGCAAGTGAGAGGCGCTACTGAGAACTACCGGACGGCATCAACTTTGTACGAAACGTAGGCGGCAGCATCTTCATTGCCGTTACTGGAGCAATTGTCACCAACCGCTCTCTCTTCCACCAGGCCCACCTGCAGGAACACATGCGGCCCGGCGATCCGGTCTTCGTCAGCCGTGTCAACGCATTTACCTCTTTCTTCGGTGGTACTGGCAGAGGTCCAGGCCCCGGCCACATGGCACGAGCTGTCATTTACCAGCAGCTCAATCAGCAGGCGGCTGCAATGGCTAATCAGGACATCTACCGGCTGCTCCGTTGGATGGCGATGGGTATGGTGGCGTGCGCCTTCATTCTGAGTAAGAACAAGCCTGGGCAAGGAGCTCCTGCGGGAGAAGAGATGCACTAGGTACATATCTCGTCAGTATGACAGTATGACGGCAATGCCGGGACGAAAGTTTCATCCCGCAGCGAAGTGCATTTCAACACCGCATGACGTAGCGAGTTGGGGTTGCCGAAGGCAGAACTACGTACGATTTGTGGATGCAGATCTCCCACAAAAAAAGCCCCGATGCTATTTGTAACCGTAACTGGTTCATATATTTTACAAAGCGATGACAACTGTCACGTTGATGGTCCCTTATGGTTTTCGTTTCACACCCAGTTCGTAAGCACTAAAGGAAATAATCGGAGACTTTTGATGGTTAGCGCTAACATGCAAACAAGCCAGCGACGCAAATTCAGTTATCGCAGCCGCATCCAGGGTCCGCTCTCGATGGCGCTGTCCATTCTCCTGGTTGCCGGCGTGGTGAGTTCCCCTCCTTCGTGGTCGCAGACCGCTGCTACTAGCGGTACCATTCAGGGCTCGATCACCGATCCGGCTGGTGCGGTCGTTCCGGGCGCAACCATTACCATCACCAATACCGGCACCCATGCCTTCCGCACTTTCATGGCAGACAGCGGAGGATTTTATGTTTCGGGGCCACTGATTCCCGGCGATTACCAGGTAAAGATCACGGCTCCCGGCTTCAGCACGGTCAGCGCGACGACGGTCGTGCAGGTCGGTACGACTACCAGCGGCAACTACAAACTGGCTATCGGCGCAGAGGCGACGACCGTCGACGTGAACTCCGGCACGGTCCAGGTGGCTACCGATCAATCGAACGTCCAAAATGTCATCTCCCTGCAACAGATCCAGACGCTGCCCATCAATGGACGCAACTTCCTGGATCTGGCGCAGCTTGAGCCAGGCGTGCAACTGCAGAGCGGCAGCGACTTTGATCCCACCAAGGCCGGCTACTCCGGCCTCTCCTTCAGTGGTACTTCGGGCCGCACCACTCGCATTGTGATGGACGGTCAGGACATCACCGATGAGACCGTCGGCACCACCGTTGTCAACGTGTCGGAAGGCGCGATCGGCCAGTTCCAGATTGTGCGCTCCACCGCCGATGTGGGCAACGATCTGGGCAGCACCGGTCAGGTTGTGGTGGCAACCAACTCCGGTACCAACGCCTTCCATGGAAACGTCTTCTACGACTTCCAGGATTACCGTGCGGGCTTCGCCAGCAACCAGGGTGTCGTCTCGCCCTTCCAGCGCAACCAGTTTGGGGGCGCGGTAGGCGGTCCTATCCTCAAGGACAAACTGTTCTTTTTTGCCAATTCGGAGCGCATCAAGCAGGACGCGTCCACGGTGTCAGGCGTAGGAGCGCCCTTCAATGCGTTGGGGACCACCTACTCCAACGTTCCCGCGCCCTTCCGGGACACCTACTCCACCGCCCGGCTGGACTACAGCGGGCCGTGGAACGTTCACTACTTCGCCCGTATCTTTTACGAAGCCAACGCTGCTACCACCAACGGCGGCCCTGGCATGGCGTATTCTAATTATGCGAACCGTGACAACACGCCTGGCATCGCTGGGGGCGCCGATTTTGTAACAGGGAAGTTTACCCATAGCTTCCGCGGCAGCTATGAAAAGTTCCACAATCTGATTGGCGACGCGAGCGCTGGAGTCGGTCCACCGCTGCCGCCTGGGCTCGGTATCCTATATACTGCCGCCAATTTTCAGGCCGGCCCAAACCCCAACGCCCCCCAGCAGACCTTCCAGTCGGACAAGCAGCTCCGTTACGACGGCAGTTGGAGCCGCGGATTACACAACCTCCGCTACGGCGCAGAACTGAACCGGATCCTCGGTGGCGGCTTCGCATCGTTTTACGGCGCTGGCCCTCAGGTCACAATCAACTCGCAGTCTCTGGTTGCTGGCGGAGATCCGACCAACCCGCTCGCTTACTCTCCTCAAGTTGTCGTCCTGGGTAACGGACTCGGCGCCTCTACGGAAATCCCTCAATTCGGATTGCCCGGCGGCGGCCAGGGCGACTGGCGTGTCGGCGCGTACTTTGCTGACTCCTGGAAGGTGACGCCTACCTTCACCCTGAACTACGGCCTCCGCTACCAGCGCGACACCGGTCGCACCGATGCGGACCTCGCGCCCATTCCGTGCTCGGCCATCGACCCCACCTTTGTTGCGCCTTGCAGCGGGAATACACCGCTTCTTGACCTCTTCGGGCCGGGACTTGGCAATCGTGTCACGCAGCCCAACTTCAGCTTCGGTCCGCAGCTTGGCTTCGCCTATAGTCCCGGTTCGAGCGGCAAGACCGTGGTCCGCGGCTCCATCGGGCGCTTCTTTGAGAACTCGGTCTTCAATAACGTTCTCTTCGATCGTCCCGCCAAGCTGGCCACCGGGTCACTCTTCAGTGATGGCACAGTCTGTGGTGGCAACAATTCGATCCAGACCCCGGGGGAAACAATCAACAGCGTGAACGGCGTCCCGCTTTCCGCCCTCTGCACTCAGCCCCTTAGCCAAAGCGGGTCGAATCTGATCGAGCTTGAGCAGCAATACCAAGCCGCTTTTGCCGGTAAAGCGATCTCCAATCCTGCGTTCGTCGGCAACTCGCTTGCCATCGGCAATTCCGGCCAGACCGTCTTCTCTCCCAACTACAAGACACCCACATCTCTACAGATCAACATGGGTGTGCAGCGGGAGCTGTTCAAAGGCGGTGTGCTGAGCGTGGACTATATCCATTCAGCGACCGAGCACATCGGACAGGTGATCGACACCAATCATGTCGGTGCCGCTCGTTTCTTCAACCCTGCTGCTGCGCAGGCAGCGGTCGCAGCGACGCTTACAGCGGGTGGCTACGCCAACGTCGACGCCGCCATCGCAGGCGGAGCAACCATCGTCAACTTTGCTCAGAACGGTCTGGATTCGGGTATCAGGGTGAACGGTGGCAACTCGCCCCAGGGAGCCAATGGCCCTGGGGCGACGAACACTGCTGCCTTTCCCGGCGCAAATCCCGTCCTCGGCGAAGGCCTCTTCCAGTTCCCGGCCGGTCGGTCGGGGTATGATGCCTTGCAGTTCAACTTCCGGGAGCAGATCGCGAGTCCAATCCGCGGCATCTCCGACTCCAACCTGGAAGTGTCCTATGCGTTCTCCAAGTTCGTGACCACCGGCGCGGCGAACACGACAAACAACAATTCGGACGTCTTTTTCAACTCACAGTCCTATGACAACGACCAGCCTACGCGCTTCAACGGTTTCGGGGGACTGGATCACCGGCACAATCTCTCCTTCGGCGGTTCCGCTACTGTACTGCACGGACCGCAGATCTCCCTCATCGGTCACATCATCTCCGCTGCTCCGTTTAATCTGACCCTTGACACGAACAATACTCCGGCGTCGGGCCAGATCTTTACTTCGGATTGGACCGGTGATGGCACAGTAGGTGATCTCATCCAGGGCACCAACCCTGGCGCTTACATGCGCGGCGTCAATGGCCACAGCCTCAACAAGCTGATCAACAACTACAACGCCACCTACGCCAATACGCCGACGCCTGCGGGACAGCGGCTCATTAGCAGCGGCATCTTCACGCAGGCGCAGCTTCAGGCGTTGGGTGGCGTGCAGCAACCAATCGCCCAGGCCCCCAGCACCGCCTTCCAGAACCCGATGTTTCGCCAGCTAGACGCCAGCGCTCTGTATCCCATCAAGGTGCCCCACCTGGGCGAGGGGACGCGGCTCGAACCGGGCGTGGCTGTCTATAACGTCGCCAACTTCGGCAACTACACACTACCCTCCACCTTTGGCGCATTGACGAGTGTGACAACCGCAGCCGCAGGTGGCAGCGCCAACTTTGTCAACGGTCCTAACGACTTCGCAACCAAGAACCTTGATCGCACCACGCGTGGCGCTGGCACCTTCGCCGCCGGCACACCCCGGGCTATCGAGTACCAGTTAAAGCTCGTCTTCTAGCAGCTGTTGGATGCGAGACTCGTCGACGAGCTTAATGTTGAAATCATTTTTTTAGGCATCGGTCTCCGGTCGTTCTATGTTGACGCCGTCGACCACCTGAGCTGCCGTCTCGCGGGCGGCAGCTTTTTGCTTGGGCGACTGCAGGTCCGGGACAGAGGCGATCTGCGTTGCGATTTTGATCGGCTACAAATCCGTCAAACGCCTTGCGTGCCTGTTCGCAGCTCGTCCGATTACGAATGAGACTCTCGAGGCCCGGGAATCGGAATCCGGTCTTTGTTAACTATTTTGATACTAAAGGAGGCATTTTAGGAACCTCGCTAGAGTCATGACTGCGGGGGCGGCAATCAAATCTTTAAAATCACATAATACAACGCCAAAATCGATTACTACCACAAGGTTCAGGGTTGCCTGCCCTCGTTGTTTATTATGTTTCAGTTAATACCTAATGAATAAATCCTTTTGCTGCCCAACAACATCACTCAATTATTCGAAGACTCTATTTGGAGGCAGCTGCATGCATCAGTCATTCCCGGCTCGGGCCACCTATCCGATCCAGCCCGTCCGGAACACGTACTCCAAGGCTTTAGCACTTGCCGTGATCACATTTCTCTTGTGTTCCGGCGCTCACTCGGCGCTGGCGCAAGCCATCTACGGCAGCATCTCCGGCACGGTGACAGATGCCAGCGGCGCCGCAGTTCCCAACGCGACTGTCACCGTGACCGACATCACCAAGGGAACAACCAAAACTGCGCAGTCCAATGGCGGCGGCTTCTATGCCGTCGACCAGCTCATCCCGGACAGTTACACCGTAAAGGCAACCGCAGCCAACTTCACACCGGCCCAGGCCAACAGTGTCACCGTCGCTGCAGACGCCACGCAGACCGTGAACCTGCAGGTGACGGTCGGAGGCGCAAGCCAGACCGTAACGGTTACGGCTGAGACCCCCGCGCTGAAGACGGACCGCGCCGATGTTGGCCAGGTGCTTGGCCAGCGACAGATCCAGGATCTACCGAACCTGAACCGCAACTTCACATCGTTCGCTCTGCTCACGCCCGGCGTGCAAAGGTCCAGCTTCAACATCGCTCCGACGGAGAATCCGCAAGGTACTACGGCTCTGAACGCCAACGGTTCCAACTACGGAACGCTGGGCTATGTGCTGGACGGTACGGACAATCGTGAGCCCGTCGACGGCATCATCGTCATCAACCCTACCCTCGACTCCATCAGCGAAATGAAGGTGGATACGCAGAACTTTCCTGCTGAATTCGGCGGTTCGGTGGGCGGCGTCGTTACGGCGCAAACGCGGTCCGGCGGCAATGCACTTCATGGTGATGCGTTCTTCTACCGCCGCAGTGATGCGTTGGCTGCGCGCAATCCGTTTACCCAGTTCCAGCCAGACCCGGTCACCGGAAGGCTCATTCCCTCGGCTCTCTACAGCCAGTTCGGCGGCTCCGTCGGCGGACCTATCAAGAAGGACAGAGCGTTCTTCTTTCTTGACTATCAAGGAACACGCCAGAAAGCAGGCAGCAGCCTGCAGCAGAACGTGCCGACCGCAACTGTGCGCAACACCTGTCTGAATCCGGCTAGTGCCACCTGCGATCTCTCACAATACGGCGGCGGGGTCATTCCAAACGCGCTGATCACACCACAGGGCCGCGCCCTGCTAAGCGCCTTTCCCCAGCCGAACGCGGGCGCCCCCGGGGCGATCACCAACAATTACATCGCCGCCGGCTCGGGGAATAATGATGGCGATCTTGCCGATACGCGCCTTGACTACCAGGTGACGCCTACCATCCACGCGTTCGGACGCTACGACTATGCGAACTTCCGCCTCCTCGGCGCGCCTGCGCTCGGTGCTGCGGGTGGCGAAGGCTTTGGCATTGGAGGAACCAGCGGTACTGACCAGGTGCAGAACCAGAGCGTATCGGTGGGCTTCGACTGGGCCCTCCGCGCCAACCTGCTTACGGACTTTCGCTTCGGCTTCCTCGACTATCACGTGGCCGAGAACAAGTTCGACGTTGGAACGGCACCGGCGGCCGCGGCAGGCCTGCCCAACCTCAACACCGGCACGCTCGATACTTCCGGTTCACCGACCTTCAATGTGGTTGACAACAGCATCGCCAGCTTCGGCACTCAGGGTTGCAACTGCCCGCTGCAGGAAAGTGAGCAGGTCTTCCAGATTGTGAACAACTGGACCAAGATCGTTGGCACTCACTCCTTCAAGTTCGGCGGGGATATTCGCTACGCGTTGAATCTGCGCAATGCGAGCGACTACAACCGCAGTGGTCAGTTCTTCTTCAACAACACCACTGGCGCCGGCTCCGGAATCGGCGCGGTACTCACCGGGCAGATCGCGCAGTTCCAGCGCTTTGACGTCTACGACAACAACGCAGCCAATCGCCAGAAGCGCGGCGGTTTCTACGCGCAGGATACATGGCGTGTTACGCCGAAGCTGACCCTCGATTATGGCGTGCGCTGGGACATCATCTTCCCCGAGACAGTCAACAGTGCGGGCGCCGGAGGATTCACCGACCTGCAGGCAGGCGTTATCCGTGTTGCGGGTATTGGCGGCGTAGGCAGCAACGGCGGAGCGGAGGTTGACCTGCTGAATCTCGGCGGCCGCTTCGGCTTCGCTTACCAGGTTCGTCCCAATACAGTTATTCGCGGTGCGGTCGGCCAGGTCTACGACAACGTCGGTTTCTTCGGCACGATCTTCGGCAGTGCGCTCACGCACAACGTGCCGGTCGTGAATGCAGAAAATGAGGGAAGCAGCAGTGCCACCGCGCCACTGCCGTTCACTTACAACACTCTGCCTGCGCAGGTGCCGCAGATCGCGATTCCCGCCAATGGTATCCTGCCGATCCTGAACAACATCGGCTACAACGTCCGCCCCAATCGTCTGTTGCTGCCTAAGGTGGATCAGTACAACATCAGCCTGCAACAGGCGCTCTCCTCGGACACGACCGTCACCATCGCTTACGTAGGCAATCTCGCGGAGCACATCTACCCGAGTGAGACGGAAGGCTTCAATGTCAACCAGCCTGTATTGCCCACCAGCCCGGCACAGCTGGCAAACCGCGACCTTCGCCGCCCATACTTTGAGAAACTCGCCGGCGGAACGTGCTGCTCGCAGGACATCAACTCCACTGCGCCCTCGGCCCGCGCCAACTACAACGCGCTCCAAACCACGGTAGAGAAGCGCTTCAGCCACGGCGTCCAGTTGCTGGGAACTTATACGTGGTCGAAGGCGATGAACTATGGTTCCACCTATTTCGCAAACGATCCGCGGGTCGAATACGGTCCCAACGACACGAATCGCAACCAGCTGTTCGTGATGAGCGGTATGTACGAACTGCCATTCGGGCGCAACAAGATGCTCCTCAGCAATGCCAACAGAGCCATGAACTACGTCGTCGGCGGCTGGCAGCTGGCCGGAACCACCACCTGGGAGAGCGGGCTGCCCTTTACGCCTACATACGCGGAGTGTGGCAACGATCAGGACATCGATACCAACTCCAGCAACCCTGGCACCAGCAGTGACTGTCGTCCAAACAAAGCGGTCGGCAGCCTTCCCCTCAGCGTCGGCCCGCTGAACAGTTCGGGAGGCGCCCCATCGCGCCAATACTTCACTCCAGTAGCAGCGTTCGGCGGCAATGGGTCAGTCTCCGGACCCTTCGCGCGGCCGGCGTTCGGCACCTTTGGCAATATCGGACGGAACAGCTACCGCGGCCCATCGGACTACTTTGCGGATGCATCGCTATTCAAGAACTTTGATATCACGGAACGGGTGAAGGCCCAATTCCAGTTCCAAGCCTTCAATGTCTTGAATCACGTGCCGCTTGGCGTGCCAAATGCGTCGAACGCACGATGCATCGACTGTAGCGGTGGGGGCATGATCACCAACGTGGACAACGCCATTCTTAACAGCGGCCAGCCGGTGATGCGCCAGCTGCAGTTCGCCGCTAAGATCAGCTTCTAGTTAGGCGTCCCGCAGAAACAAGGAAGGCCGCCGGAGATCGGCGGCCTCTTTTCTCTTTAGGGCGTGTTAGCACTATCTGAGAGCTTCGACGATGAAGGCGAAGGAGAGGAAGCCGAGGAAGACGACATCGAGCTTTTCGAAGCGAGAGAAGATGC
>Ga0193743_1002274_pt1 | contig 13724 bp, 11 predicted proteins | sample L2c2metaG_FD_143038 | JGI IMG/M metagenome (GOLD analysis project Ga0193743, IMG submission 143038) | Soil microbial communities from a riparian zone of the East river system, Colorado, United States - L2c2 | ecosystem: Environmental > Terrestrial > Soil > Riparian zone | place: USA: East River... | reverse complement strand
TAAAAAACAACAAAAAAAAAAAAAAAAAAAAAAAAGAGGTGTAAACGAAAGGTGTATGAATTATATGCATACTTTATGATGTTCCGAGCTGGTCTTGATTTTATCCACCATTAACGAACATGCTAAATTGATGACTCTGTCACCAATGAATTCGAGAAGGTCGTTGTTGTCTTTGGATCGTTGTACGCTATTCTTTGTCTTCTGTAACCTTTTTTCGCAGCATATTTCTGGAAGCGGTACTGATTTTCTGCCTCTCCAGTTATCTTCCTGGTCTAGGTATGCGACAAGTCGAGTCGGAGGGCTTGATCGACGAGGACGTGTAATGTGAGGCCGTGGTGACATTTCGATTGGTCTTCTATATTTCTATATTATTAAAGAATGAAAAAAAGATTTAATGATAAAAAATGCGGAATTATGAGATTATGAAGAGGATTTCTTGAAATTGGACAAGTTCTGAAAAGTTCAGTTGGCCAGCGACGGCTATTGCAATTCAATTTATGCGCCCCTGAATTCTAGCACTTGTGACTGCGTCACGGTCGCGTTCATCACGTGACGTAACTTAGGACGATGGTGCAGCGTCCATAAGAGGATTTCTTGAAATTGGACAAGTTCTGAAAAGTTCAGTTGGCCAGCGACGGCCATTGCAATTCAATTTATGCGCCCCTGAATTCTAGCACTTGTGACTGCGTCACGGTCGCGTTCATCACGTGACGTAACTTAGGACGATGGTGCAGCGTCCTTTTGCCATCCAACAGCGACGCCAAACCCTGCTCCAAATTTTTTTTCTTTTTTTCGGCTAACCAACACCGATGCGCAAGTCAAACAGGCTACGCTCGAAATTACTGCCTGGACAACAGGATATTATTCCAGATGATCTGCCGGCACCTTCCACAAGCAGGCCTCTTCCTCCACGATCCAGAACCACATCGTTGGCCAGGTCGGGGTCACAGTCTATATCTAGGCATGGGTCTCGTGGACGTTCACGTTCAAACTCGTCTCGTAAATCATTGGCGATGGGGGAAAATATGACAGCTGGTCTAGACTCGGATATGACAGATAATGGTCTAGTCGTGTCTGGCTTGGAACCTGTTGCAACTTCCTCGAGTTCTTTGATGAATATGGACGAAGATAATGAAGCTGGAAGCTCTTCGTCAAGCAGCGTATTGAAGAGAAAGAGAAGTGGTTCTGATATCGTGGTTCAAGACGTCAACTACCCAACGACGCTTAGTGCGTTATTGTTCCTTTTCTCAAATGTCCCCCTTTTGACATAGTGAAACTTATATTCAGGCCATTCAGACTTGTCACAACCTATGTCTTCAAGCGCTAGTTCTCTGAAAGGGAAAGGAAAAGCCAAGGAATTTCACTTGAACCCTCCAGACAACCCTGAGACCATCACCATTCTCGACACCCTGAAGACAGACACATCTGATCTGAAAGGGAAAAACAAAGCACTTCACCTAGACCCGAAACCTAAGAAACCCAAGGAAGAACTCCTGGGAGGTTATTCTTGTCCTATCTGTTTTTCTCCTCCTAGCAACGCAACGCTCACGCCATGTGGCCATATCTGTTGTGGTCTTTGTCTTTTCATGGCGGTCAAAACCACAATGCAGCGATCGACCATGATGATGGCCCCGGAAGGAGCCATTCCTCGGTAGGTCCCCTAACCAAGTCGAGTGACGGCTCACGCTGATTATTCTCTATTCCAGATGCCCGGTTTGTCGTGCCACTATTCCAGGATGGGATGGGAAAGGTGGAGGCGTCATTGGTCTGAAAGCTCGTGCTATCCTCACATTATAACAAAACATCAATCCACATGATATGTATTTATAAGATGTCGATGAAGCATTGTTAAACAAGGAAGGATTGAACAAGGAAGTAGTGATTCGAAAAGTAGACCATTCCAAACTTAATCAATGGTTACAAGCCGTCCTTGTGGTGGTCAAACCTCTTCATCGTCGTCCCAAGTATCGAGCCTCGCAGTGAGATCAAGTGTGAATGTCACAGATTTTGAACAGGAAAGAGCTGGAAGAACCATCGAGAAGTATCGGCGAGTTTCACGGTTAAAAACCTCTGCCTCAAAATACTCCGCCAAATGCATTTTGATCTGGACATTCAGCGCTATTTTCAGCTTACGCAACGAAGGATATCGCGGACCCGTCAGCAGAGAATCCAGCATCAGCCATAACGATGATTTTTCGAATTCGGGATAAATATCTTCAATTTTTATGCCATCAAACACTGGTGGATTCAACTGCCAAGTTTTTATCCCGATTTCGAGGGAGTTAAGTGATTGGGCAGGTGAAGGGGTATGGAGGATGTGACAAATCTGCTCAACGCCTAAATCAAAATGAGGCACTGAGATGTCCGAATCAGGAGGGGTGAATCGCCAGTAAGAGATTCCCAAGGTTCGTAGTTGGGGTAAGCAGCTAAGATCAAAGGGTTTCTTGAAAACAGGAAATTCATCTGTAATTTCGTATTAATGTTTTAAATAGATGGAAAGTGGCATGAATGATCAGGTTCCTTACCGTAAAAATCTACGTGAAGATATTCAAGTGAGGACGCAGCCGCTGTCATCACCTTCCAGCCGGGGTCAATGTCCTCCGCAAAATCCATAAAAGTATCAAACCTTTTGAGACCACAGAGAAATGACAAATCTGTCGTTTCCCCATTTATGTCACAGATGGTTGACGGATGGTCCGTGCTGAAGGCTTCCAACTGAGGAATCGGCAATGAGCTAATATCAAAATCGCTCAATTCAGGATGGCATTGGGTGTTGTGAGACGTGTCACTGGGGCTGAAAGCAATACTGTACAGATACAACTCCTTTATATGGGTGCCGTTCAGAAGAGTGTTTGGAACATTATAGAAGTGATCAAGATCCAGAATTGACAGATGAGGTGAGCGCATCAAGTCTAGGAAAGAACGACGGAATTCAGAGCTGAGATTTGCCCAATCCATCGCCTGGTCGCCTTTGTCCCGCCTCGTTACCGCCAGCGAAAACTGGTTGATGCCGTAATTAGGTTCATGCAAGGCTCGCATGATCTGGGTCAAAACACTGTCCATCTCCTCCGATAATTTCGGTTCAAGGTATTTCTCTGAATGCAACACAAAACGATTAATTTCCATACTCCAAAAGGTTTTTTATATAATGGCACACCGTACGCCCAACTTACCTGTACGAAGTTCTATCACGAAGCACTTGATAAAAGGAAGAAGCGTGCGACCAGCTACGGCCTGTTTGCTGCTGAGAATGTCTAGAAAAGACTGGAGGATTCCAAACATTTCATTTTCGTCTGCGGAAATAAATATATCGCCAAAGAGATGGTAGCGTGAACGGTACGAGAACGATTTAGAGGCCAGGGAACATGAGCATAAAGAGGGGTAGTCACTATCTGACTCTGCGATGGCATCAAGAATAAGGTCGATTATCTCTTGGGGAAGACAAGGGTGGATCAAGGCCATCTGCAAGAGTGGTTAAGCCAGTGACCAGTCACGCGAAGGAACACCGCAATTAATTGCACTTGCTTGGCTAAAACATTGCAAAATTACATAAACGTTCTATTTTTTGCTCCGGCTGAAAATCTCCGATCTTCATTTCCAACTCTTCAGGCTGATTTTAATTGAAAACTCTTGGTTGTAGTTGAGCATATTCAAAAGGTAATTTACGCGACCCAGGAACTGATTTTTATTTTTTCTATCTTTCAAAGTTCTTACGACATCAGTCATTTTGTCAAAAGTAGTTTTCGGTTTCCCGTGGTTTGTGCTGGTTTCCTGGTTTTCCGGAAGCCTGGAAAGGAAAGTAACTAGGAAAATCGTACGATTTTACTAGTAAATCATTAACTTTATGTCATAAGTTTGGAACAGGTTTCCGAGAAAAGGGACGTAGGTTTCTGAGTTTCCCAAATATGGTCTAGTTTCGGCCTTTTAAGGAAGGTTTCAGGGTTTCTCAGGTTCAAAAACCCGTGGAAAACTAAAATGCATAATTTACTGATGGAGCGGTCTAAAAAAACAAAAACAAAAAATAAAGCAGATTTTTTTTTGCATTCTTGTAATCACCATCCATGACTCCAAAAGAAATTTCTCGAGAAGATCTACTGATCCTACTGGCTTCTATGGGAGTTACCATCCCGAAAACCACGAAAATACCAGATGAAGAACTTAACAAACGTCTCAGATTGGCACTTGATGCCTCTCAACAATTCACAAATATAATCACTACAACCCCTGTCGATGCGACGCCATATCCGCTTTGGCCATCTGATAAGGCGTTATATAAGGCGACTCAACGAGGGAATGTGTACGAGACGTTAAACCAAGTAATGTCTCAACGTAGGAAGGGGAGTCTATCGCCCAAGGAGGATACGTTTAAGGAGCTGCGCCAGAGCATACTAGGCTTCGCTCGCCTTCGTGATATGGGTAAAAGCGAAATATGTTTCGTAGATGATGACGGACAGTGGGGCATATTCGTACGGGTATGTCCATAAACTAAATAATCTCTTCTAAAGATGAAATTTGAAATCTCATCTTGTTTCCTTCTTCAGGTTCTTGACATATACAATATCAAGAACGATATCCCACTTTTCTTCATCAAGTACAAAGAACTCTGCCCAAATAAAGGACAAACGTTATCAGACCTTATTTCCTCGTTCAAAACCGAAGATGACCCCATCGTCGTCAACATGAGCGATCTCGAACATCATGCTATGCTGAAACTTTTCCACAATAACGCGAGACGATTGCACTCAAAGTATCAAGAGAAAAATGAAGAGGATAAGTCTATCTTAAAGGCGTCCTTCGTTCTGCCGCTTTGCCCTATCGGAATGCTTGACTTGGGAAAACTGACAAAGGACGCAGGTTGCGAAGTTTGCGGGGAGAAAAATTTCAGTCGTTGCGGCCAATGCCTAGCGGTATCATATTGCAGCTCAGGCAAGTTTCAAATTCATTCGCCCCCGCCGAGGTTTTGCTTATTCTACCAACCTGACCGCAGTATGTCAGAAACAGGATTGGAAGAACCACAAAACGGCCTGCCGTTCCCTTAAAGGAGGCACTTGGCGTACCATCTCAGTGAAAGAACCTTTTGGCGCTTTTCCATTCCGCCGGCTTATTAACCGCCTCGACCCTTTGCACGACGCTTCTACTGCAGGTAAAGACATGTCAACCGATGGCAAACCGCTGGCAAACATCCAAAACGGCAAAATCTTCCTTGCCAAATTTCAGATCTCCTTAGCCCCCCAACCGACAGACATGATGATCTATGATCGGCAGAGGAGCTTCCAAGTCCATTGGCGCAGGACCAGCAACATTGCATTGTTTGATTCTGCGAGGCAAGTGATGGGATCCAAAATGAAGATGTACCGTTGGATGAAGCACATCAGCGGGGATGAATTCGAAGTCTGTTTAGATCGAGGCCCAAAGGAAGACCCTGTGTGGTGAAATTGAATAATAGCAATTCTTTCGTAATGTAATATAAACACCTTCTACTTCTCTATGTTCTATACTTGTGGGTAAACGGCAGCATAAATACGAATAATAATATCAAAGATTTCCCAGTTTTCATTCACGGTCATCAATACCTACTAAGGGCTTGGCGATGGAGTTTGAGCACACTTGAGTGAGGGTAGCACTGGTCTTCTCCCGTTTGCTATAGCCTCTCGCAGATCATCAGCCAACTGCCTGCTCCTATTCCAATCCATCCCTCCATCGTCGTCATCCACAGTTTCAAATGAAAAAATCGTCTGACTCTGGACCAGCCTCTGGTTGGTAGTCTTAACCGTCTCGCATCGATTGATAACATTGGCAGCTTCTCGTCCTCGTTCCTTTTTCGTGAGTTTCGCCAAGTTTAGCTCTCTTTTTCTTATAAGACGGTGCGACAAGGTGAGGGTAGGCGTTAGCTAGCTGCTGAGAGATATCCAGCCGTTCAAGCGCTAGTTTTTCATGTTCGGTGCGGATGAAACCTTCACCGGAAGGAATTTGTATCTCTGGGTTTGAGTTGATTACTTCCTTTGATGAAATAGCCCAAGTGGATACGACTGCATCGTTGATCTGATGCAACGCGATTCCAGGCTGTACATTAATGCTGCTGGTTACACGCCGTTTCTTTGAGCCACCGGGAGCCAGAGACAGCCATTCGTCTGTTAGGTGTTTTCGTTTAGCTGACGTATTTGGCCTCGCATTCAGGACAAAGGATGTGGGAGGGGGCGCTGAAGACGAAGCACTGTTTTCACTTTGATGATCGCATATTTTGAGAGCTGTTTCGCGGATCAAGATGTTACGAGCGTTTTTGATGTTACGAGCGTTTGAAGTTGTGGCGGGAGGTTTTGGAAGGGCTGGTCGGGCATGCGATGGGTCAGTACTAGGCTTCATCTGCTCAGGGATTTGACGTCTCCCTTTTGCCGGTACCACAGGAGACGAGGATAACAGACAAATGGGAGAGGGAAGACTATGTCCTCCTGTACCCCGCGTGATGAATCGAGACGGATTCGGCGTACCCGGAATAGCTGGAGATGCCTTGTTGTGTGCAGCAGCCTTCTTACGAACGCTTACACCGAGCTGTGATTGCCTGGGAGTTACATTGCAGGACTTTGACCCTAATTTACTGGGTGGTGCGCGAATAGGAGAGGATACGGCGGGAGTCAGGCGGTTCAGTCTCCATGACCCATCTCCAACAGGTTCCCCCCTTCCTTTATTACCAGCGTTCAGCAGGTCCTGGCTGATATCTACGTCCTGCTCTGAAGGGGGTGATGAAAACCACCACACATTTTCTTTGTGGTGCGCGAATAGGAGAGGATACGGCGGGAGTCAGGCGGTTCAGTCTCCATGACCCATCTCCAACAGGTTCCCCCCTTCCTTTATTACCAGCGTTCAGTAGGTCCTGGCTGATATCTACGTCCTGCTCTGAAGGGGGTGATGAAAACCACCACACATTTTCTTTGTCCTCTGTATCAATTCCAGCGAGACTAGCGAAAAGCGTATGAGCCGTCCTGCCTCGCTCGTCGTCACTATTGCCAAAGTCTGTGTCTTCCTCACTCTCTCGCACATAATACCTGGCAGTAATAGTCTCCTTGCCCTTTCCTTTATCCCCAAAGGTTCGTTCTGGAGGATCAAACAAAGGCTCTCCGGAAACTCGCCTGGTTGACCTATCAGTACCCAGAAGTTTGTCCACGATGTCACGTTCCTCCTCTCCAAGATAGCCTCGTACAACAGAAATCTTCTTTAAGAGCTTCCCGTGATCTGCCCAACGCTGAGCTGCGTCTGCAGCCCCGTCGCCTACAAGGTTCTTGAGTGCTACGTCAACATCATTTTGAGCATCAACAGTAAGCTGATCATGACCAGTGACTCCGAGACGCAGATGCGAGCTGGGGCCACATGGTGGGAGGGCCTGCGCAGATGGGTGAAGACAGTGAGAGAACATTCGATCTATGCACGTCCAGTCGAGGCCATGGAGTCGAGGATCAAGCGTGTTGGGTACTATTCGTTTAGGCCGAAAAAGCTTGACGAAAGCCTGGAGTTCTGGTAAAGTGGAATGCCGAGAAAGCGGTACGAGCTACCGAAAAACGTCAATAAGCTAAAAGACTGAGACAGGGACAACGATGATACCAAGTTGTTAATTTCTTCCCCAGCTACCAAGCGAGCTTTCGTGTCCTTCAGATACAGATCCCACTGTTCACTTCCCATAGTGACCGGATTAATATAAATGACACGCTTGCCCATATGACTCGTTGAGTTCGGGTATGCTGAATCCGGGTCATTATCCACTGCCACGAACGAACAGCGATGAAAACGTTCGCATGCATGAAAGCGTGTCGATGAAGGGTCTCGCGTAGTAATTAGACCGAGAAAGGGATCTGATATGTGATGATAGATCGAGTGCTTGTAACGGTCAACGTGAATCTATCCAAAATTCATGATACCGAATGCCTTTGATCAGGCAAGAAAAAGATATAAAAATTAAAAAAATGGCATTACCTGAGATTGGAACTCGCGGGCAATGGCTTTGAGTATGTCCTCGTATCCCCAAGTCCAGGAATTGATGAAGAAATAAACCGAGTCAGGAAAGCGTTTCATGAGTTCGATAAGCCCCATTGTAGCGCAATCCTGAAGACGATTAAACCTAACAGAAATATGCAAGTTGAAAACTGTTCTGACCTTGGTAACAATTTGAAGATCGGATAAGACGGATGCTGTATCGAGATAGATTACTTCCAGCGTGGTGCTAACAATGGCAGGCGGCATTTGCTTCGGATCCGAGAGTACGTATTCTCGGTCTTGAGGTGACAAGTATCGTTGGAGGAGTGGGTTGCGAGTAAGGCTGTCTAAAAACCAGGGTTCTGCACGGAAATCACCCGTGTGTAAGACTGCGCCTTTTGATCCTTCAATAAGAAACCTAGAGGTAGAAGATGACGTTGACTTTGGGTTAAACCGAAAAGTTCACATCAGGACTTGCATAACGGCTCCAGGACAATGATTTGCATCCAACAGCGTTATAACAACGGTTTCCTCAGCTGAGAGATCCACGCGTGTTGGCGTATTGAGGGGCAAGGGAGTCTGGGATGGCATTTAACTTGGAGTATTGATGGATAAAAATGAGATACCAGTAAATCTCTTGAGCCTGTGTAGTACATAGTACCATCTGGACATAACAGAGGGTTGACTCTTAAATGTGAGTATGTTCGAATCTTTTCAGACCTCAGCTCCAAAGCTTGCAACTCTCGTTCAGCATAAACCTCATGCCTCAAGAGCATTTGTTTCGCGTCTTCAGAACAGTAGACTCTATATCCAAAAGACTTTGCAGACAACCCATTCATATGATCTGAATGGGTATGAGTCAAAAGATGAAGCAGCGGCGATGCGCTTGGATCTTGATTGGCTGGCGTTGCAAAATCGTCAACACGAATTCTGTATGGCAGAATGCAAGAGTTATAGGGCGTTCCTGTGGGCATTCCTTTCACAAAATATGGAGGATGGAAAGCGATCTTAGCTCGGGGTTAAGCTATGTGGCATGCTCGAAGTCGTGCGCGACGCGGGGTCACGGTAACGTGACTTCGGCATAGTAAGTAAGAACATCCTGGGACAAAAAAAAACAATCGATTTTTTTTTATATAGAAAAGTGTACAAAATTCCAGGCCATTTACACAACAAAATTCGTCGCAATCAGTACAGAAGCCCTTGCTATCACAGCACCCTTTAAAAAACTCGATGATCAAAGATTGATTGCATTGCAACCGAGCACAATAAGGCCACTCTAAAACAAATGTTGAGAAAAGAGAAATCAATGTTTTCGTGAGAATGTTCTTACGAATGAGTTGCCGGTGCAGCAAACGGCCTGTTGACTGCAGGTGGGGCTGACAAGGTTAAGGATGGGCGAGCAAGTCACTGTTTTATCGCAGTCATGTGAGATCAAGCCTCCGAAAGTCTATAAATTCATGCTTACAGCCAACAAGACCAGTGATATTGCCTACTACAATACCCAAGAGCCCGAGGAGTAAAGAAACGCCGGGGGCGGAAGCCTATTAGAGGTACCAATTTATTAGTACTACGTTCGCTCTATTCCAATCCATGGACACTTACAGATTGGGCGGAGCTGCAGCACTGGAGAGAGCCAGTGTTGCATTGGTTGACTGGCGGCGGGTCGGTACGAGGAACGGCGGTGGCAGTCGCAAGGAGAGGGAGAGCGAGAACGAAGACAGAGGCAGCACGAGTGAACATCATCTTGAATTCTTTGTAGAGTAGAGAGACTGTTTGAAAAGTAGAACTGAGGCTTGTTCAACTGCAGAATTCACCAGCAGCGTTGCGCCTTTTATACATTTTTCAAAGGTACCTGGCATACTCGTTCTTTGGCGTTCTATGTACTAACAGGTCCAGAGACTGAGCATGCCGTTACTGACAAGATCCCAGATACAGAAATGGAAAGCCGGCTGGAGCATGTCAAGGGCGCCTCCGATCGGGATGTCAAGCCACAGAACATATTGGTATGTGTTTCGAGACGGTTTTTGATTATCACCGCCCGCGATTTTTAGTACGTATGATCTTATAATTTCTCGCCCGTCTTCCAGCCGCATGTCCATATACGGCATCTATTTCCACGGCGTCAAAAATCCACTCCATATTCCTGGGCCGGCTGGGTTTACCACGCGGTGACATTTTCAAACCTTTTTGGTCACAGTATTGGTATTCAAATTGACTCACTTGTCTAAGATCGTTTCAAGAACCTCAGGTTGCACATCGGGAATCGTCCTTATAAGCTAAATTATCGTGCGATTTGTTACAGGCATTAATAGTAGTGATCAGCAGCCACAAACCTACCCAAATGAACTGAGATCTACTCAAAATAGCATAAATGTCACTCCGAGCCGCTGTTACAGGATCCAGGAACACACCATCGCTATCAGATTGTCATCGCACTTATCAAAAGGGCACTGCCGATTTCAAACTCAATCTCATGACCAGTTTTTTTAGCATTAATTTTCTGCCGAGAGAAAAAGAACTCGAAGTGTAAATCAAATTTGTGAATACATTTAGCTGAAAATGGCGCGAACGCAAGGCACTGGCACGGCCCGCATGGGACCTAAGTCAACTTCATCCCAGCAACCATATGGACCAAGTTATTACTAGCCAACCATTGAATATTATTTATCGACGTCGGGTAGTCCGTACTTTATTGTCAAGACGATGTTTAAATAGCTTACTGAGTCTGCCAGTTCTCAAGCCTATTACTAGTAGTGCTTCGCAAGCAGTGTTTCGACAATTTGATGAATCAAAATTCATTGTGCGTTACATCGGCGTTTTCCGCATACAGCCTGGGTGCTGATCATGAGATTTTATCAAGCACCCGTGCTATGCGAGGCGATGCTATGTACCCTGCCGTCGGTGCCAGTGGCTGCTGGAAGTGCGGCAACGTTATATATATAATGGGCGGCATAAAACTTGGAAAAAAAAGTATGTAGCACAAAGTCAACTCAACCTTGAAGACAGTCGGATTAACTTTTACTAATACTTAGCGTGAAATAACTCGGAGTACTTCTGCCATATGCGCCCATCTCAGGCTGTCATAAACCGGAACTCAAGTCAACCAAGAATTATCATGGAATACTAGTAATATAATATCTCTCAGGCTGATGGCTTTCGAGTTTTGGATAACCACACCATCGGAAGGGGGGATGCATATAAAAACGAAGTCCGTATTTATTTATTCATTTTCTGGTTTATTGAGTGAACATAAGAAACAATTTACTAGGTGTTCAGCAGCGTGTACCTTCTTTTTTTTGGTCGTTGCCACTGTCAGGTGCCGATCGGCTCTCTACTCTTCTTTTAACGCATACAAGTCTATATATAATTATCGACGCTGTGTCCCTCCAATATTTTTCTCCACGATGTTGGGGTGTGTGTAAGTTTGTTCGTGTCATTTCAAACTTTGATTCCGCCCGGATCACAGCTAAAATAATACCGTTTCTTGTCTGTTTTCTGATTCACTGGCAACCCCTTTTAAATCACCGTTTTTACATGGTTCAGTTGTCGATAATGTTAATTTGAAGGAAAGATTGTAATTGAACAAGGTAAATTTTTTTAAAAATCTAGAGTTGTTGCTATTTTTCATCGGCCGCAAGTGCACAAGATCATGCGGCGGCCTGACTTCGAACATGACAACTTGAACAGATGACTTTTTTAATGTCTGATTCTGGCACACGTTGTCCACAAAACGGGCAGTGCAAACCTCTGTGGCACTGAAGTACTGAAGGGTCGTATGTCCGGAGAGATCGAACGATTTTCCTTTCCACTGATCCTCCTCTACCATATCCCGGCCTTTGACATGCCGACGTTGACCATTTACCATGAGGGTCATCGTTGTACTATATATAGGTTGCATGTATATTCGAGGCTAAGCGCTGAACCAACATCACAAATATGCTAGCGAGGCTTGCTCTATAAACATCTTCTGAGAGACCATTGAGTCTGGAAACACGGCGACCATGGCAATTGGTAGTTGCAGATACAAGAACATAATTGCAGGTTCGACATGGCCCAGCACACGAGGCTGTCACTGTGTCAGTGTCATTAAAAAAAAAGTCGCCGTTTTCGAAGCAATGCCTCATTGTTAATATACCTTTATCCATCAAGGACTGCCATGACCGTACAAAGTCTTTAACGGAACAGGAACGAATGGCTAAACTATCCAGTGCCGTTCCGTTCGCCGGAGTTGCATAACTTTATATTCAGGTATGCTTATAGCTCTCACAAGCGGTCGACAGTGTGTACCATACGCACATGTCGGACGCTATGCGTCGAGAATAAACTTCCCGATCTTACGAACCTTACACGCCTTTGATCATGCCGGAGCTTATATCAATATTTTGAGTCAAACGTCAGTCAAAGAATGGATCGATTCATACTGATGGCCTACAATCGAATCTCAGTGGCGGCGGGTTGCAGGATCAACAAAAAAAATGCATCGTGCTCAGCGAAAGGCACACACTCATCTCACAGTAATGAGAGGCGATGTTCTAGATGACATGTTCCCATGTTCATGGAGGTAGCATTCAGCTCGAGAAGTACCAAAACCGATCATGTCCTAGAGATCGGCTCGCATGGGTACTCATATGCTCCAGTCCAAGCTTGTCAGTATTCCGAAGCCGCTTGTGGGTCCAGCGCAACCTAGCGCCGAGTGCTCTATTCCTTTATTCGCTTGCAGCAGATCCACACAAGAGTTCCCGGCTAATGGACTGAAGACAAACTCCCATCGGAAATATTTTCGACAGCATTGACTGATGCTCCACAACATGAGAAAAATTTGACAGTTCAGCCGTTGATGATCATGGCACATGTAAAATGCAAGGTTCAGGCCCAGGCATCAATGCATCCACAGGTAACATAAGTTCGTAATCTTGAGATGTCAGACCAGTCATTGAAGCTCATAATATTGAAGTTGTTACAATTTTTACTTACGGTATGACCCTCAGCCGGTTTAATCACCAGACCTTCACTTGAGTTCCACTTGACTTTAAGGGGTTCTTTTCGCTACCCTGCTCCTGCCTGTACTTTTTTTTTGTTTTGGGAAACCTGACTTTCATGCACAGATTTGAGTTGAAAAAAGAAAGGTTCAACTTTGTCCCTTGAAATCCATTTTTGAAAGAGATCGAGAAGTGAGTTTGATGGTATAACCTAATGTGAGTTAGTACAACGCGTTATTGTTATGAGAATTTTTGGCGTGGCCCAAGCCAAGGGCCGCGGGGCCAAGACAATGAACCAACGCCTGGTTTCGTTCACCTATCAAATAGCCCACGATGTCCATCAAAACCCCTCACAAGGGCCAAGTCGTTTGATGTGACTGTCCTGAGATCCAGAAAACATGGTTTACCAGGGGCACCAGTAGGATTAACCCCCTCCCGGCCCTAGAAATTGGGGGCGGTGGAATTAACGCAGTTGACTTTGAGTTCAACAGCGAGCTTAGTAGGCGATGGAATATCTGACGCGACGGGTGGAACGGAGGTGTTTAATATGACGCAGGTGTAACATCCATCGAGCACCTCTCCGGATGGCGACAGAATTTGGCACTCTGTCATCGACTTTAGCGACGACGATGGAAGAAATACTCGTAAATAACACAGCGTCAAACCGCCGTTCCCCACTCGAGCATTACCTGACATCGATGAACTGAGGCAGACAGGACCTCGACAGTGGAGCAGCATACCAATCACCCAAGTCAGGCTATTCCACAGTTGTCCTAATTT
>Ga0193743_1002273_pt1 | contig 13734 bp, 11 predicted proteins | sample L2c2metaG_FD_143038 | JGI IMG/M metagenome (GOLD analysis project Ga0193743, IMG submission 143038) | Soil microbial communities from a riparian zone of the East river system, Colorado, United States - L2c2 | ecosystem: Environmental > Terrestrial > Soil > Riparian zone | place: USA: East River... | reverse complement strand
AGGGCGGCGGGCAGCGCTGGTCAGGGCGGCGGCCGGCGTCGGTCAGGGCGGCGGGCGGCGTGGGTCAGGGCGGCGGCCGGCGTGGGTCAGGGCGGCGTGTGAGCGGACCGGGGAGCTGTGTGAGCGCGCCGCGGGCTGGGGCTGGGCAACGGGTGCGGCACGGCCCGCCGGTGACCGAGCCGCACAGGGCACCGGACGCCCGCCGCCGGTTACCCAACTCCACAAGACGCAGGTTTGACATGCTCGGAACCTGCCTCCGGTGCAGGTCGGTAACACGCGGCTCGGTGGCACCTGACTCGGTGACACCTGGCGCCGACCTGGTCCGCACGGGCTGATCGCCTCGCTGTAGCCCCAGTCCGCCGCTTTCCCCGCGTGTGCCGCCCCCCGCGCCGCCGCCGCTCGCGGGGCTCGACACAGCTTGCGGGGCTCGACACAGCTTGCGGGGCTCGACACAGCTTGCGGGGCTCGACACAGCTTGCGGGGCTCGACACAGCGCGTCGACGGGCTGTGTGAGCACACCGTGGGCTGTGTGAGCGCGCCATGGGCTGTGTGTGTGGCGCGGGTGGGGCGCGGGGGTGGCGGGGTGGGCGGTTCGCCAGCTCCATGGGCGCGCTCTCGTGCCGGAATCCTGATTGTTGTGCAGTTCGGTAACACGTGGCGGCGTGGGTCAGGCTTCGTCCAGTAGGTCCGGCTGGGCGTGCACGATGTCGTCCCAGAGGATCTCGAAGCTGTACCTGGCCAGGCGAGGGCTGCCGAACTGGCGGTGCGCCACCCGGGCCTGCTCGTAGCTGAGGTAGGCCGGCCTTCCGGCCGCCTCGGCCAGCAGCTGCACCTGGGCGGCCCGGTCGAAGCTGATGAACCAGAACGCCGCCTCCTCCACGCTGGCGCCGACCGTGATCACCCCGTGGTTGCGCATGACCACCGCCCGGTTTCCGCCGAGCGCCTCGGCCATTCGGCGACCCTCGTCCGCTTCCAGCGCGAGCCCGTTGTACTCGGCGTAGACGCTCTGGTCCTCGAAGAACGCGCAGGCCTCCTGCACGACCGGCCGCAGCGGGACGCCCAGCGCGGCCAACGCCCGGCCATGGATGGAGTGCGCGTGCGCGGCGGCGACCACGTCCGGCCGCAGGTCGTGGATCGCCGAATGGATCACGAACGCGCCCCGGTTGACCGGGCGGGTGCCGTCGACGACCTCGCCGGAGCTGTCGACCAGAACCAGGTCTTTGACGCTGATTCGGCCGAAGGAGACGCCGAACGGGTTGACCCAGAAACAGTCCGGGCGCTCGGGGTCCCGCACGGTGATGTGCCCGGCCACTCCCTCGTCGTACCCCAGCCGTCCGAACAGCCGCAGCGCGGCGGCGAGCCGTTGCTTGCGGTGCCGGCGCTCCTGCTCGACCGTCTCGAACTCCGGCGCGTCCGGAATCGCCAGCGAGGACTTGGGTGCGGTCATGGGTGCATTCCTCCCGGCGATCGCCGAATTTATCGAGTCAGCAGGTTATCAGACAAATTATTGTCTGTCGGTCGATCCGCGCCACCAAGGGAGCGCTCCCGTAGCCTGTGGCCATGCTCGAGGACTGGCGACCGGCCGCGATGCCCGTGCGGCGTCCTCTGGTCGACCAGGTCATCGCCAGCCTCAACCAGCTCGTCGAGGACGAAGACCTGCATTCCGGCGACAAGCTGCCCAGCGAGGCACAGCTGGCCGCCCGCCTCGGCGTCGGGCGCTCCACGCTGCGGGAGGCCATCCGAGTGCTCTCGCACAGCGGCCGGCTGGAGACCAGGCAGGGCAGCGGCACCTACGTGAGCTCCTCAGCCAGCCGGGAGAGCGTGGCGAGCCTGGACGAGCGGCTGGCGAATGCGCACGTCGTCGAGGTCTTCGAGGTACGCCGCGCGCTCGAGGTGCTGATCGCCCAGACCGCGCCGACCAGGCGCTCCGGCGACCACGTGGCACGAATGCGGGAGGCGTTGCGGCAGTGCCGCGAGCACGCTTCGACCGGCGACGTCGCCGCGTTCGTCGCCGCCGATTCCCGGTTCCACCAGGTGGCCGCCGAAGCCACCGGGAACGTGGTGCTGGTCGAGCTCTACGCGGTGCTGCGGCGGTACCTGGAGAACGCCGACTCCGACCCGGCCGCCGCCGTCGCGGCCACCCGCCAGCATCTCGACGACACGGTCAGCCTGTTCGAGGCCGCCCGCCGGCACCCCGGCGACTGACGCCCCGTCCGGCGCATTGACGGCCGCCACGCCAGCTCAGCACAATGGCTGCGGATCTATCAGGTCATCAGATAACTTTCCCGCCGCATCCACCCCGTGGAGGAGTGCTCCGCATGGCCGTTCATCAGCTCGCCGGACCCGTGCACCGGCTGTGGACCACCGAGCACCCACCGGCGCTGACCGTCACCGACGGCGACACGGTCACCTTCGAGGTCCAAGAGGCGCTGGCCGGCCAGTTCGACGAACTGCGCACCGGCGACCCGCTGCCCGAGCTGGACTGGGATCGGGTCTACCCGTTGGCCGGCCCGATCATGGTGGACGGAGCACAGCCCGGCGACGTGCTCGAGATCGAGATTCTGGAGGTCGTCCCGGGCGACTGGGGCTGGACCGCCGTGGTCCCCGGGCTGGGGCTGCTCGCCGAGGATTTCCCGGACGCCCACTTCCACCGCTGGGATCTCACCGACCCGAAGGGAGCGGACTTCAAGGGTCTGGCCACCGTGCCGATCCGGCCGTTCCTGGGCGTGATCGGGGTCTGTCCGGACACCCGGGAGGCGCTGCCGGTGCTCCCACCGGGCCACTTCGGCGGGAACCTGGACTGTCGGGACCTGGTCGCCGGCTCGCGCCTGTACCTGCCCGTCCAGGTCCCGGGCGCGCGCCTTGCCCTTGGCGATCCGCATGCCGCCCAGGGCGACGGGGAGGTGTGTGTGAGCGCCATCGAGGCGTCCGCTGAGGGCGCGGTCCGGCTGCGCCTGCACAAGGACCGGCACTTGCCCGGGCCGCAGCTGCGCACCCCCGGCCCGGTGCGCAGCGGGATCGACGACGCCGGCTACTACGCCACCATGGGCGTCGGGCCGGACCTGATGGCCGCCTCGCGGGATGCGCTCCGCGCGATGATCGACCACCTCGGCACGGAGTACGGACTCGACCCGATGGACGCCTACATCCTCAGCAGCACGTGCGTGGACCTCAAGATCACCGAGGTGGTTGACGCGCCGAACTGGGTGGTCAGCGCCTACCTTCCGGTCGGAGTCATGCGCGGCTGACCGCACCGGAGAGGCTCAGCGGGAGCCGACCAGGCGGGCCGCGGTGACCACGTCCAGCACCCTGCCCAGCGCGGCCATGTCCTCCGGCGGAAGCTGCGCCCAGCCGGGCGGGGGCGGCGGCACCACGCTTTCGATCAGCTCGACCATCCGGCGCCCCTCGGCGGTCAGCGACACCAGCTTGCTCCGCCGGTCCGTGGGGTGCGCCGCGCGGACGGTGAGCCCGCGCGCGCAGAGATCGTCCACCGCGACGGTGGCCGCCGGCCGGTCCACCATCATGGCCTCGGCCAGCGCCGCGTGGGTCATCGCGCCGGGCCTGAGTCGGCGCAGCGCGCGGATCCGGGAGAACGGCAGGCCGGTGATCTCGGCGACCTGCCGCCGGTAGTCGTCCAGCCCGTCCACGACCAGCCCTCGCAGGCCCCGCCACAGCTCAAACGGGTCGAGCGTGCTCATGTCGGGGTAGTTCATCCGGAGACGACCTGCTGGCGAGCCGCCGGGGCGGCAACCCCGTCTACGTCGTCGAACAGCGCCGCGGCGCGCCGGGCGGTGTCCAGCGCCCATCGGCTGGTGGTGATCAGCCCGAGGGCGATGATGACCAGTCCGATGCCGAACGACATCCACCAGACGGCGTGCGTCGCCGTGGTGAACGCGACCCCGCCCGTCGCCAGCGTCGAGGCGACGATCGAGCCCGAGATGGCCACCCCCAGGGTCGTGCCGGCCTGCCGACTGGTGGAGGCCACCGAGGCGGCCACCCCAGCCATCGAGCGGGGCATCCCGGACACCGCGGAGTTGGTGATCGGTGGGTTGATCATGCCCTGGCCGATGCCGAAGAGCAGGTAGATGCCGAGCAGCGCGAGGATCGGCGTAGTTGGTGTCAGCCAGGTGAACGCCAGCCCGGCCAGTGCGACGCCGACCCCGGCGACGAGCATCGGCATTCGCGGCCCGCGCCGGCCGACCACGCGTCCGGAGATCGGCGCCAGCACGACGATCAGTACCGCCACGGGCAGGGTGCACAGGCCGGCCTGCAGCGCGGAGAAGCCCCGCATGTCCTGTAGGTAGAGCGTGTTGAGGAAGAGGAACGCGCCGTAGGAGCAGTACCCGATCACGGCCGTCACGGTCGCGCCGCTGAACGGCACGCTGCGGAAGAACCGCAGCTCCAGCAGCGGGTCGCGATGGCGAGGCTCGTAGACCAGCAGGCCGATCGCGCTGGCCACCGCCACGCCGGCCAACACCAGGATCAGCGGCGACGCCCAGCCCAGCCGGGGTGCCTCGATGATGGCGTAGACGACGCTGCTCAGCAGCAGGATCACCAGCCCCTGGCCGACCGGGTCGAACCGGCGGGCACGGGCGGCACGGGACTCGGGAACGAACAGCGCGGTGCCCACGATCGCCACGATGACGATCGGCACATTGACCCAGAAGATGGCCCGCCAGCCGGCCGAGTCCACCAGTGCACCGCCGACAATCGGCCCGAGCCCGAGCGCCAACCCCTGCACGGCACCCCACACGCCGATGGCCCTGGCCCGCTCAACGCGGTCGGTGAAGGTGTTGGTAATGATCGACATTGCCACCGGGTTGAGCATCGAGCCGCCGAGCGCCTGTACCGCCCGCGCCGCGATCAGCCATCCGACGCTCGGCGCCAGGCTGCACACCAGCGAACCGACCCCGAACGCGGCCAGCCCCACCTGGAAGGTGCGGCGCCGGCCGACCCGATCCGCGGTCGACCCGGAGAGCATCAGGAAACTGGCCAGGACCAGCGTGTATGCGTCGATCGTCCACTGCAGGCTGGATACCGAGGTACCCAGGTCCCGCCGCAGCGCCGGCAGGGCGACGTTCACGATGGTGGCGTCCATACCGACAACCAGCAGGCTCATGCAGCAGATCGCCAGCACCAGCATCCGGCGTCGAGGGCTGAGCTCAGGCACCAGTAAACCCCTCTGTTGAGCCTCGCTAACTATTGGAAGGCTACAACTACTTGTCGGGGTCGGGACTGTGAGCTGACCGACTGCTCAGGCGCCGCAGGCACCCGTGGAGACCTGCCGGGTGAGCCCGGGCGCCGCCTGCAGCATCGGTGCGATCTGCGGCAATGTCAGCGCGTACCCGCTGTTGGCGTGGTCCGGATCGGTACCGAAGATCATCCCGAGGATGCGGCCGTCCGGGGCGATGAGCGGGCCGCCGGAGTTTCCGGAGACCACCGAGGCGCGGATCGTGTACACGTCGCGCACCACGGTCTTGCGGTTGTAGATGTCCTCGGTGCTCAGATCGATCTGGTCGCGGATGCGTGCCGGTGTGGTGGTCAGCGGCCCGTCCAGCGGATACCCGAGCTCAACCGCGTCGTCGGACGGGCGCGCCGTGTTCGGCGCCAGGGCCAGCGGCGTCAGCCCGAGCCCCGGCACGGCCAGGATCGCCACATCGACATCCGAGTTGAACAGCACCACCTGGGCGGGCAGCTGCCGCTTGCTGGAGGCGGCCCCCACCTCCACGGTGAGCTCGTTGGTGCCGGCCACCACATGCGCGTTGGTCGCCACCCGGTTCGGCGCGACCACGAAGCCCGATCCCTCCAGCGCGCGCATGCATTGCGGCGCCCTGCCGTGGATCTTGAGCACGCTGATCGACGCGGTGCGCACGGCCGGGGCGCCGGCCAGCGTCATGTTCGGCGGCGCCACCTCGGCGTTGACCTTGCCCGGCTGGCGGGATCCCGGGGTCAGGCCCGAGGAGCTGAGCATGGCGCGCAGGTCGTCGGGCAACTGGCTGGCCGACGGCACGGCGGCGCCCACCACCGCGTCCATCCCGCCCAGCAGCGCGGAGCCACGGACACCCTCGGTCAGCCCGGGGAAGCTGGCCGAGGCGAGCGGCAGCGCAACCAGCCACGCGGCCAGCACCACTGTGAATGCCTGCAGGAGGGCACCGAGCGCGGACTCCATCTGTACCGGCCGCCCGCCGGTGATCCGGTCTCTGATCAGCCGGCCGAGGAACACCCCGCTGGCCTCGCCGAGCGCAACCAGCACCACAACCACCCCGATGCTGACCATCACCCGCACGATCGGGGTGTCCAGGCCGCCGGCCACCGTGGGCGCCGCCATCACCCCGAGCAACGCGCCGAGCAGCACCCCGACGAACGACAGCGTGGAGACCGCCAGGCCGTGGCGCCACCCGGAGATGCCGGCCAGCACCGCGAGCAGGAGCACGAACAGATCCACCCAGGTCATGGTCGTGTTCCTCGTCTCGCCGGCCCGATGCGTACCGGGTCACCATCTCAGCAGGCGACGATAGCGATCTTTGCGCCCGGTCACCGCATCCGCGCCAGCTCAGAGCCGGTGATAGTGCTGCCGGTCGACGTCCAGGCGCCATACCGTGCGGGACTTGCCGGGCTTGGGCACGCCGGCCTTGCGCAGTGAGGTCCACAGCGGCCGGCACCAGGTGGTCACCGGGATCGACGGCACCACCTGCACGTAGGTCGGCCGGTGCGCCGGGGGCAGGCCGTCGCAGGCCCGGTCCAGCTCGGAGGCGGTCAGCTCGGCGCCCTGGCGCAGCGTGACCGCCACCACCAGCGCCTGGACGGCGTCCTCCCCCTCGGGCACCGCGTACGCGACGGCCAGGTCCACCGCCGGGACGGCTTCCATGGCGCGCCGGGCGGCGGCCGGCACCGCCACCCCGTACGGCGTGTGGACCAGCGCGGACACCTGCTCGACCAGCCAGAACTGGCCGTGTTCGTCGCGGCGGAACAGGTCCCCGGTGGACTGCCAGGCGTCGTCCGGTTCGAACACCCCGCGCAGCGGGTTGCCGGCCAGCGGGTTGCCGGCCAGCGGGTCCGTCGGGTCGACCCTGGCGAGCAACAGGCCCACCTCGCCGGACGCGCACTCCCGGACCAGCCCGTCGGGCCCCAGCTCGAGGCCAGGAACGTCCTGGTCGAACGCGGCGACCCGGACCTCGGGGGCATTCGGCAGGGGTCGTCCCAGCGAGCCGATCGGGTTTCCGGTGAGGTTGGCCAGGATGGCCGCGCCCTCGGCGGAGGCGTAGAACTCCAGCACCCGGGTGTGCGGGAAGCGCTCGATCAGCCGACGCCACAGGTTGCTCGGCATGCCGGAGCCAAGGAACATCCGGATCGGGTGGTGGTGCTCGTTCGGATTCGGCGGGGCCAGGATGATCGCGCGCAGCGAGGTCCAGGTGTAGGAGACGTGGGTGGCTCCGTAGCGGCGCACCTCGGCCCAGAAGGTGTCCGCGTCGGTCGCGCTGGCCACCGCGAACCGGGCATCGCCGGCGATCGCGCCGCCGACGCTCATCAGCAGGGCCGACGAGTGGTAGTACGGCGCGACGCTGTAGACCGTGTCACCCGGGCGCAGCGCGGCGGCCGTCGCGGTGCCCAGCGCGGACATCGCCCAGCGGCGGTTGGTGATCCGCATTGCCCTGGTGGTCGCCCCTTCCCCGACGAACAACACAAACGCCAGGTCGCCAGCCCGCTGCGGATTGGGCCGGTACCAACCGGGCAGCTCGACGGTGTCCGGGTCGATCCGTTCCAGATCGATCACGTCCGGACGCAGCTTCCGCCAGTCCGGGCCGCCGCCCAGCACCGCCCAGCGCACCCCGGACAGCTCATCCACCGCGTCCACGTGCTCAGGGTCCGAAACCACCCAGCTGACCTGGCCGAGAGCGGCCTCCCGGCGCAGCTCCCCGTCCGGGCGCAGCAACACGGCGGTGGCCCCGGTCCGGCTCAGCGCAGCCACCATGGTGAACGCGCTCGGCCGGGTGCTCATCAGCACCCCCACCCGGTCGCCGTGCCGCACCCCGGCGCTGATCAGCCCCTTCACCACGCTGTCCACCCGGTACTTCACCTCGAGCTGCCGGTAGCCGCGGTCACCGAACAGGAAGAGGACCTCCCTCGGGCTCCGCTCGGCCTGCTCGTCGAGCATCAGCCCCAGTGAGATGCGGGTGGACGCGTCCAGATGGCTCATCCGGGACAGCCGGGGCAGCAAGGCGGGCGCGTCGGTGACCACGCCGGTGGCCGCGCGCACCGCCCGCCGCGCGGTACTCAGCGCGATCCGGGTGGCGTCGATGCCCAGCTCCACCGCCTGGCCGACGGCAGCGGCGGCCGCGCCGGGGCGCAGTGAGGTCGGCTCGAGCAGCTCGGCCGGGCCGATGTTCTCCGGTAACTGCCCCTGCCCGTCCCGCCAGTGCACCCAGGCGGCCACCGCCGGCCAGGTGTCCCGGCTGGCCCTGGAGCCGACCACCATTCCGAAGTGCCCCACCGGCAGAGCCAGCTCGTAGACCTCGGCGCGTGGCGCGGCCCGGCGGATGGCCCTGACCGCGTCGGGGTGGCCGATGTTGTCCGTGGTGCCGACCACCGAGAGCACCGGCACCTCGATGTCGGCGAGCGTGACCAGCCGGTCGTCGATCACGAACCCGCCCTCGAGCATCCGGTTGTGCGCCACGAACTGCTCCAACAGTTCGGCGATCGCCGGGCCGGCATAGGCGGTGAAGCCCTCCGACTCGAGGAACCGGCGCTGCCGCTCCCGGGGCAGCAGGGCCTCCCGGTCGTGCAGGGTGAGCAGAAACTGCACCCGGCCCTGGATGGTCTTCACCGGGGAGAGCAGGTTGAAGCCCAGCCGGACCGCCCAGCTGGGCAGCGCGATCCTGCGCAGCACGCCGCTGTCCACCAGCCCGGTGGCCACCCTGGCCAGCATCTCCGGGGAGACCGGAATCGGCAGCGGCGCGGTGCTGTCCGCCGGAGAGCCGAAGGTGACCAGTGAGTCGATGTGCTTGCCCCGGCGCAGCGCGGCGGTCTGGTAGGCGAACATCCCGCCCTGCGAGTACCCGGCGAGCACCACGTCCCGCCCAGTTGCCGCGTACACCCGGTCCACCGCGTCGCTGACCGCGAGCACGTGGTCGGTCAGGGTGCGCTCCAGCCCGCCCGGTTCCCGGCTGGGGTCGCCGAAGTCCACCACCCACGGGTCGATCCCGTCGCGGTGCAGCCGGCCGACCGCCGAGGTGGCCGGCGAGACGTCCCAGACCTCGGCGGTCAGCATCAGCGGCGGGATGAGCAGGACCGGCCGGCCATCCGGGGGCGCATCGCACGGGAAGTAGTGCCGCAGCCGGTAGTTGACCTGCTCGGCGGCGACCTCGTACGGGGAGGCCTGCTCTCCCGTGTCCAGCCCGCCGAAGCGCACCACCTCCGCCACATTGCGGACCGTGGCACCGGCCTGGCGCAGGTAGCGCAGTGCGGCCAGCGGACTGCTCGTCTGCCTGGCCGCCAGGTTGTCGGTCGGGTCCGGTCGACGCTGGTTGTCGGTCACCACGGGTGCACTCTGCTGCGCCGATGCGCTCCCCCGCAACCATCGCCTCCCGCCAGCCGCGTCTTGCCGCCCGGCTACCTCGCGATGCCCACCGTGTGCTTGATCGTCTCCGGTTGGTCGAGCACCCGGAGCATCAGGTGGGCGACGTCGGCCCGGGAGACGGTGAGACCGCCCGGCAGGTTCTGGCCGATCGCCGTCCGGTAGGTGCCGGTCAGCGGCTTGTCGGTGAGCCGGGGTGGGCGCACCGCCGTCCAGTCCAGTGCGCTGGCCCGCAGCAGGTCCTCCATCCGCGCGAGGTCGGCGTAATGGGCGCGCAAGGCCGCCTTGATCAGCGGGCCGAGCAGGTGCCGCATGAGGAACCGGTCGCCCGGGTCGTGCTTGGGCGGGTGTGGCCGACCGGGCGAGGGCACGGTGCCGATCGGCGCGGCACTGACCACAACGACGCGTCGCACCCCGGCCGCCGTCACGGCCTCGAGGATCGCCTCGGTACCCCGACTGGCGACGCCGGCCTCGGCGGACGACCGTGGCCCCAGGCAGGAGAGCACCGCGTCCGCGCCGAGCACCGCTTCCCGCAGCGCGGCACCCAGTGCCGGGACATCGGCGGCCGTGAGATCGGCCGTGACCGCGCGGACCGGCGCGGCCAGCCTGCTCGGATCCCGCACCACGGCGGTGACGTCGTGGCCCTCGGCGACCGCCTGCTCGAGCACCTGCCGGCCGATGCCGCCGGTCGCGGCGACGATGGTCAGTTTCATGGAGCGCCCCTCGCAGACTTCAGAATCTACGAGAACAATAACATATGAGATACGTACTTTCTTGGTCAGGCAACTAGGCCTGCCCCTGGTCGGCGCGCAGGGCGATGCGCAGCCCTAGCTCGACCAGCGACCAACCCGCACGGGCACGCAGGGACCGGAGCCGGCGCGGCGACCGGGCCGGGCGGACGGGCGCGGAGCGGCGGTGGCTACGAGCGAGCCGGTGCTGCTCGGCCGCGCGCAACAGGTCGGCCTGGTGTTCACGAACAAGGGCGTCGAGCTGAACCGGATGCGACATCGAGGACCATCCCCACAGTGGCTGACTACCTCAGTCCTACCCCGCCACCCCGACAGATTTGCCGGTCCGCGACGGCCAACGCCCCATCACCCAGAAGTGTGACGAGCGCCACCCAAACCGGTGATCGGGAACTCTGGTGAGCCAGCAGCTGACTGGACATGCGACTCCGGCCGGCAATGAGGGAGACCCGAGTGATCTCATCGGTTCCGCTGAGCGTGCTGTTGACCGTGATTTTCGCGGCGACCGGCGGATACTCGCTGCTGCGCTGGGCCTCGCTGCGGGCCGGCGTCGCCGGTCACCACGGCGATCGGGTCGCTGAGCTGTCTCACCTGGTGATGAGCGTGGCCATGATCGCCATGGTGTGGGCGTACGGCGGACCCGCCGGGAACGTCGCGCAGATCGTGCTGTTCACCGTGCTGGCCGGCTACTTCCTGGCCCGACTGCCGGTGGGGCGGCGCGGGGCGCGACTGGGCGGTTGCCCGGCTCCGGGATTCCACCTGCTGATGTGCGCCTCGATGGTGTGGATGGTGGCCGCAATGCCGCTGCTGATGGGCGGGATGCCCACGGGCTCGGCGGGCGGGCACATGCACGGCATGCCCATGGGCGGCGCCGACTCGGCGGGCCAGGACGGCCAGCCGCCCGCGCCCACCCCGGCCTGGGCGGTCGTGGTCACCGTGGCGGTGAGCGTCGCGCTGCTCGCGGCGGCGGGGTACTGGTTGCGTCGCGCTGTGCGCACTCCGGCACGCCCCGAGGTCCCGGTCGGCGCCGAGGTTCAGGTCGACGCCGAGGTCCCGGCCCTCATCGGGGGCGGGGAGGTACGGCCGGCGGAACCGCCCGCGCGGTCGGCGCGGCGTGCTCCGAGCCGGGTGCCGGCCGCGCTGACCCCGCGCCGGGACGCGGTCTGTCACCTCGCGATGAGCGTCGGCATGGCAGCCATGTGCCTGGCCATGCTCTGAGCCCGGCGCTCAGCGCACCGCAGCTCCCCCGCCGAGCCGACAGCAAGGAACAGGCATGTCCGATATCACTGCCTCCAGCACCACGTCCGGCACCGTCTCCAGCAACGGGTCCAGCACCAGTTCCAGCACCAGTTCCAGCACCGGATTGGCTCCGGGCGCGCTCATCGACCCCGACGACCTGGGCCTCACCGAGACATCACTGCCGACCGGATCCAAGGTGCGGACCTGGTGGTGGCGGGAGCTGCGCCCGCTGCTGCTGCGGGTGCACTTCTATGCTGGGCTCTTCGTCGGGCCGTTCCTGCTGGTCTCTGCGCTGACCGGGCTGCTGTACACCACCACGCCGCAGCTCGAGCAGCTGGTGCACCGCGACCAGTTACACGTCACCGCGCCGGCCGGAGCCGCCGCGCTGCCGCTGTCCCAACAGATCAACGCCGCGAGCGCCGTCCTCCCCGAGGGCTCGATCAGCGAGATCCGACCGCCGATCGGCCCGGACGGCACCACCAGGGTGGTCTTCAATGCTCCCGGTGTGCCCGACGGCTACTTCCGCACGGTATTCGTGGACCCGTACACCGCCCAGGTGCGCGACACGCTGACCACCTACGGCCAATGGCTCCCGGTGCGGGCCTGGTTCGACGAGCTGCACCGCACGCTGTTCCTCGGCAACGTCGGCCGGGTCTATTCGGAGCTCTCCGCCAGTTGGCTGTGGGTGCTGACACTCAGCGGGTTGGTGATCTGGGTGGCTCGCCGCCGCCGCACCCGCCGCCTGCGCCGCCTGTTGACCCCTCGCCTGCGCGGCACGGGTCGGGGCCGGCTGCGGTCCTGGCACGGCGCCGTGGGCGTGTGGGCGGCGGTCGGGTTTCTGTTCCTGTCCGCGACCGGGCTGACCTGGTCTCAGTTCGCCGGCAACAACGTGGACACGCTGCGCGGGGCGCTGCAGTGGACCACCCCGTCGGTGCACACCACGATCTCGGCGAGCGTCCTCCCTGACCCACCCAAGGGAGCCGAGCTAGCCGAGCAGGCCGAGCGGGCACTGGCGGTCGCCCGAGCGCACGGCCTCACCGACCCCGTCCGGATCGCCCCGCCGACCAAGCCCGGCCGGGCTTGGGTGGTCATCCAGGTGAAGCGCTCCTGGCCGGAGAAACAGGACTCGATGGCGATCGATCCGACTACCGGCACAGTGGTGGATCAGCTGCGGTTCGCCGACTGGCCGCTGGCCGCCAAGCTGGCTCGGTGGGGCGTCGATGCGCACATGGGCCTGCTGTTCGGGCTCCCCAGCCAGATCGCCCTGGCCGCGCTGGCAATCGGGTTGATCTGCATGATTACCTGGGGTTACCGAATGTGGTGGCTGCGCCGCCCCACCCGGCTGGCCGAGTCGCCCCGCGCGGGAGAGTCACCCCGGGCGCTCGCGCCGCCTGGCCGGCGGTGGTCCGGATTGGGCGCGATCGCGTTGCTGGGCGCCGTCGCGGTCGGTGTCGGGCTGTTCCTGCCCGTGTTCGGGGCCTCGTTGCTCGTTTTTCTGCTCATCGACGCGATACGCACGGAGTTCGCCTCAGCACGGGCGTGAGCCGGAGCCGAGGCAGGCCAGGAACCGGACCATGAATTGCTCCGCTTTACTTCGAGTCCGGACATACGAGAAGGGCGCTGGACCAGGTCCAACGCCCTTCTCGGGTTCAGAACTCAGTAACCACTGCCGGACGAGTCGTCCCAGGAGTTCGACTGGTCGCAACTTCCGTCGTGGCTGTCGCTGTTTTCCTGGTCGTGCGCATACCAGCCGACGACACCCTCGCCGCCCGAGTTGTTGCACGCCTGGAACGGCACCTGAGCAGCGCTGTCCTGGACGTTGACAATTCCAACCTGGCCGTGGGCACCATTTCCGGCACCATCAGCAAAGGCGAGCGGGCTCACCGCCACTAGGCCAGCAGCGGCAATGGCCGCCACAATTGCAGTCTTCTTCAGCACAGTGACTTCTCCTGTTCGCATCGGCGGCATCGCTGACCGCCAGGGCTGCCAGCGATGATTGGGGAGCGCTCGCTGGCAACTGCCAGCCTAGTGGGTGTCCCCAGACATTGATACCGATATGCCCCAATCGGGACTTGACTCTTATTCCGCGAGAGGTTACGGCCTCTTTTGAGTGAACTGTATTTATGTTCAGCGGAAAGAAACACTCTGCATTTAACTAACTCGGACGGCGGTCAC
>Ga0193743_1002272_pt1 | contig 13734 bp, 13 predicted proteins | sample L2c2metaG_FD_143038 | JGI IMG/M metagenome (GOLD analysis project Ga0193743, IMG submission 143038) | Soil microbial communities from a riparian zone of the East river system, Colorado, United States - L2c2 | ecosystem: Environmental > Terrestrial > Soil > Riparian zone | place: USA: East River... | reverse complement strand
GCGCGCCGAGCGCCCGGAGCGCCCGCCGGGCGCCCCGAGGGAGGGCTACCGGGGTACCGGGGAGATCAGCTTCTCGGCCGGGCCCAGCACACTGGAACGCCCGGCCCCGCCGGCGGCGCCCGAACCTACCCCGGCGCCCGAACCAACCCCGGCGCCCACACCAACCCCGGCCCCCGTGCCGAAGCCGACCGAGGCGCCCGCCCCGCCCCCCTCGGCATCGAGGGCGCCGGCTCCCGAGGCCCCGGCTCCCGAGGCCCCGACACCCGAGGCCCCAACCGCACCGGCGCCACAGCCGCCGGCACCCAAGACAGCACCACCCGAGGCCCCGGCTCCCGAGGCCCCAACCGCGCCGGCTCCCGAGGCTGAGGCACCGATCGCTCCGGCGCCCCCACCCGCCGCGCCCCCACCCGCCGCGCCCGCACCCGCCGCGCCCGCGCCCGCACCCGCCGCACCGGCACCTGCCCCCACGACCGCACCAACCCCGGTGCCGGCCGAAGCGATCGAGCCGACCGAGGGGCGGCTGGAACGGTTGCGCGGCCGGCTGGCCGGCTCCCGGTCCACCCTGGGCCAGGGGCTGCTCGGTCTGCTCGGCGGCGGCGAGCTGGACGAGGAGTCGTGGGAGGAGGTGGAGGACACCCTGCTGTTGGCCGACCTCGGCGCGGAGACCACCACCGAACTGGTCACCAGGCTGCGCGCGGAGATCGCCACCCGAGGCGCGCGCACGCCCGAGCAGGCTCGCCAGATGCTGCGCGAGGTGCTCACCGAGGCGCTCGCCCCCGAGTTGGACCGCGCGGTACGGGCCCTGCCGCACGACGGCCGGCCGGCGATCGTGCTGGTCGCCGGGGTGAACGGCACCGGCAAGACCACCACCACCGGCAAGCTGGCCAGAGTGCTGGTGGCCGGCGGTCGGACCGTGGTGCTCGGCGCCGCGGACACTTTCCGGGCCGCCGCCGCCGAGCAGTTGGTCACCTGGGGCGAGCGGGCCGGCGCCGAGGTGGTGCGTGGCGCGGAGGGCGCGGACCCGGCCAGCGTGGCGTTCGAGGCGGTCAAGCGGGCGGTGGAGTGCGGCGCGGATGCGGTGCTGCTGGACACCGCGGGGCGGCTGCACACCAAGACCGGGCTGATGGACGAGCTCGGCAAGATCAAGCGTGTGGTGTCCCGGCAGGGCGATGTGGACGAGGTGCTGCTCGTGCTGGACGCCACGACCGGCCAGAACGGGGTCATTCAGGCCAGGGTGTTCGCCGAGGTGATCGACGTGACCGGGATCGTGCTGACCAAACTGGACGGCACCGCCAAGGGCGGCATCGTGTTCCGGGTACAGCGCGAGTTGGGCGTTCCGGTGAAACTGGTCGGCCTGGGAGAGGGGCCGGACGACCTGGCCCCGTTCGAACCCGGCGCGTTCGTGGACGCGCTGCTCGCCTGAGCGCCGCCGACTGAATCACACACGGTTACGGATACGGCGCGGAGGGTGCTGAGAATCGACTGAGAGGCCCACTTAACCTGGCTGTAACGGATAGTGCGTGGTCGTTCACTCCAGCGCAACATGGAGCGCCTTTCAGCGAAACATCGTACCCAGATCCTTTTCGCCAACCTGGCTGACAGGAGGGCAAGAAGGTGATCAACGCAGGAGATACCGCTTGGGTGCTCGCCAGCGCGGCGCTGGTGATGCTGATGACCCCGGGCTTGGCGTTCTTCTACGGCGGCATGGTCCGAAGCAAGAGCGTGCTGAACATGCTGATGATGAACTTCATCTGCTTGGCAGTGATCAGCATCCTCTGGACGCTGTATGGCTACAGCTGGGCGTTCGGCAACGACGCGTTCGGCGGCCTGGTCGGCGGCAATGAGTTCGCCGGGCTCGGCAACTCCATCGGGCACTTCGTCGGGGTGGCTGTGACCGGCCCGCCGGAAATCCCGTGGCCGGGGCCGGACGCGCTGCCCGCGACGGCGTTCATCATGTTCCAGCTGATGTTCGCGGTCATCACTCCGGCGCTGATCTCCGGCGCGATCGCGGACCGGGTCAAGTTCTGGTCGTGGACGCTGTTCGTCGCGGTGTGGGGCTCAATTGTGTACTTCCCGGTCGCGCACTGGGTGTTCGCCTTCGACGGCTTCACCGGGCCGGACAACACGGGCGGCTGGATCGCCAACGTGCTGAAGGCCGAGGACTTCGCCGGTGGTACCGCGGTGCACATCAACGCCGGTGCCGCCGGGCTGGCGCTGGCCATCGTGCTGGGCCGGCGCAAGGGCTGGCCGCGGGAGCCGATGCGCCCGCACAACCTGCCCTTCGTGCTGCTCGGCGCCAGCCTGCTGTGGTTCGGCTGGTACGGCTTCAACGCCGGCTCAGCACTGTCCGCCAGCGATCTGGCCGGTCTTGCCTTCACCAACACCACGGTGGCGACCGCCGCCGCGGTGCTCGGCTGGCTGGTCGTGGAGCAGATCCGGGACGGCAAGCCGACGACGCTGGGCGCGGCGTCCGGGGCGGTGGCCGGCCTGGTGGCGATCACTCCGGCCTGTGGCTTCGTGAATCCGCTTGGCGGCATTGCGATCGGCCTGATCGCCGGCGCGGTGTGTGCATTGGCGGTCGGCCTGAAGTACAAGTTCGGCTTCGACGACTCGCTCGACGTGGTCGGGGTGCACCTGGTCGGCGGCATCATCGGTACGCTGTTGATCGGTTTCTTCGGCACCAAGAGCGTGAACGCGGCGGCGCTGGGCGAGGACGGGCTGTTCTACGGCGGCGGCTTCACTCAGCTCGGTCGGCAGGTCCTGGCCGCCGGCGCGGTGATGCTCTACTCGTTCATCCTGACCTTCATCATCGCCCTGATCATCAAGAAGACGATCGGGTTCCGGGTGGACGAAGAGTCCGAGGTCACCGGCATCGACGAGGGCGAGCACGCGGAGACCGGGTACGACTTCTCCACCCTCGGTGGCCGGGCCGCAAGCGGTCTTGGTCAGCATGCGGTCGGCGGCGGGGCGGACACGGACAAGGTGAGCACCAACTCGGCCGCGACCGTCACGAAGGAAGGCTGAACGGAAATGAAGCTGGTCACGGCGATCATCAAGCCGTTCGTGCTGGAGGACGTCAAGGGCGCTCTGGAACAGATCGGCGTGCTCGGCATGACGGTCAGCGAGGTGCAGGGCTACGGCCGGCAGAAGGGCCACACCGAGGTCTACCGGGGTGCGGAGTACTCGGTGGACTTCGTGCCCAAGGTGAAGATCGAGGTGGTCACCGACGACGCCATGGCGGACAAGGTGGTGGACGCGGTGGTGGAGTCCGCCCGCACCGGCAAGATCGGTGACGGGAAGGTCTGGGTGAGCCCGGTGGACACGGTGGTGCGCGTGCGCACCGGGGAACGCGGCTCGGACGCGGTCTGATCAAGAAGATGGGGTGATCGCGGTGTGCCATGGGGTGACCGCGATCCACCCATTGCCGGCTAAGAGGCAACACAGCGCCGCCCTGGTGATATCGATGACGCCGGGGCCGGCGCTGTTTCATGACGGGCTGGCGCGGTGATAACCACGGCGCTGCTGGCCGGGTCGTGAGATCGGGGGCGGCCTCGCGGACAGCCGAGGGGCCGGGACAGGAAGGCGTGATCCGATGAAGTTGGTCACGGCGATCATCAAGCCGTTTGTGCTGGAGGACGTGAAGGGCGCCCTGGAACAGCTGGGGGCGCTGGGTATGACGGTCAGCGAAGCTTCCGGCTACGGCCGGCAGCGGGGGCACACCGAGGTCTACCGGGGCGCCGAGTACAACGTCGACTTCGTGCCGAAGGTGCGGATCGAGGTCGCGGTGGACGACGAGATCGCGGACAAGGTCGTGGACGCGGTGGTTTCGGCCGCGCGGACCGGCCAGATCGGTGACGGCAAGGTCTGGGTGACCAGCCTGCAGACGGTGGTCCGGGTGCGCACCGGGGAACGCGGCAGTGACGCGCTCTGAGGGTTTCCACCTCCGGCGGTTGAGCGGGTTGAGGACACGCCGATGAGCACGACGGCGGGCATCGCCGACGATCTCGTTCGGGCGCGGGCGGTGCTGCTGCACCCGGGCCCGGGGCAGCGCAGGCTGGCACCGGAGGCACTGCGCGGGGCGCTGGTCGACCTGCACGATTTCTGGCTGGCCTCGCGGGCGGCCACGATCGGGCTCACCGAAGGGGTGGCGCTGATTGCGGTCGGCGCGCTCGGCCGCCGGGAGTTGGTGCCCTACTCCGACCTCGACCTGGTGATGGTGCACGACCGGCGGCCGGATGCGGACCGGCTGGCCGAGGCGATGTGGTACCCGCTGTGGGACGCAGGAATCGGCCTGGACCACTCGGTGCGCACTCCCGGGCAGGTGGTCGAGGTGGCGACCACCGACCTGCGCGCTGCGCTCGGCCTGCTCGAGGCCCGGCACCTGGCCGGCGAGCGGGCGCTGTTCGACAAGGTGAACTCGGCCGTGCGGCAGTCCTGGCGGGCCGGCATCCGCACCCGGTTCGACGAGCTGGTGGAGCTGACCAACGTGCGGTGGGAGCGCAACGGCGACGTCGCGCACCGGGTGGAGCCGGACCTGAAGAACGGCCGTGGCGGGCTCCGGGACGTGTACCTGCTCGACGCGCTGGCCGCCGCGCAGCTGATCGACCGGCCGGGGCTCGAGGTGGCGGCGGCCCGGCTGCTGTTGCTGGACGTGCGCACCGAGCTGCACCGGCTGGCCGGCCGGAACCGCGACGTACTGCGCGCCCAGGACGCCGACGAGATCGCCGCGCAGCTGGAGATGGGTGACCGGTTCGACCTGGCCAGGGCGCTGTCCGGGGCAGCCAGAACGGTCGGTTACGCGGTGGACGTGGCGCTGCGGGCGGCCAAAGCCGCGCTGCCTCGACGGGGGCTGGCCGCGCTGCGCCGAGCACCGGTGCGTCGGCCGCTGGACGAAGGCGTGGTCGAGCACAACGGCGAGGTGGCGCTGGCCAGGGACGCGACGGCGGCCAAGGACCCGGCGCTGGTGCTCCGGGTGGCGGCCACCGCCGCGCGCACCGGGCTGCCGATCGCCGCCGGCACCCTGGCCCGGCTCGCCGACACCGCTCCGGAGCTGCGCATGCCGTGGCCGCGGGCGGCGGTGGCCGAGCTGCTGTCCCTGCTGGGCTCGGGCCGGGCGCTGGTGGACGTGGTGGAGGCGCTGGACCGGGGCGGGCTCTGGGGCCGGCTGTTTCCGGAGTGGGGCGCGGTGCGCGACCTGCCGCCGAGGGACCGGGCGCACGTATGGACGGTGGACCGGCACCTGGTGGAGACCTGTGCTCAGGCCGCCCGACTGACCACCCGGGTGGCCCGCCCGGACCTATTGCTGCTCGGCGCGCTGCTGCACGACATCGGCAAGGGGCGCGAGGAGGACCACTCGGTGGTGGGGGAGGGCCTCGGCGCGCAGATCGGCAGCCGTCTCGGGCTGCCCGAGCGAGACGTGCTGACCCTCGCCGCGATGGTCCGACACCACCTGCTGCTCCCGGACACCGCCACCCGCCGGGACCCGGAGGACGAGGCCACGGTGACCAGGGTGGTGAACACGCTGGACGGCGACGCACAGCTGCTCGAGCTGCTGCACGCGCTGGCCGAGGCGGACTCGCTGGCCACCGGGCCGGGTGTGTGGAGCCCATGGAAGCGCTCGCTGATCGATCAGCTGGTGCGGCGGTGCCGGGCGTCGATGATCGGCGAGCCGATACCCCAGCCCGAGCCGCTGGACGAGCTGCGCCGCGAGCTGGTCGCGCGGGCCGAATCGTCCGGCCGACCGCGGATCAGCGTGCGGCCCTCGACCGACGGCGCCCGGGATCGGGAGGCCAGCCCGGACGAGCCGTCCGAGGTCCTGGTGGCGCTACCTGATCTGCCGGGCTCGCTGTCCGTGGCGGCCGGCGTGCTGGCGCTGCACTCGCTGGAGGTGCACGTCGCCGAGCTGCGCTCGCACCGGGGCATTGCGGTGGATACGTTCACCGTCTCGCCCCGGTTCGGGCGCATGCCGGACCCGGCGGTGCTGCGCGAGGACCTGATCAAGGTGCTGGACGGCAGCCTCGACCTGGCCGAAGCGCTGGCTCGCAAGGAGCGGGACTATGCCCGCCCGGTCGGGTTGGAGGAGCGGGTACCGCCGAGGGTGCTCTGGTTCGACGACGAAGCGACCGGCGCGGTGGTACTGGAGTTGCGCGGGTCGGACCGGATCGGCCTGCTGCACCGGGTCGCGGTCGCGCTGGAGAGCTGCGGGGCGGACGTCCGGTGGGCCAAGGTGGAGACCTTGGGTTCGTCGGTGGTCGACTCGTTCTGCCTGGTGGAGGTGGACGGCGAGACGTCGCTGCCCCGGCAGGTGCGGCGCAAGATCGAGCAGGCGGTGCTGGAGGCGGCAAACTCCTGAATGCCCGGATTGACCCCGCGGCCGGCCACCACACTGGCCGATCCGTAGTCGGACCAGCGTGGTGCCCAGCTCGGCGGAGCCACCCCTGTCTCAGGGTGTGATCAGGCCGGGGGTCTGGCTGCGGGCGGCTTGGAACCGGGCGGCCGCGTCGGACCAGTTGACCACGTTCCACCAGGCGGTCACGTAGTCCGCCTTCACGTTGCGGTACTGCAGGTAGAAGGCGTGCTCCCACATGTCCAGCAGGACCAGCGGGACGACCCCGGCGGGCACATTGCCCTGCTGGTCGTAGAGCTGGAAGATCAGCGGGCGCTGGCCAAGGGAATCCCAGCCCAGGATGGACCACCCAGAGCCCTGGATGGCCAGTGCGTTGGCCTGGAAATGGGCCCGGAAGGCGTCGAACGAGCCGAACGCGTCGTCCAGCGCGGCGGCCAGCTCACCCTCCGGCTTGCCGCCCCCGTCCGGGGACAGGTTGGTCCAGAAGGCGGTGTGGTTGACGTGGCCGCCCAGGTTGAACGCGAGTGACTTCTCCAGCCCGCCGAGGGCGCCGAACTCCCCCTTCGCCCTGGCTTCGGCGAGCTGCTCGAGGGTGCTGTTCAACCCGGTGACGTAGGTCTGGTGATGCTTGCTGTGGTGCAGCTGCATGATCTCGCCCGCGATGTGTGGCTCGAGTGCGCCGTAGTCGTAGGACAGATCGGGCAGGGAGTACTCGGACACGATTTTCCTCTCCTCGGGAGCCTGGATCCTACTGCCATAACTTTGCATCAGCCTTACTTTCGCACCCGATCGGCCGGGTCGCCCGGCGGAACGATTGAGCCGCCCCAGCCGTTAACCCAAGGTGACGGTGATGGATGGCGGCCCGGCCGTCCTGAGTGTGCCCAGGCGGTCGTTCGTGCTGGTCGCGGGCATACCAGGGGCGGGCAAGAGCAGCATGCTGGCCCGGCGGCCGATCGCCGCGCGAGGCGCCGTCGTGCTGGACTCGGACCCGATTCGGGAGTGGCTGCGGGCGAAGCTGCCGGACGGTACGCCGTACCGGTGGTACCGGGGGCTGGTGCACCTGTGGCACCGGGTGCAGATCGTGCTGGCGGTGCTCAGCACCCTCGGGCCGGTGGTCGTGCACATGCCGGCCACCGGAGCGTTCACCCGGCTCGCGCTGGTGTCCTTGGCCATGCTGGCCTGGCGCCGTCCGTACCTGGTGTGGGTGCACGCCGAACCGGCGGAGGCCAGGCGCGGCCAACGTGACAGGGGCCGGGTGTTGCGCCGCTCCTGCTTCGAGCGGCACGCTCGGCTGGGCGCGGCGTTCGTCGCGCGACTGCGGGCCGGGCATCAGCCGCCCGGCTGGCACCGGGTCATCCTGGTGGACCGCCGCCAGGCGAGGTACGGATTGGTGCTGGACACCGAGCCGGCCGGGAAGCCGACCGATCAGCCAACCGGTCCGCCAACCCGTGAGTTGCCCGCCCGCCCGGCCGCTAGCGAGGTCAGTGCGCCCGCCGAGCGAGCCGCCGGATAACGGCCACGTCCGTCGCCCGAACGGCCCGGATCCACCCACCGGCGCCAGCGGACCCCTCGGTCCCTCGTCTAGGCTCGGTAGACAAGGCCCGATCGTCGGCGAGCGTACGGCCGCCCGATCCGGAACGACGAGCTGGAGCGATGAGTCACCGTGTTCGACACCCTCTCTGAGCGCCTTACCGGCGCGCTGCGCGACCTGCGCGGCAAGGGTCGGCTCTCCGAGTCCGACATCGACTCCACCTGTCGGGAGATCCGCATCGCGCTGCTCGAGGCGGATGTGGCGCTGCCGGTGGTGCGCAGCTTCGTGGCCAAGATCAAGGAACGGGCCAAGGGCGCCGAGGTCTCCGCCGCACTGAACCCGGCCCAGCAGGTCGTCAAGATCGTCAACGAGGAGCTCGTCGCCATCCTGGGTGGCGAGACCCGGCGATTGAACCTTGCCAAGCAGGGCCCGAGCGTGATCATGCTCGCCGGCCTGCAGGGCTCCGGCAAGACCACGCTGGCCGGCAAGTTGGCCAAGTGGCTGGCCGGCCAGGGCCACACGCCGCTGCTGGTGGCCTGCGACCTGCAGCGGCCGAACGCGGTCACCCAGCTGCAGATCGTCGGCGAGCGCGCCGGGGCGACGACGTTCGCGCCCGAACCGGGCAACGGCGTCGGCGACCCGGTGGACGTGGCCGGCCGAGGCATCCAGCACGCCGTCGAGAAGCAGTACGACATCGTGATCGTCGACACCGCCGGCCGGCTGGGTGTGGACGCCGAGCTGATGGCGCAGGCCGCCGCGATCCGCGACGCGACCAACCCGCACGAGGTCTTGTTCGTGGTCGACGCCATGATCGGCCAGGACGCGGTGGCCACCGCGCAGGCGTTCCGGGACGGCGTCGGATTCACCGGCGTGGTGCTCACCAAGCTGGACGGCGACGCGCGCGGTGGAGCGGCGCTGTCCGTCCGGGAGGTGACCGGGGAGCCCATCCTGTTCGCCTCCAACGGCGAGAAGCTGGAAGACTTCGACGTCTTCCACCCGGACCGGATGGCCAGCCGGATCCTGGGCATGGGCGACGTGCTCACCCTGATCGAGCAGGCCGAGCAGGTCTTCGACGCCGAGCAGGCGGAGGCCACCGCCAGTAAGATCACCAGCGGTGAACTGAGCCTGGAGGACTTCCTCCAGCAGATGCTGGCGATCCGCAAGATGGGCCCGATCGGCAACCTGCTTGGCATGCTGCCCGGCGGCAACACCGGGCAGATGAAGGAGGCGTTGTCCCAGGTCGACGACCGCCAGCTGGACCGGCTACAGGCCATCATCCGGGGCATGACGCCGGCCGAACGGTCCGACCCGAAGATCATCAACGGGTCCCGCCGGCTGCGCATCGCCAAGGGCTCCGGGGTGGCCGTGAGCGAGGTCAACGACCTGGTCAACCGCTTCTTCGAAGCCCGCAAGATGATGAAGCAGATGGCCGGTCAGTTCGGCTTCGGCGGTGGAGGGCGGCGCTCCAAGACCCGCAAGGGCAAGAAGAACGCCAAGGGCAAGGGCCGCGCTGTCGGCCAGGGCCGCCCCCGCGGCGGAATGCCCGCGCTGCCTGATCTGTCCAAGATGCCGCCCGGGCTGAACGAGCTGCCACCCGGCCTGGCCGGGCTCGACCAGCTTCCCGCCGGGTTCGACCCGTCCCGGTTGAAGCTGCCCAAGTCCAAGTGACCCCCTACCGCATCCGCGGCGTGCTGCTCCCGGAGCAGCGCGACACGGAGCTGTGGATCACCGCTGACGGGCTGGTCAGCGCCGAGCCCATCCCCGGCGCGGAGACCCTGGCCGACCGGGGCTGGATCGTGCCCGGCCTGGTGGACGCGCACTGCCACATCGGCCTGGGCGCCACCGGCGCAACCACGCTGGACGAGGCGGTGGAGCAGGCGGAGGCCGACCGGGACGCCGGCACCCTGCTGGTTCGGGACTGCGGTTCGCCGCTGGACACCCGGCCGCTGCAGAGCCGCGCCGACCTGCCGGTGATCATCCGGGCGAACCGGCACGTGGCCCGGCCCAAGCGCTACGTACCCGGCCTCGCGGTGGAGCTGGACGACCCGGCCCTGCTGCCCGACGAGGTCACCGCGCAGGCCCAGAATGGCGACGGCTGGGTCAAGCTGGTCGGCGACTGGATCGACCGGGGGGAGGGCGACCTGGCCCCGCTCTGGCCGGACGACGTGCTGGTCGAGGCCATCGCGGCGGCGCATGCGGCCGGGGCCAGGGTGACCGCGCACGTGTTCGGCACCGATGCGCTGTACGGGCTGGTCCGGGCCGGCATCGACTGCATCGAACACGGCACCGGGCTGACCGACGAGCTGATCGCGGAGATGGCCGAGCGGGGCACCGCGCTGGTGCCGACCCTGATCAACGTGGAGAACTTCCCCGGTATCGCCGCGGCGGCCAGCAGGTACCCGGCCTATGCCGCGCACATGCGGGCGCTCTACGACGTCGCCGACGATGTGGTCCGCCGCGCGGTGGAGGCCGGCGTCCCGGTGTACGCGGGCACCGACGCCGGTGGCGGCATCGAGCACGGCCGGATCGCCGACGAGGTTCTCGCGCTGCACCGGGCCGGGATGTCTGAGGCGGCCGCGCTCGGCGCCGCCAGCTGGGCTGCCCGGGACTGGCTGGGCCGCCCCGGCCTGGCCGAGGGCGACCCCGCCGACCTGATCGTCTACCCGGCCGACCCGCGCACCGACCTGAACACCCTCCACGAGCCGAGTCACGTGCTGCTGCGCGGGCGGCCGGTCACGCGGTAGGTCCGCCGCGCGGTGGCGGCGCGGGGGCGCGTCCGGGCGTTGATCGACGGCGCTCGCGGCGCGTGGCCGGTAGCGTCGCGGGCAGATACCAGGAGGTGGGTGTGAGCACATCCGGTCCGCCGGAGGCGGTTCGTGAGCCGTGGGAGCCGCTGCCGGCCGGGTCGGACCTGCCCGCCATCCCCGGTCCCCGGGAGGAGCTCGCCGGTGGCCCGGCGCCAGCCGAGGACCTGCCGCCCACCGCCGTACTACCGGGTCCGCCGGCCGACGCGCCGCCGGGCCGGCCGCCGCACCGATGGGGCCTCGGCGCATACCTGCTGGTCGAGGCGGTGTTCCTGCTTACCTCGCTGCTGCTGGTGCTGCCGTACGTGGGCCCGGACAACGGCTCCCCGCCGCCGGCCATGCTGCTGCTCAGCCTGACCGTGCCAACGCTGCTCGCCGCCGGGGTGGCGCTGCTGGCCACCTGGTTGCGCGGGAACGGCCCTCGGATCGACCTCGGCCTGCGCTTCGAGCGGGCGGACCTCACCCGGGGTCTGGCCTTCGGCTGTGGCGGCCTGGTGTTGACCATCCCGGCCGCCGCGGTGTGGTCCCGGGTGGTGGGGCCGGAGGCGAACTCGGCGGTCGCCGAGCTGTTCGCTGGCCAGCGGTTCCCGGTACCGCTGGCCATCGGAGTCTTCCTGGTGGTGTGGCTGGTGGCGCCGATCTGCGAGGAGATCGTCTACCGCGGCCTGCTGTGGGGCGCGGTGCAGCGGCACGTGGCCAGCCGCTGGTGGACCTTCGGGCTGACCACTCTGTGCTTCGCGCTGGCTCACTTCGAGTTCACCAGGACGCCGTTGCTGCTGATCATCGCGGTGCCGATCGGCCTGGCGCGGCTCTTCACCGGACGCCTGGGCGCCAGCATCATCGCCCACCAGCTGAACAATCTGCTCCCGGCGGTGGCACTGCTGCTCGTACTGCTCGGGGTACCGATGTGATACCGGGAGGCGAGCAATGAGCACCGAACTGGATCTGAACTCTGACCTGGGTGAGGGGTTCGGCATCTGGCGACTGGGCGACGACGACGCGTTGCTCGAGGTGGTGAGCTCGGCCAACGTGGCCTGCGGGTTCCACGCCGGGGACGCCTCGACCATGCGGCGGGTGTGCGTGAAGGCCGCCGAGCAGGGGGTGGTGGTCGGCGCCCAGGTGTCCTACCGCGACCTGTCCGGGTTCGGCCGGCGGTTCATCGACGTGGAGCCGGGCCAGCTGGCCGACGAGGTGCTCTACCAGATCGGTGCCCTGGAGGCGTGTGCCCGGGCGGCCGGGACCCGGGTCGGATACGTCAAGCCGCACGGTGCGCTCTACAACACGGCGGTGCGGCATGCCGGTCAGGCCGCCGCGATAGCCGCCGGGGTCCGCGCGTTCGGCGTGCTGCCGGTGCTGGGGCTGCCCGGCTCGGAGCTGCTCGCGGCCGCCGAGCGGGCCGGGTTGGAGCCGGTCTTCGAGGCGTTCGCGGATCGTGGATACACCCCGGAGGCCACCCTGGTGCCCCGGTCCCAGCCGGGTGCCCTGCTGGGCTCGACGGCCGAGGTGGTGGAGCGGGCGGTGCGGTTGGCCACCTCGGGAGAGATCGTCGCGGTGGACGGCACGGTGTTGAAGGTCGGCGCGCGTTCGCTCTGCCTGCACGGGGACACCCCCGGCGCGGTGGAGATGGCCCGCGCGGTGCACGACGAGTTGACCGCACGTGGCGTCGCGGTGCGCCCCTTCGTCGCCGGCTGACAGCCGCGCCCCCGGTAGGCGGAGCTGGTGACCCGCCCACGTGGAGTATCTGGCACAATGGTCGGCTGACCGCCGTGGCCGGACCCTCTCCCCGCGCCGTGGTAGATATCGAGCTGGTTTAGCCCGTTCCCCACGCGGGTGTCGCCGGATCGGTCGTCTATGACCTGAATGAGCAATTCGATCCGCGAGGAGCAGCTACACCCGTGGCAGTCAAGATCAAACTGATGAGGCTCGGCAAAATCCGGGCTCCGTACTACCGCATCGTCGTGGCCGACGCGCGCAACCGTCGCAGCGGCCGGGCGATCGAGACCATCGGCAAGTACCACCCGAAGACCGACCCGAGCTTCATCGAGGTCGACTCCGAGCGCGCCCAGTACTGGCTCGGCGTCGGCGCCCAGCCGACCGACCCGGTGCGCAACATCCTCGAGATCACCGGCGACTGGCAGAAGTTCAAGGGCCTGCCCGGCACCGAGGGCACGCTGCGTCAGCCGGCACCGCCGGTGGACCGGCTGGCCCGGTTCAACGCCGCGCTGGCCGAGGCCGGCGGCGAGGTGACCGGCGTCGCCACCACCGCGAAGAAGAAGTCCGAGCCCAGGCCCAAGAAGGACGCCGAGCCCGCCAAGAAGGACGCCGAGCCCAAGGCCGAGGCGAAGTCCGAGACGACGTCCGAATCCTCGGCGCAGGCCGGTGCGGCCAACGCTGAGGGCGGGCAGTGAACGAGAGTGCCAACTCACCACGCATGTAGTGGCGCTGCAGGTCGCGTGACCGAGCGGGCGAGCTCACCCTTGGTGGCCGGCCGGCTGCCCGGGCACAGTGAGGAGATCGCGTGAGTGCCCTCGTCGACGCTCTCGAGCACCTGGTGCGTGGCATCGTTGACCATCCGGACGAGGTCCAGGTGGAGCTGGTCACCACCCGGCGGGGGCGCACGCTGGAGGTCCGGGTGCACCCGGACGACCTGGGCAAGGTGATCGGTAGGGGCGGGCGGACCGCCACCGCGCTGCGCACCGTGATCAGCGGCGTGGGTGGTCGGGGCGTTCGGGTAGACGTGGTCGACACCGATCGCTGAGCCTGAGGTGGCCGAGCGGGTAACGCTGATGGTCGGGCGAATCGGACGACCGCACGGGCTGACCGGCGAAGTCAGCGTGGCAGTGCGTACCGACGCCCCGGAGCAGCGGTTCGCCCTGGGCACCGTGTTCGAGCTGGGTACCGGTCGCAAGCTGACCGTGGCCGGCACCCGCTGGCATGGGGGTGCGCTGCTCCTGCGGCTGGAAGAGGTCACCGACCGGACGGCCGCCGAGGAGCTGCGCGGCGAGATGCTGACCGTGTTGGCGGAGGAACTGCCGCCGCCGGACGATCCGGAC
>Ga0193743_1002271_pt1 | contig 13739 bp, 14 predicted proteins | sample L2c2metaG_FD_143038 | JGI IMG/M metagenome (GOLD analysis project Ga0193743, IMG submission 143038) | Soil microbial communities from a riparian zone of the East river system, Colorado, United States - L2c2 | ecosystem: Environmental > Terrestrial > Soil > Riparian zone | place: USA: East River... | reverse complement strand
TGACATTTCCCTCGCATGCATATCCTCGCTCTCAGCCCTTCCACGCAGAAAAAAAAACACAAGATGAATTAAATGGTTGCTGATAGTGTCGTGGCAAAGTCTGGGACACATCCAACTAGTAGATACCGAGAAACCATGAAAGTGATGATTCAACCAACTGCCGAACAGGTGACCCAACATAGTATTCTGTGCAAACAACCCTGAGAAATGGAGACAGCTCCTTCCCACACTCAAATTCTCATACAACACGAAGCCACATGCCACACAGAAAGAATCTCCACTCTACCTCCAGATGGGATACAACCCAACCGCTATCCCCACTGCATTCCCACAGACAAATCTTCCGGACATGCAGGAACGATTACTCATACTCCAAGAAGCACGAAAAGAAGCTTCCGCAGCACACGAACTCGCACGTCAAACCATGATGGAGCGCATTACACATGGCTTCTCACCATTCAAAGTAGGCGATAAGGTGTGGTTAGAATCAAAACACCTCAAACTCTGATATGAAAGCAAGAAGATAGCTCCCAAACGAGAAGGACCCTTCTGGATCATTGAAGTTCTAAACCCCCTCAACTACCAGTTGGAACTACCTCACTCCTGGAGAATACACCCCGTCATTCATGTCACCCTACTTTCGCCATACAAGACTAATGGAGTGTATGGAGAAAACTTCCTCGAACCACCACCTGACCTTATCGAAGGACAACCGGAATATGAAGTAGAAGCCATACTTTCCCATCGATGACAGGGAAGGGGATGGGCCTTTCTTATAAAATGGAAGGACTATTCTACCTCAGAAAACACCTGGGAACCCGAACAAAATCTTTAAAATGCCCATAAGTCTTCTCAAAGCCTACCAAGCACGTCATCACCTCTGACACTGACTCAAACAAAGAAAACATCCCCCGGTCCTCATTCACTGTTACTCTCTCTCCCGTCACCGAAGAACCCTCCCACGTTGCAGCCACCGTATTCCTCAACCAGAACTTTCCACCTCCGCAACCTAACGCCTTTCATCTTCCAGATATCGTCAGCCACTTCGACCGAGCCTTTCCAAACCACACCAGTTACCACCAATATGTTACCTACAGCCTCGTAAAATGGGCCTCAGACCCCCTTTTCACCCAATTTGACACTGCATACTGCCACCATTGACTAGTGGGACCTCAGATCGTCCAACTCTCCCAAACAATTAAGACTCTCCAACAAACCGTCAAAAACCTCCAGAAATCGGACCAAGTCCAACAACAGAACATCAAACAACTCTTATCCAGAATGGAATCCGGCAGGCTCGGAGACCTAACCAAACAAATACTTTTCCAACAACATCGCCCTAACCAACCTTGGGTCTCCCAACCAAAGGAAGCCACACCCCTGTCTGTTCCCACTCCAATCCCTACTCCTACTCTCCGCACCTGAATGTCCTTACCGGACCTTCAGTCCACCAAACCCATCGACCATGCACAACACTGTTACACTTGTAACAGTCCCACTCATCTCCAAGCACACTGCCCCAAAGCCCCTTGTTTCCAATGCAAGGGCTCCCTGCCAAAACATCTCACCACCAACTGTCCCCAGAAGAAAAAGAAGAAGTACCCGAAACCTTATGAGAAATTCAAAGCAATGTGTACCAAGTGCCGACTCCCCCTCAAATACGATCACGTAGCCTGGGCCAGAGGCCTTTCCGACAGTGTTACGACTTTGACCGATTCAGTCTTTACAGACTTGATCAGTAACAGTCATTGGGCTAGTTTTCAAGTTCGTTCGTTTTATCAGACTATAAGAATGCTTTGGTATAACCAAAGTATTGTCTTAAGTCGAGCCAATGTTCTCGTGTATCAAGAATGTCTTTGTATTCAAACAAAGACTAGCTAAGGTTACATGGTATCTAGCTATGGTATATATAAAGTAAAACATGTGTATAGCGCATGGTTAAAGCATGTACTACATGTGTTTGATAAAGAAGTAAAAGTATGATGCGCAGCATCAGAAATGAAAGACATGCGTCGCTAGCATGTAACATGCGCGTTATGCATGGAAGAAAGTAAACATAAATGAACATGCGTTTGTAGCATGTTGTTCAAGAAGCGATTGTGAAAAGTAAAAATAAAATCGTACGTGTTAAAGATGGAATCGTAACATGACCAAAGACAGTCAATTTCAAAGATGTTCAGTTCAATAGACTCAAAAGAATGCCTTAGGTTTTATTCCAAGGTATTGTCTTAAGGTCAAAGCTAAGTTCGAGTAAAAGAGATGTCAAATAAAGACTAGCTAGGGTTACACAGTGTCTAGCTACAATTTATATAATTGGAAACATGTGCATAGCGCATGGTTGGAACATGTTCTACATGTGTTCGACAGAGAGGTAAAGGCAAGAATGAAAGACATGCATCGCTAGCATGTAATATGCGTGTTATGCATGAGGAATGATAAAGATAGAAAGAACATGCATTCACAGCATGTTGTTCTGAAAGTAAAAGTAAAGAAAAAAGTAAATCATACATGTGAAGATGGAATCATAACACGCACCAAGAAACAGCCAGTAACTATGCAAGAATAAAATGGATTGTAGCAAAGCGCGCACTATTTGGGCATGGCAAGGGGATGCAAATATATGTAAATGATGGGAAACCAATAGGAGCAAGGCGCTGCGCATCATGTGCAGATTCCATAAAAATGGGAAAGAGTGGGGACTAGAATTGACATGGGCTACCCAGGAATGATTGTAGAAGCTCAGGATCAATAAGCAATGGCTCCACGCAGCTGTCGCTCTAACCATAGATCAAGGCAAAGACGATTAGATAAGAACTGCGCAACCACGCTAAAAATAGCAATAGTTGTCACATAGGGCGTAAAATAGCAATAATGAGGTTGGAAGAGGTTTCTGGAGGAATAGGACAATGTTGGAGGCAACTAGAAGTGAATGCGATGGTTCTAGAACTTCTGTTGAGTGGTATAGGTCTCCTATAGCATAGGAGTGGCATGCTTTTGTGCGCTTTGGTTGGTAGAGCATTGTGATGTTCATCAATGTCATCACCACATCACCACCTGCACCCCCATGATGATGATGACAACAATACACCACATCACTGGGTCACCCACCACCACCATACAATGATGATGATGTTGTCATTGCCACCTCATTGCATCACCCACTACCACCAGCACCACCACCACAACAACAACAACAACTATGTCACCGCCCCCCCCTCCCCCCCCACCACTACCACTACTATACTACTATACAGCAATGGAGCTGGGTGACCACCCTCTGCTGCCCATTTTAACCCCCACTGCCTGTTTTTGTGGCTCCTGGCACCTGTTTTTGAACCCACTGCTTGTTTTTTATCCTCCACCACCCATTTTTTGGCACCTGGGATCTATTTTTGAACCCCATCACCCATTTTAACCTCCTGCCCTTTTTTTTGGCACCTGGCACCTGTTTTTGAACCCCACCACCTGTTTTTAACCCCCACCACCTGTTTTTAACCCCCACCACCTGTTTTTGGCACCTGCCACATGTTTTCAACCTGGCATTTTATTTATATATAGTCTACAATAGTCTACAAGTTGAATGAGGTTTATTTATTTACATATTTTAATCAGCCTAGTAAGTTAGCATCAATATAATATTGAATGAATAAACAATGACAGAAAAGAAGAAAAATATAAGGAAAATTGAATGAAATAAATCACAAAATTTGTATAATTCTGATGTTGATGTTGACTTAGTATTGACTAAAATAGTTACTATGTAAATTCACTTGGAATCCACTGGGAATCCACTGGGAATGAACTTAGAATTAGACTCAAAATGTTTTTTTTTGCTAGGAATAAGGTAGGGATGAGCTAGGAATCATTATTCTGAATAATTTAAATTTAATTCTATTATTATCTCTGCAAGCCAGAGGACTTAGAAATAATTGAGTTTTTACTGGGACTACACTTGGACTTCACTTAAATTCTGCTTGGACTCTGCTTGGACTTACACAGGAATAGGACTTAGAACTTCTTTTTTTTTTTAACTCAGACTACTTGGAGTATACTCAGACTTTAATCGGAATTTACTGAATTTAACAGTCCATGCAGACAGCTTGGACTCCACTCAGACTCCTAGCACTCTCCTAGGACTTGTACTCTGACTCTGTGCAGAGTCAGTGCAGTAAAGTACTGCTGGGATAATATCTTAGAAAATAAATTGAAAGTAATGAAGTCCATGTGGACTCCCTGTGGACTCCACTACTCTTCCACTCTGGCTGAAGTATGTTTTGTGGACTCCACTTGGACTCTACTTGAACTCCACTCTTAAAAGTAGAGTTTGGTACATTTGAAGTTGCTCCATGTGGACTCCATGTGGAGTCTAGTGAGTATCATGCCACATGGAGTCCACATGGAGTATGTGGGTGGAGGTAAAGTACAGGAAAAAAATCAGAAAAAAATCAGAAAAAAAATGTACAGAAACTTTGGTTCAAACTGATTCTCAAAATTTTATAAATCATATGTCAGGAAATGATCGCCTTATTTTATCTTATTTTATCTATCCTGTTTCATTTTATGTCTTACCTACAGAGTATTTAGGTATTCCATCTGTCATACATATTTCCCCAGTCTTGCGCTGGTCTATTTACCGCCTATCTACTGTTTTTCGACCTTTTCCTTACGTGATGCTGACATCATAGAACTGAGAACAGAACCGACAGCCCAAGATCCATGGACTGAACTGAACTGAACCTGAACCAATGCTTTGGTTTTTTTGGTTCTCAGTTCTTGCTGTTGGAATATTTCGCAGCTAGACCTGTCCCACCTTCAATAGAAAGCTGATATATTAAATATAAGTACCTAGAGCAAGGTCTAAGTACTTGTTAGTTTAATAGAGCTATATATAAGAATGCTACTCAGTCATCTCAACTTCAATATAAATTTGAGACCTGTAAGTAAAACCTATGCAACAGGATTATGTAATAATAATGATAAGATAAAATGAAAGATAAGACATAGTGGAGGAATCATTACTCATATTCAACACTTGCATCAGATGGCTACTTATATACATGAAAACATGGCTATACTATGAGTTCCTACTGCTATTGACTAGTATTCATGCTATCTGGTGATGCGATATGACATGATTAGAATGAAATATTTCAACAGTGATGTCATCCCCTTCATCTTAAGCAAGTATTCCATCTGAGCTGGTTTATGTGGTACTAGGATATGTTCTGGACAATCATGTTTTTCTAGGTTTGCCTGAGGTCAATTATGTTGACCTCATTGAGAGTTCTGCTTGATTGATCAGCAAATATGTAGCGCTAGTGTGACAAAAAATGGACTCTGTGACTAGACAGAGTGGTGGTTTCTGCCATGTTTCGCGAAGGTCCTCTCAAGCACGATATTGCTCTTGCATATTGCATTAGTGCTGTATAGGCATTGGTCACTGGTCTAGCATCATCCCAGCCATATAAAAACTCTGTTCCATTCAAATAGGACTTCAATGACAGTACAAGCTTTACAGTGTGACAGAAGATGTTTACCACTATACCATTTCAAAGCGTATTCGTAGGAGTCAATGCCTGCTCCTATCCCTGTGATTTCTGGATGGGTCCATGCTTGTTGACAAGTCATTTAGCAATTCCGCCAAAATATTGACTACGGACCACATTTCATGGATTTACATTATTTTCAACTAAACTAATATCTGTCTTGCGGTTTCAAAATGCCAAAGAAGGCCTGGAAATGCTGTCTTTTCAAAGTGGTCATTGGCTGGTCAAGTGCAACAATGCATAGTGTTCTAACCAAGCATGGACACACTCATCTCCGTCGATATCTCCCCGACTCATTTCCAGCCTCTTTGTCAACCTCCGCTTTCTTCCTCTTATGCATTTGCTTTGCCCTCTCGTTTATCTCCCCAACTGCTTGTGTATCAGGAAATCCTATATCCCAATATCCTGGTGGAGTGTTCGCCCGTGCCCAGGCATGCCGATGTCGTGAAATTGCATTCTTATGCGCATCAATATCCGATTGGCGGTTAAGATCTGGCGTACGACCGGCTAGAGGACGCCTCTCATTACGCGTTCGGGATCCAGGAGGAGAGTGGGAACGAGATTGACGTAGACATGGCCTGGTTGGCGTGGTCGGTGGTGAACGCCAGAGTGGAGGTTGTAACCGAGTAGGAAGAGGCCCAACTCCCTCGTAATACTATCGGTTCCGACGTCAATGATAGCAACTAACGAGTATTCCGTGTTTACCTCGCGACAACATTCACAATCACCTGCGTCTAATCTCCGTCTTTCGTCTCTGTTCCTAACGACTAGGTCATATTGGTAATCCAAACCTCCATTTTGATTAGGATCAATAGTGTATTGTGCGTTTATCGTCGTGTCTCCAGGTCTGGAAAATATATGAAAAACTGGATAAAGGCAAGAAACAAACCACGCACTGATTACCCTCTGCGTCTTTGCCATACCTACCCCTTCCTTTGAAAGCTGAGTAATCTTCTACGCCTTTCTGGCCACTAGTTCTGGTCGTGGCTGGCGTTGCAAATTCATTTTGATCTTCTCGTGATTTTCCTTTAACCTTCTTTGCAAGACTGTTACGTGGAAGCACTGGGGGAGTTGTTGTCGGTGGCGGATTGTTCTGCCTTTTCCCAATGGAGGATGTCAAGTTCTCGGAATTTGTAATTGTTGAGATTCGACGTTTCTTGTGCGGTGGCACTGGCGTTCCGTCGTTTTCCTTATCAGGATCCATTTCGACACGTCCTAGCGGTGGGGGACGTCCAGCATTTGTTAAATCTGGCTCAAATATTCGTGAACATTTGTTATGAATAGTCAAAATATGGAAAACGTACCCTTATCGCCGTCTTCGGGCTCTCCTTCAAACCGGGCGAGGTCGGGTCCGATCTCAATCATTTTCTGCTTTTTGCGCATAATGCTAGCCATATCTCTCCTTTTCTTCTCCTCAAGAGTAATCCCATCTTCGTTCCGATATTTGTGATGTTCAGTGTCCTCTGTAAACAACCAATCATTAAATGCCCTCCACTTCTTGAAATCGATCTTGTAACGTTCTGCCGCGCGTTCTTTCACGTCTTTCAGGGCGTCGTATTTTTCGTTCAAACGCTTTAGCTGTACACGTAGGGTAGATCCGATAGACCTGAGCCTCATATATAGATTCAGTAATAAATAAAGATATAAACGGATATTGAGCACCTGCTGTCTGATGTCCGTGCCTCTTCTAACTCAGTCTGCAGTTCCTTTACCTTTTCTTCAGCATTGTTCAGTTTCGTTTCCAGGGTCGTCATTTCTTTCTTTTCAGCAGATAGTTGATTATCCAGTCTGTGAAGACGATCATAGCATTCGCGAAATGATAAATCGTGGTCAACAGAATCGATAGCGAACTGTGCATCGTACACATCATCGAACCCAAGCGACTTTGCGAGCCTACGCCCTCGATTAACGGCATCGAATAGCTGCTTGGCAGTCTCGTCGTTAATGGACTTGACTTTCAGAAGTTTTTTCTCAAGTATGGCTATTTCGTTTTGATGTTTGTCTGATAGCACTTTGTCCCTTTGGCGCAGCTGAACGCTTGAATAAACAGTTGCTTCCGTGCTCATCCTGGGTCTCGACGCGTTGACAACACTATCGCGGTGAAAGCCTGTATGACAACTGGCTAGCCCCTGCAATGATTGTAAAGGATTAGGAAATTGAATATATCATGTGCAGTTGGGGTAGCGAAGCTTGGGAGTCTAGCGCGATATTTGGTAAATGCCATAGGAATAAATAACGCGTCAAAGTTATGGTTGTCGCGGTCACATGGTTCATTACATGCTGACAACATCTCTAAGTCTTTGGTGGTCAGCCTCTAACTCCAAGTACAACAAGTAAACATGCTTATATTATAAATTATATCCCAGGATGAAATACAGGTCCTTAAGAATACTTACCAAATGTTGACTCATTTTCGAAGCATAAAATACAATTCATTTTTGACTGCTCAATGGCGGTGTGACTGGGGACAAGTGTCCGGTTTCGGCCAGATCCAGTTGACTTGTCTCGCGTGACAGCCGAATAATTCGACACGTAGATAAATATATATTCGAAAACAATTTGAACATCATCAAAAGTGCAATTTTCAAAAGTGCATTTACACAACATCACGCTGAGGTTGGAGTACGGAAGCAATGTTGCAGTTAACGTTGTTCACAAAACGCAAGTTCCATAGACAGGTGACCGTCCTAGTATGAGGGGACAAAAAAAAAAAACCAGAGAATCGAGCATTCCCCATCTCATTCTACAGATGGTTACGAACCTACAAGTTCCAAGCGTGGAGGTTGCTCTCGAAAACACTGCGATCCTTAGTCAACGATAATATATTATACTTTGTCAACAATAATCGAGAAATCCCTGCAATTTCTGCGCAACTCTAGGGGGGAATTTGAAAGCCAAGAGCTTATCTCCAAAAGTCCGCACAATTCTTGCTATTCCATCTTTCAGACCTAGAACCAATGAGTCAGATCAACATTCGAGGGTTATTATTTCATACAGAAATAATAATAATAAAACACACCGTCAGCCATGTCCCCTAGGATCTCCTGAGCCTTTTCAACTTCTATAGCTACCAGATTTTGGGCCTCCTGTTCCTTTCGAGATAGCTCGCTTGATGTTGAGGGAGGTTTGATCAAGGAAGTGATTTGGATTTGATATTCCTCGATCGCAGACAGGAAAGATGTCAATGCTTCGAGGATTTTGGGGATATCACGTTGTACAATCCCGTACCGATCTTCCGTCAAAGAAGCACAGACTAGGTACGTCAAGGCTACAAAGGGGCGTGTTCAGTTTCAGCCAGTCAGGGAGATTGCGATGAATTACCCTCAATGACCACGACATCCAGCTCCCGAAACGGTAAACATGCCTGCACAACCTTACTCGTTCGCTCTCTTTCCCACCAGTCTAGCATTTGCCTACAACCCTCCTTCAACAATTCGGGGGTATATCGTGTTACATATGTTGTCATGAGGGATGTTGACTCCCCTTTCAGTCTACTTGCTATCGTCTTCGCGCTATCGACGTTCTTTTTGGCCTCTTCAGCGACAGGTGTTGACAATATCCGAGCTTCTACGCTTCTAAACAGCTCGGGCACGCGTGTAGCCTCCGCACCAGCTTCCACAGCTTTCGCAATCGGCCCATCGGCACCCAATGCATTCAAGGCCGCCTGAACAGGGGATTCCTGAGTTGACCGAAAGACCTTCTGGCGGAGAAGAGGCGTGGGAGTAGCAACCAGTGAGGTGGGCTGGAATACTACTTTGGAAGGGACTGGATCATCACTTGGTGGCAGGGATTGCCCTCTTCGGAGAAACAACTGATAATCGTGTCCTAAGAGAAGGAGACTCTCTCGAGCAAGGAAAGTCCAAAGATTTGGAGAATGTTTCTGATCGCCGAATAAAGCTGTTCGACGCGCCTCAGCAGTTAATGTCTGATTCTTAGCGAGATCCCTGAGCTCGACATAGGCAAAAAACTTGAAGATTCTATCCGAAGATGCAACACCCGAGACAAGTGTTGTATTGGGATCTGGCGAGAAGGTAGATAAGGGGCTAGTCTGAAGAACATTGATGAGTATACAAGGAACGACATTCGATGGGGATCTTACATCCGCAACGATCTTCTCAAACAAGCATTCCGCAATTTCCCAGGTGATAAATGTCGTGAAACCCAGAAACCAAGCTCGTGAAAGTAACCCGAAGTGACGTAAAGGGAGGGAAAACGTCCATGGTCCTCTGAGAAAATGTGCCGTTAAAGGCCGAAGAACAAGGGGTAGGAGCGGGAGTTTGTATAGTACAGGCAGAAGGATTCTTGCAAGGGCAAACAATACTGAGGCCACACTAATCGCTATAGTGGTAAAAATAAATGAAACCACCACAGCAACAAGTATAATAAGGACCCTAGAATTGCGTTCGGCATTCATCTGATACTAATATAAATAGAGATGATGACTCGAGAACAGGGAACTTACAGCAAGCGTCCAGCGATATGCATATCGGTCAATGAAGGCCCCTCGTAATAGGAAGGCCGTAGCTATGGCAGCTTGAGAAGTGATTAGAAACAGTAGGCGGCCATTAAGATAATGAGGATGTTTCCTGCAAGAGTATTACACGATTGCGACAAGGGAGTATTTGGCTGCACTCACCTTGACTTGACGAACACCGAGAGTTTGGGGTCCCCATGAGCGGACACCTCATACGTGTAGACCATTAATACGTGAGTTATTAAAGTAAAGAGTGCAGACACTAGGTGTGTTGCAAATGCGATTTTGGTGCTGGTCAGTGACAAAGATTTTTTGACGACGGTAATCGGAGAGGATGCGGATGAACGATGTTCTACCCCAAAATCAATCACAGAAGTTAGGTTGAGTGATAGTTCAGCCACTTACCTGTCAAAAACACCTTATGAAGAACAATAACCGGCAATGCTACCATCGCCCAGTTCAAAGCAGTGTTGAACAACGTCAGAGGTCCAAATAAGAGGACAATGGCTGCCCATGGACCAGCCTTCAGCACTCCACCGGACTGCCACCATGTCCAGCAGTTGATAGTACACCAAGTTGACGATGCTGAGAGCAGGAGCATGTACCTCAGTCGACTGCGAAACAAGGATTTTATAAGGGGCTCATATGATTGATTAGAAGGTGGTAGTGTTGGCGTAGACCTGCCCGCAATTTGTGAAGTAATAGCTCTGATAGGTGTCGCATTCTGTGAATTTGACGGGTTCGGTGTTGTTGTTGACATCGAGCTCAACTACGATCCTCCGAGTCGTGGTTCTCAGTGTCCGAAGCACAACCGTCACAACACAGATCACGCTCCTGGCGTGACACAGAAACTTTGCGTTTGCGTCCACATGTGTAACCGTTTCCCGCCTCAAAAGACTATTGAGGCTCAAATATTTATGTTGAGGCAATTTTTTCCCTAGCTGGCGTTGGCGTTGCGGATCCAAAACATTGCCACTGGTGTAAACCCTTGCGCCTAATCACTTATTCTACGACTTGAATCACCCTTCTGACAAGCCCTAACCGCGACTAAGCTATCTACGTCTAAGAATGGCTGATCTTTCTGCCGTAGACTATCAATGACAGATCCGACAAAGTGTTTGTGAACATTCGGAAAGACCATTGATCAAGAAATGCTTACCGTAAGTCCTACATCATTCATCGTAAACGAGCCAAGGCATATCAAAGAGGTTACCAATCAGCGGGTAGCTTTCGAGGCCGGGTGGTAGGGGAAGAATTACCGTTTCTTTTTCTCAAGTGCTGAATAACATGCAGCCAAAGAAAAAAATGCAGCCTGCATACGGCAGGGATAATTCACCAGCAGATCCTTCATTGATCCACCAATGACGAATTTTTATTGAATGGCCTATCTACTACTACTAGCTGCTTCGAACGCATGGAGTTGATTCAACGCTGTTAACACGCCGACTTGCATTGTCTTTCCACCAGGAACTCACCATGTTCAGGGTTGCAATAGCAGCTATATTGTTTCTTACGCCGTGCAAGTCGGTGACGCAGTGCGATGACATGGTTCATTATTGTGCATGGCTAATGTCGAGGTTGTCGTTTTGCTGACATTGATGTTAGAGTTCAAGACCGTGTTTTATTTTTCTTTTCTCAAATGAAAAATGCGACCGATGACGCGAAGAAAAGATCACCTTGCAGCCTGGAGTTCATTGGGGTGAGGCATTGACCGAGCTTGAGCCTCTTGGAGTCGCCCCGGGAAATCAGAGTAACCATTACATGTTCTTTCCGCATGCTTTCAATTCTAATTTATCCTATTGTCTCAGAGATGTTGGCACAGACCTCCTTTCTTGGTGGCGGGTTAATTACCTATCTGGCGAATACGGCCTTTCCGCAGATGATTATACAGAACCTGAAGTTCCGAGTTCTCGCTTTTATCATACCGGCGTTTGCCGATAACCGCATTTATTTATTTTGTGCTCAGGCAACCTCGGACATATCGAACGGCTCCGCCCTATCGTTAGATCCGGTTGTTGCGACATTGTGTGACTCCCAGGGCCCGTACCTCAGAGGTGTTATTTATTTTGACAATCAGCATAACGTTCACCGAGTGTGTGGTAACAAGCACTGGTATGATCTAGTTTCATGACAGGATCTTCACAGGTTGCTCACCAGCATATGAATCTCAAGACTTAACATCGATCGCTACGGAAAATGTTGGAAAATGTTGTTATGGCATTCTATACCCGTTCTCCTCCCGTGTCCCGAGGAACCCGGACATGCCAGGCAGAACAGCGACCCTCACAGCTCGTTCTGGTCTCTGGAGAGCTGGTCGCAGCTACAACAACGCCGACCTCTTTCGTGCCTTGAAAGGCGGTGCTGATCGATTTGGCATCGTTCTGCGATACGAAGTCGAGGTTTTTCATACTGGCATTAGATAAAATTTGATTTGGAGGGATTATCATGGTACTTGGATGATAGACGCCCGCTTTGGGGCATTGAGCTAATCGGGAAATGATAGTATCCAAATTCATCTGCGGAAGCGCTTATCAATGATATGTCCGGAACATATCGGATCCCAAAACTTGTACCGATCACGCTATGATCCTATCTTCACATCATAGCAATTCTTGGGATTTTTTAACGTCAGTGATGATGTTACTGCTAGGCATTTCTTGATACTGATCTATTGAACTTCTGGGTAGTTTTTAAGACTTTCTTCTCATTAGCTTGACGTGTTAGAGTATCTGATTGTCTATTAGAGTTCTCCCAGTTCAAATATGGAGGATTTCAAGTAAAAATAGTAAAAATACACGAGCCTTCCAGGTTTGAACCGGGATTTTAATCCACAATTAGATACTCTACCAAATCAAGCTAAATTCCCGCGGCACCCATGAGCTATCTCGAAGCGAACAGTGTTCTGGGACACGGGCGGTGGTCGTGAGTTTTGGGCGACTTTTCTTCCCATCAGCTTTTAAACTTAATAACACAGCCGGTGGTTCTCAAGGGTCAGAGGGCAAAACGGTTGACTTTTCTAGTATCAAAAGGTCCTTATCTGGAACGGTGTTGGCGTTTATGCCATATTATACCCGAGTTTCAGATACTCTCAGGACGAGAAAAGGGAGGTAAGATTATAGAGGCAATTATGTTGCTGTCCAGGTGCAGAAATGGTCAGCGGAGTGGTAACTCTGTCACCTATCCTACGTAGAGGCTGCGTTGCGATGCTAGCCAAAATGTTTTTGCTACATATGGCCGTCTTGGAGAGATGAAGAAATGAATCTACATATACCAGATACGATCCGACGCGGTAAGCCTTCAATGTCTCCTTTTTCACCGACTGACGAATGGTGGTTTGGCAGCTTCAACCCAGATGGTCCAATTGTATAGAACAAATCATTACTGCGTAACATAACTTGTCCCATTCAAGCTGCCAATTCAGTCGAATTCTCACGGGTTACGTAATACGCCCTAAATTCCTTACACGTGTGTGCACGTTCGTAGCTTCTTTGCAGGACGGGCAAAGTCAAATTTTGGCTTCCTTGGCAAGAGCTCCGTGAACGTGCAAGAATCGGAGGGAGTTGTCCAGCGTATGTGGACCTCTTCAAGGTTTTATGACACCCTGTGACTGAGCCCATAGGTGGCCCAAGTCGTCCTTATCTGCAAGTTTGAACTCTGACACGTGTGGGTTCATCGATTTGAGCCAGTGGGCAGTATTACATACATATAGAAGTACCCCA
>Ga0193743_1002270_pt1 | contig 13739 bp, 12 predicted proteins | sample L2c2metaG_FD_143038 | JGI IMG/M metagenome (GOLD analysis project Ga0193743, IMG submission 143038) | Soil microbial communities from a riparian zone of the East river system, Colorado, United States - L2c2 | ecosystem: Environmental > Terrestrial > Soil > Riparian zone | place: USA: East River... | reverse complement strand
CAGCGTTGGCCTCGTGACCAGCGATGATCGAGGTGGCCTCGCCCGCTGCGGCGACGGAACCGGCACCGGTCCACTGCGCCGCGAGCGACTCCAGTTGGCTCTGCTGCAATGGCACGACGGACCCCGTCAGCTTCGTCGCGAACGCCGAGTATTCGGCCGCGGCCGAAGCGAGCTGCTCTTCCTCGACGTTCGGCCAACCAGGACCCGTCACGGTCTGCGACCCATACGGGCTAACGTCGCGCGGCAACCCCACGACACGGCTCCCCTCACAGCGCGGCCAGCAATCTGAATCGAGATTACCGCCGCCGCGGGTGGTCGGGGCGCACTAACTGAGGATGAGCCCCGACGTCGGGAACCGGGTCGACCGAGGTGCCGAGCTCGACCCGGTCGAAATTCTCTTGGCGTCGTCAGGTGACCGCCGCCGAACCCCTACCCGACGACCTCGCCGAAGCCCTCGCCAAAATCGGCAATGGTGCGCACTGATACGAAAATTTGGTGACCCGAGCAGGTACCCACAGATCGGCCGCAGGCTACTGGCTATGCGGTCTCGGCGAGCGGTGTGAGCGTGACGGTGTAGCCGAGCGCTTCGAGCTGACTGACCGCACGAGCTTTGGCCTTGGCTGGTTTGCGCACGGTGTAGTAGTCGGCCCCGAGTTCACGGTAGAACGCGCCGTCGGTGAGCATGTTCCACGCGGTGATGATCAGGGCGTGTTCCACGGCGACGAGTGCGCGCATCGGTCCGCGCCGCGATCTGATCCGCTGGTACTTGGCGAAGAAGAACGTGTTCTTCGACCGTGCCGCCGACATCGCCGAAACACCCAGTGCTCCTTTGAGATACGGGTTGCCTGGACGTGTCTTCGTCGACTTGATCCGGCCAGCGGATTCGTTGGAGCCCGGTGAGACTCCTGCCCAAGACGCCAGATGGCCGGCGCTGGGGAACACGTTCATGTCCCCGCCGGTTTCGGCGATGAACACCTCGGCGGTCTTGGTGGAGAATCCGGGAATGCTCATCAACAGTTCCCGGGCGAGGCGAAACGGGGCCATCGCTTCCTCGATCCGCGCGTCGAGGCGGCCGATATCGGCACTGTGCGCGTCGATGCGGTCCAGGAACAACCGGGCCATGAACGCGTGATGCTCAGTGAACCGGCCGACCAGCGCCTCGGTCAGGTCCGGGATCTTACGGCGCAGCCTGCGCTTGGCCAGATCGGCGATCACGGCGGGTTCGCTCTGGCCGGCGATCAGTGCTTCGAGCATCGCTCGTCCGGATACTCCGGTGATGTCGGTGGCCACCGAGGACAGTTTGATCCCGGCGTCTTCGAGCAGCTTCTCCAACCGCAGCACCTCGCGTGAGCGTTCCCGGGTGATGTGGGTGCGGGCGCGGGTCAGGTCCCGTAGCGCCCGGATCGGCGGCGGCGGCACCAACGACGCCGTCACCAGGCCGTGCGCCCCGAGATCGGCCAGCCACGCGGCATCGGACACATCGGATTTGCGGCCGGGCACATTGCGTACCCGCGACGCGTTGACCAGCATCATGTCCAGCTCGTCGTCGAGCAGGTAGTAGAACGGCTTCCAATAGTCACTGGTGGACTCGATCACCACACACGTGACCTTCTCCGCAACCAGATGCTCACGCAACGCCAGGATCTGAGACGTCGTGGCACCCCACGTCGTCACCGTCGACGACGCCCGTTTACGGCCTTGGCCCGCAATCCGCACACAGACCTTCGCGTCCTTCTTCGAGCAGTCGATACCCGCGCACCGCGGATGCACCACATCCATCCAAACCCACCACCTTCCAACCGGATTGACCAAAGAGGTGTCTCGGGGAGAGCGGGGTGAAACAGAATTCTGACACTCGTGCTCGACGGCAACATTCCACGGTCCCCGTGGACAAGGGGCTCTCCACCCTCAAGCTAGTTTGCGGGCTCACAGGCAACATAGTGCGACCGGGGTCGACCGAAACACACTCCAGCATGAACCGTCACCCGCCGTGCCGCTGAACAAGCTCCGACCCCGTCCGCAACCGCAACCGGACCGCGGAATTTTCCATCACCACGGTGAGGAGCGAAGCGCCCCAGACAAGCTAGTTTGATAAGAGTCAGGTCAATTGAGTGCACGACCACGTCCGCTCGGTGTTTTTGACTACGGAGTACGAAGGTAGAACGCTGCGTCTCGCGGCACGTCAACATACAGCCTCCCAGCCCAATGCATCGGCACCGCCATTCATCGCCATTGACCGTGTGCTGACCTACCACCGCACTGCGGCATCGGTCGAAACAGCCGGGCTGAAGCGCTCCGATCACAACGCGCTCGTATTTGCGATTCAGATTCCGGGGTCTGGCGCAGCCTGATTCTCGAAGAGGTAGTGGTACGTCGGATTTATCGCGTAATTCTGGACGATTGGGTCACCGAACTTCGGATCCTTTGCCACGAGTCTGTATCCGTGGCTTTCGATGATCATCCCGAAGTCTTTCCCGTCGCGGGACAGTAGTTCACCACTATTCGGCACCACCATGAGATACCGAACGCCACGGCGTTCCAGAAGAGCGAGCCACCAGTCGATCGTCACGAGTGTGCACTCCGAGAAGCTATGAACGTTGATTGCCAGATCGACGGGCTGAGCCTCGATCGCGTCTTCCACCTCATCCAAAGGAACTGCTCTAGCTCTACCCGACAATCCGCGAAACGACAGGTAGTACTCGCAGATGAAGGTTGACACGGCGATCCCATCCGTGCATAGGTAAGCGTTGAGACCGAGCATCGCAGTAGTCATACGATGGGCGAGTCGGCCGTAGCCCGCACCAATATCGAGCACATTGAACTTTTCCCGGGAAAATAGCCCCAAATGTCTTTCAAGAAAATACATCTCGAGAATCGAGTCCAAGAGGTCGCGGGAGACTACCTTAGTGTCAAAGACAAATGTGGACACCCCGAATAACTCGTCTTCCGAGAGTTTGTCCAGTAAACCTAAAGCGTCGATTGACCTGATGTAGAATTCTGTCAAAGCGTAAGCCGTTTCATGCATGTTCTGCCCGCGGCGCTGCCAGACGTACGCGTTGTCCCCGCGGAAGGTCAAGATGTCCTGCGGCCTCACGTAGTCGTCGGTCCACACGATGGGGGTCGTTACCCTGCTATCGAAGGTTTTATACCGCTCACGCAATTCCACAAGTCTTGGGTTATCGGGACTTAGATAGGACGCTGCGTCTACAGGTAGTACCGCGCTTTCCGACTGGGGCGGACCGGCCAGCGGGCCGGACAACCGCTGCCAGTCATAAACAACCTCACTGTCTATCAACTCCAACCCATATCGCTTGAGAAACGAATTGAGATAACTACCCGCACGCACTTTCGCCGCTCTTATCATGACCCTCCCGTACTGAGCGCTCGCGACCTAGCGTCCTGCGGTACTTATCATATAGAGGCCGGCCGGACCATCGCCGACATATTGCGCCGAATACGAACGCGCTCGACCTGGCCAAGAGCCACCCCGGACCGATACCCGCGGGCCGGCCCACCCTGCCCAAGACCCCGCCTCGCCGGCGGCTACTGCCTGCGCGCCCGGCTCAAGCTGCTGCCCCTACGCCAACAGCTGCGAACACTGCCCCAGCTTCCACACCGACGTCAGCCACCTCGGTGTGCTCGCCGCCCAACGTGTCGACGCCGACGCGCTCGCCGCCGACGCCACCGCCCGCGGCTGAGGCGCCGAGGCTGACCGGTACCGCAGACTCGTCGCCCGCCTCGACACGCTCATCGCGCAAGCCCAAACCGGATGAGCGACAACACCCTTCGGCAAGTTGAACAAGCCTGCACCGAACTGCTCGACACCGGTCAGGCCACCTTCACCGCCGTCGCCGCCAGAACCCAACTCGCCAAAACTACCCTCTACCGCAACCAGCGCCTGCGCGCTGTCGTTGATGAATACCGCGCCAACCAAGCCGAGGCACGCACCCCCTCTGGCCTCACCAGCGAGATCGGCCACTTGCGCACCGCACTCGAGGCCGTCGCCGCCACCGTCCGGCGACACGAACAACTCCACAAACTCGAACGACGCCCCACCACCGGCTCCACCTGAATACGCCGAACTCCAGGGCGATGGACGACACGTCAACGATAAATTAGCCGGTCAATGCTTCGACGACGCCGCCGCCGCGGAAGCGTTCTGCTCATCCTCGGAATGGGAAGTGCTGTCCCGCAACCATTTCCGTGGTAGAAATCACGCGGCGTAGGCCGGTCAGCGCCTCGCGGGCCCGGTCGACATTATCCAGCATGCATTGCTCGGTGACTTCGACCGTCATCGCGGACGAGGTCAATCCATGGCCCTTCAGTGCGTGGGCGAGGCGGACCGGCAAAGTCGAGATCGGCAAGGGTCGGCTGAAACAGGTTGACCGCCACAGCAATCCGATGCCCGCGGGCGTGCCAGACGGCAGCGTCGTCGAGGGCGCGCTGCACGACCTATTCTGTTATTGCGTGCATGAGCGAATCGCGTCAGGCGACGGGTAGGAACTGATCGGGGTAGAGCAGTCCGCGGTCGGGGTGGTGCCAGCGCAGGTGGTGGTACCAGCGCGCACTCATCACGACGGAGTGGACGGTCGGCGCCAAAGCCAACACCATGACGTGCAAAGCGATGGTGGACACCCTGCGCGACGGCGACACCGTCCGGTCAGACGCTACGGTGTCCGCTTCGCCGGCGTGGTGTCTTTGCAGAGACGCTGAAGGCGAGCATCTGGAAAGAGGGCGATGGGTTCCAGGCGGTCGTCACCGCGCCCGAACGCGAGGACGCGGTTGCACTAGCCGGCGTGGAACTGGTGCCCACCTAATCGCTGGCCAACTCCAAGCTGTCCTTTGAGGTGATCGGCAAGCCGAGAAGTGAGTGCCAACAGAGTAAGCGTCGGATTTGAATAGCCGATCCCCGTCGGGAATACCGAGCTTCCGGCAACATAGACGTTGACGAGCCCGTGGACGCGACAGTTTTCGTCTACGACACCAAACTGCGGATCGACATGCATCCGCGTTCCCCCCATAGGGTGGTGCAAGCCGTGGAACTGAGGCCGGAATGACCGTTCCAAGTCGTACCACGGTCGGAGGTGGCCAATTCCCGCTGCATTGATTTCCGCTGTAAAGATCTCGATCGACCGCTGAATGTTCTGACGGTCAATTTTCGACCAGAGATGATCAAACCTAAGCTTTCTGCGACCGAGCCAATCCCGATCTTCGATGAGCGAAAGTCTGTTTTCCCGGTGCGGCGTTTGCTCAAATGCGCCCCAAAGTTCGAGCGCTCGGAATTTACTAGAATCTACGGCAGGATGCGACCATCCCCCGCGGTATTCGGCGTAATTTTGGGAGCTGAAGGTCCGCAAGAACGCGAAGGCTTCGAGTGGCGAGCGCAGAATCGACAGCATATCGGCAAAGGGTCGCATCGGTACTTCGCGTTGTCGAATAACCGCGAGGTCCACAATGGCGCGGTGCGCCTCGGTCCCAAAGCCCTGTCCCCGGGGCGAAAACGCCACGCTCATGTTGAGCAGATTCTCGGACCGTTTTACTTCTTCTGAAAGCGTCAGAAATCCGCTCACCATCTGACCGTCGACCCAACGGATGTCGTACAGGCCAATATTCTTGTAGGCATCCTGGTCACCGGGAGACATGAATCCGATGACAAATTCTGGATGATCTGTTACGTAGCGGCCGATGTTGTCGTGCCGATTTCCTACGGCTCCCGGCTGTGCCATATCCGAAGAAAGCAGCAGCTGCACGTTCTCAACCCCACCGCATGCCAACACGTAAGACTTTGCGGCCACCGAGAAGTGGTGGCCGTCACCTCTGGCGACGCGGACCGTACTCGCTCGGTCGGCCGCTCCGTTCGGTTCAAGCGCGATGGCCGTACATCCCAGGCCGAGGTCGATGTTCTCCGCCGCGAGCAATTCGTCGCGGTAATAGACGGTGAATACATCGCTCGGCCCGTGTTGGGAAATGCGCGTTTCAAGGACTCCATTCGCCGTCCCGAGTTGACGCAGACCGCTGCCCCAAGTATCTATTCGATAATCGAAAGTGCCTCCATTCCATACGGTCTGCGCGTTTTCATAGTGTGGACGCAGCTGGTCAAAGGAAACCGGCCAGCATAGGCTTGGATCGTCGCTGTGAGTGTCGAAGTCCCGGGCCTCTGGTGGAACGCTCCGCGCATAAGAGCGGCCATCCCATGGCTCCGTCCTGTAGGCCCATATATTTGGTGTACCGCCAAACTGCCGGTGACGGCCCGCCGTAAGCGCGATGTCCCTCATGTATTGAGAGTTCACTTTGCCGTTGCTGAGCTCTTGAATATGCGTGTCGTTCTCGAAGCCTCCGCTCTCCAACACGAGAACATGGAGCGATGTTCCGATGAACTCGCGAGCCAGCGTGATGCCGGCCGGTCCGGCGCCGATTATGCAGATGTCGGTCTCGATCACGGCACCTGGCATCACGGTTCTTGAATCGATTTGCATGTACCTTCCTTACGAAAGCGGCGGTGGGAAGCTGTCGCTAGGCAAGCCGACCGCGGTAGCCGGCCTGCTTGTCTCGCTCAATGGCTGTGCTCCGATCATCAGTAGCTCTTCTTGGCCGGTCGGAGGTGAATCTCCGTGACCTCCGCCGCAGCAGGAAGCCCGGCAACAGTCACGACAACCGTCGCAACATCCGCCGGTTGCAGGAGCAGCTCGGGCATGTACGGTCGTCCTTCTTCGCGGAGAATCGCCTGCTGCATAGGAGTCGCGGCCCGACCCAGATGGATGCTGCACACCCTGACACCGTCCTTGTTCACCTCCTGTCGAAGGCTGTCGGTGATCGCTCGCATCGCGTGCTGGGTGGCGGCGTACTGGCCGACGTCGCCGGCGGCCCGAACCCCCTGAGTCGAGTTGACCACCACGATGTCACCGCCACCCGCACGCAGCATTGGCAGCAGCTCCTGGATCAGCGCGTACGGTGCACGCACGTTTGACCCATACAGGTCGTCCAGGCTCTGAATCAGCGCGTCGTTGTGGGCTCCTCGACTGTGGGCTCCGGCTGAGTGGACGAGCAAATCCACCCTCGCACCGTCCGACAACTCCGCCACGAGGGCACTACGTGATTTGTCGTCGGTCAGATCCACCTGCCGGAGCATGATCGCGGCGTCGCCGCCGGCGGCCGCGGGATCACTGCCGGCGCTGGCGGCCGACAACAACGATTCGAGTCGCTCCTTGTTTCGGCCAACTGCGGTGACCCTGGCGCCCTCGGCAATCAACCGCAAGGCGATAGCCCGACCGATCCCGCCGGACGCGCCCGTCACGACAGCATTCCGTCCAGCTAGCAGCTGGGTCGCCGTATTCGATTTCTCAGTCGCTGAATTCAACCTCACGAGCTAGCGACCTTCCATCGCCCTTCGAGCTCTGGGAACTGAGCGCTGACTTCGGGCAGGAGATCGGGAATCATCACCAGCACCCGATCCGGCTTCGCTGCGAGCAGTTCGCAGGGCGACACGATTGGGATGTCGGTCCCAGGCATCCGCCTACCCTGCTTGGCGGGCGATGCGTCCGCCACGGCCGCAAGATATCGGGAATCGATCCTCGCGCGACTGAACAGGGCCACGGCGCGCGACGCAGCGCCGTACGCGAAGACGGTACGCCCGGCTTCCGCCTCCTCTTGAAGCCAGCTCCGCAGCGATTCGGCGTGGTCATCGGCGCGTTGTTGGAGGGAAGTGATGGCTTCCGGCGTCGTAATGCCCAACTCGTCCTCGATCGCGAGGATGCGCCGCACAGATTCGTCGGGCTCTGCCTGCCCGTGCGCGGCCGCGAGCATAACGGTTCCGCCGTACAGGTCGAACTCCCATGCCCTGAGAATCCGCATCCCGACCGCACGAAGCAGACGAGTGAGTGTGGTCAGCGAGTAGTACGCGAAATGCCCGTGCCGCAATGCATTCCACTGACCCTCACAGACGATCGTGGCGATCGAGTGGTACTGCATCAACAGCACTCCGCTGGGGCTCGTGACCTGTGCCCGCCGCACAAAGGCGCCGCGCTGGTCCGGTTCGTGCATCACGCCGAAGCTATCGAGCACAACATCCGCTTGGGAGGAAGCTTCGCTGAAACCGCGCTCGATGAGCATCGGGATCCACGTGCCGCCATGGGGGCTGCCGAATTCGAGAACGGTATCGCCACGCAAGCAACCGTCTGCGGCCACTTGCTTGATCGCGGCTTCAGCCTGGTTCTTCAAGGCCTGGGGCTCCACGCCCCGCGGCTCCTCGGTGATGGTGTCGTCATCGGCCAGCTGCGCCAGGCCGCAGCCGTGGCATACGTCCATTGCCAGTGGGTGCGATGCTTCGTCAGGACCGACGGGATCTGTCGCAGAGGGAAAGAAATCGGCCGCAGGTACCTCTCCGAGGTCAAGCACCCGGCTCAACCGCGATTCTCCGCATCCTCTGCAAGAAATCATGGCAACATTTCCAGGTGCGTATTGAGAGGACTGCCCTCGCCGATGTTTTCGTCCTTGTCCCACAACCGTTCCGCGATGAGCGAGGCCTGTTCACAAGGACTTTCGACGCCAATATTTTCGACGACCATCTCGGCGCGCCCGGGAGCTCCGCTTCGTTCGTCCAAGACTCCCAATCCCGCTCCAAGAGGGGAACCGTCCGCGGCATGCACGCGCGCGCGGGCCGAGGCGAAGCGAAGCTGGTGCGATGCGCCAACGGTGCCGTCCACGATGTGCTGGTCGACATTCGAAAGGACTCGCCTACCTTCGGCCAGCATGAGGCTTTTCTTCTCGACGACAGCGATTTTCGGCATCTGTATGTGCCTCCCGGTTTCCTGCATGGCTTTCAAGCGCTTACCGCGAGCGCCGATGTGTGCTATCGAATCGATCGACCGCACGACCCATCCGAAGATCTGGCCGTCGCCTACAACGACCCTGATCTTGCAATACCGTGGCCGCTGCCGGCGTCGGCGATTTCCCCCCGCGACGCGAGTGCCGGAAGCTGGGTCGACCTGCTCACCCATCTGGCGTGATCCATCGCATCGATTCGTCGATAAATCCCTTGGCACGTAGCGATTCCAGCTGCGGAAGCCGCGTGAATTTCGTCGCGAAGTCATCGACGGTCAGACCGGCAGATATGTATTCCTTGTAGAGTTCAGCGGCGCCATCGGCGATCTTCCATGCGGCTTCGAAGCCCACCACTCGCCGGAATTCGGAGAAATCCACTCGGTACGAACGGGGATCGGCTCCCGTCTCACCCGTGATCAGCAACTTGGCTCCCGGCACCACGTCGACCACCGACTGGGCGATCTCTGCAACCGTCAGATTGTTTGATTCGGATCCCACGTTGTAGGCGGCGCAGTGCACCTTGTTGATAGGAGCTTCTAGCGCGAGTAGAAAGGCCGCCGCGATATCTCGGGCGTGTACCAGCGGACGCCACGGTGTGCCGTCCGACAGAACGCGAACTTCTCCGGTTAGGACCGCATGACCGACCAGGTTGTTCAATACGATGTCGGCGCGCAGCCGTGGCGAGAATCCGAACGCCGTGGCGTTGCGCAGGAACACCGGTGAAAACGAGTCGTCGGCGATGGCGGCCACGTCATCCTCTACCCGGACCTTGCTCTCCGCGTATGGGGTCAGCGGTCGCAACGGTGCATGCTCATTCACGAGATCCTGGCCTGCCGAGCCGTACACCGAACACGTGGATGCGTAGAGGAATCGACGTACGCCCGCCTGCTTGGCCAGGTGCGCTAGCCGAACCGAAGCGTGATGGTTGATGTCGTAGGTGATCTGCGGCGCCAGCGCTCCCAGGGGGTCGTTGGACAGCGCAGCAAGGTGGATGACCGCCTCAAAGCCCTCTAATTGTTCGCGCGTCACGTCCCGCAGATCTACCTGCACACTCGGTGGATCGGCAGGGGGCGGGCCAAGGACGCAGCTGGCGAAGAAACCGCAGTCCAGGCCCGTTACGTCGTGACCGGCATCTTGAAGAATGGGCACCATGACAGTGCCCAAATAACCCTGATGCCCCGTGACCAGTACTCTCATTTCGGTTACCTCTAGTCGCGCCTCTCAAAATGAAGCCTTCGAGTTGCCTGCCCGCGTCGGGCGGTGGTTGTCACGATGCTTTACTCCCGCGGTGTTCGGCGTCAGGGAGCTGTGCGATGTGAAGCGTGGGAAGCGGAAACACGAGCTGGCCACCCCAGTCAGCGATGTAGGCAAGCTGCTCGGTCAGCTCGGCTTCGAGGTTCCACGGCAGTGCGAGAACCACATCGGGTCGGTCCGTGTCGATCCGGGCGGGATCGTGAATCGGAATGCGGGTGCCCGGGGTGAAGCGGCCATGTTTGTACGGGTTGCGATCGACGGTGTACTCAAAGAGGTCGCTGCGTATGCCGCAGTAGTTCAGCAGCGTGTTCCCCTTGCCGGGCGCGCCGTAGCCCACCACTTGCTTGCCCTCGGCGCGACAATCGAGCAGGAATCTCAGGAGGTTGTGTCGCACCATCTCGGCTCGCTCACGTAGCCCCAGGTAGCCGCCGACGGAGTGCAGACCCGCCGCCTCCTCGATCCGCAGCGCTTCGGAAACACTTTCGCCTGGCGGCCCGGCCGTCTCCTGCGGACGTGCCCACAGCCGAATCGACCCGCCGTGGGTCGGAATTAGTTCAACGTCGACGACGGCCAGGCCGGCGGTTGCGAGTGCGCGCATCGCCGACAACACCGTGTAGTACTGAAAATGTTCATGATAGATGGTGTCGAACTGACCGAGTGTGACGAGGTTCAACGCGTGGTGCACTTCGACGCTCAACCATCCGTCGTCGGCCATCAACGCACGCAGCGACCGCGTGAATCCCAGCAGATCGGGAATGTGGGCGTAAACGTTGTTGGCGACGACAAGATCCGCGGGCTGGTGTTGAGCGCGGACAACCGCAGCCAATTGCTCATCGAGGAAGGCCGTTGTGGTCGGAACCCCACGACTGCGCGCGGCGGCGCCGACATTGGCCGACGGCTCAATTCCCAAGCACGGTATGCCCGCAGCCAGTACGTGCTGCAGCAGGTAACCATCGTTGCTGGCCACCTCGACTACGAAGGATTCGGGACCGAGTTGAAGGCGCCCGGAGGCTTCGGCGACGAAGCTCCTCGCGTGCTGCACCCAGCTGTCGGAATACGACGAGAAGTATGCGTACTCGGTAAACGTGTCCTCAGGGGTGATCAGTGCGGGGATCTGCAGCAGCAGGCAGTCCTCACAGAGCCGAAGGTGCAGCGGAAATGTGGTTTCTGGCAAATCGAGATCGTCTCTAGTAAGAAACGCCTCGCAGGGCGGGGTCGCGCCCAAATCGAGAACACTCACAAGACGATATGAACGGCACAGTCGGCAGCGCACTAGTCCTCGATTCGTCGTGTTGGCAAAACAGATAGACCTCGTTCTACCACGGCTTCCGTGAACTCCCCCAACAGATTATCGAGTCTAGCAAAGATCTGTCGTTGCCCAAGTCTATAGCAGCAACCGCCGTAATGACAAGGCAAAGCGGAACATTCGGCGCCTGGCAGATCGCAGCGGCCGACCCCTTCTATTCAGCGGCCTGGCAACCATCTCGTCAGCCGATTGGGACCGCCGGAACCGTCTTGCGCCCGTCATAGTTTGTAAATGTCTTGGCCAGGACTTCTTGGGGTACTCATCAACCAACGCCTATCGCCAACGTTGTTGGAACCGACCGTCCGCTTCGCTTCGCTATTCGCCTAGCCAGTAGCGGCTACCGCACAAGCATCGACAGCTTTGCTAGGTTCGTTGCCGATGCGACCGTGGATCGGGAGCGAGTGGCGGCTATCGGCCTGCGTGACCGCGGAATACGTTCATATCGAGTACTGCCGCGCCCAGTCGACCGACATCTGTGCGCCCGCGCCGACGTCGCCACCGGTGTTGTCGAGTTGCACACACAGATGCATTCGGCGAGGCGGAAAGTGTTCCACGTTGGTGGATTCCCACCACATCGTTCCATCCACATATGCGGCGATTCGGTTCGGTGTCCACTCCACGGCCCAGCTGTGCCACTGTGTTGTATCGATGGGGAGATAGCCGTTCTCGCGCGTGTCATCAGGGCCGAAATGCAGCCAGAATTCGGAACCCTGTCGAGCCGGATCGACGACCTCCATGAAATCGATTTCGCCGCCGGCTGGCCAGTCGTCGTCGTCGGGCCACAGCAAGAGGAGCGCGTGATAGGCCTCTGCCGCTGACGATGACTTAGCGCAAACCTCCCAGCGGCCGTGGAACTGACCGGGGTTCCACGCCATTCCGCCGGAATTACCCTGGGCGTCGCCTGTGACGGTCAGCACACCATCGGCGGCTGATATCGCGCGCGGAGTACGCCGCCCGTTGCCGTTGTGTCCCGGGCCATCATAAAGTCGCCAACCAGCCAACGACGACGAATCGCTGAAGTCATCGGCACGGTTCGGGGTGCCCCATCCGAGAGTCGCGGCCGCTGTCTTGGCGCAATTACCACCGCCAGGGTCCGCGTGCAACGGCGGCCCGAATGCACCGGCGCACGCCGAGGCCGTGAGAACAATGACGGCGAAACCAGCGGCGACGCAGCCTGAACGGATGGTCAAAGGGCCCATAGCATCTTTCTGTTAGACGAGCCAGGCGAGCGCCGCTGCCGACACTAGCATCAAATGCGACGCGTCGACCGATAGCAAGAATTCGGCTGCGATCCGCAAGAATGTGGCAATCACAGCAAGCACCTCGCGATTTGCGACACCGTCAACGGCCGGGGTCGAACAGGTACAGCACGGCGTCGCCGGAGAATGGCGGGTTGAAGCGTCGCGGTTCGGCGCCGCCTGGCATCGTTCCAGCCGCGATCTTCGCCCCGGTTGCCGGGTTCAGCCATTCGGCGGTCAACCGGCGCGTGGTAAACGACAGATCGACGGAGAACTCGCCGCCACTCGGGCTATAGACCAATACCTCCGAGCCGACGCGGGCCGTGTTGGCAAGCGCGACTCCGGTCGAGGACAGAGTTGGTCGCGGAGTCATCTTGACTAGCTCCATACGAGTCGCGTAACTCCGAATATAGCCCATCGTCGCGCGCGTGTTCTCCCATCGTGCATCCACCCCAGAACACAAGCCATTCACCGGCGCGGTGCACAAATTCCTGCCTTCGCGTGGGTAATAGACTTCATAGGGATCCATGAAGACGACTGAGTTGCCGCCCGCGAAGTTCTCCCAGAAATAATTGCGAACTTGTTGTTCCGAATCGTGCCACATATCACCGAAGTAGCTGTGGTCTGAATCGTTGAGGTTGACCTTGCATGAGGGAGTTCCGGACCCACACGAGGAGACCGGAGAAATCCTGATCGCAGGCGCAACCAAGTCCGCATTCGTGTCATAAAGCGCCGAATCGGCATTATCGCTGGTGACACCCAAGCCAATCGGGTGGTTCATTGGCGTTGTCGCTTCGTACTGCCTCACAACGTCGATCAGGTGTTGGTTCCACCAGGCTGACGCCTTGGGTGCCTCCTCGGATACCATCCAGAGCACATTGGGGAGATCGTTGAGAATGTCGATGGTCTTCCGAATGTAGGCGTCCTGAAAACGGGTGATGTCATTCGGTCCAGTCATCGTAATTGAACCGGTTCCTCGTCCACCATCATCTACGCCGTTGACATTATTTTTGCCCGAGAACGGATAGCCGTCGTTCCCGCCATCGCAGCGGAATGACGCGATCCATTCACCGGTGAACAGATATACTCCAGCGTAGATGTTGGCCTGGTAAAGCTGCACG
>Ga0193743_1002268_pt1 | contig 13742 bp, 10 predicted proteins | sample L2c2metaG_FD_143038 | JGI IMG/M metagenome (GOLD analysis project Ga0193743, IMG submission 143038) | Soil microbial communities from a riparian zone of the East river system, Colorado, United States - L2c2 | ecosystem: Environmental > Terrestrial > Soil > Riparian zone | place: USA: East River... | reverse complement strand
ACTCCGATTTTTGGTATATAGACATGCATCCCACCTTAGCAGGGCTTTATCCTTTTCTTTTAGGATCCCCTGCTAGGTGCGCTTTCCTGTCGTATTTTATGTTTATATATATGTTTAGGATCCCCTGCTAGATCTCGACTAAGTCGTCCGCAGTTGCCCTAACAGATGCAAATGGCATTGTCTGGGCCTGTGCAATGGCCATCGTGTCCCTCGGCATTGTCCCTTATGGTTGTCCCTCGGTGTCGTCGTCTGGGGCAGCTGTCAGCCAAAAACAGGTGGTAGTAGTCAAACAACAAAAGAGGGTGGTGGATGGGGTGGTTGGAGCTGAAAGCAGAGAACCAACAAAGCGTGTCAAAATTTAATTGATCCAAAATTCAATCTCCGACTCTCAAAATGTTGGTGCAGGATCATAATGGATAATTTATTGATATCTCACTCAATTCTTAACAGAAAAATTAGAAGAAAAAAATGTACAGAAAGTTCGGTTCTCAAAATTTTGAAAATCATAGAACCGAGAACCGAACTGACAGCCCAAAATCCGTGGACCAAACTGAACTGAACCTGAACCGACGGTTTGGTTCTTTCGGTTCTCGGTTCTTGCATCAGTTTGGAACCGAACTTTGGCATCACTAAAAACAAGCCAAAAATCACCCAAAACAGTTAAGTATTGAGTGAGTTATGATCAAAACCACAATCTAGGAATGTTTTGACCATAACTCAGTCAATTATTCGCCGTTTTGGCTGTTTTTTGGTTTGTTTTGATGGGTAAACCCGCCGGGTCATGGGTACAGGTTGCCACGGGTGTGGGTACAGTGTGAGATACCCGCAGGTTACCCGTGCCATTCCCTAGGAGGAGTCATATAAGGGCTAAGTATAGTTCAAGTTCAACAGTGAAAGGGGAATGCCAACCAGCATTGGAAAGGAGTCAAGGGGGAAAAGTAAGTGGGGGTCTATCAAGTGTTCATAACAGCAAAAAAAAAATCAGTGAAAAGTAAATATCAAGAGCATGTACAACCAGTTGAATAAATAGATGGGTGAGTGGGATATATTGGTGTGAACTGAGCAATGCATTATAGTGCATGGAAGTAAGTGCATGCACAATTTGAAATGGTCCAAATCCAAATATTCAATGGTGACAAATCTTATTCTGAGCATCCATTGAGCATCCATTTTGGCCTTCTTGTCTAGCTATTTTATTTTTTCACCCTCGTTGGAACTTTTCGGACTCAGTTAAGTAGATACCAATAGAATTCATGTTTGGCCAGCACAGGTCCAGCACCCTGCCAACAAGTGAAGAAAAATACTACAAGTATATATTGTTGTAAAAATAGGTTTTTTTAGCCCTCCGTGGACCCCCCCCCCGGGTCACAGAACAACGGTCCGGGCACCCTTTGAGTGATATTGATGTCGAGACTCAAAGTTTTTCAAGTGTCAATGAGACCCCAGTCCGTCAAATGTATGGCCAAAAAATTGCAGTATGCTGTTCATAACATCCCTTACTTCGTACTAGTATATTGATGTCTTCCTCAACCCCAGGATGCTGTCTTGCGGCTGCTGTTAGTCATCAAGGCGTCGACCGAGGGCGGGAAGGCATAATCAAAAGTCGTGTTTTTTTGTTCCTCTTTTTTTTGTTTTGCTGTCGCTATCTTGTTCATACTGCCTTGCTTTGATATATCTCGGAAACACAAGCATCCCACCGAACACACATAACTCACATATGATTTGGACAATTAGTTGCAGGACAGAGTTATTGGGAACCAGTATCTTTTTTCACGTCCTGTTAATTTTGGAGACCTTGAACTGAACCGTCGATGTCTAGGCAGTCGCCTCGCTTTATAATTTTGATCTCAAAGTATTCGAGAGTGAGATGGGGTAGTCTTGCTTAATATATTACTGTTAGAGTCGGGCGGTAGTCTATGCCCGACCTCGTTTTGTCTCGAGCTTACACTTTGAAGCCCAAGCTACGCATGCACACTATGTGGTTTTGGAGTTCTTGCTTACATTTCGCTTCAGCCTCGGATGGGTCATAGCGAAGGAAACAGTCGTCCCGCACAGATTTGGTTTGTGGGCATGCACAACATCTGAAAATGAGTTACTGATTATAAATTTGCATAACGATGGACGACATACGGTTTCAAACCCTGTGGATTCAGAGGATTCATCTTAGGGTTGGTCGGGTCAAATGGTTTATCTTCCGCTGGTGGGGATGGTGACCACCATTGTGAGATCTTATAAATTAGAAATGAGCAATGTATGAAGACATTTCAACTTACCTTCCCGAGCATGATATGAGCAACTTTGAAAAAGAGTGGAACCGAGCCTCGCCGAGTTGGACATTGCTTATAGGCACGTGGTTTCCGAAGATGTAAAAATAAAATAAAAGGTACATACTCTCCTGATGCGGACAATGCGGGTACTGAACGTACGTACTGAACATTCTTCCTGCTCCTCTGGAACCGAATACAGCTTGTATGCTTGGTTGATATCCTATCATGATTCGGAGAACTGTATGGTATACTCTTTGTTTTGTGCTTTTCGCCAAAGCACAGACTTGCGAAAACTATGGTCTACTCAACGGTACTAGCTGTGTCTGCCCAACAGGCTTCGGTGGTTCGACATGCTCCCAGATAGGATGTGGGGGCACTATATTTCAAGGATCACAACGGCCTTTAACTCCTTCCGCCTCTACGGGGTCCCTTGCCAACCTGACTGCGTCGACTTGCAAATGCGAAAGTGGATGGACTGGGATGGGATGTAATGTCTGCCAGAACGCGAATGCATGCCAAACTGGGTTCGCTGCGGTCGGCCAAGTCGCGATCGACTCATCCGCCTTCAGCGGTCTACAAGGCAACAAGACGTTGGTGTGTAACACCAAGGCTCGAGTCTGGGCGTCAAGTCAAATGAGCTGCCAAGTTAACGTATGTCGTTTTTACACCCCCTTCTTTCTCGTGCTCAGCCAGCTGCTTCAGAATCCGACACTTCAAGTAATATATCCACTTGCATCCACCCTGAACATCATACGAACTTTACAGCCAGGATTTAGTCCTATACCCAATGCAACATCCTTCGGTGTGGCTGGTAGCGCTTTCGCGCAGCTGTTCTACGACGGAGTCGAACAGTTTTACTGCCAGGCTAATTCATGTACCCAACAGCTTGGCAGCACAGACGGTAGTGCAGACTGGAAATGCTCAAATCTCCAGTGCACATGTCGACCCGGTACTGCGTTCTGTGGTGCTGGTGGCGCCACCAATCTAACAGGTGCCATCAATTCTCTCAGTGGAACCCTAGAAATTGGTTGTGGCGCGGTGGACAATTCAACAAACACCGCTACATGCAATTTCAAGCAAGCCATATTACAGAGTGTTTTTGGCTCTAGTGGGCTTACTTTGAACGGATGTTCATTTGGAGAGTGTGTCCAACAAGGCACGATTGATATTGGAAATGGTTCAACCTCGACTCAATCCAGCTCCTCGACCGCCAAACCCCTGAGTGCAGGCGTCATTGCGGGGTTAGCTGTTGTTGGCGGCCTCATTCTCTTATCCTTTTTTTTCCTTGTCCTCGGTTTGAGGTCCCAAAGAGCAGCCCGGAAAAAGGGCTTTGAGGATGACAAGAGGAGCAGAGCATCTGTCGAATGGTCACAGCTGAGCTACGTTATACCAGGCCTCAGCAAGAAAAATCCTTTCCTAAAGGCCTTTAGGAAAGTACGACCCGATCCGACTGATATCAATGACGACAAGGTTATCTTGGATAATGTTGATGGGAAAGTGAGACCCGGCCAGATGATGGCTATTCTTGGTCCAAGTGGTAAGTTAATCGCCTACATGAACGATAACGCTGTCTGATTCTTCTTTTTTTTTTGCCTGGAACAGGTGCGGGAAAAACGACGTTAGTGGAGATATTGTCTGGAAAGAACAAGTCTGGCATTGTTTCCGGTCGATTCAGTTTCCCTTCAGAAAACCCTCATGCCCAAAAGGCGCCTCGCGTCGGTTTTGTTCCCCAGCAGGACATCCTCCCACCTACGTTAACGGTTTTTGAAACATTACTCTTTGCTGCTCGCCTCCGTCTCCCGGAAAGTATAAGGGATGCAGAAAAGCACGAACGAGTTAATATTCTGCTTGAGAAATTGGGCATAGCTCATATCAAGAATGCAAGAATTGGAGATATCACTGGCGGCAGAGCCCGAGGTATCAGTGGGGGCGAGATGAGAAGAGTAAGCATTGGTTTGGAACTTATTGCTTGTCCGGATGTTCTCCTTCTGGATGAGCCAACGTCAGGTTTGTGCAAAATCTTAGCTTACTTCTGAGGGATGGTTATTTACGGGTATGCAAAATAGGTTTGGATTCTGTGTCTGCTGCTCGTGTGGCGGATATCCTACATGCAATCGCCCATGACCCAGTCAATCCAACGCCCATTATTGCTTCCATCCATCAGCCAAGGCTTGTCTCTGTTTCTCTTGGTGATAGCTGTCGCTTATACTCTTAACAACAGTTCGCAACTATATCAGAAGTTTGACTTGGTCGTTCTTCTCTCACATGGCCGTGCCCTTTATTCCGGTCCTGGCGGCTTCACTCCGGCGGAATACTTCGGCAATGCTGCCCCTGGAACTGTCGCTCCCTATCAAAAAGGATATAATGTCGCTGAATATCTATTAGAAGTTGCCAACGATCCTCCGGTCAGCTTATTCCAGTTGCAGCAGCCCCATACCACCGCAGTAGAAGCCAATGATGCTGGTATGGATGGACTACATGAATGCACATCTGAGAATGCTCTCGTTCGTTCCGACAACGAAAAAGGTCTTTCTATTGCGTCAAATGCGAGAGGTGATACTTTGGGGCATAGCAGTCGGACTGGGTATGCCACAACCTTCCTGACGCAATTGCAGCATTTGTGTGGGCGAGAGTGGAAAACTCTGAAGAGAGACAAGACGTTGTTTGTCACCCATGTAGCAGTGGCATCTATACTTGGTGTATTCTGCGGTCAGTCCATTCCATATCCTCTCTTCTACTGATTCTAAAACGCCTTTTATCTGGTAGGTGGCCTTTACTTCAACACTGACATCACTATCGCCGGATTCCAATCACGAGTTGGTTGCTTATTTTTCCTTGTGAGCATCTTGGTGTCTGGAGTATCCTCCATGTCTGATCTCCCCTCATACAGGGTGCTCTTATCGCGTTCTCTTCTTTAAGTGCTCTCTATAATATAGTCGAGATCCGACCTTTGTTTCTACGCGAACGATCTGGCGAATATTATAGGTACCGCCAATTATGCCTTGGTCGATTTTCGGTATCTAAACTTTTTGCAGTCCCACAGCGTGGTTGCTTTCTCGCTTCATCTTTGATATGGTACCCCTTCGATTAATACCCACCATAATTGTTTCAACCATGTAAGTGCTTCCCACTCCTCGACGATAACTCCATTCACAATGCCTTAAGCACATACTGGATGGCAGGACTTGCTCCAAATGCCGCGCACTTCTTCAAATTTCTTCTCATGCTTGTGTTGTATAGTCTTGCCATGACCCTCTATGTGAGTTTTACTGCTCCTTCGACATCCTTTCAAGCGGCCTCAAACTTAAATCTTAGAATTTCTTGCTCGGCACATTCTTCAAAAATGGTGGTATTGCCATACTTCTCTCGGCGCTTTCGGCGTTATACCAAATGACTTTTGCGGGCTTTTTCCTCCATCTGAACTCTATACCCCCTGTGTTGCGATGGTTGCAATGGCTTTGTCCTCTGAAATATAATCTGGAAGCTCTCTCGGTAAATGAGGTCGACTCAGGACTCCAAATTGTAGATGTGCTTCAAGGTGTCCCCGTTGACATCTCTGCTATCGTCATTATGAACCTCGTAAGTGCATATCAGTGTCAGAATGTGTTTTTTCAAAAAACTCATTCCTTCCCTAGCTCTTTGGATTTGAGTTGAACAACTACTATCGGGATATCCTGATCATGGTCGGCTTCATCCTTGGATTTGGTATTGCCGTCATTGCCGTTGTCTGGTTTACTGTTCGTGAACGGAGATAAAAAAAGAACTATCTTTTCTCCCAAAGTAGTCGTATATGTCAGCTTCAGTAGCAGAGTTGGACTTGTTAATGTGAACAAATAAAAATTTCTTCAACCCGAAAAATCGTCCATGAGGTACGCCGTAGTTAAATATCAAGTCCCTGCTGATAGCTAAGATGTATATTAGAAAATGAATCAACGTCCAACCCTGATGACACAAAATTGAAATGTCTGTTTTATAAGTAGAACACTGAGTAGTCCGATTATTATGCTTTTTGCCCATTACCTGAAAAGAAAAAAAGACATGAAAAAAGTTCCTGTCCGCATTCAAGGGTAAACAAACCTAGAGTCCGCAAACTGATGAAGCAATATTGACGGCAGTCACAGGCACCCTCCCCAAGAAGGTGGCTTGACCATTCGTCAATACATTCATTGCACCCAAAGCGATGTTATAATTGGGAGTAGCGACATCGATCGCCAATACATTGATGGATTTCGAGACCCCTTGAGGGTTCACGTATGTCAGTTGCCAACAAGTACCACAACTGGGGGAATTATAGCCTGTAACTGCAGGGGCTCCACCGATGAAAGGAAACTTGGGTAAAGATCCAAAGGTAGTGAAACCGCGGGTTAAAAGACCGTTTGGTCCATCTGAACATGCGACAGTAGCCAAGGATTGGCCAGCATTGTCGTATGTCGTGTCGTAGCTCACAGTGAGTTGAGCATGGACGGAAGTGAGGAGAACGGCTAAGGAAGTAAAGATGAGAGAGCGCTTCATAATTTGTCGAGTTTTTTTTTTTGGTTGTGTCTGGGATGAGATGCCCAACTAGAGAATTTGGGGTCAATAACCTTGGGTTATAAGGGCTGTCTCTCTAGCCCTCACAACCTAAAGTTGGCCTAGCTTCTTACCAGGCTGACCATGAGACCTACACATTCCAGTATAATTTTCCAAGCCATAGTAGGCAGAGTCCAGAGTAGAACGTCGAACGATTATTTTTAGTGTAAAACGACGGGCAGGAAACGCCTAAGTCTGACGCCACTACCAGTAAAATTGAGGCCTGGCTGTACCCAACTGGGCATGATTATTGTCAAGGTTAGCAGAACCCTTATGATAGTGGCAACAAGTATTAAAAAACCGGATCATAAGCGTGAAGACAAAGTTTCAGTAGGACAAGGCGGCCTGACTTGGCCTATATCACTTTATAACCTTGACATTATAGATACAAATGTATCATAGAGCAGACCGAAAGCAGGAATCGCCATTGGTACGGTAGATCTTCAACATCTCGATCTGAATATGTTGGTGTTGTGTTGGCGAGAGCCCAGAATTTTAGTTAGAGCGATAAGTAAGTTTGCCCAAATAAACCAACTCGAACATTCAGGCTTGTACGATGTGTGTGTATCATTCCAGAAATTTAATTGAGGACGTCAAAGTCAGAGAGCAAACTAAGGCCGCGCTGTACTAGTAGAGTTATCAGCGGTTCGTTGCGAGACAGGCAGCACTCCTAGGTAGGCTCAGTGAATTATCTGTAAGATAATGGAGTAATGGACTGCGCTACAAGATTAACCATCATAAAAATCTACTGGCATTCCATACATTGTCCGTTGAAGTTTAAATACTAGATAATGGTGGGGGAAATTGTCCATGTCTGTTAAAAGGTCCGTTCGTAATGCAGTGAGACGTCCGATTGAAACATTGTTGAGCTACGTATACCTGCCGAGATGAGTATCAGAGAAGTGAGCAGGGCGGCCGCTGAGGAACTGGATGACAAACCTATAGTCCACAAACCGACGGAGCGACTTGGACCGCGGTGACTGGTACCCGTCCCAAGAAAGTTGCCTGACCATTGGTCAGCTCATTCATAGCCGATAATGCCATGTTGAAATTTGAAGCAGCATCGATCGCCAATAGATTGATGGATGTCGCAGCTCCTTGAGGATTTGTGTATGTGACGGTCCAACAAGTCCCACAACCAGGGGAGTTCCAACCCGTGACTGCAGGAGCACCACCGACGTGAGGGAACTTGGGTAAAGATCCGAGGGTAGTGAAGTGGCGAGTGAGAAGGCCGTTGGACCCGTCTGAACATGCGACTGTCGACAAAGATCGTTCGGCGTTGTCGTATCCCATATCATAGCTAGCAGTGAGCTGGGCGCTGACAGAGGTGAGGAGGATGGCAAGAGACGCAAAAGTGTTGGTGAGCTTCATCGTGAATCGTAACAATTGCTGGATACTTTGGGGTGAATGGGTGTTCAGCTGAAGAGACTCGAAGGAAAGTTCTAATTTATAAAGCTTTTCGAAATGGCCCAAGATGGTCTAGCATTCGTTATGATTAATTGTTGCTTACTTCTAAAACCCATAAGTCATACATAGAGTTACCGTTTCCTTGGACGGCGGGCGGAGAAGGAGCTTGGACTTGAATGAGGTTATGCTGGCACTGCTTTTAGCGCGGAGGTATCGGGATTTAATGTGCAAAAAGTGCACAAGGGAGTTAAGAGCCACGTCGAGAAATGTGAAAATCAACCGACCACCGTAAATATCACCTCATGACCTGTGCATGGCTTCGCGATGGTGATTTTTAGGTTAGAGGTTTTTGTTCCAGGCTACAGTCGAACCCTTCTTGATCCATTCCCTTCAGAGGACACCTAAGGCTATGGGTTATTGGAGTCATGAAGCAATTATTGGTGCAGAATGACGATTTGGTAGCCTCCAAAAGGCATGGATTATCACCACTGTAGGTTACGAGGGGTGTTAAGAGGGGTTCGACTGTATGTAAAATCAGCTGACCTGGGCTTTTTGACCTTCGACAACTCACTGTTACTCAGGCACCGGACATAAACTTCCGAGAACGCGGCATGCGCAGAGCTGAAAGCATTTGATCATTGGGCCTTGACGAAGACATTAAGCAACTAGATTATTATTTCAGCCTTTTTGTTAGGGTTTCCAGAAGCCATGCTAGGTATAGATAAAGCCTGTCGTGAACGAAGATGCAAAGTTAGAAAGTTATGGAATAATCGAAGAATAATCATTCTTACCTGACATTTTTTAAAGCATTCCCAAGTAAACGGAACTGTCTTGTGAAGGTGCCCATGGCAATGGCCGGTGAGATTGATCAAAGTTAGACATTGTCCTCGATTCCAAACAATGCGGACCAAAGTTGACCGCACAAAGGCTCTTTCAGTCACTGACTTCATCCATGCATCTAAGCCGTCTAGGCTATTTGCTCGCGACTCTATGTCTACTCTCGCCCAGTATGGCCGTCTGGCCATTTCCTCCGAAACGCTTTAGAGGAAACTCGTTGATTGATGCAGGTACAATTGGTTTGAGTGGGGACGGAAGAGTTGTTGCATTTGGAGATTTCAACGGGGACCAACTGTGGGTTTTTACGCCGATGTATTAGTAAACAATAGTAATATACCCAAAGATTGGATGCCTTGGTCTTAGCATCAGATCAACAAACTCTCTCAGTCTACCGCTGGAAACATGGTAAGAGCTCCATGTTCGGATATACAGAAAATATTCTGAATATTTCATTAATTACTAGCATTATTTTCATTCGTCGAAGCCGGCTCGTTTAAACACAGCAGAAAGGTATTAAACGTCGTACCTGGAGATTTTACACATTCTGGAAAGCTCGACCTTCTTGTCATGAGCCAAAGCGAGACTAGCAATCGAATCGACTTAACATTGTACCCTGGACTAACAAGCGGTGGATTTGGTGCGCATGATTCCCTTTGCAGAATATCGAAATTCGTGCTCAATATAAAACCCAGATACAAACAAACCGTTAACCCTGCCTCCGTCTTCATTGCCCCAACCTATACCTATTGATGTCGATGGAGACATGAAGATTGACCTCCTAGGTATCACACCCTCATCGGAAGGTGGCGCAGATTCGACCTATCAAATATGGCAAAATATATGGAACGCGTCGGCAACGGCTCCGACTTTGTTCAAAATGTTGCAGCTCTCTGATCATCATCCGCTTGTACCTGCTAACAAATGTTTAGGCAGATTGCCCCTTTCAAAGGAAGGCAGTGTAAGCTAGCTAATCCACACAGCAATGCTGTTGTGGACCTCGATGGCGACTGTTTGGCAGGTATTGATGCAGACTCTAGTTTCAATGTTACTTATCTAACGCGATTCGCAGACGTTTTCCTCGTGTGTGATGATGGCAAGGGCGGAAAAACATATCAGATATGGATCAACAAAAAAGATCAAGGGTTTCTACTGTCACAGGAAGGCACACTTCCTTCGGGCACGCAGGCTATCTCTTTCACTGATGTTGACCGAGACGGAACGATAGATTTGATTTTCTCAACGTGTTCAAAAGTTTCTCAATCAACAGGCTTGGGATCGGATTGCTATATCAACATTGCCTTCAACCAGCAGCTGGACCTATGTGCCTCCACAACAGATTCGGGAATGAAGGACGACGTTCGTGTTTGCAGACGTCCTGCGGGTCTCTGTGTAGCCGATCCAAATTTCAAGTTCGATCTGGCTGATAGTCCAAGTAACCATGTAAGCTGCTTCCATTACTTCTTCATGATGGTGCTAACTGCCTAAACTCTAGGCCTTTGTCCGTTTCCCTGTTTCCTCGCTGTTCCCGTCATCACCCGACCTTCTTGTGCTTGACACTACTTTCAACCCTCCCTTGCCCGTTTCCATCAAATTTGGCGATGCAAACCTCGACGGATTCCCCGATTTTCTCATCATCACTGGTTCTGGGAGGGACCATATCCCAAGCCTCGTGTATTCAGTCCCTTGTGCTGTTGGCGTTGTGGGTTGTGCGAAAGATGGCTCTGGAAAACGAGGTTGGAAAGTTGCTACTAAGGGGGCTGAGAGCCTACAAACCGTGAAGGACGCACGATCGTTGTCCTTTTTGGATATAGATGAAGATGTAAGTTGTGATTTTATTAATTCTGGTGAGCGACTCATTTTCTACGATGGACAGGGAACGTTAGATATCTTGGTGCAGAGGACAGGTGCTGCGGGCCATGGTAATTTCTTGTTCGTGCAGAACAACTTTTACTACGACGCTTTCTTCCTCAAGGCCATTGGTGTGTGTTTTATTTTTTGCTTCATACCGATAGTTGTATCTAAAGATGATTGACAGTCTTGAATGGCGCGTGCGATAATGGATGGTGTTACAGTCCTAATGGCTCAGAACGATATCACGTATGTAACGTTTGTCCAATTTTTTTTCGTTTTCTCGTTTATGTGTATCTAGCCCTTCGGTGTGAGTTATTCTGGCGCTACTTACAAATACACCGTATTGGATACATCGGGACATCGTTCTGCTGCCCAGGGTGAGCAAAATTAAATTTGGGGAGGCTTCCACTTATTATTGATCAATCTACAAAAGTTGGTCAACTTCCACAAACATCCTACCACGCACTATGCACTCCCTACTCATTTTTCGGGCTTGGACGGACAAATAACTACATCGAGAACCTTTTCGTTGGCACAACCGTCCATGCACAGCAGCACTTCATCAACATAGAAGGCGTTATCCCAAACTCAAAGGTAGTAATACTTCCATCAGCCAAAGAGGGTGAAACGTGGAGACGAGAGCTGTTTTTAAGACCTGGAGAGTGGGTTCCGTGGGTACTGGTTACAGTTGTGGCAGGGATGATTGTACTGGCGATTATCGTGTTCGTTCTGCATCTGAACGAGAAGGTAGGACTTCTGTTATGCTTTGTTGGTGTTCTATTCTCATTCCCCCCCCCCTCCTTTTTCAACACAGAGAGAGGACGAATTAGAGCGAAGAAAGGTTTCGCATCACATCAATTTCGACGCCCTATGACGAACGTATATATATATATTCTACACCATGCATGCTCTTTGTACATTAGCTGTTAACTTAAACACAATATCCTAGTACTGCGGGACCTTTTATGTACATTCAGATCTGGTACTGATATGGGGTGAACGCTGAAAGCGAACCAGCCTCTAGCAGTACATTGCTGGGTCGGGGAGGGATCGCGGGGCTGCCGTACAAAACACTTCAAATGAAAATCACACAGGTGGTCAGCGTTATTTTACAGCACATCTTTCTAAGTGAAACTCATGAATATTTTAGATTCATTTCTTCAACTTGAATAAAAGCTGTAAGCTTTGTGTTTTGAATCAACTCCACCTCCTCAAATAAAGTTTATATAGCATGGCGATGTATGTACAGAATTTCTGGCCAGCCTCAACACCAAAACGGTCACTGGGTCAGGGGATCTTTCATTGATACAAGAGGTTTGCCGTGATGCATCAGTGTTTAAAACACAGTGATACCCCTCTGAATTTTGATATACCTTAGATACTATAATTCCTTCCTTACTTGTACTGACTATTGGTACACTTAGATTAGATTTGTAGCTTGAACAAGCATTTTATAAACACAGTATATTCACAAACTCTGTGTGTTATTTCATTAGCAACCAGTGCACTCAGTGACCAGTCACCATATCTAACAATCAGTTTACAACTAATAGTCCAACATTTGTCCTGATTTTAACACTTGCCTGGCCATATCTTTGAGCTGTTTTCACTAACTGTTAACCTCATATAAGGTTGGGAGGATGAACTGGGTAAAATGAATCCACACCATCTTTCTAAACATCTGTATGTTAATCAACCAAAGGCTCTCACCAAATGAGGTAATTGCAAGCCCATGTTTCCTATGCTTTTAGATCACTAAATATCTTTGCTTCAGCTTGGCAGAATATGCAAAGTACCTTGGCCACCTTCATGGAAAAACACTCCATAATTTGATTGCAACAAAAATGTAGATTGGCCATAGCTCATGTTGTGCACTTCTTACAAGACTATATGATGTACTCCATGAACTTTTTCCAATGAACGAGCCCATGCCCATTATTGCTGGTGTTGCCCTTCTAAATTCCTTCAGATCTATAATGTTGGACACACCATATAAGTGTTAAGCTCAGAATTCAGACAGAGATGTCAGGTCCAAATTCATGCGAGGCGTTGGCTTCAACTTGTAGGTTGCGCCGCTCTCTTGATGGATGCCTCAAATTTCGGAGGTCTGGACAGAGTAGGAGAGTCCAGAGTCAAGCTGAGAAGAAGCTTAAGAAGACGAGAGCAAGTTAAGGAGAAGTAGGTTGCTAAGTTGATATTCGAACTAGCGAAATACATACAACAAACTGGAGTATTTATACTGAAGCAAAACATAAACATATAAGGAGTTATCATGAAGAGCATATGGTAGTAGTGTTGGAATTTGTCGGACTCGGTTAGGTAGATACCAATGTAATTCACGTTTGGCCAGCGCGGTATGAGCACCTTGCAAACGAGTAAAGAAAAGAGTACTACACTATGGTACGAATTTCTTATTGTGATTATCTAATCCTTCCCAATTCGGTTGAGCTTTCCGATGCTCGAAACTGCCAATATTCAACAAGTAGAATGAACATATAACAAGGAGACTCGTATTCCGGATGGTGCCGAATGTTGGAATATACAAGCTTGTTACGCTAGTTCCGCTTTTGGTAGGATTACATAATCATAAATTTTATCGCACCGTGTTTTATAGCTACCTTTTCTCTTATCTGTTATGAACAATAACAGATGAACGTGAACACGAATCATTTTACTTAACCCAAGTCACCCCCGATCAATTCCTCTCTTGGATCCGCCGGTCGAGTGACAACGTATTACCCAATTCTATTCCACACTTTGCTTAGTAATCCCCTTTGACTCATTTCCGTTCCCGAACACTGCCTCCTTTCG
>Ga0193743_1002267_pt1 | contig 13742 bp, 15 predicted proteins | sample L2c2metaG_FD_143038 | JGI IMG/M metagenome (GOLD analysis project Ga0193743, IMG submission 143038) | Soil microbial communities from a riparian zone of the East river system, Colorado, United States - L2c2 | ecosystem: Environmental > Terrestrial > Soil > Riparian zone | place: USA: East River... | reverse complement strand
GGGCTGCCGGTAAACCGGGAGTAAAGTGACGAAAAGCACGTTTGGTGTTATTGGTCCCATATCCCGCTTGATCTCAAGTCAGCTGCAACTCATCTCAGAAGCCGAAGTCGCTGTTTAACCTTCATTTAGCATCTGAGTCTTTTTTTACAGAGGTACGCTGTCGGCGGGCTGGCCAAGGGAAGTGAAAGGGGAGACGCTGTTGTTGGCCGAACGATGACTCGTGAAAGAGGTTATCTATGAAGCGACGAACGCTGGCGATTGTGGCGGTCGTTGTAGTTTGTGTACTGGCGCTACTCATGACCCTTGTCAAACGAAAGGAGTCGCCGCGGAGTGGGCCGGCGCTCTCAGAATCGGTTTACAACCCGTACCCATCTGGCATCCTCCCGTCCGATTTAGATTCCGAGATAGCTCGTGTTCTACGTGAGGTCGACGTCATCGAAGACCGGGCGCTTGCACGCTGGCACACGTTACAGTCCCCGATTCTGGCAGGTCAGCCTCCCGTGCTTATGAATATCGGGACGGAAGCAACAGAGACGCTCGGCGAACTCATGCTTTTCGACAAGAACATGTCACCGAACAGGAATCAGGCGTGCGGATCTTGCCACATGCCGTACGCGGGCTTCGGCGGACCCATCCCCTCGGTCAACCTAACAATCATTGCGTATCCGGGAACGGCTCACTTCCGGGTGGGCAAGCGGATCCCGCAGCGACACCCGTATTCCCCATTCTTCCCTGTACTCCAATACAACCAGGTGCAGGGGCTGTTCTTTGGTGGCAACTTCTTCGACTCACGCGCGACCGGATATTTGCTGAGGGTTCCGGACGCCGAACAGGCACAGGGCCCTCCTGTCGATACTCAGGAGATGGGCTTCCCTGATACTGCGTGTGTTGCATTCCGGCTTGCGCAGGCTGTGTACCGCCCTCTTTTTGAGGAGGTATGGGGCAACGGCTCGCTCGATATCAACTTTCCGCACCAGACGGCGCAGATATGCGCAACCCCTGGAGGGGCTGCGATATTTGGCGGGAGCACCAAGCCGATTCCTCTCAGTGCGGCCGACCGAACTCGCGCCAACACGATTTACGACCGTTGGGCACAGTCGATTGACTCATTCGAGCAGTCCGTGCAGGTCAGCGCCTTCTCATCGAAATTCGACGCGTTTTTGGCGGGCAAGTACAAGCTCACACCGGCGGAGATGGCGGGGTTCCGGCTCTTCGATGGCAAGGGCAACTGCAATTCATGCCACCTCGATGGAAGAGGAACCACCCTCAAGTCAAATCAGGCCGACACTAGCTCTGCCGCCATGGTGAATCCTCTGTTCACGTGCTTTGGCTCGGCCAATGAGGGCCTGCCTCTCAATTCGCGAGACGCCTTCTATTACGAGACCAAGCCGGATGTTTACGGTCTCACAGCCAATCCTTACGGTTTCGGCTACAGAGATTTGGGACTTGGGACTTTCCTCAGAAGCGGATTCGGTTCCGGTCCCACCCCAAACGCTAGTTGGAAGCAATACGCACCTACGGTCGACGGCCAGATGCAAGTGTCTTCGGCGCGCGACGTGGCCATGACACCGCCACAATGTCCTACCACCGAAGCTCCCGGGCCGTACTTCCAGAAAGGGTTCTTTCACAACGGCTACATTAAGAGTCTGAAGCAGCTCGTGCATTTCTACAATACGCGCGATAAGTATGCGTATCCGGTCACTTCGGGACATTGCCCGCCAGGAACGACCGAAAAAGTTGACTGCTGGCCTATCCCAGAAGTAAAGAACAATATCGACATGACCAGCGGAAATCTTGGACTGACGGATGAGGAGGAGAATGACATCGTTGCGTTTCTGCAAACATTGTCGGACGGTTTCACCAGACCTTACCTCAACAGCGATACCTTTACGGGTGCTTGTATGAGGGGTGGTTCGGCTGCAAACCAGGGTAACGAGTTGCTGATCCCGACTCCGCCTCTACCGCCCTGCGCGTCGGCAGTCTGCGGCGTCCCGCCCGTTCCCACCGCTCCTATCCCGTAGCGGCAAACTTCAAACGCGGGAATGCAAGGGCTACGTTCATGTTCACACCTCAGATAACTCGATGGAAAGATGGTCGAAGGTACGTAACCGCGGTCATATTGGCGATCTCGGTTTTGGGCGGCAGCCTGTCCGCCCAGGAGAGTCCGACAAATCCAAAAGCTGTGCAGGTGCGGATCATCCAGGGGCCTAAGATCGAGTTGGCGAAGGAGCATTTGACGATTATCAACTGGACGACGAACAATCCCGGCGGCTCCCCCGTGCATTATGGAATCGTGCACTACGGTAAAGATCCACATATCCTAATCGAGACCGCAAAATCTCCGATTAGGTTGAATCCGGATCACTCATCGACGGTCTTCCGCGTACGCCTCGATAATCTTGAGCCGCGGACAACCTACTACTACAAGGTTGACTCGGTGGAAGCTACAGGCAAGAGCGACGGGGTCAAGAGCTCGGTCAACCATTTCACTACTCCCTAGCTAGTGCAGTCAGATTGGCCGAGAAGTCGTCCAATCGTCTACTTGCCAATTGGCGAGCGTGTTGGAGGAAAGCCGGTTTTACGTCTACTTACGGCTTAATGGTCGAGTATTGCAATAATGAGCAAATGGTCCCGTGCTTCAGATCAGTGCGTTTCTCCATCCTTTCTCCGTCCTAACCCTCATATTCCTTGGTTCGCTACGAGGACAAAGTGCGGCCCCGGGCCTTTCCCCAGAGCTCGCTCATCGCATTGAATCGATGCTTCGTTCTAATCTGGACCTTCCATCGACTTAGAGCATTAGCTTAGGCGCACGAAGCGCTGGTGAAGTCCCGGGGATACGATCGCATTGTGGCGCATTTCAGCAGCATGAGCCCAGAGAAGAGCGACGTCTCATTGCTCGTCTCGAAGGACGGAACCCGACTCGCCCAATTCAATACTTACGACATTAGCTTCGATCCTGCGCGTAGTTTGGAAACGATAGCTGTCGCATCCTCTTTAGGCACGATCCTCGAGAAATCTTCGAAGGTGCCGACGTTCACCGCCGTCCACTTCGCAGTGATGATGCGATTTTCCGCGACGAAAGTAACAAATTCTAGATGCCCTTTATCTTCGCCTTCGGCAATTCGGCCGGGTATAGCGGTCAATGTGAATGGTTCGGTCCTAAGTCAGTTCCCGAGTTGGCTCCAACCCTGAAGTTTTTGGCTGTTCATATTCTCCGCAGCAGTGCGGGCAACGGCAGTGCACTCCATCGACCCGCATGATCTTCGCAGCTTCGATGTATCCCTTACAAAGAGGGCAAGTGTCGCCGAATGACTTCTCGTCGATACGGACTACCTTTCGCGTTCTTATGAGAACAGCGTAGGCGAAATAAAAGCGAAAGTAATCTACAGAGTTAAAGTGCTGATTTTAGGGATTTACTGCACCGACCGATGATGTGGGCAAGTGCAGTGGGAGGTCCATTTTCCCTGGCGTACGACCTCAGGGCAGTTTACGCAACCCTTGTAGCTGCAATGGTTATAGGCACTTCTGTCACCGTGGGTTTCTGGTGGCATTCGTGGGTGCAATAGGTAACCTGCCCATCGCTTTCCAATAGCCGATACATTCCTCACAGCCGAGATCGATGCAAAGGTCTTGCGGTTCAAGAACCACGTCTTCCGCAGTAATTTCAGGCCGGATTATGTCGTCGAACAAACCGTTGTTGTAGAGATACCGCTCAAACGGAGTCATGCTGGCGAGATTTTCTCGATCCAACTCCTCCAAAAAAGCGCGCCGCTTTTCATCGGTCATGGGTTTGCCGTCGTCAGAAAATAACACCCTCACAATCCTATCCAAAATTGCTAGGCGTCGCAGTCCGTTCTGTGGCATTCATGAGTGCAGGCGGGGGTTCGTCACCTTCCATCCATCCAGGGCATTGGTCACAACCGTATATGGCGCACAGTTCCTAGGTCGCACAGATCGATCTCAGCGATCCGCGTGCCTCAAATCATCTAATCGAAGCATGCTCAGTTCTTCTTTTGAGAAGGGATGGGTGGACGAAGTTTTCTTGTTCCTCCGGTGGACACACTTACATACCTGTTCCGAAAAACGGCAGATAGCATCTTAAGCGCCTCTTTAGAGACCGGATCAGTAACGGTTGAATGCAGAATCACGTCGGAATCAGGAAGTCGGGGGAGCCCATACCGACGCCCCACGTCGAGAGCTCCAACTGGAGCGACGCTATACGCCAAGGGTGCAACTGCCAAACCTGCAGAAACCGCTGCTCCGATGGCTGTCATACCCCCTCCAATAAAAACTTCTCTCCAGGGAATTCCTGCTTTATCGAGCAACTTGGTTGCATCGGTGCGCACTCCGCAGGCTTTTGCTATCGATGCAAGCCGTAGAGGCTGGCCAGGGGTTATCTCCCAGTCTGGAGAGGCGAACCATCCAAATCTTTCCTGGACCAACAGCTCGCCATCACGCCGATCATCGTCTCTCCTGACGATCACCGCATCGAGCGCTTCATTATCAAAGGACTCCATGAGGTACGGGGACGAATGAATGTGGACCTCGATGATAAGACCCGGATCAAAAGCGCTCAGTTTTTGCAGCAGGGCCGGCAATCCTGGGCCCGCTATCTGATCGCTAATCCCTATTCCAATACGTCTGATCTCCGCGGATAAACCCGCAACCGCACGCTCGTGTGCCGTGATAAGGTTTCTCGCCGGTTTCAGAAAGGTCATGCCCTGAGTTGACAGACGAACGTTTCTAGGCGTCCGCTCCAGGAGTCGACAGCCCAACCTGTCCTCCAAGCGCTTGATCTTGACGCTGATCGCCGCCTGCGAAGTATCAAGGACCGATGCCGCTTTCGTGAAAGAGCCGAGATCGGCAACCAAAACGAATGCGTGAACCGCATCTATATCGAGAGCAGGCATAACCATCCCTTTCTGTTATGACTGAAATATTCAATCATATCTGTACATTATTGTTCCTCCTCGATAGATTCGTAGTCAAGCTATTCGGAGTGGCGGCGCGGTTGTTGCACATGAAGATTCCGGATGCCTGGGAATACATGAGTTCATCGACACAAGAACTAGACATCGCGACGAGCGGGCCGCCTAAGAGTGCTGGACCCACAAAATGGCTGGCGCTTACGGTATTGCTCACAGGCGCATTCCTTCCGATCCTGGATTTCACTATCGTCAATCTAGCCCTGCCATCCATTCGCCAAGGCCTCGGTGCCAACTCGGCACAGGTACAGTTTGTCATTTCCGCATATGCGGCCACTTATGCAGTTATGCTCATCACAGGAGGGCGTCTCGGCGACCTGTTTGGACGCAAACGGATGTTTTTGATTGGCGTGGCGGGATTCTCCGTAGCCTCTCTTCTGTGCGGATTCGCAGCTTCTCCAACAGCATTGATTCTGGGACGTATTCTGCAGGCTCTGACGGCTACAGTCATGGCTCCGCAGGTCCTGGCATCCATTCGCATCCTGTTCTCTGATCCGGAACAAACGCGGGCCTTAGCGTTATATGGAGCAACATTCGGGTTAGCTAATATCTGCGGCCAGTTGTTGGGTGGATTTCTGGTCTCCGCACACCCCTTCGGATACTCCTGGCAATCTATTTTCTTCATCAATATCCCGATCGGCATTGTGGCATTCGTGGGTGCCGTATTCGTTGTCAAGGAAAGCCGATCTTTACATGCAAGGAAGCTGGATTTCATCGGCGTTATGTTGATATCCGTGACGCTAGGCTGCCTTGTTTATCCGTCAATAGAAGGACGCGAAGCCGGTTGGCCCAAGTGGATGATTGGGATGCTCTGCCTGTGCATCATTTCTTTTCTTGGGTTCATCCGATACGAGGCGCGCCTATCCAAAAGAGGTCTTGATCCATTAGTAGAACTCGCCCTGTTTCGGAACCGCCGCTTCAGCCTCTGCATCCTGATGGGAATAGTTTTCTACATGCTGTCCGCGTTCTATCTGACTTTCTCGCTCTATCTGCAGGCGGGACTGCACAAGACACCGCTCCAAGCGGGAATAGCAATGCTACCCTTTGCTGTCAGTTTCTTCTTCAGCTCCTCCGCATCCGCTCTGGATACCCGCATTAATAGATATGTGCTTCCCGCTGGATTTGCAGTGCAGGTGATGGGCTTCAGTATCGTTGCGCTCTGTGCTCGTTACCAGGTACGAGGTATCGAAGGAGGACTCGCGTGTGCGGGAATCGGCTTTGGCATTGTTATGCCACGTGTCATCAAGGCGGTCATCGGAGATATCGACGAGCGTCATGCGGGATTGGCCTCAGGAATGGTAATGACAGCGCTTCAGATAGGTTCCGCCCTTGGAATCGCTATTGTTGGAGGGTTCTTTTACATTTTTCTTGGCGCAGGAACCGGCTTGCAGGCATACGCTCGCGCCTTCAGCAATTCGCTGACGATGAATGTTGCCCTGCTCATTTTGGGATGCGCTCTGTCTTTATGCCTTCCCGCAGAGAAACCAATCACTCCTGTGCATTGATAGTCCTCAAAACTCAGCGACCGCGTTTCAATGGAATAGAAAACGAATGACCAGTCCATTCTTGAAGTTCGATGGTGCTCGGTCTCATCAGGGTATTTATCACATTCCTCCTTAGAGAGAACACAACGAAAAAGCAAATGATGGCACTCATTAAATCAATGGCAAGTGCATCGCGAACAATGAATTGATCTGACGGGAGCACAAGATGAGAGATCATGACGACTGCCTGGGTACTATTCATCTTTATTTCGATGGTGAGATCAAGGGGCAAGAGCTAAAACGATTCAGGCATCATTTGATCGGATGTGAAGCCTGCCAGACGGAACTTAAAGAGATAATGGAGTTATCCCGTCTTCTACATCGCGCGCGACCGCTGCACTCAGCCCCGAATGACCTGCGCAGCCGTTTGCTCTATGCACTGCAGCATCATCTCCTTTAAATCTCGATTCACTCCGTCTTCTCGCAAGAGGGGAAGAATTGTGGTTTTGCGTTCGACTCAAAACTCGATGAATCAGTTGAGATTACGATCTCCCCTTTTCGATCCGGATACAGCACGCGTCTCCATCAGAAGACCGAATACATTGCCGCAGACTTATCTTCTCGCCCAGACTTTCCCTTGCAGTCGCGCGGCGACTATACATTATTCCGGTATTAATCATCCAGGGTGGGGGATAGCCAGGCCCTTAGTATCAGACCTTAAGCGGTGGCAAGTCGCAGAACGTGTCTGAAACGATCCGCTGTGACCACGCAAGCGGTTACGCCCGGGACGTTTTCTTCCGCGAGGTCCGTCAAAGTGTGTCCCGGCGGCATTTCGAGAAAAAGGTTACAACCCAACTCCTCCGCGACTATCGTCGCATCATGCCAACGAACTCCGTGGGCGATGTTGTCCGCCAGATCCGTTGCTACTGCTGACGCGGAGCGCACCGCTCGTGCATCCACATTCGCAATGTAAGGACATTTTGGCGCGTTCAGCTGCATGGAATTTATCTGAAGGCGAAGTGAGTCAGCAACGGATGAAAGTAGAGGACAATGGGACGGCACCGAAACCTGTAGAAGCTCAGCCTTCCTGGCACCGCGCCGACTCGCCTCTTCTAAAACCTTCTGCATCCCTTCTATGGAGCCAGCAATTACAATCTGCCTCGGTGCGTTGATATTTCCTACGAATACCGGAGACGCGGCCGTGTGTACAGAATCGACAATAGCCGTAACCTGTCGCTCGCTAAGGCCGACGATGGCAGCCAATCCGTATCCGACTGGATATAGCTGTTCCATTTTCTCTGCGCGGGACCGAACCAGAATTACCGCATCCTTTAATGCGATCGCCTCGGCAACGACAGCTGCTGCAAAGGCACCCACTGATAAACCTGCAACTGCGCAACAGGTGACACCACGCCTCTGCAAAGCTCTCGCCGTACCGATTCCGGAAGCTAGAAGAGCAAGTTGAACCGACACTGTGGAATTCAATGCTTCAGGCGAGTCCAACAAACGAACATCAGATTTCAAGACGTCGCTGATTTCGTCGAGTGCTAGTTGGACAGCGGGATCATCAACAAGTTCATGAAGCATTCCAGGTCTCTGTGCTCCTTGTCCCGGAAACAAAAATGCAGCATTCACGTTAGCTATCCTCGCCATTCGACAGATTCCAGGGATCGGAACCGAGAGCGCGGCCGTCAATCGTGCGAAGCAGAATATTACGAGGCGAAGCTGTCACGAATTCCTCTAAAGAGAAACCACAGAACGGTGTCTCTACCAATGCATCGACCTTCCCCGGAGCACTGCTGATCATGCGCCATAAATCCTGTGCTTCTATAATCTCTAGTTTTCTGGGCGCGAAGAGTATGAAGTCTAAATCACTTTCGGCTCGAACAGCCCGTATTCCCGAGGCCAGTTCATAACCTACACTCCCGCCCGGACCCCAGGTCATATCCAGTCCTACGAGATGGCTTTCGAGATAGGACAAGGTTTGGAACGCCTGTAGTGCCCGGCGTGAATCCTCTGCGAGCAACAGCCGCAACTGATCTGGCCGCCGAATCTCCAACACTTTACTTAATCCTGTGAACCCTGCACAGCGTTCGTGCCTTTGCGACCCACGCACTCCCACGGGGATCAATCCGTCTGAGATGCGGCCTCTCCGCACAACCCCCCAGGGACGCTGGTTGGGATTGATGTAAGGGCATGCCGGCCCCCCGTCAGTAGAGGTGACCGCCGTCTCTGATCCCAGGAGAATGAGGTCGTGGATATGCAGCGCATCGCCCATTGGATTTCCTCACAAGTACTTAGTGAATACGAGCATTGAAAATGCTCCTACGCTTAGATTTCGAGCATCCAGGTTGTCCATGACTCCGCGCCGGCCCGCTATATATCCCAGAAGCAGGCCGACGAAGATCGGAAGCAATGCATCTAGAAGAATCAGTGTCATTTCGGCCTCTTACTCGTTTAACCACTGCGCTTCAAGAGCAGCTCGCACTGCAAGGGTGCCTTGCCGCATTGTTTTTGCGGCGTCTGACTCCCACCTGTCACTCAGATCAAGCTTGCCTTTACGTGCGTCGGCAATCGCTTCAGTGATCGCGTTTCTCACTGTGGCAACCTCATTCGAGGTCGGGTGTTGTGGGTCGTCGGCGTGTAACAGCTTGAACAGGAGACCGAGCTTCTCATAATCCCGGACGTCATACGACATGGGAGCGATCTCGTGTCCTAGTTTTTCGAGTTCCGCAACAGACCGTCTCGTAATCCTGGCTGCCGCCTCTTTATGCATTGCATGGATCACAACCCCAGCATCGTCAAATGCCAGAATGCGATTGGCTTGGTAGCCGTGAGTGAGAAATCCGCCGCTGAAGGCTTGGCCAGCTACCAACGAAATAACGGCATGCCCTGCCATCCTTGCCGATGCGTATGCATCTGCCGACGTAGCCGCTGCGAAGAAAATACCGGCCGTCTCTTCACGGCGCCCGTAAGCCTGGCTCTTGACGTCAACGATTGCGATGATGGAACGCTTCGATTCACGAGATTTATCCCGATCTTCGGCGATAACTGCTCGAACGTGGGTTGCGAGAGCGAATGCTTCTTCGAGTCCAACTTGCCCGTCGCGAACACAAGGAAAACGGCTGTCCTTGTCCGGTACAACGCATAGGAATAAGGCTGACTCGTTTCCAGCAGCCGCAGTTGTGGCCAGCACAGAGTGCGGATCACCACTATTTGGAGTATCACTTCCAGTCAGAGCTTTGAACCATGTTTTGCCACGCAATCCAACTTGTTCATTCATCGCACACTTCCTTTGGGGCTAGTCCACTGTTGCCGCAATGTTGCGGGATCGATCTGACTGGAAGTATCAAGCGCCGCTATACGAGCGCGATAAAGTTCTACCTGCTCGGTCCGGTGCTTTTCCGGTACGCCTTTGTGGACGCAATCACGCACTGCCGCGGCTATCTTGTCGGCATCATCTTCGACGAGCGAATCAGCGAGTCCCATGCCGACGCGTTGTTCTCCACCATGAATGGCCCAGATGAGCGCTCGATCGGAGGCGTCAAACTCATCGATACCGGACTCCTGCTCAATCACCTCGGGACCGTTCAATCCAAGCCGGGCTTCGCGCGTCATGATTGCGTAGCTGGATACGCCAGCTACAAGAGACATGCCTCCGAAGCAGCCGACGGTGCCTGCAACGATTGTGATCACCGGGGCATGCTGACGAAGGGCGAGAGCTGAAGAGATAATCTCGGCAACCGCTGCCAAACCAAGGTTCGCTTCCTGAAGGCGCACACCGCCTGTTTCGAGCAGAAGAACTGCAGCTGTCGGTCTTCCCGCCTCGGAATCCTTCGTGGCGAGATCCAGGGCAGCCGTCATCTTGGCACCGGATACTTCGCCGACACTGCCACCCTGGAAGGCTCCTTCGAACGCAATGGCGACTGCTGGAGATCCTCCGATCTTCCCTTTGATCACGACGCAGCCATCATCAAATTGTGGAGCGATGCCTTGCTTAGCAAGCCACGGAGACTCGATGCGATCGAAGGGACCGACCAGTTCCTTCCAAGTACCTTCATCGAAGAGGCTCAGAGCACGGGCACGAGCGTCCAGCTCGATAAAGCTCTTACGGTTGACGAAATCGGGAATGAGAGTTTGCACTTTCATTGCTCAATCACCTCCACTGCCTGTTCGAGACGAAGCAACACGCTGCCGGGCGTTGCGCCGGCATCGTTAATGTAGATACGGACCGCCCCATCGAAGTTCGAGAAGAAACGATCGAAGACCGACTTCCACGCATCGCCGAAGCCGTTGACGCTGGTCGTGATGAAGATATGCGCTCCCTCCTCACTATTCGGTTCAAGAAGGACCTCCATGTCGCCTGAGCCTACTACACCGACGTGCGCTCTCCTGGTGATGAGGCGTTTCGCCTCGGGATAATTGAACTCAATTTTCTCCATTGTTTTCCTCCACTAGACTGTCGTCCTTTTCCACTCCTTCGAGGCCGCGTTCCAGAGCGTCCAGAAAGAGTGTGGCTGCGAGAAGATCGGCGCTGCCGCCGGGAGAGATGCGCAGACTGACAAACTCCAGCCCAAGTGCGATCAATGCTGCATCTCCCTTTGAGCTTCCCGGGCCGCCAATCTTGATGACACGAGCGGCACCCTCGTGCACGATCTTTTGTGCCTCAGGGCCCCCTCGATAGAGAACACAGGTGTCGTCGAGATGCGACATGATCGCAAGAAGAGCTGCGAGCCGGCTGTATCGCACTGTTCGGCCGCTTTTGCGGGCTGCCCTCAGTGCAGGAAGCCCCATTTTGACGACATGTGGAAAGTTCACATAGGCTTCGCCGCGAGCGCCGGTAGCTCCATATCGTTGGAGGACGACATCGCCATGGGATACAACCTGCGGCCTTGCGCGATCGGGCAAACGAGCGAGATATCCTGCAGCCTCGGCTACAAATTCCGGAAGGGAACCGTTGCTCAGACTTGTGGCACAAACCAGTAGTCCCAGAACCCAGATTGCACCTTTGTGTGCATTGCTGCCTGAAGTCGCGCGAAGCATCGCCGCCTCCGCTTCTCTACCAATACTGGAAACCATTGCACGCAAGCTCGTATTCATCTGAGCGTCGGCGGATGCCAGAGCCATCCGCGTAAAGTATGGGGCGATCGCATCCGCAGATCTCCTCATCAGATCGAGGGAGAGATCCGAATGAGATCCTGACCCTCGGCAGTCAATCAGGCCTGGTTTAGGTGTGAGCTCTGCTTCCGCAATCAACGATTGCCAGGCAAGTTCTGCAAGCCACTCAGACCGGCGCAAAGCGTTGAGTTGCTGAGACGATTTCGTAATTGGTCTTAGCTGTGTCATTACCAGCTCCTGAACTTGGCCGGCGGCTGATAAAGGCCACCAGACCATGCGACCAGATCTTCCATGCTCCGGGCAGCAAGTAAAGAGCGATTGGCTCGGAGACGCTGGACTCCAATATCCTCAGGAAAGGCGACGATGCCGCGATGACGAAGATCGGCTGTCTCATCGGCTTTTGCCCTAAGGCCGACAGGACTGATACCTGCTACTGCAGCCAAAGCCCGGCGGCGCTCTTCAACACCTTCGGTTTTGTACAGATAAGCAATCCCTTCTTCCGTCACAACATGGCTAACGTCCCGGCCATAGATCATGATGGGTGCGATCGGCATGCCCGCCTTCTTGCCAACTTCAACTGCATCCAGAGTTTCGACGAAGGCCGGCTCGCCCCCTTTGGCGAAGGTTTCAAGAGTCTGAACCACCAGCTTGCGGCCCGGGAGCGTCGGGTCAGCACTGGTCTTGAGGTCGAGCCAAGCCGGTGACGAATGGCGGCGTCCATGCGGGTCATGTCCCATATTCGGCGCGCCTCCGAACCCTACAAGCCGTCCAGTCGTCACCGTAGTGGAATTGGCATCACCATCCATCTGAAGCGTTGCTCCAATGAAGGCATCCACGGCGTACTGACCAGCAAGCTGACAGAGAACACGGTTAGAGCGCAGACTCCCATCCCGGCCAGTAAAGAAGATGTCCGGGCGAGCACGGATGTATTCATCCATTCCGACTTCGCTTCCGAACGAGTGAACGCTCTCAACCCATCCGCTCTCAATAGCCGGAATCAGCGTGGGGTGCGGATTCAGTGCAAAGTGTTTGCAGATTTTTCCGCGAAGCCCGAGAGACTCTCCATAGGTAGGGAGAAGAAGCTCAATGGCAGCCGTGTCGAAACCAATTCCGTGATTGAGGGACTGGACTTGATGTCTCTCATAGATGCCACGGATGACCATCATCCCGGTTAGGATCTGGAGATCGGTGATGTGGCGGGGATCGCGAGTAAAGAGAGGTTCGACCGCGTATGGCTTGTCGGCCTCGACAACGATATCGACCCAGGAACCGGGGATGTCTACCCTTGGCAGGGTATCGACGATCCTATTGACTTGCACGATCACAATCGCATCGTGGAAGGCGGCAGCCTCAATAATCACCGGGGTATCCTCAGTGTTGGGTCCTGTAAACAGATTGCCTTCCTGATCCGCCTGCTCCGCGCAAACCAGAACCACGTCCGGGATAAGGTCTACGAGTAAACGAGCATACAGTTCGACGTATGTATGAATGGCGCCGATTTCAAGAACACCATCTTCGAGAAGTTGCGCGACGCGCAGGCTTTGTGGACCGGCAAATGCAAAATCTACCTTCTTCGCGATGCCCAGCTCAAAGAGTGTCAGATGTTCGGGGCGGCTGATGCTTGAAATGATGAGATGAAGATCGTGGATCTTCTTCGGATCCATCTTAACGAGAGAACGCGAAAGAAAATCCGCCTGCTTTTGATTGTCGCCTTCCATGACAATCCGGTCGCCGCTCTGAATCACAGCTTCGAGAGTTTCGACCATCTTGTCTTGCTCCAAAACAGGACCATTCATCCATGGCTTTATGCTCTCTAGTCGACGTCGCTTTTCGTCCCGTCTGGTTGTCCATGAAGTCCTCTGCTGTGTCAGTGTCTGGTCACTCATTCAACTTCCCCTTTCCAGCCCACAACCATTGGAGTCCAGGCGGCGTGATAATGATTGTTATATGTTTGTATCAACGTGATAAATATTACTGATCAGACAGACTATACAAATGCGACAAATCAATCCCTTCAACCGCTGCGTGGACTTGTTCGCGAAATTGAGACAGCGAATAAGAAACATAATTCTCAGCGAATGGAGACTTGTGTCGTGGGACAGCTGGGACGGAAGTTCACGCGTGAGTTCAAGGGGTAATCGGTGGCCGAAGTGCC
>Ga0193743_1002264_pt1 | contig 13756 bp, 12 predicted proteins | sample L2c2metaG_FD_143038 | JGI IMG/M metagenome (GOLD analysis project Ga0193743, IMG submission 143038) | Soil microbial communities from a riparian zone of the East river system, Colorado, United States - L2c2 | ecosystem: Environmental > Terrestrial > Soil > Riparian zone | place: USA: East River... | reverse complement strand
CCCGGCGCACGATGGTGACACCAAACTGCTCGTCGCCTTCGAGCTTGAGCTTCTCGAGTACGATTGCGGCTCGCAGCAAGGCAACGCCTCCGCCTGGCACAATGCCTTCCTCAATCGCGGCGCGAGTAGCATGCAGAGCATCCTCCACGCGCGCCTTTTTCTCTTTCATCTCGGTTTCGGTTGCAGCGCCGACTTTGATGATGGCTACGCCGCCGGCCAGCTTCGCCAAACGCTCCTGCAATTTTTCGCGATCGTAATCCGAGGTGGTTTCGTCAATCTGATTCCGTAGTTGTTTGATGCGCCCCTCGATGGCCGTCTGCTGTCCACCGCCATCGACGATAGTGGTGTCGTCTTTGTTCACCGTAATACGCTTTGCACGGCCCAAGTCTTCCAGTTGGACACCTTCCAGCTTGATGCCGGTCTCTTCCATGATGGCCTTGCCACCGGTCAGAATCGAGATGTCTTCCAGCATGGCTTTGCGGCGGTCGCCGAAGCCCGGCGCCTTCACGGCGCAAACGTTGAGCGTTCCGCGCAGCTTATTGACTACTAACGTGGCCAGGGCTTCGCCTTCCACGTCCTCGGAGATCAGCAACAACGGCTTGCCCGCACGGGCGATTTGCTCAAGTACCGGAAGCAGGTCCTTCATGCTGCTGATCTTCTTTTCATGGATCAGGATGAAGGGGTCCTCTAGTACGCATTCCATTCGCTCGGGATCGCTCACAAAGTACGGCGAGAGATAGCCGCGGTCAAACTGCATGCCGTCAACAGTCTCAAGGTCCGTGGTCATGGTCTTCGACTCCTCGACCGTGATCACGCCATCCTTGCCGACCTTCTCCATCGCTGCGGCGATGACGTCACCGATGGTTGAGTCGCTATTGGCCGAAATCCGGCCGACTTGGGCGATCATATCGCCGGAGACGGGTTTGGAAAGCCGCTTGATCTCTTCGACCGCCGCTTCGACCGCTTTATCGATGCCGCGCTTGATTGCCATCGGGTTTGCGCCCGCGGTCACTGCCTTGACGCCCTCGCGGAAAATCGCTTGCGCGAGAATCGTGGCGGTAGTAGTGCCGTCTCCGGCAACGTCGGAGGTCTTCGACGCAACCTCGCGCACCATCTGCGCACCCATATTCTCGAGCGGATCTTTCAGCTCGATCTCTTTCGCCACCGTCACACCGTCTTTGGTGATGGTGGGGCCGCCGAACTTCTTTTCCAGAACCACATTACGGCCCCTGGGGCCGAGGGTCACCTTCACCGCATCGGCAAGCTGGTTGACGCCGCGTAGGATTGCCTGACGAGATTGGTCGCTATAAATGATCTGTTTTGCCATAAATGGTGGGTTCCTTTAACTAGCGCTCGAACTCAGAATGCCAAGGACATCGTCCTCACGCATGATGAGGAATTCCGTGCCATCCAGCTTGGTGTCACTGCCGGAGTACTTCCCAAAAAGGATGCGGTCGCCAGCCTTGACGTCGAGGGCGATCAGCGTGCCATCGTCGAGTCTTTTGCCATGCCCGACCGCGATGACTTCTCCCTCTTGGGGTTTCTCCTTAGCCGAATCGGGAATGATAATGCCGTTCCGCGTAGTTTCTTGCTCCTCGATCCGCTTCACTACAATGCGGTCGTACAGGGGTCGAATGTTCATGGTGTTGTGAGCCTCCTATTGGCTTTGATCGTCTGATACCGGGAATCTTGAGCAATTAGCCGCCGGACTTGGCCGCTCAGCTCCTGCCACTCGCGAATGTAATAGCCTGCCCGACTGTTCGCCAGCACTTCGTGGCGCTTCTCTCCGAGGATGGCGATCACGGCAAGGGTGTCAGTCCGGGCGTATTCTGTTTGGTTGATGGCCACTGCCTGGAAAGCCGCCGCAACGCGGTCGAATTCGGCGCCGACGCGTAGCCTGATCTCTTCCGCCCATTCAATTTGGTTCGGCGTACCGGTCATGAGGCTCTCCGCAGCCTCTGGGGTAGCGGCTCCGCCCGGGTCTTCCCTTGTTTCAATCGGTTCTCCCATATCATTGGTTCAAAAGGAATTGGCCGTCTCTTGCACACGACCGCACGGACGAAGACGGGACCTAAGAGGAGGAATCAAATCACCTGACTTAGTTCAGTGGGATTTGCGAATCGGCAGAAGCGCTTTTTCATTAACTAATATAGGTTAAGTTTCTTTACTTGTCAATCCGAACATGCAATAGTGAGGTCTAGTTACTTTACTTATTTCGGTTAAGCATGGATGTACCTCTAGTGATCAGGCAGCGCCTGAAGGAGCTCGGCCTCGACCAGAGAGACTTGGCTGCAGCGGCCCAAGTCACCGAATCCTATATTTCACAACTGCTGGCCCGTAAGAAGGCTGCCCCAGCGCCCGGCCGCACCGACATTTACGAGAAGATGGGGAGGTTCTTGCAGCTCCCGGCTGGCGAACTTGCGAAGTTAGCCGAGCTTCAGCGTCAGGAAACCTTAAAAAAGATGGCGGCTGAGCCGCCGGGCCCCTTGTTCAAAGAGTGCCGGGAGTTGGTGATTCGCAAATGCGGACCCGACAGGCAAAAAGAGATACGCCGGATTTTTGACAAGGAGCCTTTCGGCGAACTTGAGCGCTTAATCACCCAAAAGCTTCTCGACGTTGCCAAGCGAATCGCGAAACAGGAATTGGAAAGCGAAGAATGGCTACGCCTGATGGCTCAACTCAGCAACCGAAGCTATGAGCAGGTGCGGGTAGCGATTCTCGAGTTTCTGGATACCGATGTCTTCAACGTTTCGATTGAAAACTGCGTCGCGTTTCTTGATCCGCTGATCGAATCCTGGGATATTGACCTCAAGACCTTTGGCATGGAAATCGTTTTAAACCGCCGGCTCAGCTTTGGCGGCCCCAGGCGAATTGAATTCATTGAAACGGAGCCGGATAAGTTCTTCCCGGCGGAGCCGGGCCTGGAAGAGTTCTTTAAGGACGAGTTATTGAGCGGAGACGCTACGGAAGAGGAGATTGAGTTTTTGAAAAGCCTGAAGTTCAGAGGAAGACAGCCTGCTCCTATTTACTATTATCGAGAATTGCAAAATCTTAGAGACCCTCTCCATTTCCGCGCTGTGGCGCAATGGAAAGTATCGGAATGAGTGAGACGAAAGAACATTCCAAGGTCCGCAAGATTGCTTTTGTTGGCGACCACTTGCCGCGCAAGTGCGGAATCGCGACGTTTACGTCCGATCTGCTCGCGGCCGTGGCAACCGCGTATCCCCAAGGCCAATGTTTTTCGGTATCGGTGAATGACGTCAAGGGCGGCTATGAGTACCCGGAAGTGGTTCGCTTTGAGATTGAGGAGCAGGATTTATCGTCGTATCTGCGAGCCGCGGACTTCCTCAATATCAGCAACGTGGATATCGTCTGCCTGCAGCACGAGTTCGGCATTTTCGGTGGGCCAGCCGGCGGCCACATCCTGGCATTCTTGCGCGAATTGAGGATGCCCATTGTCACGACACTTCACACGGTTTTGCGGGAACCCAAGACGGATCAGCGGCTCGTCATGCAGGAATTGATCTCGCTGTCCACACGGGTGGTCGTGATGACTGAGCGCGGGCGCCAGATGTTGCAGGATATTTACCAGGCTCCACTTGCCAAGATCGATTTGATCCCGCATGGCATCCCGGACGTGGGCTTCGTCGATCCGACCTATTTTAAAGATCAGTTCGGTGTAGAAGGCAAGGTGGTGCTTCTCACGTTCGGCCTACTCTCGCCGAACAAGGGAATCGAACAGGTGCTGAACGCTCTGCCGAAAGTTCTCGCGGAGTTTCCCGATGTTGTCTACATTATCCTGGGCGCAACGCATCCCAACGAATTGCGCGAGCATGGCGAGGCCTACCGGCTTAGCCTTGAGATTCTGGCCAAGAAGCAAAAGGTCGAAAAGAATGTTATCTTTTACAACCAGTTCGTGGACCTTGAAAACTTGAAGGAGTTCCTGGGCGCGGCAGACCTATACATCACGCCTTACCTGAACGAAGCACAGATCACTTCAGGCACCCTGTCCTACGCGTTCGGATCAGGCAAGGCGGTGGTTTCCACTCCGTACTGGCACGCGGCGGAATTGTTAGCGGAGGATCGAGGCGTGTTAGTGGCGTTCAGAGATTCCGAGGCCATGGCAAGCGCGGTGAGCGGTCTGCTGCGCGACGACACCCGCCGCCATGCGATGCGCAAGAATGCTTACCGGATTGGCCGCGACATGATATGGAGCAACGTCGCGCAGCAGTACATGCGTTCGTTCGAATCCTCCCGCCTCGAAGGCGCGGCGCGGTCTCGAAAATCCCTGGCTTCCAAGACGCTCGACCAGAAGCCGCGTGAGCTGCCGGAGTTGAAATTGAGTCATCTCTCCCGGATGACAGATTCCACCGGTGTCTTCCAGCACGCCGTTTTCAGCATTCCGAATTTTCTCGAGGGCTATTGCACCGACGACAACGCGCGGGCGTTCATCCTAGCAGTGCTGCTTGAGGAGTTGGGCGAAGATTCGGAGTACGTCGAGACGCTGGCCAACACCAGCGCGGCTTTTCTCCATCACGCGTTCAACCTAAACACGAAACGCTTCCACAATCACATGAGTTTCGACCGCCGCTGGCTCGATGAACAAGGGTCGGAGGATTGTCAAGGACGAGCGCTCTGGGCGCTGGGCATAGGAGTAGGCCGCTCTCCTCACCGGAGTTTTCAGATGCTGTCCGGGCAGCTCTTCACCGCGGCATTACCTGCTTTGACCGAGTTCACTTCACCCAGAGCATGGGCTTTCGGTTTGATCGGCATCCATGAATATTTACGCCGGCTAAGCGGGGACAGCCTGGCACACCAGATCCGCGATACGCTTACTGATCGCCTGGTGGAACTCTACGACCGCAACGCCCAGCCGGACTGGCAGTGGTTCGAGGAGGAGTTGTCGTACGACAACGCAAAGCTCGCCCACGCCTTAATCCTAGGCGGACGAGCATCCGGACAACAGGCAATGCTGGAACGGGGCTTGCAGTCCTTACGCTGGTTGACGGAGCTGCAGATATCGGAGAAGGGTCATTTTCGCCCAATTGGCAGCAACGGATTCTATCGCCGGGGCGGCACGCGGGCCGATTTCGATCAGCAACCCATTGAAGCGCAGGCAACCGTATCGGCCTGTCTGGAAGCCTATCGCGCAACGTCGGATGTCTCCTGGTACGAGCAGGCGCAACGCGCTTTCGACTGGTTTATCGGCTGGAACGATCTGGGCTTGGAGCTTTACTCTCCCGAGACAGGCGGTTGCCGCGACGGCTTGCACGTGGACCGGGTTAACGGAAACCAGGGCGCCGAATCCACCTTAGCGTTCTTACTTTCGCTGGCGGAAATGCAACTTTTTCAAAATATGCTGACCAGCTTCAGGCAGCCAATTGCCAGCGACGTATAAGACGCCTTTCTCTGCTTTTTTCAACGGCCAACCCATGCCAATTGATGTCAAACGGACGACCACAATACTGAAACCCGGCCAGTCGCGGGTTCTTCTGCGGCAATTTAGCCCGGGCGATCCGCAACGAATCGGCAGAATAGTTGCCAGGATCATGGCGGTGCCGGAAGAGCAAGTCGGGTCGCTGTTGAGCGACGTCTCCGTTGAATTCTCCCAGCGGCATGAGCAGATCCATGGACTGTTTCTGGAACGCTTCGAACAAGTCCGCGAACTCCTGTCAGCGGACGAGGAAATCTCCGAGCCGCGAAAATTATTGATTGGCTCTTATTTTCTGGCCGAGTACTCGTTAGAGTCCGCCGCGCTATTCAATCCATCCATGGTTCCGCACCCGGATCAGGCCGACCTGCCGGCCGGTGCGCTCCGGTTCATTCTCAGCCTGCGGGCTACCGGCGAGGGACACATTTCCTCCATCACCTTCCGAACCGGTCTCATCCAGGCCAATCATCGGATCGAAGTAGAAACCGCCGATGGTTTTCTCACCGAGCCTCGCCAGGTTCCAAATCCGCTGTATGCGAAGGAGTCTTTTACTCGTAAGCTGTCTGAAGTCGGCTTGACTTGCGAGTTCACCCATCGCGTCATGAACAATCTGAGCGATCAGTTCACACTCAACGAGCTTCACACCAGTCTAGAGACGGAAGTACAGCCGTTCCGCTTGACGGACGAGCCACTGCAGAACAACCAGGACGCCGCGCGGGGTATTCGCATGGTGGCCCGGTCCAACTATGAAGTTCTGTTCCGGCCCGAACAGCGGATATCCGAGCGCATCATTTTCCCGGCCACTCCTTCGCAGCGCAACGGCATCGAAGACGCCAGGTTCACCTGTTTCGCAAACGATGACGGTACGCGCGTTTACTACGCGACCTTCACTGCTTTCGATGGAAGGGTGATCGTGCCGGAGTTAGTCGAGACCTCCGATTTCCTGCGGTTTCGATTTATTACTCTGAACGGTCCAGCGGCCGAGAACAAGGGCATGGCGCTCTTTCCTCGCAAAATCAACGGACTGTATGCCATGCTGTCCCGCCAGGACAACGAGAACATCTATCTCATGTTTTCCGCCGACGTCTATTGCTGGCACGAGCGCAAGTTGCTGGTCCGGCCAATTTTCCCTTGGGAACTGGTCCAGATCGGGAACTGCGGGCCGCCTATTGAAACGGACGCCGGCTGGCTGGTGTTGAGTCATGGCGTGGGGCCCATGCGCACGTATTGCATCGGCGCGTTCCTGCTTGACCGCGACGATCCATCTAAAGTGATCGGCCGGTTGCGTGAGCCGCTGCTCAAAGCCGATGAAAACGAGCGGGAAGGATACGTGCCCAACGTGGTCTATACGTGCGGCGCGCTGGTGCACAACGGCGAGTTGATCATTCCTTATGGGCTGGCCGATCATGCTACCGGATTCGCAACAGTGCCGCTCAACAACGTGCTGGCTGCGATGAACTAGCATGAGCGTCCCCGCCAAAAGAGTGGCTATCCTATCGCCGGTCGCCTGGCGAACGCCCCCCAGGAAATATGGAGCATGGGAGACGGTGGCGAGCAACATTACCGAAGGACTGGTTGCCCGCGGCTGGGACGTCACCTTGTTTGCGAGTGGGGACTCCGTGACGAACGCCCGCCTGCATGCCGTGGTCGACCGAGGGTATGAAGAAGACCCCGCCGCCGATCCGAAAGTGGCTGAATATCTTCACATCTCCGAAGCGTTCGAGCATGCCGACGAGTTTGATCTGATTCATAGTCACTATGACTTCATGGCGTTAACCTATACGAGGTTGGTCAAGACGCCGGTTCTGACCACCATCCATGGCTTCTCGTCACCGAAGATCATGGCTGTTTATGAGAAATATCGCGACGGATATTTTGTTTCCATCAGCGACTCCGACCGCGCACCGGGGCTGGATTACTTGGCGACCGTGTACAACGGAATCGACCTCTCGCTGTACCCATTTCAAAAATCCGCCGGCGAAGATTTGATCTTTCTCGGTCGAATTCATCCGGATAAGGGCGTTCATCTGGCCATCGAAGTCGCCCGGCGGAGCGGTCGGCGCTTGCTCATCGCCGGTATTATCCAGGATGAATCCTACTTCAAGGCCCACGTCAAACCGCACATCAATGATCGCGATATCTGCTATATCGGGCCGGTGGGCGTGGCGGAAAAAAATGAACTGTTCGCGCGTGCCTGCGCCTTGTTACATCTCAATACGATCCCCGAACGATTCGGACTTGTTCTGGCGGAGGCGAATGCGGCGGGCGTGTGCGTGATCGCCATGGATCTGGGCTCCTGTCGAGAAGTGATCGAACACGGGCAGACTGGATTTCTAGTAAACAGTGTTGATGAGGCAGTGATGGCTCTTACTCGCCTTCCGGAGATCGACCGCCGGGCCTGCCGGGAACGGGTGCAGCGACGCTTTTCTATTGAGACCATGGTGGCGGGGTACGAACGGGTCTATTCAACGATTTTTGACCGGCAAGCGAAGCGGTGAACAACAAACAGCGCGGTGCTGTCGTTCGGCGTGGTCATGGGAAGCTCAGACGGTTCACAAACAGGCTAAAATGTGAAGGCAAGCCTCATCCGCGAAAGCAACGGTGAGCTGTAGGCTGCTGCAAAAAACAGGAGATTTTATGAATGACCCAAGCAATGTAGTTGCCGTTTACAACAGCCATACCGAAGCCGAACAGGCGGTCGCAAAGCTAAGCGCAACATCTTTCGACATCACGAAGATTTCCATTATCGGAAAGGATTACCACACGGAAGAAAAGGTCGTTGGTTATTACAACACGGGCGATCGCATGAAGTCCTGGGGAGGACTGGGCGCCTTTTGGGGCGGCATTTGGGGATTGCTCTTCGGAGCTGGTTTCTTTCTGATCCCCGGCATCGGCCCGGTTTTGGTAGCTGGTCCATTTTTGGCGGCGCTGATTGGCGCACTGGAATCGGCGGTAGTAGTCGGAGGTCTCTCGGCCCTGGCCGCGGGATTAGTCAGCTTGGGCATGTCGAACGAGAGCGCCGTCAAGTATGAGGCGGAGATCAAGGCCGACAAGTTCGTGTTGGTTGTGCACGGCACCGCGGAGGAACTCGAACGAGCACGAATTATTCTGGCAGACACGTCAGCGATTAGCATTGAAAAGCACGCAGTGGCAGCCTAGGAACGAAATGAAATCCGGGGACGGCGACGCCTACCCCAAATCGATACGCACGTGCAAGCGCAACTCTAGGCAGCAATTACGTACTCGCTCTGCACCATGCCGCTCGGATACGACTGCGTGGCCACATGTTCGAGCCGGATGTCGTGCGAGAGAGACCCGAACAAGGGAATCCCACTTCCGAGGAGCACCGGTATGTGCGTGATGATTAAGTGCTGGATTAATCCTGCTTTCAAGAAGCCCTGAATGGTCACTCCGCCATCGATATACAGATGTTTCATACCAAGTTGAGCGAGTCGGGTCACGATCTCGTGTGGGGTACCGGCCATCACATCACACACGGCGCCGTCGGGTGCTTTCAACTCTGACATCGTCGTGCTGAGCACTATGACCGGCTTCTTCCCATACGGCCAAATATTAAATGACAGCACGGTTTCAAACGTCTTGCGGCCGATGACAAGGGCATCTACCGTGGCCATGAACTCGTCGTAGCCGTGAGGCTCGCCGCCGTTGACTGCCAGCCAGTCCAGCGCACCATCCTGCCGTGCAATGAAGCCGTCGAGGCTTGTCGCGATGAATACCGATGTTTTCATATCCCCCTCACGTTGCACTGAATAAAACCGGCTGAGGCCGTCACCGTGTTTGACGAAACAGCTGGCGTGTTCAAGCGAGGATATCAGAAAGAAGAAGGCGGTGCAGAAGAGAACTGCCCAAGCTCCTGCCCATGGCGGTAGTCATCCGCCCCAACCTCAAGAACAACGATGCGGTCTACGTCATCTCCACGCGCGGTGAGCATGAGCACCGGAACATTTGATCTGGAACGCAGAGTCCTTAGCACTTCGATTCCCTTCATGCCTCGAAGCATGACATCGAGGAGCACAAGCGAGTATGCGCCAGAAACAGCGATGTCTAAGCCGGTTGCCGTCTATAAAATTACACGCCGGGCTCGATATGCTGGATTTAGTATTTGACTCTCGCTGTAAACCGCCATCGAATCATTTGCCAGGCGGCAAGCCCTCTCCTCGCTAGTCAAAGTAGCGGCCCTCGTTAACACTCAACGGCTACCCCCCGTCTTCTCCATAGAAGGTTCATCAAAATCGACGCGCAGCCCATCGCTGCGTATTAAGGAGACAGAACACATGACGACATCTTGGAAACCGCCACTCGCTTTATTAGTCCTGGCTGCTCCGCTGTTTGCGGGAGCTTTGCTGCTCGAAGTCGGCAATCCGGACGCAAATCCAGAAGCGCTGGCAAAACACGCCGTACTGGTGGCGCGGATTACGGCTTGCCACTCTCCCGGAAAGACCACGGTTACCGCAACGGCGGAAGGCATGGTAAATAAAACCAGGAAGAGCATTCCATTAAAAGTCTTCGCCCTGTCAATACCGGGGACATTTGCGGTCACTCGCGAATGGCCGGAACAGGGAACGTGGGTGGTCAAGATGACCGCCACCAATCCCGACTATAAAGATTACGCCACAAGCGTGGTGGTTCCACTTCGGGAAAACTCCCCGCAATTGGGCATGGTGAAGCACTATTTTCACGCGGCGACGGATGCCGAAGTGTCTCTGTCACTAAATTAGGGGCATTAAACTAGTCTCACAACCGTCGTGCTCACAACAATCGAGCCCCGACTGCGGGAAGCCGCCCTGGTTCGCGCCGCGCAAAGCGGCGACCGGGCGGCGTTCGGCGCGCTGTACGAACAGTACGGCCGCCTGGTTCACGGCGTCCTCCTCGCTCATGTCTCGTATAACGATGCCGAGGATCTCGTGCAGGATGTATTCATGAAAGCGCTCGAACAACTGCCGGCCCTGCGCGAACCCGCCGCCTTCTGCGGTTGGCTGATCACAATTGCCCGCCGGTTGGCGACAGACCATCTAAGGGCTAGAAGAATCACCCTCGAGGCTGAACCGGTTCTTGCGGGCGGCCCGGCGCCGGACGGTGAGGCGTTCGCGGTTCTCGCGGTTATTCAACGCCTGCCTGAAAGCTACCGCGAGACCTTGATCTTTCGCTTAGTCGAAGGCATGACGGGACCGGAGATCGCGGCGCGCACAGGCTTAACGCCCGACTCGGTGCGCGTGAATCTATGCCGAGGGATGAAGCTCTTGCGCGCTCAACTGGAAGGTCACAAAAAGCTATGAACGAAGACTATTTATGGGACCGGAGCGGCGAGCCAGAACCAGAGGTAGCCCATCTCGAGCAACTTCTCAGTGAGTTGCGCTGGTCGAAAAACGCAAAGAAGACGGATTCACGGCGTGCGAAGCCCGTGCCAAAACGTGCTTTCCAACAATGGTGGGCGATAGCCGCCGCGGCGGTTATGGTGCTTGGCATAGGCACGGCGTTTTGGGTACAGAGAACGCACACATCGCTTCCTCTAACCTCCTGGCGGTTGTCGCTTAGTGGAGGAAAACCACGAGCGGTCCGCACCGGCCAGTTGATCGAGACCAACGGCGGTGCGCGTGGAACGATGGAGTCGGAGTTCATCGGTCAAGTGGAGATTGAGCCCAATTCCCGCTTACGCTTGGCGGCTGCGAATGGGCGCGAGCAGCGGCTGTCTCTGGATCACGGAACAATTCACGCACTGATCTGGGCGGCGCCGGCAAGGTTTGTGGTCGATACGCCATCGGCCAAGGCGGTTGACTTAGGATGTCAATACACCTTGTCCGTGGCGAAGGACGGCAAAGGATTTTTGACGGTCGAAATGGGCTGGGTGGCGTTCCAATGGCGCAACGTTGAATCGTTCATTCCGGAGGGAGCGGCCTGCACGACACGCCCTGGGCACGGCCCGGATACACCGCATTTCCTGGATGCGCCGGAGGCGTTGACCAAAGCCGTGGCCGAATTTGACACGACCGGAAACACACCGGTTTTGGACACAGCCCTTTCCACCGCTCGTCCGCGTGACGCGCTGACTCTATGGCATCTGCTGCAGCGAACCCAGGGCGCCGCGCGAGAAAAAGTGCTGGACCGTTTTGCGGAGTTAGTGAATTTGCCGCCTGGCACAACGCGAGAGAGCATTCTAAATGGCGACCGGAATTCCATGGACGCCGCCTGGGATGCCCTGCGGCTCGGGGATACAAGCTGGTGGCGTGAGTGGAAACGGGAATGGTGAGAACAGAGGTACCGGCTGGATCAAAAGCAATAAGGTGACTGGATATGGGACGGTGCGAATGGAAACGCCCGTCCTCTATTTCTATCCATTGAGGCCCATGGCTGTTTCGGTTCACGATGGATACAATCGCCGCCGCAATTGTTTTTGAAAATCACGCGGGTCATACCGTTTACCACGTTATTCATAACTTGCGCAATCCGGTGACCGTCAGCTTTCCTCTCTCGGCACGCTAAGAGAACCTACGCCCAGAATTCGAACAAGAACTGACGGAGATGGGACTGTACCGGAATGAGACGCGCGCGATGCTCGATTTCTGGAGCGACTCGTGGTTCGAGGAGGGCTTGTGAGTGTTTTACATCTTGCCGCGTGCAAAAGTAAGTGCGCTCCTGCCGATTTCCATTCATCCAGCGCCCGGCCAAGTGGCGCGGGCCGGTTTCTGAGTGCATTCCTACAACAAATGAATGCCGGCAACAGCGAAACACCGATGTGCGAGCAAGCGCGGCGGCTCCGAAACCGCGGAACGAATGGCGGCAATCGCTGCGAGAGGAGCGGTGGAGACGATGAAGGCTTTACACGTAACACCGTCCCCGTTATTGCAGACGTTGGGGGTCACAAACAACCATATTTTGGGTGAAACGTTTTATTCCATGGCCGCTCTGCGGTATGGCCGGTATGTAGCCAACATCAGCGCAGTCCCTATCTCGCCATCGATACGCGCTCTCACCGGTGCTCCTATTGCAGAAGACGATTCGGCTCTTCGAGACGCTGTTGCCACCTTCTTCCAAAAAGAAACGGCGGAATACGAGCTTCGGGCTCAATTACTCTCCGACGTGGGAAGGATGCCAATTGAAGATGCTTCTATCATGTGGCCAGAAGATCGGCTTTTCCGGTCATACAGCGGACGCACGCCGCAGACTAGCCGAATGGGAAGCACTCGCTTAGTCCAGGAATGATTTCGATCCCGTTCACCATGGGCGGGCCGGAGTGGCCTGAAAACGCAAAGTGCAAGAAGCCATCCGGGACGGGGGAGACATCGTTCAAATCTTTACCGTGGCCGTGTCGGATTCGGCCGAGTCTTTGGTGATATCGAAGTCGTCGAAAATCACTTTTCCATTGAGCGAGACGTTAAATCGGCGTTCGGCATCGGCTCCTTTCGAGCGGCAACTGGCCGTAGCGGGTTTCGGCAAAATGCAGCCGGAGTTCGTAGACTCCCGGTTTGACCGGCATGTCGTAGCGGAAGTCGCCCTCGTGTCCCTGGTTGTAGATGGTGCTGTCCGGCGTCCGGAAAATTCGAGTATCCGGGCGGCTAAAAATTGTGCCTCCCGTGAAATAGTTATCACCGGTCCAAGCGTGCCCCGAACCATCCACGTACATGGGTTGGCTAAAGCCGGCCAGTACCCGAATCGAATCTTGCGGCGGCAAAAGTGCAAGGCTGCCTGACTTTGCGTTCGCCGATTTGCCAGGGAGCAACGCAAGCGCAACAAGGATGAGAATGGCCAAAAAGAGAAGAACGGCCAAGAGCAGGAAGCGCGCGGGAATCGCCCGAGCCAGAGGCGGCTGTTCCTCGTAGTCTTTGGGACGAAAACCTTTTTCCACGGCAACTTCGATGACCGGCCCCAGCGAATGAGTTCCATCCGCCGCCGGTTCCCTTACGGAGTCCGCCTCGCTCCGCGCATGGTTCCCAATCTCAGTTCCTTCGTAGCTCTCTTTCGCGACGGCCGTGAATTGCGGCACATATCCGGACTCGGGAAACGCGATGCGGATGGTATGTCCGGCTCCCTCGGCTTCACGGTGTCCGGGTCTCCTTCGAGATATTTCGAGCAAACGCAGGACAACATTTTGGAAAGACCGGGAGCTCGGATGAATAATTGACCAGCATTGGCGTTAGGGAAGAGAGTATCACAAGCTTGTCCGGACGAAAGGGCTATGGCGCGGCTATGGCATGATGACAGCTTTGCCCGAGCGATGCTGTCTCACCGCTTCCAGCGCATCGTTGGCATGCTCCAGGCTAAAACGATGAGTGACTTCCGTCGCGAACTGGTGTTTCCAATTTGTAC
>Ga0193743_1002263_pt1 | contig 13756 bp, 10 predicted proteins | sample L2c2metaG_FD_143038 | JGI IMG/M metagenome (GOLD analysis project Ga0193743, IMG submission 143038) | Soil microbial communities from a riparian zone of the East river system, Colorado, United States - L2c2 | ecosystem: Environmental > Terrestrial > Soil > Riparian zone | place: USA: East River... | reverse complement strand
CTGGTGGTTGCAAATGGAAGAGATCATTGACGCAGGTTATTGTCTGCCGTAGTCTTCGGGGGAAACCGCTGTCATTTTTTTCAGGAGATCTAACAGCCATGCGTATTCTTCGAAAGACTCTTCTTGCGGCCTCTCTTGTGCTGGCACTGCCGTTTTCCATGACTGCGCAGAAGCCGGCCGCCAAGACCGCTGTCACCGCAGCGACGCCTGCCGATAAGCTTGACATCAACACGGCGACCGCCGATCAGTTGAAGGCGTTTCCGGGGATTGGCGATGCCTATTCCAAGCGAATCATCGACGGCAGGCCTTATACGGCGAAGAATCAGCTCGTCTCGCGCGGTGTTCTGCCAGAGGGCGTCTACAACAAGGTCAAAGACTCGATCATCGCGAGCAAACCCAAAAAGTAGGTAAAACCCCCTTATTTCGTATCCGATGGGTTGGCTGCTACTATGCAGCCAGCCATTTTCATCTATGTTGCAGCGGTCCGCTCGTCTCCAGTACGCCCTTCTCGCACTCGTGGCGGTACTCTCGCTCACGCATGTATACCTGGGGGCTAAAGAAAATTATCAGAGCCTTGTTCACGGCCGTATCCGCGCCAGGCTTCCCTTCAATGACAGCTATTATGGACCTCTTGTAGCGCAGGCGGCGCCAGAGAGCATCGCGGCCGGGCTTCAGAATGGAGACACTGTTCTCGCGGTCAACGACCGCCCGTATACAGGCGGCGTGGTTCTTCTGGAAGAGGTGCGTCACAGCCTGCCTGGCCAGCCGCTGAGAATTCAGTATCGCCATGGCGCGTCTTCGCCTGCCGCTGCCACGATTACCCTGCACGCGGAACGCATTGCTCCTGCCTCACTGGTCGCATGGGTGTTGCATTTCGCGTTCCTCCTGATGGCGTTGCTCTGCCTGTTGGTAGGGATCTATGCGGTCTTTGCTCGTCCCCTGAATCCGCATGCCTGGCTCATTCTTGGGATCCTCGCCTTCTTCGATCCACTCTTCATCAATGCAGGGCAGATTTACAGTCCTTTCAGGCCGGTTGTGCAGATCTGGAGCGATTTTGCGCAGACGGCGATGCCTCTTTGTCTGATGGCATTCGGGATCTATTTTCCGGAGCGATCCTCTATTGATATCCGCTGCCCCTGGATCAAGTGGCTGATGGCTGTTCCGATCCTGCTGCTTTTTCCTGTGGACCTTCTCTACATCTATGGGCATGGGTATAACTACTCGGCTTCAGTGTGGCTGGATCCGATGTTCTATCGAATCGCCGTTACGGAAAATATCTTCGCTGCACTGGCGATCTCATTCTTCTTTTTCACGTTGGCTCCCAAGCTCGCACAGAGCAGTGGCGACGCCCGCCGACGGCTCCGCATCCTCTTTTACGGTTCTGTCATCGGCCTCGGTCCATTTTTCGTCATTTTCGTCATCTCCCTGATCCGTAAGACGGACTTCGGTCAGGGAATCAAGAACTGGATCATGGTTCCAGTTCTTACTATCCTTCTTCTGTTTCCTTTTTCTCTGGCCTATGTCGTTGTCGTACAGCGCGCACTTGACCTTCGCATTCTGATCCGCCAGGGGACAAAATACTTCTTCGCGCGCCAGTCGATCTTTGTCGTGGGTGTCCTGCTTGCGATCTGGATGTCCTACAACATCAGCCTTTACCTCTCGAATAGAGCTCATCATCGCTCCGTCGATCTCGTGCGTATCATCGCCATCATTTTTCTCTTCTTTGCTTTTCGTTTCATCCTTTCGAAGCGGCTGCAGCAAAAGATCGATCAGAGGTTTTTCCGCGAGGCTTATTCGACCGAGCAGATTCTCTCGGAGCTTTCGGAAGAGGCGCGCAACTTTACCGAGGTGACACCTCTGCTGACGGCGATCACGCAAAGAATCGGCGATACGCTGCACATCGAACGGATTGCGGTCTTTCTACGCACGGGAGACAGCTACCACCTGCAGCTGGCAACCGGAATTCCGGCGACACCTATGATGTCGCCCATGCTGGGATCGATGGCGTTGGCGGCAACCTCAGCGACGATCACCAATCTTACCCGCGGCCGTGCTCCAGCGCCGGTTTATCGGGACGACCCTTCAAGTTGGCTGGTCGAAGCGACGGATGCGGAGCGCGACGCTCTCAACGATCTTTCGACGGAGCTGCTGGTCCCGCTGCCGGGCCGTAACCGTCTTGCGGGAGTCATTGCGCTTGGCCCCAAGCGGTCCGAAGAGCCATACTCGCGCGCCGATAGGCAACTGCTGCAATCGGTTGCGACGCAGGCTGGCCTGGCGCTCGAGAATGCCGAGCTCTTCGAGAATCTCTCTGCCGAGATCGCACAACGCGAACGCGTCTCACGTGAGATTGAGATCGCCCGCGAGGTCCAGGAACGATTGTTTCCGCAGATCTGTCCCGAGGTCGCCGGAATCGATCTGGATGGCTACTGCCGTCCTGCGCAGGTGGTTGGAGGCGATTACTACGATTTCTTTATTTTGCCGGCGACAGACTCAGGGCGCGACACGCGACTGGCGCTGGCGTTAGGAGATATCTCGGGCAAGGGCATCTCCGCTGCGTTGTTGATGGCGAGTCTGAGGGCCAGCCTGCGCAGCGCTGCTCAGCTACAGGTGGGCGATCTGGCGGCGCTGATGGGCCACGTCAATCGGCTGGTCTACGACTCTTCGACAGCGAATCGTTATGCTACGTTCTTCTACGCCGAATTCGATCCTCGCACCCGAATGCTGACTTACGTAAACGCGGGGCACAATCCGCCTATGATTCTTCGCGGTCGCGCAACAATTGCGCTGGAGGCGACAGGTATGGTCATCGGCCTTCTGCCAGAGGTTCCCTATACCGAAGCAAATGTGTCGCTGCAGCCTGGGGATGTGTTGATTGCGTTTACGGACGGAATCTCCGAGGCGATGAATGCGGCGGAAGACGAATGGGGTGAAGAGCGGATGGTTGCCGCGGCCAGAGCTTTGCTGGATCGGCTTGAAGGCGCGACATCGCGGCAATTGATCCAGGACATCCTGAAGGCAGCGGATCAGTTTACCGGCGGCGCGCCGCAGCACGACGATATGACGCTGCTGGTGGGAAGGATTTGTTGAGGTCTAAGACCTACTTCAGCTCCATGACTACGATTCGTCCATCGGAACGGAAGCTGCCTCCGGTTGCGGTCCTCGCGTCGAGCAGGGGATTGGCAGGGGTCAGGTAAGCGGCGCTCGAGAAGGCGCCTGCTGCATCGAAGCTTTGCAGAAGGTAGTCGCGCTCCTTGTCGATCTCGGGATCGATCTTGTGCGTGACGTGTCCATTCCTCTGGTCCTTCTCGAAGCCGATGTCGTGCGTGGCGGAGCCAACCCAGAGAAGACGTCCATCCACGGTCTCGTCGCTCTGCCATACGCGAAGATGATGTCTCTCGGCGGCTACGAGCAAGGGATCGGCGCGGGCTAAAGACAGGTCCTGAGGACGGCCAAAGAGGTAGAGCGTACTCATGGGCATCGCGGTGTACGCCTCATGACTCAGCGTCTTCATAAGGCCATTGAGAATGGCGTCCTGTACGGTCTTGTCTACGGTGATCCATCCGGCTGCCTTGAAGGCGGCCTGAACCTGCTCCTTTGTTCCGACAAGCGCGAAGTTCACCATGTCGCCGGGATTGCCTTCTCCGGATGCGACATCGGAGACGCGGCGTGGAATATCAGTGAAGACAGCCGGTGTGATAGTCGAACTGATTGGCTTGGCCGATGTGGCAGCTACGGTCTTTGGTGCGGAGGTGAACTTCACATTTACCGTGTAGCTGCCGGTGAACGTGAGATCGCTGCTTGCATTGACACGCAGATAGAGCTTGCCTGTGGTTGGCATGGTGACCTTGCCGGAGACGCCGATGGGGAAGGGAACGGAGGCTCCCGTATCGCTGACCCTGCCTACGAGGGCGCCTACCTTTGCCTGATTCGAAGGGAACTGGCGGATGAGGTCCTTCCAGCCGCGCTCGACTCCATCGGGCGTCGCTTCGCGGCCGTCGATTAGGGTGATATCGCCGCTGGTGGTAAAGTTTGCGATCTCGCCCGCAGTAACGGTTGCACCTGTATCGAGCCACTCGGAATCATTGAGGGTGAGCTTGTAGCTCTGCTTATGAGTCACGGGGAAGCCCTTTATCTGCTTGTCGCGCATGCTGGCGATAGGCTCAACCCGTGGACCCATCGCAGGAGAGACCGTGGCTGTAGGCGCAGGCTCGGGAGATTCGGGCGTCGTGACAGGGGGTTGAGGCGGAATAGGAGACGTGGTCTGCGGCGTCTGAAGAGAATTGGATTCAGGGGCCGGATTCTCCTGGGCTAGGCACGAAAAAAACTCTCCGGCGGCAATCGAGATCGCCAGAGCGGCTATACGAACGAAAACTTCCCATCCCCTCTTTCTTGCGAATCGTTTAGAGTGATTCATATTGAGTTCCTGACGCTTAAAGATGCTCAACCCGGACTTGCGGATTTTGTCGCTCAATTCTTTCACCAGGAAAGCGTTCCGCTGGATCGCTTCGGGGTTGTGCGCTGTTTTCTTGTCTGGATGTCAGGGGATGCTCTTTAGTCCAAGCCGGTCCCAGGTTCGCATTATCGACGTCTCTCCCGATGCCCCGGAGATCGATGTCTATCAAAACTCTTCGGCAGTAGCCTATCGGCTCGCCTTTGGCACCATTACATCGTATGTCCCAATCGATCCTGGAGCCTATACGACGACGGCTACGATCTCTGGCACCAGGCAGACTCTCGCTTCCACCAAAGCCACATTTGCAACTGCCGGACAATATACGGTGTTGATCGGGAACTTCTCCGCCGGCCTGCAGCAGGCTATGTTCAAAGACCAGAACAAACCGGCACCGTCGGGACAGGTAGCTTTACGGTTTATCAATCAGGCGACACGTGTCAGCTCCATAGACGTTTATCTCGTGCCTCCGGGCCAGAAGATCACCGACGTGACGCCTGTTGTGACCAACAGTCGCTTTGGTGGCAATACGGGCTATGTCAATATTCCGGCTGGTACCTATACGCTCGTCATGGAACCTGCGGGAACGGTTCCGGCCGATAATACGAATGCGGCCTATACCGGAGCGCAGATCACCTATGCATCTGGTTCCGCAAGTACGATCGTTCTGGTCGATCAGCAGCAGTCCGAGGGACCAGATCTGCAGGTGATTCTTGCTCCGGACTACACCCCGCCCGCATCCCCGGACTTGACCGGGCCCTCTCACTGAGCTTTGCATCAGGAGTAAAGAGCAAAAAATTCGCCCGAGATTCTCGGGCGAATTTTTTTGAGAGTGGATACAGAGATCAGTAACGATACTGTTCGGATTTGTAAGGGCCTTCGACTGCAACGCCCAGATAATCTGCCTGCTTCTTCGAGAGAGTGCTCAGTTTCACTCCGATTTTCTCGAGGTGCAGACGAGCGACCTCTTCGTCGAGCTTCTTGGGAAGGATGTAGACACCGACCTTGTAGATGTCCTTGTTCTTCCAGAGGTCGAGAGCGGCGAGCGTCTGGTTGGAGAAGCTGTTAGACATGACGAAGCTGGGGTGGCCGGTGGCGCAGCCCAGGTTGACGAGACGGCCTTCGGCCAGCACGAAGATGCTGTTTCCAGCGGGGAAGGTGTACTTGTCGACCTGCGGCTTGATGTTGAGCCGGGTAACTCCCTTGGCCTCGTTGAGCGCGTCCATCTGGATTTCGTTGTCGAAGTGTCCGATGTTGCAGACAATGGCCTGGTCCTTCATGGCCTGCATGTGCTCGAAGGTGATGATGTCGAGGTTTCCGGTGCAGGTGACGTAGATGTCGCCGATGCCGAGGGTCTCCTCGAGGGTAGTGACCTCATAGCCTTCCATCGCGGCCTGGAGAGCGTTGATGGGGTCGATCTCGGTGACGATGACGCGAGCGCCGAGACCGCGCAGCGAGCGCGCCGAGCCCTTGCCTACATCGCCGTAGCCGCAGACCACAGCAACCTTGCCCGCAACCATGACGTCGGTGGCACGCTTGATGCCGTCGACCAGCGATTCGCGGCAGCCATAGAGGTTGTCGAACTTCGACTTGGTGACGGAGTCGTTGACGTTGATGGCGGGAACGAGCAGCTTGCCCTGCTCCATCATCTTGTAGAGACGGTGGACGCCGGTGGTGGTTTCTTCGGCGACACCCTTCCACTCCTTCGCCATCTTCTGGAAGTAGGAGGAGTCCTCGGCGTGGATCTTCTTGAGGAGGTCCTTGATGACCTGCTCCTCCTGGTTGCCGGAGGGAGTGTTGACCCAGCCGTCACCCTTCTCGAGGTCGACACCTTTGTGGATCAGAAGGGTAACGTCGCCGCCATCGTCGATGACGATCTGCGGACCAAGGCCGCCCTTGTGGCGCAGCGCTTGATCGGTGCACCACCAGTACTCCTCGAGCGTCTCGCCCTTCCACGCGAAGACCGGAATGCCGGCGGCGGCGATGGCAGCGGCGGCGTGGTCCTGCGTGGAGAAGATGTTGCAGCTTGCCCAGCGCACATCGGCGCCAAGGGCAACAAGCGTCTCGATCAGCACGGCGGTCTGAATCGTCATGTGCAGCGATCCGGTTACGCGCACGCCGGCAAGAGGTTTGGAAGGGGCGTACTTGTTCCGGATCGACATCAGCCCTGGCATCTCCTGTTCGGCGATGTCGATCTCCTTCCGTCCAAAGTCCGCCAGCGACAGGTCTGCGACCTTGTAGTCGGACGCGGTTGTCGCTTTTTCAATCGTTGCTGTCGCCATGAAAGGCACCTCTGTTTAGGGAATGAATTGCTCGGAAATCTGAAGCTTTTCCTGCATTGAGGATACCATTCCAGGTTCTGTGGTGCTATGCAAAGGAGATGTATAAACCATAGATTCATGCACCTCCTTTGCAGCGATTTCAGCCTTGTTTTGGAGATTTTTTCAGGAAAACCGTGCAACCTTCTTTTCCGCCTCCAGCAATCTCCTCTTGCGATCGGTTCCCCAGCGGTATCCCGTGAGCGATCCATCCTTTCCAATGACACGATGGCAAGGGATGATCACCGCCACCGGATTCCGGGCGCAGGCACTGGCGACGGCGCGGGTCGAGCTGGGTGATCCGATCTCGGCAGCAAGCTGCGAGTAGTTGCGAGTCTCGCCGCGCGGAATCTCCTGCAGCGCCTGCCACACGCGCTGTTGAAACGCCGTCGCCCGCACATCCAGAGGAAAGGTTGCCGCGGCAGGATGCTCGCTCATCTGGCTGGTGATGAACCGGACCGCCTCGGCCAGCCAACCGGTCTTCGGTGTCTCCGCAACCAGCTCTGCCTGAGGAAAGTTCTGATGCAGGGCCTCGAGTACTTCGGAGTTATCTTCTCCAAAGGCGATGGTGCAGATGCCCTTTTCCGTTGCCGCTACCAGCATTCTGCCCAGCGGGCTTTCAGCGATTGTGTAGCGAATGGTGATGCCGAAGGCCCCGTTCTTCATCTCGCGCGGCGTCATGCCGAGCCGCGCCCCGCTGTTTTCATAAAGCCTGCTGCTCGATCCAAAGCCAGCATCGTAGATTGCATCGGTAACTCGCATGGTTGACTCCTTTATGGTGTTCGTGAATGTCTTCAGGCGCTGTTGTCTTATGTATTGAGCAGGGCTGACTCCGAAGATTCGCCTGAAGGCGCGATGGAGTGCCAGCCGGTTGATCCCGGCTATATCCGCCAGCTCATGGGTGGTAACTCGCTCCCCCGCATGTTCCTTGATGTAACGGGCAGCCCGCGCCACGGCCGCCGCCTGAGGATCGGGTGCTGGCGTCGTCCGCTCCGGATGGCAGCGCCGGCAGGGCCGGAAACCCGCCTTCAAGGCCTCCGCAAGCGTGGAGAAGAACTGCACATTTGTCTTTGCCGGTCTCCTGCTCGGGCAGGTTGGCCTGCACACGATGCCCGTGGAGCGGACCGCATAAAAGAACTTGCCATCCGCTTCGGCATCACGCTCCAGAACCTGCTGCCACTGCCGGCCGGAGAGAATATCGGTGATTTTTCCCGCTGCCATCGTCATGCCAGTATCTTCCCTCAACCGGCACGTACACTACACTCCGTTTTGTTCGTTCAAAGTACAGCGGCGAAAGGAAGCTAAAGGGGTGTTTCGACGGTAGGCGCAACCGGCGTCGTGGTCGATGCCACGGGCAGAGGAACCTTCTCTCCCGATGCATCCACCTCATTGCTCTCTACATAAAAATGTGTCAGATCAGCCATACCGAAGCTGGTTGTAATTGCGACGTCGGTTGCATCACGACCCACTGCAATCAGCAAACGTCCCAAACGCGGAATGTTGTGACGCGCATCCATCGACCACCATCGTCCACCGAGGTATACCTCATACCACGCGCTGAAATCTCCGGGGCCACCGTAGGGCACACGAATATCGCCGAGATAGCCAGTCGCATAACGAGCGGGAATATTCATCGCTCGTGTGAGAGCAATGGCAAGATGCTGGAAGTCGCGGCAGACGCCGATGCGTTCGGTGAAGACATCGAGCGCGGTCTTAGTGGGTCGCGCCGCGTTATAGTTGAACCGCACGTGATCATGGACCCAGTCGCGAATTGCAATGGCTCGTTGCCACCCTTCAGGTATGAAACCGAAGAGCTCACTGGCAATCTGCGACATTCTGTCTACTTCGCAGTAGCGACTGCTTAACAGGAACTGCAACACCGTATCGGGCAGTTCTTCAATAGCGTGTTGACAAGTGTGTTCGCCCGTTTCGTCATAGTTTTCGTTCACCAGGACAAGGCTATGTCCCGCAAGCCGCAAGGCGCCTTCGGGTGCTCTGAATCTCAGGCAACGATTTCCATACCCATCGATATGAGCATGGCTTGGCAGCTCACGCTTGGTCTCCAGATCGATGTGTTCAATCGTCAGTGACTCGGCTTCCTGCAACGACGCATCCAGAGATGAATGCAGGCGAAGCATCGCAATCACCGCCAGAGGGGCAGGGAGATGAAACTGAATGTCATATTCAGACCGAATCAGCATAGGACTCCCGATTCGGATGGGATGCCGGCGTGTCGGATAGTAGTTGTGTGGCTGGCATTAGACATGTCAAGGCTCAAGGGCGTAACTGCAAAAAGTAACTGCAAAAAAAATCGGGGCGACCGACTCTGGCCGCCCCGATTCTATTCGATTGAACAGCTTTACTTTGTTGCTGCCACCAGTGTCTGTGCCTGTTCCTTGAGGGCCTCAGCCTTGTCCGTGTGCTCCCAGGAAAATCCCTTGCCAGAGCGACCGAAGTGACCATAAGCGGCCGTCTCCTTGAAGATCGGCTGACGCAGATTCAGGCTTTCGATGATGCCTTTTGGCGTCAGCGAGAAGTTCTTGCGAACCAGCTCTTCCAGTTTCGTCTCGTCCACCTTGCTGGTTCCGAAGGTATCCACCAGCACGCTTACCGGCTCGGCGACGCCAATCGCGTAGGCCAGCTGCACCTCGCAGCGATCGGCCAGACCGGCGGCGACGATGTTCTTGGCCACATAGCGCGCCATGTAGGCAGCCGAGCGGTCGACCTTGGTCGCATCCTTGCCGCTGAAGGCTCCGCCGCCATGACGGCCCATGCCACCGTAAGTATCCACGATGATCTTGCGTCCGGTCAGGCCGGTATCGCCCATCGGTCCGCCAACAACGAAGCGTCCGGTCGGGTTGATGTGGTACTTGGTGTGTTCATCGAGAAGCTCGGCGGGAATGACAGCCTGGATCACATTCTTCAGGATATCTGCGCGTAACTCCTCATTGCCGATTGTCTCCGCGTGCTGGGTCGAGATGACGACCGCATCGACACGGACCGGCTTGTGGTTGGAGTCGTACTCGACCGTAACCTGGCTCTTGCCGTCGGGACGAAGGTACGACATGCTGCCATTCTTGCGAACCTCGCTCAGCTTCTTGGCAAGACGGTGTGCAAGCGAGATGGGGGTAGGCATCAGCTCGGGAGTCTCATTGGTCGCATACCCGAACATCATTCCCTGATCGCCGGCTCCGCCCGTGTCGACGCCCATGGCGATATCGCCGGACTGCTTGTTGATTGTCGAGATGACCGCGCAGGTATTCGAGTCAAACCCATAGAGCGCGTTGTCATAGCCGATTGCAGCAATGGTTCCCCGCACCAGGCTCTGGAAGTCGACATAGGCCTTGGTCGTAATCTCGCCGGCAATGACGACCAGCCCAGTGCAGGTCAGCGTCTCGCAGGCCACACGGCTGTAAGGGTCCTGTGCGAGACAGGCATCGAGAATTGCGTCGGAGACTTGATCGGCGATCTTGTCCGGATGACCTTCGGTGACAGATTCGCTGGTAAAGAGGAAGCGTTCGCGTGTAGCCAAAATGAGACTCCTTCAGGGCGCCATTTTCATGGCCGCACACCATGGGTTGTTTACAACTCTCCTATTCTACCTGCCGCGGAACAGGCAGATCAGGTTTCAGCAGTCATCGGCTATCCCCCTGCTGTAAATGGTGATATATGACATTGAATGGAGACATTCGTCTCTTCGCATCCGCTTCCATCCAAAAGGAAAGCAGGCACAGGATCCCTCCCGATCGATCGGTAACTGGTAATTTAATTTTTTAATTTTTAATTATTGCGGCGTGCGATTTTTAGAGGAACAGGCGGCCATGCAGGACAAATCGCCACACACTCCAGCCAAGGACGACCAGAGCCGCAATCATCACGGCGACGCCGAGCCAGCGCGAGTCCACTCGTGATCCTGCGCGGCCGCTGCGATTTCGTCGAACATTTTCGGCAAACTCTGTCCAGCCCGCCTCATCCGCATCGCCTCCACTGGCGCGAAGTGTGGTGTCAAAGCGCTCCAGCCAGCCTGTCTCTTCCAGGCCGACCACGCTGAGATAACTGCGAACGATGCCCTTGCGGAAGACCCCGCCGGGAAGGTCCGTGTAGTTTCCTGCTTCCAGGGCCTCCAGGTGCCGAACGGAAACCTTCGTGACCGCGCATATGGTCTCGAGCGTAATCTGCCTCCGCTCTCGTTCCATCCGCAACTCGTCGCCGAATCGTTCCATCTGCTCCATTTGCCTTTGCCTGAAAAGGATCTGGATTCGATTTCTACCCGTTTATATTCCACAATATACGTGGTTTTGGGCAGAATAATCCTGATCCCCTGCCTAAGTCAAAGCGAGAAGACACTGATACGTGACTGTAATCAAAGTAGTTAGGGTCTCGGTTTCCAAAAGGGACCTGTTTCTGGAGAAAAGAATCTCCCGCGGTTGCGGCGGCATCTTTGACTCCCCTCCGGCTGCCCGTTATCGTTAGAGTGTCCATTGAATCCGCTTTGGTTCGGATCAGAACATCTTCTGTCAGGTTCAGCCGCTTATCCCAGCTATCCTTTGAAGGGGCGAGGCCAGTAAAGAACTAGTGCGTATTCCATTTCCAGTTCATATTCCCCTCTCGCGGGTAGCCGGCTTCGCCGCTGTACTCTTCCTTGTTCAGATCTTCCAGGGAACCTCCACAGTCTTTGCGCTTTGCAGCTTCCTCTTCATTGTTCTCACCGGGATTACCTTCAATCTGGCGGGTGGACTCTCCCGCCCCTCCGGCTCTTATGTCTTCTCGTATGCGGTTCTTGCCGTCATTCTGGGACTGGTCTGGAAGGCCATCCTGGGAGAGCGGGCAGACTCGAACCTCAATCTGCCGGATCTGACGATGGAGATTTACGTCGCCACCATGCTCGCGTTGTGCATGGCCGTTCTCGTCAGCCGGAAGCTGACGCTTCGCCGCCCACTTCTGGGAAAGTTCGTTACGGATGCAAATATGCTGAACGCCTCCGTGGGATGCACGGCGACGGGTGTCGTGATCGCCATTGCCCTGCAGGTGGCCAAGATGGAGCAGGGAAGCGCATTCAGCGCGCTCTTCCAGATCAACCGATTTCTCCCCATGGGATTGATCCTGGGAGTGATCCATGAGGTTCGCTCCAGCGGAGGGAAGAGAAGCATGAATCTCCCCGCCCTGATCGCAGCGGGCGTGCTCTTCTGTCAGGGTCTCCTCGGATTTTCCAAAGAGGGTATCTTCACCCCGCTGGCCTGTTGGGTGGTTGCCGCAGGGTCGCAAGGCTACCGGATCTCCCGATATCAGCTCATCGCCATTCTCTTCGGCGCCTATTACATGGTTCATTTCCTCGTACCTTACGCGCAGTATGGCAGGAACTACTTCCAGCCAACGTTCATCGAAAGTGCGCGGATGAGTGCGGATCTGCTGGGCGATCCCCAAGGGACACGCCAGAAGTACATGGAGAGCAATGAGGATTACTACTCCCGCCAGATTCAGGGGTATTACAACACCTCGCAAGGCTTCATGGATCGATTGCAGATGATCTCGCCGGATGACAGGCTGCACCAGGTGACCGAGGAACAGGGACCCATTGGCGCCATTCCCATCATTATGGGATTTGAGAATCTGATACCCCGGGTTCTTTGGCCCGGTAAGCCGTTCATCAATTTCGGAAACTTCTATGCACACCAGATGGGTGGTCTCTCGGAGGACGATACGACGACTGGCATCTCCTTCAGTCCAGCGGGAGAGTCGTTTCACATCGACCGCTGGTTTGGGATCTTTTTCTGGGGTCTTCTGCTCTGGATCATGCTCTTTACGGTCTTCGATTCTCTCTGCGGAGATGCCCGCGTCACACCATGGGGACTGGTGATGTGTGCGTATTTTGCTCACGTCGCGCCTGAAGGCGGGCTTCAGATGGTGATCTATACGATGGGATACATTCTGTTTGGCCTGGTGGTCGCGGCCTTTTCCGCTGCGTATGTGATGCCGATCCTGGGGATTCTTTTCAAGGGCTCCCAGAAGGCGGAAGTGCGCCGAATTCCCATTGTGGCCGGTATGTCCCGGCGGAACCGGCCGCTTCCCCAGCAAGGCATCAGCGAGTAGCTCCCCGCGCTGCCATACACTGAGAACAGCATGAATAAACTCGTCGTCGGCAATCTCGTCCATCGTCCTCTGCGTTCCATGATCAGCGCCCTTGCCATTGCGATCGAGGTCATCATGATTCTCTCGATCACGGCGATCCTGCTGGGCAAGATCAGCGGCTTCAAGACGCGTCAGAACGGCATCGGCATGGACATGATCGTCCGCCCGGCGACGACCAACAACTTTCTTGGCATGAGCGGGGCCGGGGCGTCGATCAAGGTGGCCGACGTGCTCAGGAAGGTTCCTTACATTACGGTGGTGGCTCCGGTGAATATGCAGATTACCGGGTCGCTCGACAGTATCTATGGCATCGATTACCCGAGCTTCAATGCTCTTCAGCCGTTCACCTTTCTATCGGGAACGTCGTTTCAGGGGCCGGACGATGCGATCATCGACGACTACGCGGCGCCAGGGAAGAAGGTCGGGGATCCGCTGACGATCCTGGGTCATGACTTCCGTATCTGCGGTATCGTCGAGCACGGCAAGGGAGCACGGAAGTTTATTCCCATCGAGACGATGGGACACCTCAACCAGACCGAAGGCAAGGCTTCGATGTTTTATCTGCGCACTGAGGATTCTCCGAAGTACCAGGAGGACGTCCGCAAGGCGATTCTTGTCATCCCGGGCATGAATACCTACGACGTGCGTACGGCCGACGAGTATCTTTCGTCCTTTTCGCCAAACAATCTGCCTTACATGAGCACGGCGATCAGGGTGGTCGTCGGAATCGCTCTGGTGATCGGGTTCCTGGTGATCTTCCAGTCGATGTATACGGCGGTGATGGAGCGGACCCGCGAGATCGGGGTCCTGAAGTCGCTGGGGGCTTCGCGAATCTACATCGTTACGCTGGTGATGCGCG
>Ga0193743_1002262_pt1 | contig 13764 bp, 9 predicted proteins | sample L2c2metaG_FD_143038 | JGI IMG/M metagenome (GOLD analysis project Ga0193743, IMG submission 143038) | Soil microbial communities from a riparian zone of the East river system, Colorado, United States - L2c2 | ecosystem: Environmental > Terrestrial > Soil > Riparian zone | place: USA: East River... | reverse complement strand
TACGCCGTGCGCGCCGGTCTGGCCTGACGCGGAGGGCCGAGGTGCCGGCCCTCCGCGTCAAGTGATCAGCGGGTCAGAACCGTCGCGAGCCGGCCCTGGGTGTCTTCGGTGCCGGAGAAGCCCTCGCTCGGGTTGAACTCGTCTTCACCGAAGTCGACGTCGGGGTCGTCGGCGGTGCCGCCGATGCCGTCGTCGCCGACGCCGTAGAGCAGCGGGAAGTTGCCGCCCTGGTCCATCAGGTTGAGGGTGTCGTTGAACTGGTCGACGTGCCAGTTGCCGAAGAAGTGACCGGCCTCGTGGGACGTCACGTTGCCGACCGCCTGCGAGATGAAGCCGATCTTGTTGCTGGCCGGCGTGAGGTAGAAGTTGAGCGACGCGTCGTCGTTGGCCGGGCCGCTCAGCACGTCGAGCAGGATGAGTGCGGTTTCCTGGGTGTCGAAGTTGCCCGGGTCGATCGACTGCGCGATGCCGATGGTGTTGACGCCGGACTCGGCGATGGTGCCGCCGACGATCAGCCGGCTGACGTTGACCTCACCGAACGGGTCGGCGTCGTCTCGGCTGTTGAGCACCTTGAGCCGGAACTTGTCGTTGAGCCCGCTCTGTGCCAGGTCCTTCTTCAGGTTCTCGGTCACTTCGGCGACGATCCCGTCGATCAGCTTGTTCTCGTCGGCCGTGGTCAGACCCCAACGCCCGAGGAAGGCGCGCAGCGGGCTGAGCGTCACGACGCCCGGGCCACCGAAGATCGCGGTGTTGAGGCGCTGGCCGTTGAAGTCGATGAAGATCGTCTGGGTGATCTTGTCGCCTTCGAGGTTGGGCCGGTAGGCCTCGACGGTGATGTCGTAGTTGCCGCTGCCGCTGCTGACGGCCACGTAGTGCAGCCCGTCTTCGTCGGCGACGTGCTCGCTGACCGCGTTGCCGCCACCGGGCAACGGGCTGTTCGGCGGGTAGATGAAGGTGGCGTCCTGATCGGAGCCGTGCACCTCGTGGCCCGCGGTGTCGTAGAGGGTGATGCGGGCCGGCGAGCCGGTCACCGAGGTGCCCAGCACGTCGCCCTTGCGCAGCTGCACGGCGTAGTAGTCGACGTCGGCGCGGGCCACGTCGAGCAGCAGGTTGTAGGCACCCTCGCTGCCGGCACCGTCGCCGCTGGCCGGGTCGAACGGGTCGGCCGGCAGCACGTTGTAACCGGTGACGGCCAGGTAGTAGTCGCCGGCCTCGGTGAACGTGAAGGTGAGCAGGCTGTCCAGCCCGCCGAAGTCGTCGTTGAAGGCAACCTCGTTGCCGTCGGCGTCGTAGAGCGCGAGCATCGAGTCGAGCAACCCGACCGGGGTGTCGATGTTGGCGGTCACCGTCTCGCCGACCCCCGCGATGGTCATCTTGTAGAAGTCGAAGTCGCCGGTGTCGCCGGCGGCCGACCCGTGCGGTCCGTCACCGATCGCGCTGGTGACGGTGATCCCGTTGCGGAGGCCCTGGATGCCGGTGTCGGCGGCCAGGGGGATCGCGCCGTCGTCTTCGGCCTTCGGTGTCACCGCGGTCCGGGAGACCACCTCGGGGTCCAGCGAGCCGAGGATGCGGGCCCGCGGGTTCTGCTTGCCCTTGGTGCCGAAGCCGGGCACGGGCTGGGCGAGGGCCGGCGAGTCGTTGCCGCCCTGGCTGCCGTCGATCTCGTCTTCGTCGACCAGGATCGGCGACGCGGCGACCGCTGTGCGCAGCGCCCGCTTCTGCTCGCGCGCGGCGCCCTGCTTGTCGGCGATCTCCCGCCAAGCGGCATAGTCGATCTTCGTCGGATCGGGTACGAGTGCCAGATACGGATTGACGCCGGCCGGTGTCTTGCCAGCCGGTGCCTTCGCGGCGACCTGCCCGCCCGCGGCGAGCGTCGCGCGGTCCGCGTTGCTCAGCCCCGGGTCGTTCTTCGGGTCGGCTGTCGCGACCGCCGCTGGCAGCATCGCTGCTACCAGCGCCGTTCCGGCAAACAGCGCGATTGTTCGACGCATGAGCCCTCCCCCTTGCGGCCGGGCCCCTGTGCCCAGCCCATCGATGGCTATCGTGACGCTATCCAGCCGCCCAAGGTCGTGAACAGGTCTAGATCGTTGTCAATGACATAGACGCTTCACGATAGCTATCGAAAGCGGGGCATTTACCCTGATCAGAAAAGGACACTGTCCGGGATCTGTCGAGAGGGTTGCCAAGCCATACGTTCGGCTACCCCTACTGGACCGTCCGGCTGGTCCGCCCATAGTGGATCTCGCGACGAGGTCTGGCCACAGTCGATGATCAAGGCGGGCTGCCTCACAAGGGATCCGGCCCCGTTTCGCGTCACCGGCCCGACTCGTCGGCGTTTACGCAGGTGGAGGCCTCCCGCCCGGACGGCACTGCCCGGGGGGTTTCGGCGGCCTTGACCCGTGGTCCATCATTGAGTGAAGCGGACGAATGAGGTGCTGATGAGCCATCTCGTCGGTGTCCACAGTGATCCTCGAGTTGCTAGCTAGCGTCAGTGGAGTCAGGCGTCGGATGGTGGTGCGCGACAGATGAGGATGCAGCCTCGTCAACAGCTGCTGGAGATCTGGAACGCGACTGTGCGTTCGTCCTGGTCAGAGCGGGAAAAACGGTGGAAGTTCGGCGGGCGTGACGCGCCAAACTCGATCGGCGACGCGGAGCAGTTGCTCTGCATCCTGATGCCCGCCACCAAGATCGAGTCGTTCAAGTTGGACCGTCCGGACGAGACGTCCGAAGACATGATCCGGGCGCTTCGCCCGCTCGGCAACGCGACCGAGATCCCCAAGACGCTGATCGGGATCCTTCGCGACTACTTCGAGCGCTACAGCGAGCCCGACGGCACCCCGATCTTCTCCGGCTCCTCCTACTTCAGCTCGGGCGGCCCCGCGCAGCCCTCCAAGGAGCAGCTCCGGCTCGACATCGTCGACTCGTTCGCCATGTCGGTGACGCTGGCCCTGTCGACTCTCGGTTTCCTCAAGGTGCTCCGCTCGGTCGCGAGCCGCGAAGAGAACCGCAAGGAGATCGAGTCGCTGGAAGGCCTGGCCAGCAACCGGCTCAGTGCCGCGATGACCGGTCTGCTGCGCAGCTTCACCGTCAACGTCTTCGACGTCGACTCGGCCTACGGCCAAGCGCTCGTCACCATGATCAACCAGGAGAGCCTGCCGCAGCGCCAGGTCGTCAGCGCGATACGGCGCGACCTCCGCGAGACCATCGCCAGCTTCCGCGAGGTCCTGATCGGTTCCGGCCAGGTCGGCGACATCGACAGCCCGGACCGTCTCTTCGAGGTCGGCTGGTCCTGGGGAATCGTCAACGGCGCGCCGCCGATCGAGACCAACGAGCCGGTCGGGCAGCAGCCCAAGGGTTTCGCGCAGGACGCGCCCTACCTCTACTTCACCGTCATCGCGGTGGACGCCATCGAGGACCTCTTCTCCGAACGGACCCGCGTTCTCGGTCTGCTCAACGAGGAGCAGCAGCGGCTCTCCCGTGCCCTCCAGCTCCGGTGGGAGCTGACCCGGTCCTACTGGTCGACGATGGCGACGTTCGGCGGGGGCCAACGCTGGCCGGTCGAAGACATTCCCTGGCGCACCACTGACGAGGACGCGTCCGACTACTACACCCTCCTGGTCACCTCGCTCGCCGTAAAGGGCCTGATCCAGAAGCGTGGCACCGACGTCGAGCTGGGCCGGATCGGCATCGTGCTGACCGAGCTGGCCAACCGTGCGCGGGTCACCCGCCGCCCGTTCGACACCGACCCGTCGCTCTCGCTGCACGCGCCGGGCGTGCTGGTGCCGCTCGTCGGCAGCGAAGACGCCGGCGAGCCCCGGCTGCTGTGGACGGTCTCCGAGTTCTCCGCCCTGCTCTTCCAGCGCACCACGGTGATCGGCGGGCTGATCAGCGATGCCGAGGGCCGCTCGCGGATGCTCGATCTCGCCGACCGCACCTGGGACCACCTCAACCAGCGCCGGCTGGACAAAGGCACCGGCCGCAACCTGTGGGACCAGCCCACCGCGGCGTTCGGCCAGTTGACCACCCGCTATGACAAACCGTCGTGGTACTACACCCAGCGTGTCGTGCAGGGCCTGGTGACCACGGCCAACATGCTCAACCGCGCCCCGCTGCGCAGCCCGCGGCTCGGCAACTATGCGTTCGACCTGCTCACCGAGGCCGAGCACCTCTACGACATGGAGCTGCTCTCGGGTGCCGGCGATGCCGGCCCGCGGATGCGCGAGACGCTCAAGGTCGCCCAGATCCACCTGTCCCGGGCCCGCGAGATCCTGCCGGAGCGTCCCGGCACTGCGGCCACCCTGGCCTCCCAGGTGCTCATGTCCCTCGACGAGCTGGCCGCCGCGCGGCGCGACGTGACCGAGGCGGGCTGACCGATGCTGATCTTCGCCACCTCCGACAAGGGCGGCACCGGCCGCTCCGTCACGAGCAGCAACATCCTCTACCGGAGTGCGCTGCAGGGCAGCGACGTCTGCTACCTCGATTTCGACTTCGGCTCGCCCACCTCCGGCGCGATCTTCAACGTGCCCAACGCGCTGCACGGCACCACTCAGGGCGGGTTGCACTCCTATCTGCACGGCATGGTCGCCGACCCGCAGCGGGTGGAGATCTGGCAGGAGTCCGACCGGTCCAGCCTGCGCAGCCGTCCGCCCGGCGCCGGCCGGCTGGTGCTGTTCCCCGGCGACAGCGGCGGCGGCGAGTTCCCGATCACCCGGGAAAACACCGAACGCTGCGCGCGGCTGTTCCTGCACCTGGAGGAGGAGTTTGACCTCTGCCTGGTCGACCTCAGCGCCGGGCGTTCCTACGCGACCGAGATGGTGCTCGCGGCGACTGCGACCGAGGCACTGCGCAGCATCCGCACCCGTTGGCTGGTCTTCCACCGTTGGACCAGGCAGCACGTGCTCGCCGCCGCCGGCCTCGTCTATGGCGAGCGGGGCATCCTGGACACCGGCACGCAGAAGGGCCACGACCGAGAGGAGCTGGCCAACGCGCTGCGGTTCATCCGCACCGCGGTGGTCAATCCCGACTCACCTGAGCTCGAGGGACTCCGGCCGGCGCAGATCGCCTGGCTGCGCGATGTGGACCGGGACCTGTCCGAGCTGGCCAGCAGCCACAAGGTGGGCCGGACCCTGCTGCTCGGCACGATCCCGCTCGACCCGGTCCTGCAATGGCGTGAACAGCTTATTTCGGATAACGATGTGTGGTCGCGGCGCATCGCGAACCGTGAGACGCTGGAACAGTTCGACTCGTTGGCCAAGAAAATCGTCGACGATGCGGCCTGGGAGACGCTGTGACCGGAGTGGCATTCGAAGAGGCGGTCGCTCAACGGAGCGTGGAGCGCGTTCCGCTCTCGCACCTGTCCATTGAACTCGGCCACCTCTACATGGAAGAGTTCGCTGGCGGCATCGAGTCGATGCGCCGGCATTTTCGGCGGGTCGCACCCTGGGCACAGTCCGCGGCGCGCACGGTGGCGACTCGGCCCGGCGGCAACCGTCCCCGGATCAGCACCTGCTTTCTGGTCGACGACTACTTCTCGCGGTTCAGCACGCCGCGCGAGGTGATCCCGATGCTGGTGGCGGCCGCCGAAGAGAGCGGCCTGGTCATCGACTACCTGGCCCGCGAGTCGGGCTGCGTGGTCGCCGACGAGGTGCCGCTGGCCCGCGTGGTCGAGCAAGCCCTGGTCAGCGACCCGGTGCCCGGCAGCAACGGGATCCGGCCGCCGACCACCGAGACCGGCTGGCTCTGCAACGGCCAGCGTTCGCCCAACACGGTGGCGATCCCGGCGATGGCCGAAAAGGGCTGGCTCCCCCCGGTGCAAAACGCCGCCAACCGTCACTCGATCTTCGTCGATGTCGAGCTCTGGGACCTGGAAAACGGCGCCCGCCGCTGGTCGTGCCCGTTCCTCGCGGCGGTCTGGCAGCTCATCCGGCTGGGCCTGCTGCGCCACAACGGCGAGGTCGTCACCACGCCGTGGCAGGTCGAGGAGATCCCCGACGACTGGGACAAACTGCCAGCAGTGGTCCAGCTCAACCCCCGCGCGGCCGCGTTCAGCGCCTACCGCACGTTCTCCGTGCTGGGCTCCCGCTTCCTCGAGGTCGAGCTGGCCGTGCGCACGATTCTGGGCCAGGTCTCGATCGACCCGACCGTGCTCGACCAGGTGTTCACCCGCATGCGCGGCGAGCAGATGGAGTTACCCAAAGAGCTGGTCGACCGCATCGACTACGTCTTCATCGGCGAATAACCCAAACATCTGACTCGGGTCCGCGGTCGGCACGACCGTCGCTCCCGCCAGTCAACGCTGCGCTGCCAGGTCCGCGGTGGCCCGCTCTCACCCCAAAATCTTCTGGAGTGAGAGTTAGTGGCGGGCGGAGCTGGCACTTAATCCGCGATGTCGGGAAGGTGTTCGGGGTCGGCGCCGGGTAGCCAGCTCAGTGCCTGGCCGGCCAGCCGGCGGAAGTTGCGGTCGTCGTCGTTGCTGGCCAGCGTGACCAGCAGCCGGCGGATGTCGAGGTCGGCGCCGAAGCGCTCGCACAGGGCCCGCACCGACGCCTCGCGGATCGACCAGTCGCTGTCGCGGACCATGTCGACCAGCGTCTGACGCACCTCTTCGTGGGCATAGAGCCGCTCACCCACCACCCGCAGCGCCTCGCGTCGGACGCGCAGGTCGCTGTCGCCGCGGACCGCGGCGATCAGCAGCTCGCGGATCGCCGGGTCGCCGCCGAATGACTCGCCGAGCGCGCGCAACGCCGACGCGCGCACGGTGCCGTCGTCGCCGGTGGCGCGTATCGCCAGCAGGTCGCGGTGTTCGTCGTCGATGCCGGCGGCGACCAGGGCGACCGCCGCCTCGGTGACCACGAGCGCGTCGGGGTCGCGGCGGACCCGGTCGAGCAGGATCTCGCGCACCTCCGGGTCGGCCGCGTAGGGCTGGAGGGCGTGCGCCGCCGCCTCACGGACGCGGGGGTTGGCATCGGTCTGCACCCGCGCGGCGATCAGCGCGCGGGTGCGGTCGTCGGCGACCTTGGCCGCGGCCGCGAAGACCAGGCCGTCGGGGTCGTCGCGGGTGCGCTCCAGGAGCAGCTCGAGCACCTCGGGATGGGTGGCGGCGTGGCTGGCGAGCGCCCGGACGGCAGCGCCGCGCACATCCGCGTGCGCGTCCTGGCGGGCCCGGTCGAGCAGCAGGCGGCGGATCGGCGTGTCGCCGCCGCAGCGTTCGGCGAGGGCTTCGACCGCGGTGCGCCGGACCGCGGCGTCGGGGTCTTCGCCGACCAGCCGGGCCAACACGGCGCAGACCGCCGCGTCGAGGCCGATCTTCTTGACCAGCGCCTCGGTGGCCGCGAGCCGGACCGCGGCGTCGGTGTCGGTGTGCGCGATCCGGGCCAGCGCGGTCGCGGCCGGTGCGAAGTTGGGCAGCGCCGCGGTCAGCGCCCGGATGGCGACCAGGCGCACCTCGGCGGAGCGGTCGCGGCGGGCGCAGTCGACCAGCGCCGTCTGCACCTCGGGGTCGGCGCGGAAGTGCTCGCGGAGGATCTGCACCGCGGCCCGCCGGGCGATCTCGTCGGGGTCGCGGCCGGTGCGCTCGATCAGCAGGCCCTTGACCGTGTCGGCCGCTTCGAAGCGCTCGACCAGCGTCTTCGCGGCGGCGCTGAGCACGCCGGCGTCGCGGTCGTCGTGCAGCAGCGCGGTCAGCAGGCTTTTCACCGGCTGGCCGGAGCCGAGCCGGTCGGCGAGCACCCGCACCGCCGAGCGGCGGACCACCCCGTCGGGCTCGGCCCGGATCCGCTCGATGAGCAACTCGCGCAGGTGCTCGTAGCCCAGGCCCCAGTCGTTGAGCGCGCGCGCCGAGACCGCCACCACCTCGGCGTCGCGGTCGGTGCGGACCCGGTCGACGAGCGCGCCGCGCACCGAGTCGTCGTAGGGCAGGCGTTCCATCATCTGCACGGCGGTGCGGCGCACACCCGCGTTGCCGTCGCGGCGGGTGCGGTCAAGTAGTAGGCGGCGGACGGCCGACTCGTCGCGGAACCGCTCGCCGAGGGCGCGGACGGCGGCCAAGCGGACGGCGGCGTAGCCGTCGACGGTGGCTCGCTCCAGGAGCACGTCGCGGACCCGTGGGTCGGTGCCGAACCGCTCGCCGAGCGCCTCGACGGCGGCCAGCCGCACGCCGGCGTAGGCGTCGTCGCGGGCCCGGCGGATCAGCTCCTCGCCGGCCCGGGCCAGGGCGAGCTGGAAGGCGCCGCGGTTGGCGGCGGTGCCGGCCACGTGCGCAAGCTCGGCCAGGCCGGCGACCGCCGCGTAGGACGCCCAGCGGTCGTCGATCGCGCTGAGCACCGTGCTGAACAGGTCTTCCACGTGCTCCGAGGGGGGCGCGAGGATCGCGGCGAGCTGGGCCGCGTAGGCCGAGACCGAGCTCCAGATCAGCCGGACGCCGCGGCGCCTATACCAGTTCAAGTAGATCTGGCCGCCGGGCCAGGTGGCGCCGATCGTGCGGGCCGCGGGCAGGATCTCGGTCTCGATCAGGGCCATCGTGTCGCGGTCGTCGATCGAGACGCAGTGCTCGATCAGCAGGATGATCCGGCGGAGCAGGTCCTGCGCGGGGCCGGCGACCTCGGTGTGCGGGTTGCGCACCTCGGCCAGGCACTGCACGGCCAGGGCCAGGTTCCACGGCGGCTGGGCGAACGCGCCCGCCGGCCAGGGGTGGTTGACGTCGGTCGCCAGCAGCGAGATCAACTGCGCCGTGTGTCGTTCGTGGAGTGAGCCGGCGACCAGCCGGAGCACCTCGCGCCAGGACGGGTCGGCCCAGTGCTCGATGAACAGGTCCTTGAGCCGGCTGAACGGCCACTGCTGGTCGTGCTTGAACTTGCCGACCACGGCCTCGGCGCAGAAGAACTCGAGGAACGTGCGGTGCACGAAGCCGTAGAGGTGTGGGCCGTAGCGGCTGAGGATGAAGTTGCGCTCGCGGAACTGGTTGATCATGGCGCGGGCGATCGCGCGGGCCTCGGACGGATCCTTCAGGTAGCGCTCGGCCAGGTAGTCCTCGAAGACCTCGCTCAGGTCTTCGGCGCCGACATAGTTGGCCGACAGGCCCCGCTCGCCACTCTGCACCTTGTAGGCCAGCCGGCGCAGCAGCTCCTTCTTGTCTTCCGCGTCGATGAAGCCCGGGCTTTCGTATTGGTCCTGCAGGTGCCGGTTGATGTCCCAGTGCTCGACCAGCACGCTGGCCGCGTGGTCGAACAGCTTCCACCGCTCGCGGGGCAGCGCCTGGTGCTTGCCGATGATCGCCAGGATGGTCAGCAGCATCGGGTTGCCGGCCAGCTCGCGGATCGACGGCGAGTGCCGCATCGCCTCCAGCAGCCGGGCGCGGCGGGCCGCCGAGTCGCCCGGGCGGTCGTTCATCGCGAGGTCATACCAGCTGGCCAGGAACTCGGTGATCTGGTTGTCGTCGAGGTCCTGGAGGGTGAAATGGGCGAAGCCGAGCTCGCTGAGCACCCGCCGGGCGTACCCGATGATGCGTGAAGTGACGATGACCCGCACGTGCGGGAACTCGCCGGCGAACGCGGCGATCTGGTTGGCGACCGCCTCGCGGCGCCGCTTGTCGAAGATCTCGTCGAGGCCGTCGAAGATGACCACGGCCGGCCCGCTGCCGTTCAGGTAGCGCAGCAGCGCGGCCCGCTCCAGGCCAAGCCCATCGAGGCCGGCGCGCTGGTCGAGATAGTCGATGAAGTTGGTGCACTTGCCCTCTGCGTAGAGGGCGACGTAGGAGCGCAGCTCGATGAAAAGCGGCAGGTGCCCGTCGAGCGGGCCGAGGCGGTCGTCGACCGGCGGGCCGGTGTGCGCCAGCGCGAGGGTGATGTAGCGGGCCGCCGTCGACTTGCCGGAGCCGGGGTCGCCGAGCAGCACGATGGCCTGGTTGTCGGGCGCGGCGACGATGTCGAAGAGCCGGCGCAGCGGCTTGGCCCGGTAGGCCTTGTGCATCAGTGCCAGCTCGTCGGGGTCGACCTCGTCGGGCACGTCTTCGGTCTCGAGGTGTCCCTCGTATTGCATCCGCTGCCACCATTCGCGGGGCAGCTCGACCGGTGGCGGGTCTTCCCGGACCGACTGCTCGATGAAGACCGAGCTGAGTCGCATCTGGAGATATTCGTCGCGCTGCGGCGGTGTCAGCGCGTCGAGGTCGAGGCCGCCGTATTGCTGGTGGAGGCGGTCGTAGTAGCGCTTGAGAGTCTCGGTGCTCAGCGACTGGAGGAGGCCGGTCGGTCGGCCGATGTCGGCCAGGCAGTTGGCCACCGCGGCGGTGACCAGCGCGGCGAGGTCGCCCGGCCCGGTGAACGTGCTGCACATGTGGCGGACGACGAGCTCGCTGCGCAGCGTCTCGATGCGCTCGGCCTCGCTGCCGCGGTCGATGTGCACCCGCGGCCACGGCGCTTCCTCGTCGAGCAGGAAGATCAGGCAGGGCTTGCCCATCGCCTCGGCCTGCCGGTATTCGAGCTCGGTGATCGACCGGTCGTAGCCGGGCGGGACGAAGCCGTAGCGCCAGGCGAAGATGCCCACGTAGAGGTCACAGTCAGCGACATCTTCGAGGCAGCGCTCGACCGGGCGCCGATCCTCTGCCACATAGGACTCCATGGCCACGTCTTCCACCCGCAACCGGCGGAGTGCCAACTTGACCGCGGAACGGCACTCTTCCAGATCACGGAACGTTGCTGAGACGTAGACCTTTGTCAACGCGGCTCCTCGATTACGTGAGCGACACGCGCCGTTACCGTACCAACATCTGGCAACCTTGGGATTCCCCGGTCCATCGGGTTTGATCAAAGTATCGTCTGGGTGGCATTCCGCGCGGCGGCCTTGCCCCACGGGTGGACGATGGGATGCAATTCAGCCAGTATGGTTCGGCGGCGCGGAGGCGGGCATGCTCACGTTTGGCGAGGTCCACACCGGACTCCTGCAGAACTCGACGTCGCTGCCCTGGGACGCCACCGCGGAAGTGCTCAACCTGCTGGTCGGCGAGCAGGTCCGGCGGTCCGAGCGGCCGATGGCCTACGCGGTCTCACCCAACCTGTTGACCAGTGTGGACTGCCGCCTGCCGGCCGCCTCCGGCAAGGTCATCCGCGGGGTGGGCACGGTCATCTCGCGTGCCTCGATGACCGGCGGCCACGTGGCGCAGGGTTCCGGGCACGCCGTGGTGGTCAAGAGCACCGCCAACCGCCGGCTCTCCTGGTCGCACTATCTGACCCGGCCGGGCGCGATCGAGGTGATCGGCAAGGCCGACGGCGCCGACATCGCCCGCGGGTTCGCCGGCGCGTCGCAGGCCCTGGGCACGCTCAACCTCGGCGCGATCAGCGGCCGCACGCTCGACGCGGTGCAGCGCTCGACCCGGCTCGACCGGCAACCGCCATTTCGCACCCAGCGCACCCACATGCGCTGGGTGGTGACACCGACCGACGAGGCCGGCGCGGAGGCGACCGGCACGTTCCGGGTCGCTACGCCGACGCTGCGGGTGCTCGAGTTGGTCGTGCCGCGCGAGCACACCGGGTCGATCGTCGACCTGTGTGAAGATCTCGCGCTGCACGACTGGCTGCTCACCACGCTGCTCTCACTGATGGAGTCGAGCCTGACCGGCCCCGGCACCCGGGCGCAGCGGATCGCCCGGCTGCGCCCTGCCATCGACACGCTGTTGCACCTCTGGATGCCGGCTGCCCGGGTCGACGAGGCGGTGCTGCCGGTCTGGCGGTCGCTGGAGCGCCGGCCCGGCTTCACCCGGCAATGGGAGGCCTCGGTCAGCCGGATCCGCGACCAGATGACGCTCGGCACCCTCGCCCTGCTCGAGTCGGCGACCGCCTGACGGAGCGGCTACTGGGGTGGGCGGGACAGCTCCCGCCACTCGAACGGACCGACGAGAAGGGCGCGCACGCGGTCGTACGCGTCCTCCTCGGTCTCGTATTCGTAGAAGTGGGACACGCCCTCGGCGCCGCCCGCCCGCTGCTCGACGTGCCAGGTGTCGCCGTCGATCCGAAGGTAGACGTCGCGCCGCGCGGCGCGCCCCCACTTACCGTTCCACCAGTGCTTTCGCTGCTCCATGACGGAACAGTATCGAACATACGTTCGACTCTGTCGCTTGGGCGCCTGGACCGTTGGTCGGCGCGGATCAAGCCCAAGCAACCGGGGGTTAGCGCGAGGTCGGGGGGTTCTCTCGGCCGAGCGTCTGGTCGAGGGCTGAGCGGTACTGCCCCGGCACCCGGGCGCCGGCGACGAGGGCGTCGCGGATTTCGGTGAGCAGCTTGATCTCTTCGCTCGGTGCGGAGGGTGGGGGCTCCTCGCCGCGCCGGCGCCGCTCGGCGAGCCGGTTCATCGGGTAGACGACGAGGAAGTAGAGGACGGCCGCGGTCAGGAAGAACGTGATCGCGATGTTGAGGAACCCCGCCCAGTCGAACTCGACGCCGTTGATTTTCGGCTTGCCGCCCTCCACACCACCGCCACCGAGCAGCTTGATGAGTGGTTCGAGGAACGACTTGGTGAACTGGGTGACCACGCCGGTGAACGCCGCACCGATCACGATGCCGACCGCCAGGTCGACCACGTTTCCGCGCATGATGAAGTCTTTGAAGCCCTTAAGCATGGCTCACCCTATGCCCGGGCGGGAGCCTCCAGGAACTTGCCCGCCTCGCTCGCGGCGCGGTCGGGGTCGCCGGCCCTGATCGCCTCGACCAGTTGGCCGTGGTCGATGCGCGCACCGCCGGCTGCCAGCGACGGCCCGACCGCGGCGGCCACCGAGGCGCGAACGGCCGCGCCGACCGACGCGTAGAGTTCCGCGAGCATCGGGTTGTGGGCCGCGGCCACCACGGCCACGTGCAGGTCGGCGTCGGCCTCGACGAACGCGTCGGCCTCGCCGCGCCGCCAGGCCGCGTCGCGCGCCACCAGCGCGGCATCGAGCCGAGCCAAATCTTCGGGGGTACGCCGGAGCGCCGCCAACCGGGCCGCCTCGACCTCGAGGGCCCGCCGCACTTCGACGGTGTGCCCGAGATCGGCGGTGCCGAACTTGCGGGCCACCACCCCGGTCAGCTCGTCGGTCGAGCGCACGTAGGTGCCGGAACCCTGCACGCCCTCGAGCACGCCGGCGTGGGTCAGCGCGCGAACGGCCTCGCGCACGGTGTTGCGCCCGACCCCGAGAACCTCCACGAGCTGCGGCTCAGTCGGGATCTTGGCGCCGATCGGCCACTCGCCGGCCCGGATCTGCTCGCTGAGCTGCGAGATCACCTGCTGGACGAGAGTCGACCGCGCATTGAGTGTCATGCGTAACATCACCCCACCATAAATCGTCCCATGATTCTAGTGTAGAGGTCGTGACCCTTCCGACCACCGCCTCGCGCCCCGCCGCCCAACCTCGCCGCGTGCTGCTGGTCCTCGCCGGCATCGTGCTCGTCGCGGTCAACCTGCGCGCGGTGGTCACCTCCCTCGGCGCCTTGCTCGACGAGGTGCGCGACGGCCTGCACCTTTCCGGCGCGCTGGCCGGGGTGGTCACGACGGTGCCTACGATCGCCTTCGCGGTCTTCGGCGCGACCACGCCGTGGTTGGTCCGCCGCGTGCCGCCGGCGCGGTTGCTGGTCGCCGCGATGAGTGTGCTGGCGCTCGGCCAGGTGCTGCGGGTGGTGACCGACTCGCCGGCCGCCTTCATCGGGTTCAGCGCGCTCGCGCTGGCCGGCATCGCGGTCACCAACGTGCTGCTGCCGATGATGGTCAAGCAGAGCTTCCCGGACCGGCCGGGCCTGGTCACCG
>Ga0193743_1002261_pt1 | contig 13765 bp, 8 predicted proteins | sample L2c2metaG_FD_143038 | JGI IMG/M metagenome (GOLD analysis project Ga0193743, IMG submission 143038) | Soil microbial communities from a riparian zone of the East river system, Colorado, United States - L2c2 | ecosystem: Environmental > Terrestrial > Soil > Riparian zone | place: USA: East River... | reverse complement strand
ATACCACGAGGAGGTTTCCGAGGCCGAGGTCGAGGGTCTTTCGCTGCTCCTCTTGCATCGTGAGGTCCCTTTGATGGAACTGAGTATTAGTTGTTTGTTTGTTGTGTTATCATACTGGGTTGAAACAAAGTCCTCTCTTTGTTCTTTCACGCGTGGTTGTATAAGTGTGTGTTATATATATATAGGACTCCTACCTGAAACCACGAAAGACAACAATTGCTTTGTCAAACGAGGTTTTTGGCACCTTTTCGAAAACACACAGTTTAACATCATTTCGGCGGTCGATCGATCAAGTTTCGACTGCACAATATAATTTTGAACTGGCATTATAAGTAATGGAGAACAAGGTCAATTCCAATTCAACCTTTCTTTTCTCTTTTCGAAAGCGCTTGTCAAAAAATTTCAGCTGGCATATCTGTCATCACTTTTAGTTAAGGAAAAGAGCTCGGCTTCGCTGACTTGAAGGAGAAAAAGACAAAAACAGTTCGATCGGGACGTTCACTGCCTTGGGCAGAAGTAAACGCACTTGATTCACCAACCCCTCTGGAATCACAACGACAACGAGAAAAACAACAAAAAAAAAACAAAAAAAAACGGAGGTTTGGGCTTCCAAGGCAAACCGAGCTTGAGTAACGAAGTGTGGTGATGATTGCCTAAATAAAAATGCGTTTTTTTAAAAAAGGAAGGGTTCCTTTCTCCCCATCTTGTTACAAACCATGTTTAACATAGAAAAAATGCATGGATTATAAATGAAGGAAGGGAAGTTGCGTTCCCATGGTCCATGGGGCTGATAGTAATGATCCTGGTTTTTAGTGCCGTCTTATGAGGTGACTTTTTTAAAAATCATCGAACGGAACTGCTAAGCTCCTGTGGAGGAGAGGTGTAGGATCTGCTGGGTTAACAAGCGTATCGACCGGTAGAGATTATGATTTCAATGGGCATTTTCGCCAAATCGGTCGTTTTTTGGTATCCCGTTCGCATGTCCAAAACCGGAGTGCCGTTTAAGTGCATGAGTAATTGTGGGCCATAGTGATTCTGTGACAATATGTGATACCCGCCACAGAAGGCGTAACAGTCACGGGCAATAGTGTTTCGCCTGGCGGGGGTACAGTATCCCCCCTCCCCCCCCAACCGTGGAGGGGGAGGGCCCCCACGAGGAGACAGAGGTTTTGTTCCATCGTGGTTTCGTTCCAGGGGGCTGATCGAGGTCGAGGAATACCAAGAGGCGGTTTCCGAGGCCGAGGGTTGAAGGGTCTTTTTCTGCTCCTCTTGCATCGATGGAACTGAGTAGTTGTATTATCCATACAGAGCCTCCTGTCTGTCCTTTCACGCGGGCTGTCATGAAAACGTTATTTACCTGTCAATGAGCTGCCCCCCCTCCCCCCCCACTCAAATGAGTCAAAACACGTTTCTGGGTTCAAATTTAGAGCAGTTACCTCGATTCTTTTTTTTTTTTACCAAGGTCCTGTTTGAAAAATATCTCTTCTACATATGTTAATCCCAAAATGTTGAGTCCAATCTCTTTGATAAAATATGAATAGGTATCGATTGCACCGAAAATCAAGCCACTTCTTGGGCATTATAATTACAAGGTTAAGTAGAGAGTTGGCAGGATTTTTAACCTCTGCATCCCCGTTGGGGCAAGCTCGGGCTCGAAAAAAAAGAAAAAAAACCCAAGTTTTCCATTTTATATTTCTAGATTACGAGAATATATATACTTAGTCGCGATCTGGTCGGACTCGCGCGATCACTTGGGTTGACGGGAGAATCCATTGTAGAGCGCTCTCGGAGGATGCTCGTCGAGAACCATCAACAGCACGTCGTGGTGGGGACCGGTACAAAATTAATTGCTAATCCATTGAGCTAAGGATAAAACCTATTTATTGCGATTCGTTACAAAGGCACTTTTTTTTTCCTTCTTTTTTTTTTCCTTTACTCCATTGTCATAAGTATCGGGGCGCCCTAGAGGGTTATGAACACAAATGATTATTTTCCCCCAAGGCGAATGAACCAAATACTTGGGATCGGTGTGGGAATGTAACGGGGGAAAGCGCTAGTGAGCGCTCGTATGGAAACGAGGCATATATAATGGTTTAACTTAATTCTCTCTAACATCTAGCAACCGGCTCTTCGGAAGTGAGGGCGGGGTATTCATTAAAATCACGTTAACGATTACAGGTTTATCCAATGCCTTCAGAAACGACTTACAATATATATAAAAAGGATGAAATTGAAACGGATCGGTAAGCGGATGAGGGTCACTTCGCCATCACAATGGCCATTTCCATAACGTGCGGGATATAACATTCAACCATTGAAGTTAGATATCATATATCAGGAGGTCAATGGCTATATATATTTGTCAGGTAAAAATATTTATTTTATTAATGTTTAGGTTTTCCGAAGGCCGTTCTTGATTTGGGTGCCTCATTGACGGGTGAATGGACTACGAAAGACAGCTGTGGCTGTGTAATTAAAATCAATAGTGCTGTCAACTTGAAGGTTGGCATCTTTTGAAACACAGTTAATATCGGCGCGTCTATCGATCAGTGTTGTGCACAACCTCTTACCGGTTGAAGGAATTTAAAACTAAATTCTAGGGAAGAGGAAACATATTCCGACCATACAGAGGGAGTTTTTTTAGGAAAGCCAGATGACCTTTGTATTTGGAGTGCTTGAAAAACTGCGAGCCTTGCTTGGTGTCCATTGATTGGAACCAGACACGTGTGTAGGTGATCATACTATCGTTGTGACATATTCAAGATACCACCGATGCAAGCTCGCACAGAGTCCAGCACTCTATTTCTGCTCAGGATAACCGACTAAGACGAGATATGGACACGATGCCGTACTTGACTGTCGGAGTTGTCCGTGACCGGCATAGGCACATATGGCACTCCGCTTCAAAACCGACAGCCCGTGGCATCAATCGGTACCTGCTTATCAAATCCTGGATTTGACAAAAAAAAAAACTGAACGTTGAACTTTGGAAAGATGACCTAAACTTGGTATAGAAATTGCCTTTAAAAATTTTTTAAGGTACGAGCACATTTTTTTTTTTTTAGTTCACTGTACAAGTTCACTGACAGATTGAACCTTTTCAATTACTTTGAAGCAAAATGTCGCAGTGCCTTCATGTTATGGAAATCTAGTCACCTTTGTTTACAACAGTTTCCATCGTTACAGTACCATACACCTGCCAGTGTGCTCAACAACAGCCAGCGCATCGGTAACTTTACAGTAACGTTCTATCCTTTCTCACAATTTCCCAACCGCGGAGGAGTATTCCCACACGAGAATTGGTTCCAGGCGATGAGGGTTTTTCGCCGTTCTTCTTCCATTGTGGGCTCGAGGCCTTGATAAAGTGTGGTTGTTTTATCGCATTGACTATCATTTGTAAGTAGTAGAGGGAAGAGCGGGGTTTCTTTCACGTGGGCTACGGTGGCAGCATATGGCCAGGAGCCTGCTTTTGCTCCACAGTTCTTCTGTTTTTGTCTGATTACGCCAAAAATAAGTCGGAGATGGGAAAAGATACCAAACTTTCCATGCGTCTATTATTCTGACGCGGCCCCGCCGCGTCGGAAGTTCCTGTCGTCTTGTTCACTGTATACCATGGACAGGAGGTAAATACAGGTGGCTATCTGTAGTACTTTGAAAGTAGGCCCCAACAGCATATAAATTCTTACACAGGGGCTGGAGGTAATTACTAGAGCAAGCTGTCCCTGGCTGATCATATGTGAGGTACCCAATTATCATCCCTTACAAATTAAAACTATATGGAGAATGATATCGTTCACAGGGCCTGACGTCGACAATTCGCGGTTTCTGAAACGCCGGAAACAAAGCTTTATGTAAGGCCATAATTACTTGAATATTTCAATCGTGACTCTCTCATATTTCTATCACTGATTGGATGGATCCCGAACGCGTCCCCCCTCGATCTCAAGCAGAAATGACTTCTCCGGCCCATGGCACAGGCGAAGACAATTCTGAAGTGGATACGTTCAATCCATCCCATAAAAATGTACCACGGGCGATTGCTAGAATTGACTCTAGTAACGTGAGCCCTTCTGCTCGCCACTTACTGTCATCTGCAAGCTCTGAAAAATCGGAGGTTCATGAGACATCATCTCTACACCACCAAAGTAACAGCGATCATCTTAAACAGCCCATAAAACCACCTTTATCTGTTCGCCTTCCCGAATCAATTTCCGGAAGGAGGGAAACCAGGCTAAATACTGATAATCGATTTCCGAGTCGTCAGGAAATTGATTGGATAGTACCTACGGGAGAAGAAAAAGTGAGTAAACGTTTTTTTTTCTTTTTTTCTATCTCAATATGAATCGGGCTGAAATCTGTTTTTCGTGTAAAACAAGCGAGTTGGAGGACTTACAGTTGGAGAACGTCTGAAACCCACTATCGACCTTGCTATCATTGAGAGAGATAAATATGCTGCAAAAGCCAGGTGGACGGGATTAACGTTAAACATTGCCATTGGGTTGCAGGTCCTGCTAGGGTCTTTAACGACCGGCCTATCGGCTGCTGCGGCCTCAGGCGGAACATCGGTGGGTACTTGAGTGTATCTGTGAGGTTTATAACCATTTTTTGACTCGCGTCATTTATTATCTTATTGAAGACTGCAAAGGCGACGACAGCTCTTGGTACGTGTTATTTCTCTAAAACAACGCGTCGTTCCGACAAGATCCATGGCTAATGGTAAATTATTACACAGGTGCTATAGCTACCTTGGTAGCTTCATATCTTGCCCGTGCGAGAGGTTCAAATGAACCAGAATTATCCATCACGCGTAGAACAGACCTCGATCAATTTATCAGAGATTGTCAAGCGTTTAGAATGGACAATGGGCACGCCCTTGGACATAAATATGATGACGCCATAATTGGGTTTAGACGTAAATTTGAGGAATTATTGGGCAATCCTATTGGGTGAGCCTTTTCTTTTCTTATGTTATTTTCATCTTATACCATCGATCCCAAACCTAAACCTCGCCGTCTACTATGATAGGGAACGAAAACAATCATCATCTGCTTAATCTGCGTTCTGGGGGCATTTTTCTTTCTCTCTTTTGTACATCCAATTTTTTAAGTTATTCACCAGGTCTCTTTTACACGTAACCCCCCATCCTGTTTAATCTTCATGCAACGATAGTGACTATACCCTCTTCTGGAAACAAGTTCTTGTTCTCGTATGTGACCTTCTTGTCAAAAACGCCGATTCTGGCTGTGAGCGACGCCGCTGCCAGTGGCGTCACTGATCTAACAATTCAAAAGGATTTAAACTTTTAGGATATCCACCTGGGTAAACTGGTCATGATTTCATTTGTCCCTTTTTTTTTTTTTTTTTTTTCACATGTTATCGATCGATCCAATGTAGCAGCGAAACTCACGTCCAAAATTTCAAGGTTTACTGCTACCCTTCAAAGGATGCCCCACTCAAATAACCGTGACATACAATCACGAGTGGGAGAACACGATTATCAGGAACGTTTATGACGGATGCGTCATCAATTAACTGGAGATTAATCTTCATCTCACTCCTATACTCCCACGAGCGCTGACGCGCTGACGTTTCGGCTTCAACCATTATAATATCAGATTGGGAAATCTGCGTCGACCTCAAAGCACGTTTCGAAATTCCTTGGTTCTCGAAGCTATACAGTCGTCGTATCAGTAAGATAAAAATCCCATTCGACTTCATTTTTTTCGTTGACATATTTCAACCACCTGAATATCTGAAAAAAAAAACAAAAAAAAAGTAACCCGTCTGATCTAATACTCTATTTTGAGGTAAAAGGCTTTCCATTTACTTTTTTTCTGTTTCCCTGGCTTCAAGGATGATAGTTCTTTTTTTTTTTTATAGATCGGTGACCGTCCCTTCCGTCTGTGAAATAAGCGAGCATTACACATTGTCGATAGACCGACAGTTTGGTACATCACCCTTGCCGGCTCAGACAGGCGTGTGTTTATACCAGCCTCATGATGGTATCCTATTATAAGAACTTCACACCATTTTGTCTCCACGATAAACATATCAGGGATCACACACATCCGTTGAACCAGCCTTATCGTAAGGAATCGGCTAATGGAACGGATAAAAAAAGAATGGAGAAGCAACAATGAACGTTATCGAAATGAGAAATCGTCTTTAGCAGAGCAAGTTTTCGGGTCGCTCGTTCCAATAACTTGATATGAAAATTGAAGGTGTGATGTGCTTATTTTTTTTATTTTTTTTACAAAGGAGTAGTATAATCTAAAAACGAATGAACCGTGGTGCACAGCAATCTTGTGATTCTTGTCGAGGTCCTTTTGTTGAATTATATTAGCTTCAAACGTTTTTTTTAGTCACCCTTTATGCAAAGTACTCGTGTAAAAAGAGGAACTCGGAAGCAAATCCACTTATCAAAGTTTGCATTTATAAGGTTCTCCAGGGTTCCTAGGTCTTCCACTGGGGTAGTGTTCTGGAAAATAGGAACATCAACTTCGAATTCCTAGCAACTTTCCCAAAGTTTTTTTTTTTTTAGACATTTTTTTTTTTGGGGGATTCCTGCCAGGTTGGGCTATCATTCCTTGTGGAAAAACCCCCTGGCTAACCCCACTTGAAAACTAGATCAGATGTAAACGTGATCAATCTTACCCTTCTTGGAGCTTCTAGGCTAGTTTGGCGATAAGCGCTCGTCTCGACCCTGGAAAACTCATGTAACCATTTAGAATTTTTGAGGGTTCTGGAAGGCGGAAGAAAAAAGGTTATTCAGGTAGGATTTAATAATGGCTTGTACCCATGGAAAAAATATAAAGTGCATAGGTTACTATTTTATCTTGCCATCCACTCATCCGTCAAGTTGAAGGAGTCCCGCCGCGCCGTACTACGACAAAGGGTCATGTTTGTCTTTGACCTGAAAAACCCGAAAATGACAACACCTTTACATAGACCATGTGGCCCCAAAAAAAATGGGTATTTTTTCTTATCTCCTCTAGCCAAACGCTTTCTTTTTTTTTTTCACAAAAGTGAAAAAATCAAACAAAGGAAAAGCTAAAAACTGAGCGAGTTTATTAATTTTTGATGATCTGTCTGATTTGGCCCCACTCTCCCCAAAAAAGGGTATTAAGGGTCCTGATCTAATCCTAAATATAATTTAAACATCAAATTGGCGTGCGGGGAACGTGCAAGGTAAGTATATTTACGAGAATTAAACTCTTTTGACCTATTTCTGAGACGATCAGCGTGGGATCCAGTTGTGATGGCTTGCTGTTTTGATTGTTCGATCTGCCCGGACGAGCCCGCATGCTTGCTGCCTTGCAGCGTTCAGATGTTTTTCTTCGCGTTTTATAAAGCACGAGCCATGGAAGAATGTGAGGTCGAAGTAAAAAAAAAGTTTGGAGTAATGTTAATAAGGGTTCAACGTTCAGAATCAATATCGCTGGAGGCAGAGTTAGGCCTGTTGGTTTGCCTTTCGAGAATTTCACCGCCGATTTGGCCACCACTGTCTCAAACTAGTGGGCTACTGGTGGCCTGTGCAATAGTGTTTTTTATTTTACCTGCGATTTCCATGTGGTACTCATATTAAATAGGCAAGGGATCTGAGTCTAACTTTGTTTGTACAGATGTATATATTTTCAAACACGGTTATTTTTATTTTGACTAGTAGACGATGGATAGTCTCCAACAACAAAAAAAAAGTGAAAAACCCGCCGAATGATGACGGGAAAACTCCCAGAAGGATAGTGAGAACCAATGGACTCACACGAGAGGAGAGAATCGACGTCTATTGAACCGGGCGAGAGGATATATGTATCGAAAGGAAAAGAATGGATGTTGTAAATAGTAAATACGTGCCATAAATACGACTGTAAGGTGCCGCCCTTACACCAGGCTACCTAGAATATGTACTGAAGACGCCCTGCAGATATTCTGTCTGTCTCTTCATCCTTTCAATCTATTTGATGAGTGGGAAGCGTTTGTACACCAATGTCGAATCCCCCGCCAGAGATAAGGCTTCCGCCGAGTCCGTCCCCTCAAACTTAAAATACACAGAGTATCTTTTTCCAGTTTTGTTTCATTCAGATGACATGCTGATACAGTGTTGTACAACTATCTGTATCCGAATACCCGACTATGTTGATCAAAATCGTTGGGTCCATCTTTCCAATCGCAACCGCGCAAGGAAGGCATCAAGTCAGTTGAGACTTCTACTGCTTATGTGGCTTATCTCTCCATCGATTGACACCTCCACTCGCAACATTTCCGACTGGAATGAACCTCCTTGACGGTAAGAACCCCAATCGTAGTGGTTGTAGTGGTTCTAAAACAATCAAACATCTTTGCACCGTTTTTGAGAGTTGCGAAAGGACACCGAAGAAGGTCTGACGATTGCAATAGAACGATTGATTGTTTATATAAACGACTTGCACCGAACTACCACGTCGATTCATCACCCCCAAATGTGTCTTTTGCCGATGAGAGATTCTTTCCAGTGGGTACTTGTGCTCTTATCAACGTCGAATACAACCACCCCATCACCTTCAGCGAGCAAGATAAGTCTTTTTCTACCTCGAACGCGGACCGTGACGGTCATGGGGTGAGCCTCAATATCTCAGCTTGTTATCTTCAAGACTCGTGTCCATTGGTTTGCCATTAGTGGACAATCTCATTACTCAAGAATAAGAAATGGACTATCCAAGGTCCGCCCAATACATTTATCGATTTCATTGCAGACGCAGAAGAGGGAGACGACGTGACTTCGGTGAAGAATTCACCTAAACCGCACCAATGGGTCATCAAGCGTCATTCTGAAGCAGATAAAACGTACATGTCAGTAATGTCTCCCCTCTCCTTGTCTACGGAGTCGCTTGATGCATTTCGTTATAGCATATTCTCCCCATCTCAATTACAATTGTTCTGGTATCTTCCGAATTGTGACCAAGGCACCGCCGTGAGTAGCCTGCTCCTCCACTCCGTAGCGAAAGCTGATCGTTGAGTGGTAGCTACAATTCTCAACCGATCTCAGCAGCGCCCCGAGCCTTTGGAAATTCAAAACGATAGAAAACCCTGCTTCTGGTGCCGAAACGGTAAGACTCTGGTACCCGACTGACACGGACCTAGTCCCTGATCATTTATCAGTCTAAGCCTGAGCCGACGGAAGAGTTCACTGCTACTCCAGTCCACCGCCCAAGGCAGGCGAACTCTGTAACCAAGAACAAGTTTGCTGTCGTCATCCCACCTGGGTGGCTAACAGGCATCACTTCGGTAGGAACACTTTACGGGCATCGCATCGCATCATCCCAACTCAACATTCAACAGGTCTCTTGTGGGAGTCGCATCAATCTTGTCCGAGTCCGCCGCATTGTCAATGGGGCGCAGGAAATACAAGACTTCGTTAGCGGATGGGACGCTATCGACAAAGCGATGGATAAATTGCTCGAGTTGAGTCCATTTCTCATTCGGATGGTCGTCGCGATTGACATCTCCCTTTCCAATATAGAAAATATCGCATTGCATCTGTCGTGTATGACTCGGGCGCCGTGCGTGTAATCGTCTACTTGTCTTGCCGTTGTCGGTGACAATTACTTTTAGATGATGGCTGGCCGTGCGTGGAAGAAAGCTAGGGATGCTGTCGTCCAAATCGCCACCGAGGCTATGCAATACGACCGTGACGCAAATGGGGTCGACATATACTTCCTCAATTCTTTGCTTCCCCAGGAGGCAATCGTTGTAAGTAACACCTCTATGAATGTTTGTAGGAGGCCGAGGCTGATGATACCCTAGGAGTTGGAGGATGTCGTTCAGATATACAGCCAAATTAAACCACAAGGTAGCTATTTTCTTCTCATTCATCGGCCTTGATTCAAAACGCTTCATTATAGGACCTTCTCCAATTGGCGCTCAACTCGAAACCGTCCTCAACAAAACCATAGCTCAACTGGAACAGGCGGAACAAAATGCGTCTGACTACGGGAATGGTCAAACCTGTCAACATCATCGTCCTTACTAACAGCTCTCATCCCGACAATGTTGCGAAGGCAATTCGACTTGCGACGCGAAAGTCGAACCAAGGATTACACCATCCCAACGCCGTCGGGATTCAGTTTGTCCAGCTCGGGAATGACAGCTACGTGGAGAAGGCGCTGAGGAAGTTATGCGAGGATTCGTCTTTTGTAAGTTCTTCAACGCAGGTGCAATTGATATGTTCCGACATTTCGATGTATAGAATATTGTGGACACTGTATCTTTTTGGCCCGTGTATGCGTACGTCCTTTCGCGTTCGCGTTTATCTTTATTTCATCCTGATTTCTCCAGTTTATTACTATGTCTACAACAAGGATGGTGCGATTCACCACGAAGCGTACCGCGTACGCGAACGACGCATATGTCGGGTGCAATATGTTCTTAAGCTCTGTTTGTCTACGATGCATAACATCGATCTCAGAAAGACCCGTTTGTTTGCGACTTCTTCGAGTAAATCCGCACTGGCAGACGGTACTCCTGTCCCTTTGAATAGCTCACAGACTCTTGGCTTAATCCCCGATGAACCGTTTCCAGAGGTTATCCCACAGACTGGGATCAAACCGGAGACAGTTCCTGCGCATCCCACCCGATTTCCAGTCACCACTCTCACCACGATATTGTAAGTCAACAGTACCTCTTCGTCGTAAACTGCTAAAGGCTACATTCTTTTAATATCAGTGTGCTATGGCCTTTATGAAGAAGGCGGTGTATCAGCATCCAAGGAGCCTACCAACCTACAGGAGGTTTGGATATCTAAGATTGATCTTGACCTCGTCCCACTGCCTCTCTCTATATCTTCTCTGATGCAGTCGATTGCCGCGAATGAGGGAATCACTGTTTCTTTTTTGAAATTTTGCTGATAAGGACCATGACCGCTCTCAGAGACGATTTTACCTTGACTGAGGATGGTAACTGGTCTGGTTCAGCAACAGATAGCCACGTCATATTCAAGTTCGGTGCCCTATCCTTCGTGAAGTTTTGATGGGTCGAAAGTACAAGATCCTAAATTGTTCAACCGGAACGCCGACCACACACTTTACACGGGTAATTATAAATATAATGATATCAGACGACACCTGGACCGGTTGACAAGTTATGTGCGCACCTGGTCTTGACATATGTCCTGTACCCTGTTTGTAACGTCGCAGCACTGATTTTGTGGAGCACACACCCAGATTGTGATCAACTGTACGTAGGTACGGACTGCAATTTGATGCTACAGAGTATGTTGGGTTGGCTGTGTAGCAGAAGCAAAAGTGAGGCGGATGTATACCCCAGGGCGGTTGAGGTCAGAAACCCATGGACTATGTTTAGATGCTTGTTGTCCGAGTCCAACCATGTATTTTCTCAACTCCTCTATTTGTCTGGTGCATGATCAATTTAAATACATCATTGGAATAATCTGACGGGGGTATTGCGTGCTTGCGTGATCGGGACGCCACTGCAAAATCAAAATTAAAAATTAAAAAAATAAATTTGAAGGACACAATACGCTTTTAAGTTTGTGAAATTACCTTTTAAAATAGGCGACGCTCAACTTACTGCGCGTCATCGTCGTCGAACGAAACCTTACCAATTTCCCCCAAAATACCGTTTAATGTTAAAAAAAAATGGCTTTTGCAGGTCATGAAGATGTCACACCTGTCACAGAACAAGAGCCAAGCGAGCTCCTTAAGCATCGCTGTCGAACCAATGCGCATACCAGTGGTTTCTCCTTTGATCCACCATAGCTTTCAGCGAGGCAGGGTTTGGTGCTAATTCCCACTTGAATGCACTGTGCCACTCAGTAGCCTGAGCGGAATACTTGCGAACTATTGATGATTGATCTGCTCGTGATGAAGGAGTCCTGGTCAGTGGCAGAACTCGCAATCGTTTGGAGGTTAGCTTCGAGCTTGCTTTGATCTGGGTCGCTCTTCGTCAAGGATGCTCCCACTCAAATATTTACTATGCTATTCGGCGTTTTGCTATCAAGTATCTTTTTCAACTGAATGTTCGGAGGCAAGACTGCTGAAGCACATTTCTAAAGTTGGATCAAATCAACATCGTGTTTTGAAGTAGCAAACGGACCGCCGACAGCACGTATACAGTCTCCGAACCCCACATATATACAATCAGGCGGTTGAGAATCGCCTACCCATCATTCCCTCTATCTTCATAGGAACTGACAACACGGCACGCTCAAGATGTCTGAATTCAAGCCTGTTATACTGACCCTTCCTTCTTCATTCACTCCATCACTGGCGCTTGAGGTAAGTAACCATTATTCCAGAACCCAAGAGGTTTCGACAAATGGAATCTTTGTATCGCCTAGATCCTTCCTTTCGGGTTGACAATCCACAGGCTTCTTGTCAAAGATGACAAACATGTGAGTTGCTGCCTTTTGAAACGGATAACTGATCGCCGACCGGACCACAATTGAGTAGGCCCATGATCTTGTTATTGGTCCCGACTTGCCTTATAGCCACGTTACTCAAAAATACACCAACTCCATTGTTGGACGGTACACCAATCGAGTGCCAGTCGGGACACATTCCTTAGAACGCCATGGAATCAAGAGCAATTTTAGGGCTCTTCCAAATGGTGCCGTTAAATACGCCTTTGCTTCGGCAGAACTCTAAATTTTTTGTTTTACAGAGAATGAGCTGGTTTCCCTTCATGGTGGGCCTATAGGCTTCGACGCTATCCCCTGGACCTTATTGTCTGAAGGAGATCCCCCTAGCCTATTCTCTGCAGCAGAGCTCTCACACCTTACGCCCTCAGGATCCACTGTTTCCTCCTATGCTTTCTTCCGTTTAATCTCGCCTTCAGGAGACCAAGGCTTTCTGGGCAAACTTGTGACTGAAGCTCTCATAGCACTCATTGGACCTATCAACCCACAGGATTCAGTTAATGCCGCTGCAGACGACTCTGTGGGCAGCATCGTGATTGTATATCGTGCAAAACTGGACGAAGGAGCTACGAAAGTCGTCACTCCAATAAACCTAACGCAGGTAAGACTTCATGCCTCCATTAGTTGTTTGCCCAATTCAGATATATGTAGCACTGGGGCTTCAACCTCGATGCAAGCTTACAAGATGGACTCGATTGCCTTTCGATTCAAAACTACATGCTCACTATCAAGGTTCGTGCACGATCCTCTAGTCCTAGCATCAAAAGGTGACCGATTCCTCCAAGGCTGATCGCATCGCCGAGCTCGGCCCTCACGCGCTTGCAACAGGCAACTTCATCCCTATCTCTACTCTCCCCTCACATGATCATAGTCCAAAAAGAATCGGAGACAAATTTCCTCCAGGCGGTTACGGTCAGTTAATTATCTATTGCCAAGCACTAGTAGGATGCAATTTCTCACAACTGACCTTTAAAAATAAACCCATATACCACAGATGACTATTATGCTTTCACCAATAACGCCAATATTCCCACTCGTATTCCCTTGTCGGACTTTACCGAGACATTAGATCTGCTAAAAGATTTGCTGGACGTTACCAATGAAGGAGGCGGATATCGCGCAGCGCCTGTTGTCGAAGTATCTTCTGCGAAATCGGGCTTCAAGCTCGTTTTCGATACTAATCGTGAGATCCTTCTTTTCAATTTTCACTCCTAATATTCCTTACATGATTTCTAGAGCTCGGAGTTATGTTTTACTCCAACAACATGGCTGACCCTTCCAAAGGCGCACGCAAGAAGATCCATGGAGGATCGAGTATCTCGGATAATGGTGACGCATATGGTCCTGGCAGTC
>Ga0193743_1002260_pt1 | contig 13766 bp, 10 predicted proteins | sample L2c2metaG_FD_143038 | JGI IMG/M metagenome (GOLD analysis project Ga0193743, IMG submission 143038) | Soil microbial communities from a riparian zone of the East river system, Colorado, United States - L2c2 | ecosystem: Environmental > Terrestrial > Soil > Riparian zone | place: USA: East River... | reverse complement strand
TCTGTCCGGTTCCCGTTCTTTTTTTTTTTTTTTTTTTTTTTTCCCCGCTTTCTTCGTCTATACTAAAACGGAATCCAACTCTGAACTAGCTCATTTTTCTGAAAACTGGGGATACCTTTGTATTTCGCCTAGTATTTCTGCCAATCTTCTCTCATTCCTCTTTGGACGGATTCTCGATGCACATGGGAATAAAACAGCCGCCGGTGGCATTTCCCCGTCTGCGCTCCATGCTTACTATGGAGGACCGCCTCAGTGTATGCAAGGACGCGATTGCTACGTGGACGCGATCTACTTGATGATTGGTGCGACGTTCCTTGCTTTATTACTTAGCGTTTGGGCGGGGTATAGGGATAGCCAAAAGGCTGAAAATGGGGGTGATATCGTTGGTGAGGAAACTTGAAGATGAGACACCCTAGCAAGTTATTCCCCCATGTGTGAAGTTTGGGTTCAAATACATTTCTATAGAGGTTATTTTTTTAATGTAGATATTAAAAATTAGATGTTCACTGCTGGCTGGCTATACTATTGACAGCCAAGTAAACCATTCACAATTGTGAACTTGGTGATTCTTCCACATACTTCTGGAAATAATGATTAGACAAGTTCAAGTTGTACATTGTAGATATAGATTCTTAATCTACTTATCTGATAAGATATTGCAGTCATGTGGTCCTATGATGCTCAGCATGTTGGATTTTGTTTTAGCGGTTATTACCACTATATGGATACCAGCGCTGGTATAATGGTAAAAACTGCTAAAACAAATCCAACCTAAAGGAAGCTAAGGCCACCTCCTCTATCCCAGTTTCTAAACTGAGTGCCTCTAGCACTGGATCCGAGGTGGCCCTAAGTGCAGTGTCACTGGTGAATTACAAGCTCAGCAGGGTTCAAACCATGAACCTCTTGCACCTTAGCTTGCTTTATGTTGGATCTTGTTTTAGTGGTTATTACCACTATACCAGCACTGGTATAGTGGTAATAACTGCTAAAACAAAATCCAACACACCCATCCTATACCATTGCCATCACTAACCATCATCCTTATCATCACTATCACCAACCAAAGCCACACAACACCCACTGCAGCACACCTAGGGCCCTACAGGCTCCACACATGTAGGGAACTGCACAGGTTTTTGAACCTGCATGGGTAACAGGTATGGGTAGTGAAGGGTACAGGTATGGGTATGGATTTCCCTACCCACAAGCTTTAAAATGAGCCAAAAATCACCCAAAACAGTTAAGTATGTTGAATATTGGCAGTTTCAAGCATCGGAAGCTCAACCGAATTGGGAAGGATTACATAATCACAATAAGAATTTGTACCGTAGTTGTAGTACTTTTCTTCACTCGTTTGCAAGGCACTCGTACCGCGCTGGCCAAACGTGAATTACATTGGTATCTACCTAACCAAGTCCGACAAATTCCAACAAAGTATTGAGTGAGTTATGATCAAAACCGCAATCTAGGAATGTTTTGACCCTAACTCAGTCAATTCTTCACCGTTTTGGCTGCTTTTCGGTTTTTTTTGATGGGAAAACCCGTGGAGTCATGGGTACAGGTGCGGGTACAGTGCAAGATACCCACCGGTTACCCCTGCCATTCCCTACATACATGTTCCATGTCGCACACCCATCACCCCACACATGACACACACTCTAGAGGTCATGAGTTTCAGCCACCACATGGCATCCTGGGGATTTGAGTCAGCATCCTTCAGCAAACATTGGAGTATGATCCTTTTGCTTCATGTTTCACTTTACTACCATATGTTCTATTCTATAACTCCTTTTATGTTTATGTCTGCATCTGTATAGAAATTCGAGCTGTAGTATGTATTTCACCAGTTTGAATATCAATTTAGCAACCTTGCTTCCTTGTCTCATCCCTTCTGTCTTAAGCTTCTCTTTGGCCTATCTCTGGATCTGAATTCTCCTCCAGAACTCTGAAATTTGAGGCAACCCATAAGTTGAAGCCAATGCCTCACCCATCTTTGGACCCAACATCCTTCATCCAGTCTCTGAGCTTAACATTCATTTCCAGACAGCAAAGGGCCCATTTGGCAGAAGTGCCATTTCAAAACTCCAGACATCAATGCCCAAGGAACCTAAAGTCGTTGCAAGTTTCCAGATATTGTGTGCGTGGCTCAATGGCTCATTATGGTGTCAGGACTCATGCTCAAATCACATTGAAAGAATTTTATTCTTTGTAACTTTATTTGCAGCTTGGATAATCAATAATCAGGAATTTCTATTAAGAAAATGGTAAACAATCATCAGATTATTTACCACCTAATTTATCATGTTCCATAAATGACTATTAAATCATTTTTCTCTAATACCTTTGATCCCACATTGGAAAAGGGTTTTGCAACCTTTCTCAATGCCATGAGGGCATACCAAAAGAGAAACAAGGGAAACAGGATGCTCCCATCCTTGATTGGCTGTCTTCCACCCTGTTTTCTTTAATAGTATCTAAAATTTATGTACTCCCCATTCTACTACTATTTGGTGCGATTCCCAAGGGGTATGCAAAAAAGAACCCTGGTACACAAGGTCCTTTTATTTGGATAAGGTCTCACAGACCCTCTTACCTTTCCAAAAAAGGAAATAAGTCATGTGTTTAATTGTAATACTTTTTAACTAGGACATGTGTTTTTTACTTTCATTGCCATTTTTGACCAGAGGTTGCTCTACCACCTCCATTTTCATGACATTCATTATTGCAATACCACTCCCCAATGGGTCTCTCAACCAGCCCACAAACAAGTTAGGTGATACTTAAGTTATATCAGTAATAGTCAAGAAAAAGAGTCAGTTGAACATACTGCAACTTTGTGTTAAGCTTGGAATTTGGACGGAGATGTCGGGTCTGAAGTCGTGTGAGGCGTTGGCTTCAACTTGTAGGTTGCGCCACTCTCTTGATGGATGCCTCAAATTTCGGAGGTCCAGACGGAGTAGGAGAGTCCGGAGTCGAACCGAGAAGAAGCTTAAGAAGGGCGAGAGCGAGTTAAGAGAAGTAGGTTGCTAAGTTGATATTCGAACTAGCAAAATACATACAACAAACTGGAGTATTTATACAGAGGAGAAACATGAACATATACTGTAGCACATGGTGCTGGTTGGTAATGGCAATGATAGGAATGCAGGTTTGTTGGTGGTATCGGAGTGGAGGAAGTATTCCGACGGAGCTCCGATATAAGTCCAACAAGGGTGGCTGGTGGTAACGGTGGCACTGAACAATGGTAAGGCAGCCATCATTGGAGACTCCGTCAGTGCTGACCTTTGATTGTGTTGGAAAAATTGGATGTCGGTTTAAAGAACAAGACTAACTTGACCAATAGAGGGAGATCAGATGGTTAAGAGAGGCGATGGATACACTATGTATTGGTTTAAACCGATAGAGATCCACTCTAAACGGTTTAGGTACTTATACACAAGGATTCATGGCTATGCGATGAGGCTATGCTACAAGGCTATACTACAAGTCCTTTCTGCTATTGGTCAGTATCAATTTGCCATAATGATGCAATGCTATGCGATATGACATGATTAGAACGAAATATTTCAACAGATTGTTCTTTGGAAAGAACATGACCGAGCATGGACCATGACAATTTGCATGCATCACAATGTATTATGTGGCAGCAAGTCATCAAAAAAGAAAAAAATACCTATTTTTGACCTGCCTTGCAAGGCATTGCAACTTCCGCAATGTTTGCTTTTGACCTCTGAGCTTGATCCTGAGGTGGCAGGTGGAACTGAGAACAATCTGACAAATCCCAATGGGGTGGTGGCACTGGCAGCCATCACACTGGTTGCAGAGCAAGCAAATAGTACAGGCCCTCAAATTGGAAGCAGTGCACCACACGTCATCTAGACTTCACCGTAATAAATACTAATTATCTCCTTGCAGAAACAGCTGCTTCTCAACACCTACTCTCTGTAAGTCAGACAGAATTTTACAATCGAGGCTCAACCAACAAGTTTGAACACAGGATATGATGGAACCAGGTTGAAGTCACAGCATGTATTTGTGGCCTACCTGTGGAGAGTGAATCAAGGGATAACAACCTTGCCATCCAGTGTGGGTATAGTGGGATGTGAGTGGGGTATGCATTGGACCTTCACAATATGTTGTTTTCTCACTGACACTTGTTGGAATTTATGTAGAAGGGGTTTGGACATGCTGGGAATCAAACCACAGCATTCCTCATTATAGTGCTGAACTTGGGAGTGTTAACCACTACACTACATGTCCATGACATGGAACTGGGCTTACTTCAACAACACTGACTCATTGTTCAGTTTCATCTTGAATGCCTCAATTTTGAGGTAGCACATCTCCATTGGCACTGTTACAGTCATACCAAATGACAACATTGATAGTCACCCACACCGAAAAAACCATGTTTTCGTACCCTCTCTTGAGAAAAAATTTTCAGTAAGGATATTCATATGATCACAATGTTGGTAGACATAAACGACATAGAGCCCAAGTGGAGCTCTTAAAGTATCATAAAAAAAAAAATTAAAAAAAAAAGGATGAACCAAAAAGCTGTGCCTTTTTTATTCAATCCACCCAAGTAACATTCTTCAGTCCCAAATTCGCCTTGGGCTTATATTTTCTCCCATCCTCATATTCAGCATCCAATCTCGTCTTCACACTCCGATGTACCCTCACTCCACTCGACGACTGTCTTGGAATATATCTCCCCCTTCCTAAATTCCAAGACGTCGTCCATTTCCATTTATTATCCTTCGCCTGGAATCGGTGTTTCATCGGGATGAGCTCGAGGATCCACCAATACCACTTCAGTTCAAGTTGGTCGTATATAGGAGCTAGGGAATCGGCAAATTCGGCTTCTTCCTCTGTTTGAAAAGGTGCTTTTGCTGAGGCCTGGTTCTTTTCGTCCATGAGGCTGCACGTGGTGGTTGTAGGTTTAGATTTCTTCGGAATTTTTGCGATGAATACGGTTGGATCGGAGGAAGAGTCGATAGCTATAGCAGCAGGACGAGGCTGAACCACGTGATGCAGAGAAGCTGGATCGAGTCCAATTTCTTTCATGCCATCAGTCAGGAAGGTGATGCCGCTATTGGTTTTGAAGCATTCTCTTATCATCCATCGAAGAGGGATTCTAGCGAGGCAAGGCTTAATCCCATTTTCAACTGAAAATGAAACGTAAATGGTATTTGATAACCTGGACAAAAAACAGTAAGTTAAGGGTGCAACGTACCAGAACCACCACCAACATCTTCAAAAGGAGAATTCAAACGTTATCAGCTATTAAACCAAATCAAGTATATGGAATGGTATTTACCACAGTGGCATCCAGCAAACCAAACCTGAAAAAAAAAAAAAAAAGATCGTCATAACGCACACAAGCTCGTCAGTCCTCAAGTAAGCCAGACAAAAAGTATCTCATACCTCATCAACGTCAGTGGGCTTTCGTCGATCCTTCCCATATATATGTTCTAACATCCTAAGAGTATGTTTGTGATGATGCGTCGTACCAGACTCATCCTCGTGTTCAGCGAGCTTCTGTTCACTGATACTGAGAAGCTCTTCTTCTGTCCGAAGCCGATTCCATAAATTCGCCTTGAACCTAGCACGCCGCTCATCTAAAGATAATGCATGCCTAAATGTGCACACTACGCTATTAGAAGCTGCGAATGGTAGAACCCTGGGTATGAGTCCAACTGAGTTGACAGAATCCCTGATGGAAGTTTAGAGACATGTGGAAACGGGTGAATAGGAGGAAAGAGCATGAGCACTGACCAAACTCCCAGAAATTCAATATCGACGTCGATAGAAAAGGTTTTCTTGAATGCGTTGGATTGTTTCCATCCAAGGTCATCAGCCCTCGTGTACATTTTGTATGCGAAAGGAATCTGCTGGTGATTACAGGTAGGGAGAAGGCCAACCTTGTGGATCATCCCAGCTAAACTATACACCGGTGCAAATGAGGAACTAGTGTTATGAAGTTGAACGACATATTTTTACCAACGAGCAGTATAGGCGCCTCGCGAAAATCCTAAGAAGAGTCTGTCAGTAGGTTCGACTGACAGTACGATGAATTGGACGCCAGGTATTTACCAAAGATGCAAATCCTGTCGTTTGCGGTATCTAAAGCAACCATGGATATGCTAGACTTTGAAAGGGAGACCAAGCTAACATACAGTTCTGCATGAGGAATTCGTAACCGGCTGTTTAACATGAACCATAAGTATCCTCAGCACCGCAAAAAAAAATTATGTTCAAAGATACGCACTCATGATGTGAGCATCCAAGTTCAAGGCGATGGCCGTATCTACCATCTACACCAATAGTAAATTTCTATCATCGAAAAAAACAAAAGATAAGGCTTATCCCGACCTTGCTAAATTTAGCGAACATAGGTGTTGCTATCTGCGGTATGGTATAAGTCCCTATCCCGGACTATAAAACAAATCATCAGCTGACGTGGCTTCAAAAAGAAACTCCTTCAAACGTGCGGACCTGATAATAAACCAGCTGCTTGGAGGGATCATCTTTCTTCAATAGACCGAAGAACTCGACAATGTTGGAATTCTGAAAAAAACCATAGATTTCATCAACATGGCGATATGTTGATTAAAGAATGAGTCCTACATCGGAGTCGAACCTGTGACGAAGCAAGGTGGTTGGACTGGATAAGTTGAGCAGAAGGGGGTTGCTGCGTACTGGTCGCCTGTACCGTCAAAACATAGAACCAGAGTACGATAAGCATGCTTGGTTGGTATGTACGATGGTATCGAGGAGTGGCTGAAAGCCGATGTTTGATTGGAAGGGCTGATCAGGGTACCGGAGCTATCAGTCGACTGACTGCTCGCCATCCGCAAATGATCAACATGCTTTGGGGAGTCCATCGTTGAAAACGAGTCCAAGGGGGAGAAAGAAATATGGGAGCAGACGAGCTGTCATGCTATCATATAACTTTTTCTAATCTATATGTAGTAAGCATTTAATAACCTTTTGACAGGTTAAATGCATAATTTACACATATGGTGGGTGGCCATGCTTCTAACTTGTGCAGTCCAATACGGCCATCAAAGCCGGTATAAGCGACGTCGTTTCTTGAACACCTTTGGGCTGTCCCTTTTGCATTACCGTAAAGTCCAAGTGCCCAGATCATTGCAAAATACATGAGTAGAAACGACCTATGATTTGGAGAAGAACTTGAAGATTGTGGCATATTCAAGTGTTTCATCATGTGAAATTGATTAACCTTTTTGGACAGATTCTCAGACTCAATCTGAGAACTTTCAAAGTTGAAAAGAAGGCGGCGTCGCGATATAAGTCACATGACCATTAAAGCCCCAATTTTTTTAAATTTTTATGTAAACAGAAAGTTATATCAGTCATAAAGTCATCGTCATATAACACTGAAAAACAGTGTGTCAGATGGGAAAACTCCATTTTTTTTTCCCATAGAATGCAACTAGTTACACTACTACACGAAAGATGAAGAGCGTAAACGAAACGAGAGATATATATAAAGGAAAGAAAGTCATAGGCTGTCTAGGAAATATGCTTGTCCGCCTTGATGATGCTCGCTTTGCTCGCAATCAAAAATCAAACATAGACCCCGAGTGGAGCCGATGATCATGCATCATAAACGTTGCTCGAAAAAGAAATTTCGAGGGAAGCTCGAGCTCTCAGAGGGTGCATCAAATCGGTGCCAGAGAAGGGAATACTGAAGCGCTGAAAGGAGGCTCCGCGGTCATACTTTCAGCCCTTCTCAATCCACCCAAATAACGTTCTTCAGATCCAACTTCACCTTGGGCTCATACTTGCTCCCATCCTTGTATTCAGCATCCATCCTCGTCTTCACACTCCGATGCACCCTCACTTTCTCTCCACTCGACCGTATCGGTACATCTCGTCCCGAACCTAAATTCAACCTGAACGACCGTTTCCATTTATCATCATCTACCCAGATTCGGTGCTTCATTGGGATGAGCTCGAGCATCCACCAAAACCGCTTCAGTTGAAGTTGGTCGTATATAGGAGCTAGAGCATCATGAAGTTCTGCTTCTTCCTCTGTTTGTCGAGGCTTTTCTTCCGAGGTGTGGCTTGTTTCGTCCTTAAGGATGCACGTGGTTGTACGTTTAGTTTTCTTCGGAATTTCTGCGATGAAGACTTTTGGATTGAGAGAAGAGTCGATGGCTATAGCAGCAGGGCGGGGCTGGTCCATATGATGCAGAGAGGCCGGATCGAGTCCAATTTCCTTCATGCGTTCAGAGAGGAAGGTGATGCCGGTATTAGTTTTAAAGCATTCTCGTATCATCCATCGAAGAGAGATTCTAGCAAGGCAAGGTATAGTCTCGTTTTCAACTGAAAAAATAAATGGTTAGATTGATAACCTGAACGCAGAAATTAAGAGTGTAACATGAAAGAAGACGTACCAGAACCACCACCGACATCTTTCAAAAGGAGAATCCAAAGTTGTCAGCTATCAACCAAACAAAGTATACGACATATGGCATTACCACAATGGCATCCAGCAAACCAGATCTTGATATGTCATAACACACAACGTTCGTCAGTCTCTCAATCAGAAGTATCAATGATCGACTCTTACCTCATCAACGTCTGTGAGCGTGCCTTGCTCTTTCCCATATCTATGTTGTAACCGCTCAAAAGTACGTTTGTAATGCTTAGTACTAGACACTCGGTCTTCTTCCATGAGCTTCCGAATGTTGGTAGTCCGAGAGAGACTCGGATGCCATAGATTCGCCTTGAACCTGGCACGCCGCTCATCTAAAGATAATGCATGCCTAAAAATGCGCACTGAGGTATTGGAAGACGTCAATGGTAGACTCCGTGGTATGAATCCAACTGAATTGACAGTATCCCTGATAGAAGTCAGAGTAAGGTGAAAAGGAGGAAGAGCATATTGCGCTGACCAAACTCCCAAAAATTCAATATCGACATCAATAGAGAAGGCTTTTTTGAAGTCGTATGATTGTTTCCACCCCGGGTCATCGTCTCTCGTGTACATGTTGTATGCGAAAGGAACCTGCTGGTGATTACAGGTAGGGAGAAGGCCAACCTTGTGGAGCATTCCAGCTAAACTGTATACCGGTGCAAATGAGGAACTCGTGTTATGAAGTTAAACGAAATATTTTACCAGCGAGCAGTGTAGGCGCCTCGCGAAAAGCCTAAGAAGAGTCTGTCAGAAAGTCTGACTGACAGAACGATGATTTGGACTATTTACCAAAGATGCAAATCCTGTCGTTTGCGGTATCTAAAGCAATAATGGATATGCTAGACTTTGAAAGGAAAACCAAGCGAACATACAGTTCTGCATGAGGAATTCATAACCGCCTGTTTAATAACAAACATAAGTATCCTCAGCACTGCGAGAAAGGTGTTCAAAGCGTACCCATGATATGAGCATCCAAGTTCAATGCTATGGCCGAATCTAACGTCTACATTACCAAAGTTAATTTTTGTATTATCCAAAACAAAAGATGGAGGCTTATCCCGACCTTGCTAAGTTTAGCGAACATAGGCCTTGCTATTTGCGGTGTTGTATAAGTCCCTATCCCGGACTATATGGACAGATATACAATCAGCTGACGGTTGCTTCAAAAAGAATTTCCTTCGAACGTGCGAACCTGATAATAAACCATCTGCTTGGATGGATCATCTTTCTTCAATAGACTGAAAAATTCAACGACGTTGGAATTCTGAAAAGTCATAGATTCATCAACATGCGAGATGTGATCAAAGGAAGACTTCAAAGTCCTACATCTGAGTCGAATCTATGGAGAAGCGAGAAGAGACACGTTAGACTTGTCTAACTTGAGCAGAGAGGGGATAAGAGGTAGCTGCCTACTGGTCGCCTGTACCGTCAAAACATAGAACAAGAGTACGATAATCACGCCGAGTTGGTATGGTCGGGGGTATCGGGGACTTGCTAAAAGCTGATGCCCGAGGGGAAGGGATCAGAGTACCGGAGCTATCAGTCGACTCTCCCCGCGAGTGATCAACTTGGTTAGAATTTGAATTCATCTTTGGCGGACAGTAACACGAATCTAAGGGGAGAAAGGGAAAATGGGATGGGAAATCAGCAGGCGACCTCTCCATCCTATACTTATATGTGTAAATGAAGAAGTATCCTATAGTAAGCGCAAGCGCCAATACCTTTTGGCAGGTTAATTGGTTCCAATCGGTAATTCGTGCCACACATGACTTCTCTTGTCAATGTTTTGGGAAAGACCCTGTATAACGGTTGGCATTCCTGGAATCCCGGTGGGACTAAATGCAGTACTACCGTCGTTGCTTGCGTCGGCGCTACTCAGTTCCTGTTATATATTATCGAGCTACGAGCTATTTGCGAAATGGTTGGCGGCTCCTGGAAATTTTCGTTTTGTGTCTCTGTGGTAACCACCAATTTTAAAAAAAAAACTCTGCTCCAACCCAAAAGTGGGCGGCATTTTTTTTTGGAGCATATGCATGGAGTAAATTATGGCTTCTAATGAAAAAAAAATGGCGTCATCGACCTCACCGGACCTTACTTACCGAAAATGGCCGTGGGATTTCTTTTAATTTTCAAGAGCCGAAATCCACGACGCTGCTCCGGGTCAGCCGTTGTGATCAACCCTTTTAGTTTGACCAACGTGTTGGCAAATTGACCGGAGTGAGATAAAGCACACATGGCGCAGCACATCATTCCAGATGATTTCTCGGTCCGCACAATTTTGAGTGCGTTTACAACTGTAAGGAACCCATTCTGAGCCTTGAATAAAAAAGAGGATGAAATTTTTTAGAGGAAGCTAGGATACACAGTACACTGTGTTGATTCTACGATTCGAATCATACGATCACTAGTCCTTTTATAGGTTAGGAAAAGGATATAGGACCAATATGTAGAAAGGGATGTGAAGTAGTCTAATAGGATGGAAAGTAACATAAAGAACGTGATCGAGTCTAGACGAAAAGAAAATGGTATACATAAAAAAACTCAAGTAGAACTTAGAAATGGCGGAACATCCGAGAGGTTCAGATTGCAACAAACCGGCCAGAATCAATGATTCAAATAATTTCCTGGAATGGTTATATACAAAGGCCCTAGTTGCACCACCAACTTGGAGCCAGTGGCTAGTTTGGCGGCGGAATTTTGTTTTTTTTTAGCGAAACCAACAGGCTCATTGGATAAGAAGAAGGGCTGTCAAACATTAGCCTGAGAACCTGAGAAATAATTAATATTATTCGCTCCAAACTTTGAGCAGATATGGCAGGCAATGGAGACCATAAAAAAATGGTCAATATCCGCTGAACCTTTGATTGGGCACCTAAAATTTCAACATTTTCAAGATGACGCGCGAAGCGCGCTCGGGAAAAAAAAGAATCAGAGGCATTTTAAGGATCAAGGTCAGGTAAAGCGACGGCAAAATCAGGGACCCGCACGTGAAAAATAGGTAGGATAAGAAGACATGTTACATTTTAGTGCCTTTGAACAAGCAAAATTATTGGTCTGAAATTATTAGAATACATATATGTGAAATCAATCTACCATTTTTTGAATGATACGAGTACAGATCCCTCCTGTTGTATAGAGAAAAATTAGGGTTTTTCTCATTCCATTATCGTTATCTATGTAGTTTATGTCGGACCCCTCCCTTTTCTTTTACCTAATCTAATAGGGCCTCGTCTGCATACGGTAAACTATGGAACGATTGCATCCTGCTATATCACCTTGCAAGTTTGGTTCTACTAACGTGCAGCGTCGACTTCTTCTGCTTTTCTTTATAACCAGCCCATACACAAAGTAAAATAGACAGAAACGTGGCACCAACAGTCAAATAAATAGCATGCACATAACAATCGAGACCTTGTAAACACTGGGCCAGTTCATGCGTAGGTGGAGAAGGAGGAGATCCAGAGTGTTTATGGGGAATATTATGGTCGAGGTTGCGTCCGAAAGTGAGAGAGAAAAGATTTCCACCCGCCAAGACTGACATGCCTAGATATCCCCAATTCTCGGAAAAATGTGCTGATCAAGAAATAAGTAAGGAGATGATGACAGAGAGGAATACAAAGTACGCACGCATGCCAAACCATTCAAGACAGATGGTCGGGTAGAGTGAGAAGAGACTCCCATGAGCCAGACCAAGGAGTGAGGTCGGAATCCATAGATGAGAGATATCGGCAACGTTAGCCAACATAAGCTGGGAAACAAAGAAGAGACCAGCGGTTAATGCGAGTAAGTATGAGCGTGGCAAATCGTATGTATTCTTGACAAAATCTGAAAGAAAGCCTACGTGAAGTAAATTTAAGTTCAGATGGATGCAAGATGAAACGATTTATTTACCGATGGAGAACCTTCCTGAGAAGCTCATGAGACTGAGGAGGGAGACTTGGGCAGCTTGCCATCCTGATGCTTTCGCTTCATCGTACTCAGAATTTTGGTGGGCATATAAGAGTTGAGAGATGGTTCCGACGTTATTGATATCTATGATTCATATCGCTCAGCCCACCTCGTACATGATTATACTGAAGATACGTACACATCAAGCCGGTTCCACTGACTGTGAAGTGCGCAATGGGAGTGTGTTAGTTAGTAATTGAGACACTGAAGGACGACTTACGTATTGCAAGGATAGTAAAAAGCAGCCAAAAATCACCACTGAGCCATAAATGTTTGCCGTGGAGGTTGAGTTTTTGATCGAGTATCACTGTCGCACCCCGATTCGGTTGTGCAAACATATCTTCATCATCTCTATGTGATGGAACATCATCCGGTATGCAAGATTCATCTAGATTCCCGTTACTTATTCCAGTAGGATGCCCATGGTTCGAATGTACGCCTTCCGAGAAAGCGTAATCCAACAACGGCGTGTGGCTGCTATCATATGGTCCCAGTGGAGATGAAATGCCTTCCAGGTCCTCTTCTGAATTATCGAGTGGAATTGGACGAATGAGGAAAGCCCCAAAGATCATTGGTAGAGAGGTCCCCAAGGCAAGGAGAAGGAGGAAAGCAGATGTATTACCAGCAAAAAACAAATGAGAGACGCTTGAGAAGATAAATGATGACAATCCATAACCAGAAATGACCAGACCCGTAGTCGATCCACGCTAAGACGAGGAATAGAGACTTAGCGAGAATCAAGGTCAAAATCATTTGACTTACCGCGCTATCTGGAAAAGTTTTTGCTGTCGAGTTCACCGAGGCGCTGTAGGCTGCACTGTCTCCTGATCCCACTAGTGACAAGCACAGAATGAGGGCGCCGAAGGTCAAGGTTGGTAGACTCTTCGCATCTTGTGGAAGACCAAAGTCGTAAAGCAGCCTTATGCCCGAATAACTACTGATGAGGGATATGAAAGCGCAAGCAAGAAGGATGCGAGGACCGCGAGAGTCCACTATTCTTCCAAATACCGGACTACTAAGGGATGATCCCACTAAAGCAACATGAATCAAACCACACAGATGGCAAAATTATTAACACCAAGAGTCGTACCGGTCGCGGCCATCCCAATCATGTTCAACTGAGTCTGTGATGCACTCAAACGTGCCCCCAGTTGTGGTGCATATGCTATGGATGAGGTCCTCAATACAACCTGTTTGCGACAGATCATGGCATGTCAGTGGTGCTCACCCGAGTACGCCTGACCAACTCATGGTGATTTAGTCTCGGCAGTTATGTTTTGAAATACTGGATCTCGACTCACATATTCTGTTCCAGCGCTCACGGCCACTACAAGAGAAGCGAGCAAGGTTGTTATTCGAGGGGCACTGA
>Ga0193743_1002259_pt1 | contig 13767 bp, 6 predicted proteins | sample L2c2metaG_FD_143038 | JGI IMG/M metagenome (GOLD analysis project Ga0193743, IMG submission 143038) | Soil microbial communities from a riparian zone of the East river system, Colorado, United States - L2c2 | ecosystem: Environmental > Terrestrial > Soil > Riparian zone | place: USA: East River... | reverse complement strand
TGCCGGCCCTGTGGCTGGCCGACCGGGGCGCGGCACCCTTAACTCCGAACGGCATCAAGATCCGACTCAAGCGGCTCGGGCAGGCGGCCGGGGTACCGGACGTACACGCGCACCGGTGGCGGCACAGCTTCGCGCACGAGTGGAAACGGGCCGGTGGTGACACCGGCGACCTGATGCTGCTGCTCGGGTGGGCCTCCGATGACATGCCCCGCCATTACGGCGCCAGCGCCGCCGAGCGCGCCCAGGAGACCCACGCCAAGCTCGGCATCGGCAAACGCGCGTAGCCGGAGAGGCCGGCCCGCCGTCGAGCACCACTACGCCCAGGTCGGGCCCGGCCATCGACTATCTCGACCATCGAACCGTGGCCACGACCCGGCGGCCTGGAGTACTGCCGACGCCGTTATCGCGTCGGGAAAGAGAAGTTCGTCGTCGGGTGGCCGCAGGCGCAGCAACCTTTCGGACCAACGCAAAAGGCTGGCCTCGGAGCTGTCGAAGCTACGGCTGACGACCAGCTCAAGCGCAGGCTGCGACCGATGCGAGGACTGCGAACCGATCGGACAGCTCAGGTGATCATCGCCGCGCACGCATTCCTGCAGAACGTGCGCCGCGGCTACTACGAACTCGGACTCGACGGGCCCTCCGCGACCCGACTCGCGGCGGCGTTCACAGAGCTTGCCCGAAGCCATCTGACAGCTGCGGGAGGCGCCCCAACGCATCCGCACAACGGAGATAACGCAACAGCGCCCGCCGAGCTGCTTGAGGACGTGCTGGGCGAGGTGCCGGCACCTGTCCGGGTCTCCTGAGTCGCTTACGCTCCGCGCCGGCACGGCGATCTTGCCTGGGCGCCGCGCCGGCCGCTGCGGCAGGACCGATGATCATCGATCATGCCAAATTCGATCCGGCCCGTGCGGGCGCTGAGCTGGGCAATTGCCGGCTGATCTCGAAAAGCCACTCTCCGAATGTATGGAAAAGATACGCCCACGAGTATCTCCCATTCCTAGTCTTCGATCCGTCGTGTAGACCTGCGCTTTCGGGGGTACGAGGGTGAACAGACGATGGCGGAATGTGTGGATCGCGCTCCTGGCCATAGCGTTGGTCGCCGGGGTCGGAGGGGTCGCCGTCTGGCCCGACCCAGCCGCGCCGGCCACCACTGAGGCCGATAAGTCGAAGGAATCGGATAAGTCCGGTGGCGGTCTGCTGGACCGCCTGCGTACCGCCGCGCGCGGCATCGTCGGTGCCGACGGCTCGCGGATAACGGCCGAGGCGGTGAGCGCCGGCTTGGCCGTGGACCAACCCGCACCGCCTGCCCAGAAGCGGCCGGACGCGAAGCGGCTCCGGGAGGTTCCGGGCAAGCGGACGGCGAACGGCCGCGTCTATCAGCTTTCCGACGGGCGGTTGCAGGCGGAGATCTCTCAGGTGCCGGTGAACTACCGGGATGCGAAGGGTCGATGGCAGCCGATCGACACCCGGGTGCGGGCAACCGACCGCGCCGGGTTCGCCCAGGGCAACACCACCAACACGTTCGCCAGTCTGTTCGGTGACCGCAGCGACCAGCTGGTCCGGTTCGAGAAGGACGGCCGGGCCGTCGAACTGGGCCTGACGGGTGCGGCGCGCGGCGTGACGCCGCAGGTCGACGGCTCGTCGGTGACCTTCCTGGGTCTGGCCAGCGGCGCGGACGTCGTGTACGAGGTGACGTCTACCGAGCTCAAGGAGAAGATCGTCGTCAAGGCGGCGCCGGCCGGTCCGGTGTCGTACACGTTCACGGTCGACACCAAGGGTCTGACCGCGCGGCAGGAGGCGGACGGGTCGATCTCGTTTGTCGGCCCGGCGGGCGGGCAGCCCGTGCTGACGATGCCCGCGCCATACATGTACGACAGTGCGAAGACTCCGGCGGCCAGCACCAATGTGTCCCAGACGGTAGGCCGGGCCGGTGGCGAGACCACGATCACCGTGACCGCGGACGCCGCGTGGCTTGCGGACAAGACCCGCGTCTACCCGGTGGTGGTGGACCCGACCATCAAGATCCAGCCGGTGCCGGACGACGCCAAGGACGTGGAGATCTCGTCGGGCGCGACGACCACCAACTTCGCGAACTCGTACCAGCTCAAGGTCGGCACGGAGGACGTCTCCGTGTGGCGCTCGATGCTCAAGTTCAACGTGAACGGCGTCGTCCCGGCGAACACTACGATCGACGACGCCCAGCTGCAGCTGTACTACGACCAGTCGCTCTGGACGTACGCGTACGACGTGCCGATGGAGGCCCGCGAGATCACGCAGTCGTGGGACGAGCCGACGGCGACCTGGTCGAACATGAGCGCCAACATCGCGGCGACGCCGGCCGGCAACATCGTGACGGTCGACGACGGCGACACCAACACCTCGGTCGTGGGCACCTGGACGAACTCGACGAACGCCACGCTGACGGCGAAGGCGATCGGCGGGGACTACCGGGTCAACAACGACACTGCGACCGGGCACACGCACACCTGGACGCCGAACATCACCGAGGCCGGCAATTACCTGGTCGAGGTGCACTACGTCGGCGAGTCCGATCGGGCGACGAACGCGCCGTACACGGTCTACTACAACGGCGGCTCGAAGACGTACCCGGTCGACCAGACCACGCCGACTGCCGCCGGGGCCTGGAAGACTCTCGGCATCCACCCGTTCGCGGCCGGCACCACCGGCAAGGTGGTGCTCGGCGACGTGTCCGGCAAGGCGGTCATCGCCGACGCGGTCCGCCTCACCAAGGCGAACTCGGTCAAGCCCAACGCCAAGTCCAGCGTCTGGGCGTCGTTCCCGATCCGCAGCGCCGCGCAGAAGTGGGTGAACGGCCAGGCCAACAACGGCGTGATGATCAAGGCGGTCAACGAGACCGACAAGGGCCGCGGCGGCGCGATCTTCGAGGCGTCGGAGTTCGCGTACGAGAACGCGCGCCGGGACTTCAACCTGCCCAAGCTGGTGGTGACCTACGGCCGCCCGGGCGTGACCGTGAACCCGCCGACCACCATCACCTCGACCGGTGCGGTGCTGAGCTGGCCGGCGTACGTGGACCCGTCCACGACGACGGATCAGGACAACATCGTCGAATACCAGATCCACCGCAGCCCGTTCCAGGTGTGGACGCCGAGTGCGGCGACCCTCGTCGCGCCGCTGTCGTCGAGCGCACTGTCCTTCCAGGACACCACGGCTACGCCGACGCCCGCCGCCGAGACCGACATCATGAAGCGGAAGTTCTTCTACTACATGGTCGCGGTCAAGACGAAGGACGGGCAGATCATCCCCGGTCCGACGGTGCCGGCGATGCTGCCGAAGGCCGGCCAGATCACGAAGATCTTCCGCACCGGCCAGACCGACACGACGCTGTCGGCGAAGCTGGCGACGACGAACGTGAACGTGTACGACGGTGACCCGTACGTCAGCCCAGGCAACAACTCGGACTATTACGGCGACACCCGTGGCCTGGTCAAGTTCCCGATCAGCGGCATACCGACCAACGCCCAGGTCGTCGACGCCGAGCTGCGGATGTGGAACGCGTACCTCTACCCGGGCACCGACACCAACGAGTACGTCGACGTGCACCGGCTGACCCGCGCATTCGACCAGACGACGGCGACGTGGAACACCAGCAACGGCGTCACGGCGTGGACGAAACCGGGCGGTGACTACGACACCGCCTGGTCGGCGGCCTTCAACAGTTTCACCAACGACCCGGAGTGGGAGACCTGGAACGTCACGCCGGCCGCGAAGACCTGGGTGGCCACGCCGACCACCAACAACGGCCTGCTGCTCAAGCAGCGCGACGAGGTCAACGCGACCGCCCGGGCGATGCTGCTGTCGGCCGAGGCGGCCGAGCCGCTGCTGCGGCCGACGCTCGAGGTGACCTACCTGGAGCAGACGCCCGAGTCGACCTACTATGCGCCGCAGACGCCGACGCAGGTGGCGCCTGCGTCGACGTACACCACGCCGGTGTCGGTGTCGAACCCGACGCAGGCGGTGTGGAAGACGACGGACTGGCAGCTGTCGTACCAGTGGACCCGGGCCGACGGTTCGGCGGTGGCCGGTTCGCAGGCGGTGACGCCGTTGCCGGCGGACATCCCGGCCGGTGGCACGGTGGACATGACGGCGACCGTGACCACGCCGCCCAGCCCGAACGAGGGCAACAAGAAGACCGACTACGTGCTGAGCTGGCAGCTGAAGAACAAGCTGACCGGCCAGTGGCTATCGGCGACGGCGCCGGCGCTGGCGGCACTCCCGCAGAACGTGGCGGTGGTCGAGCCGACATCGGACCAGCTGGGTCTGGAGAAGTTCTACTCGTACGCGGGCAAGAACACCGGCGCAGGCGGCGCGTTGATGAACAACCTGTACGCCGGTAACACGGTGTGGTCGTACGACGCGTTCAGCAACCCGTCGCGAGGTCTGTCGTCGTTCGTGCGCCTGGCGTACAACTCGCTGGACACCACGGACACGGTGTCGGGTTACGGCTGGTCGCTGCAGGCGTCGTCGATGATGCGCCTGGGCAGCCCGCTGGACTTCCACCCGAATCCGAACCCGACGAAGGTGACCCTGGTCGACGGTGACGGCACGAGTCACTGGTTCACCTGGGACGCGGCGACGTCGCAGTGGAAGTCGCCGAAGGGCGTGCACCTGTATCTGCAGAAAAAGACGGGTGTCGACTGCAAGCCGAACACCCAGGAGCCGCAGGCGTGGTCGTTGACCAGGGCGGACCGGACGCAGTTCTTCTACGACTGCGAGGGGTTCCTGACCTCGACGGTGGACAAGAACGGCAACACGATGCTGTTCACGTACGAAGAGCGGCGGTCGAACAACAAGCCGACGAAGTTCCTCAAGTACGTCACCGACCCGGAGAGCCGGCAGACCATCACGGTCGACTACTGGGCGAAGGGCGAGAACTACGAGTACATCAACGACACCACGTGGACGCGGGCGTCGGCGACGAACCTGACCAACCCGAAGATCATCGACCACGTCAAGACGATCAAGGACATCTCCGGGCGGACGCTCTACTTCACGTACACCGACAAGGGCCTGCTCGGTGAGTTGATCGACGGGTACGGGTCGGCCGACGGCACCCCGAAGACGCTCAAGTTCGCCTACGACATGACGCAGGGCAACAAGAACGTCAAGCTGGTCAAGGTCACCGACCCGCGGGGCAACGCCACCAACCTGGTCTACAACTACCCGCAGACCGGGGACGACCCGCAGTGGCACTGGCGGACGAAGTCGTATAACGACCGGCTCGGCGGGCTGACCCAGTTCGCCTACACCGACCCCGACGGCCCCCAGGGCACCAACGTCGACACGGTCGCCACCGACGCGGAGAACCACACCACCGCGTACCGGCACGACGGCTACGGCCGGGCGTACCACATCACCAACGCGAAGAATGAGATCACCCAGTTGGCCTGGGACGACGACCACAATGTGGAGCGGATGACCGAGGCGAACGGGGCGGCGTCGACCTGGTCGTACGACCAGAAGACCGGCTACCCGCTGGAGATCAAGGATGCTCTCGCGGTCAAGAACGGGACGCCCGGCACAGTCCTGACGTACCAGATGCAGCTCAACGGCTATGTCGCGGATCTGCTGACCAAGACCAGCCCGGAGGGCCGTAAGTGGAGTTTCACCTACACCCTCGAGGGTGACGTCGCCACGGTCACCGACCCGCTCAACATCGTCAGCTCCACCAACACGTACGACACGTGGGGCCAGCTGCTCAGCGCGAAGGACGCCAACGGCAACCTCACCAAGTTCGACCTGTTCCACGCGAGCGGTTACCCGACGCTCATCACGGACGCGGTGATCGCCAAGACGACGTTCGTGTACGACCCGCGGGGCAACGTCCTCGAGCTGACAAACGACAAGCAGGCCAAGACCACGCAGGGCTACGACACGTTCGGCCGTCCGAAGAACCGGGTCGAGCCGGTGGACGCGGCGAACGGCCGGCTCCTGACGACCGAGGCGTCGGTGTACGACGCGAACGACAACATCCTCACGGCGTACGCGGCCAACGGCACGGCCACCACCTCGGCCTACGACAAGGCCGACCAGGTGATCGAGTCGGTGGCGCCGAAGGACGAGTCCACCGATCCCGAACGCAAGACCACCTATACGTACGACAAGGTGGGCAACGTTCTCACGGCGACCGAGCCACAGGGCAACCTGACGACCGCGGCTGGCGACTACACACTCACCACCAAGTACGACGCGATTTACCAGCCGATCGAGGTCGTCAACGGCAAGGGCCAGAAGGTCACCTCCGAGTACGACAACGTCGGCAATCTGATCGCTGTGGGCGACGCCCGGAAGAACGCCACCGCGGACCTCACCGACTTCACCACGAAGTACGAGTACGACGTGGTGCACCGGGTGGTGAAGACGACGGACGCGGCGGGCAAGTTCACCACGGCCCGTTTCGACCGCGACGGCCTGACGGTGGCCGTGACGGACGCGGACGGCAACGAGTCGCTGGCGGCATACAACCCCCGCGGGGAGCTGATCGAGTCGAAGGCGCCCTTCAGCAAGGACGCCGCCGGCGCCATCACCTACCGCACAACGAACTACGAGTATGACGCGGTCGGTAACCAGACCAAGGCGATCACCCCGCGGGGCGTCGCCACCACGGACGACCCGGACGACTTCACCGCGGTCACCGTCTACGACGCGCTGAACCGGCAGAAGGAGATCTGGTCGCCGTACGACAAGGACGACGCCCGGTACAACACACCGGCGAAGACGATCTACGAGTACGACACGGTGGGCAACCTGGCCAGAGTCAGCGCGCCGCCGTCGGAAGGTCAGTCGGTCCGTAACGACACCCGGTACACGTACTTCGACAACGGCTGGCAGAAGACCGCCACCGACCCGTGGAACATCGTCAACAAGTACGAGTACAGCGACCTCGGTCAGCAGACCAAGAACACGCTGAGCTCGGCCGGCGGGTCGGTCACCCGCACGATGACCTGGGACTTCTACGCCTCGGGTAACCAGAAGGCCCGATCGGACGACGGCGTGCCGGTCGGCAAGGACGCGGTTCTCGTCGACAGCTCCGACTCGAACAACACCGCTCTGCAGGGTGCGTGGACCAGTGGCACGGCGACGGGCCAGTGGGGCTACGACGTCTACACCGCACCGGCCGGCTCCGGCTCGGCGCAGTTCAACTGGCAGCTGAACCTCCCGCGGGACGGCACCTACGAGGTGTTCGCGTACTACCCACAGGTCGCCGGGGCCGCCACGGACGCCAAGTTCACGGTCACCCACGCAAGCGGCAGCACGGTGAAGACGGTGAACCAGACCACCGGCACCGGCACCTGGGTCAGCCTCGGCAGCTACCCGTTCACCGAGGACGCGGCCCAGAAGGTCACGCTGACCGACCAGGCCACCGGCAAGGTCATCGCCGACGCGGTCAAGCTGGTCCGCGCTGGAACCGAGGTCGACAACGAGAAGAAGGACTTCACCTACAAGTACAACGCGAACGGGATGATGACCGAGGTCAAGGACCTCAGCCCGAACGTGAAGATCGACACGTACAAGATCGCGTACGACGAGCTCAACCAGCTCAGCAAGGTGGAGGAGTTCGCTCCCGGCGCGACCACGCCGAAGAACGCCACCTCGCTGACGTACGACGAGAACGGCAACCCGCTCACCTCGACCCATGACCTGACCTGGTCGAAGATGGAGTACGACGCGCGGGACATGGTCGCGAAGGTGACGAACGCCGATTCGCCGACCGCCGGCAACCAGCAGATCTCCACGTTCACCTACACCGCCCGCGGCGAACTGCTCAAGCAGGTCAAGCCCAACGGCAACACGGTGGATCTGGAGTACTACCTGGACGGTGCTGTCAAGCACCAGGTGGAGAAGACCTCCGCCGGCACCGTGGTCGCCGAGCACAGCCTCGAGTACGGCCCGAATGGCACGCCGTCGAAGGACGTGCTGAAGCTGATGAACGCCGACAACTCGGCGGACTACATCGACAACACCTACACCTTCGGGTACGACCCGCAGGACCGGGTCACCCGGCTCGACAAGACCGGCGACAGCACGGCCACCGAGTCGTACACCTACGACGCGAATAGCAACATCGTGTCGCAGGAGGTGCAGAACGTCGTCACGAGCAACGTGTACGACCGTAACCGGCTGCACAGGTCAACCACGGCCGGGGTGACGTCGGCATACAACTACGACCCGCTGGGGCGCCTGGATACGGTGTCGGTCAACGGACAGCGGGCGCAGAAGTACTACTACGACGGCTTCGACCGCACCGCCAAGGTGACCGCAGGCACCGGGGCCACCGCCAAGTCGACCACCTACGTCTACGACCCGTTCGACCGGACAGCGTCGCAGACCTCGGCCGGCAAGACGACCGCCTTCACCTACGTGGGCATGGACAACCGGGTCGTGCACGAGGCGATCGACGGCAAGGCGGACAAGTCGTACCAGTACGCGCCGTGGGGTCAGCAACTGACCCAGATCAAGCACAAGGACGACGGCAGCCGCGAGTACTCACAGTTCACCTACCGACCGCGTGGTGACGTCATCGCGATCACGAAGGAGGACGGCAAGACCCGGGCGACGTACGGCTACACGGCGTACGGCAAGGACGACGAATCTCAGTTCACCGGTGTCGACAAGCCCGGCAGCACCGGTACCGGCGAGGAGGAGGAGACGTACAACGCGTTCCGGTTCAACGCCTCCCGCTGGGACGCCGGCTCCGGCACGTACGACATGGGCTTCCGCAACTACGACCCGGGCCTGAACCGATTCCTGACCCGGGACTACTACGGCGGCGCCCTGGCGGACATGGGTCTGACCACGGATCCGTTCCTGAACAACCGGTACGCGTTCGCCGGTGGTAACCCCATCAGCTTCGTGGAGTTGGACGGTCACCTGTTCGGCATGTCGTGGTCGGACGTGGGCCACATGGCATTGGATGTCGTGGGCATGGTTCCGGTGGTCGGTGAGGTCGCGGACGTCGCCAATGGCATCTGGTACATGGCCGAAGGCAACTACGTCGACGGTGCCATGTCGCTGGCCTCGGCGATCCCGGGTGTCGGTAACGCGGTGACGGCGGCGAAGTGGGGCAAGAAGGCCTACAACGCAGCCGACACCGTCCACGATGCCGCGAAGGCCGGCGACAACATCGTGGACGCGTCCAAGGCGATCTCCCCGCCGAAGGTGGACGCGCCCAAGGTCGACGCTCCGAAGGTGGACGCTCCGAAGGTCGACGCTCCGAAGACGAAGACATCACAGCCCACGCCGACGAAGTGCAACAGCTTCGTCCCGGGAACCCGGGTCGTGCTCGCCGATGGCGGCAGCAAGGCGATCGAGGATCTAGAGCTCGGCGATCAGGTGCTCGCCACCGACGTGGAGTCCGGCGAGAACCAGGGCCGCCCCGTCACGGACGTACGTAGCCACGCCGGAGTCAAGAAGCTGGTGACCATCACGGTCGACTCGGACGGCAAGGACGGGTCGAAGAGCGGTAGCTTCACCTCCACCGCGGCACACCTGTTCTGGTTGCCGGACGCCGGCCGCTGGGTGGAGGGCGCGGCCCTCAAGCCCGGTATGTGGCTGCAGACGGGCTCGGGTACCTGGGTCCAGATCACGGCGATCAAGAGGCACACGCGAGCGGAGCGGGTGCACAACCTCACCGTCGACGCTCAGCACAACTACTACATCATCGCTGGCGAGACCTCCCTGCTCGTACACAACTGCGACGTCGTCACCAATCGGCTGCAGGACCATGTGGACGAGGCCGTCCGCAACTTCGAGTCCGGGGCGCTGGACTTCACCAGCCGGCAAAAGAAGGCGTTGCAGCGGGTCGGTGCCCGGGGCGACGCAGGGCGATGGAACACGCTTTACGCGGCCTTCCGTGGACAGCGGATCGACGCGGCTGTGAAGAACGCTGTACGGAAGGACAGCTACCTCAACCAGTTGCTGTACATCACGCGGTCGGGCGAGCGTGGACCGGACTTCCACGACCCGCTGACCAATCAGTGGTGGGACATCACCACACGAGCCGACTGGCTACCGCACGCGCGGCGCTACAAGAAGCCGTTCGGAATGGGAACAGGGCTGTTCACGTAATTGATTTTCGCGGCCGGGCCGGAGAAACTCTCCGGCCCGGCCGCCGTTATTCGAGCCAATGGCGAATGGTTATACTGCATCGGTGATCGTTTCTATAGACTCCCCGCGCGCCGGCTCGGCCCGGGATCTGCGTCTCGGTCTCGGCCTTGACGAGCAGCCTGCCCTGGCCGTAATCGATCTGGCCGATGTCCCGGGTGTGACCGTGCAGTTGCGTCTCCTGGCGGCCGGACATCAGGTGATGTTCGACGTTCCCGGCGGCCGGGTCACCGAGACGGTTGCCTGGCTGCCGGAGGGGCAGGACGTGTCCGAGGCAGTGGAACGGGAGGTTGCCGGATGCCAGTTCCGTTTCCAGGGCGAAGTGACCGACAGTGCTCGGAAGGTGCGCGACCTGGCACGGCTTTATGCCGCGGCGTGGGAGGATCGGCCGCACGTCCTGCGTGGACTTTTTCCCGGTGATCCGGAAGCAATCGGGGAGATTCAGGTGGAGCTGCGGGGTTTCCCGAAGAACGTGCGATGGACAACGGTGCACACCTATCCGGCAGTCGGTCAGGTACTCATGACCAAGTCCTCGGTGACCATTCCGGATTCCGTTCCGCACTGAACGGGGCAGCGGATGGTTACGAAGGCGCCCGAGCTCATCGATCGCTGGCGGATGCCGACAGGACGGCGCCGGGCCGACGACGTCCTTTCACGGCTGTGCTCCGGGACGGAACTCGACGGACGTCTGGGTACGACGGCGTACGGCGTCGATCTGCACCCGAGCAAGCTGAGCAGCCCGCGGAGGACCTGCCCGACCAGAGGACCTCTCAGGCGCGCCGTGGAGTCTGCGGTCCATCTCGCGGCGCACGGGCTCAATAGCCGTCCAGCGCTCGGCTTCCGAGACTTGAAGGGCGGGTGGGAGCCGCTTCTCCGCGAGCCGACGCTTTCGTCGGCAAGGACGAGCAGCGCCTTCGAGGTACTCGATAGCCGCCAGCATCAGAGCCGACGTAGCGCCGCGCGGCCCCTCGGGCCAAAGCCGTTGCGCTTGACCGGAGATATGAAGATCTCCCGCGCGTAGGCCGATGTCTGCAGCCTCAGCGGGGGTAAGCGCAAGAGCCCGAGTCACTAGGTCGGATTCGCCGAGACGCCACAGCTCCCGCGCGATCGACACCGGCGGAGTCACGATGACGAAGCGCCCCATTGGCCGATTCTTCAACATAGAGACCACCCTGTCATCAGCCCAAGAGGGTCTGGATCGCCCGCCCTGGCCGGTCGGGTCTCCGTTGACGGTCAGTACTGGCCGGACTCAAGCTGGTCGAAGACCATCGACCACCACGTGCCGTCGTCGGCGAATGCGGCCGGATCGCGACGCTGCAGCCGCTCGCGGATCTCTAGGACCTTGGCGACCGCCTCGTCCTCATCCATCCCGGCGACCCCCGCCTGGAACGCGCCCGTCTCCCGGAGGAACTCGGCGAGGTCGGCGACGCTTGAGTTGACGAAGCAGTCGGGCAACTCACCCGTGGCGTCGATTGCGAATACTCCGCGGTCGCCGACGACGATCTCCCGGCCCAGGTCGTTGGCGATGCGGTAGTAGCCGCACCGCATCGCGGGTTGCGCCCGGGAGTGCGGGTCGGAGTGGAAAAAGGGCTGCACCGCCTCGGGCAGGTCGGCCAGGTCCGCCTTATCCGCGTCGCTGAGCTCCCACTGGTTCACGGTTTCCTCAGGAATCCGTACGTCATCACTCCATCATGGGGAGGCCGTGCCTGTCGACCAAGCCCTGCAACCCTCATCGGCAGACCAGCGCAGCCACGGAGCACTCATGGACACGTCGACGCCAACGCCAAACGACTCACCTCCGCCGACCGCTACTGAGGCGTGTGGCAAGCAGCGAAGGGTGCGTAGCGGCGCCCCGTTTGGATCGCCGCCCGATCACTAGCGGCGTCGAGGCTTGTTGATCTCGTACGCTGGGGGCCGCACCTGATGATCAACTAGCGGGAGAATCCCTTGCGCGCCCTCAAACCGGCCGTCGTCTCGGCGGCCGTCCTCGTCCTGCTAGCCGGCTGTGGCCAGTCCGCCGATCCCGTCGGCGGCGGCACGCCCGCTGCCGCGGCCACCACCACCGCGCCGGCAGATCCGGTCCAGCGCCTCAAGGATTCCACCAAGGAGATCGGGGCCCTCAACTACCGCTTCACGTTCAAGGGCGACAAGCTGATCGGCAAGGGCTACGTCCACAACCCGAGCCATGGTGTCGGCCGAGGCCACGCCTGGTGGCGTCGTCCTGGAGTCCTGGTGGTTCAGACCCCGAGATCTCGCCTTCGTCGAGGCGGATCTTCGCCGGTGCGGCAGCCCTGCAGCTGTGGAGATCTGGTGTGACGTGCCAGCCTGGCTCGCGCGCGAGCGTTACCAGGCTCGCCGCAGGGCGGCACTGTATGAAGACGACCGTCACCTGCGCGAGTCGTGGCCGCCATGGGCTGCGGAAGCGGAGCCGCTCCGCGTCGCGGAATCGATCAGGGTCAAGGCCGACCAACCTGTCGATGTGGCCGGCGTCGTTGAGCGGATCAGGATGGTGTTGGGCCGGTCGTTCGATGGTTCAGCCGTTCGGCAATGAGGCGAAGATCAATCACGGATGCCCGGAGCGGGTATCCGGCACCAGATGGTTCGCTGGCTTCGCCCCATGATGAGGCGGTAGCTGTCGTATCAGATGCGTTGGTTCAAGAGGGCGTAGGTTTCGCTGTGTGAGTGGACGGTGCCACCGAGCTCGTCGATGGCTATGCGCAGCGACTGCAGCAGCGTTTGGAGACGCTCGGACCCGAGGCGTTGATGATCACTGATTGTTGCGGCCAGACCGAGCCACTGATCGGTACTCAGGCTCCGTTCCCACTGGTAGGTCCTCAACTCGGTCGGCGAGAACGCTTCGTTTTGCGCGAAGAGATCGCGACGGGAGGCGTGAAACCGTGGCGTGCTCGCTGACGGTCGCCATACCTGTGTTACTTCAGGAGCATTCTTGCGGTAGATCGGATCGAACGCGGCGATGGCGGGTTCGCTCAGGACCGCGGTGGTCCAGAACCGTGCGATGGTTCCACCCGCCTTCAGGACTTCCGCGGTCTGGGCGACTCCGTGGGCGGGGTCGATCCAATGCCATGCGTCCCCGCAAGTAACAAGGTCGAAGGTGCGCCCGGCAGCGTCCCAGTTTTCGAAGGCGGCGACCTGCACCTGGAGGCCGTGGCCGCGGGCGACCTCGGCCATCCGCTCGTCGACTTCGACGCCGAGGACGGATAGTCCACGCTTGGCGAGGGACACGGCGACTTTGCCTGTGCCGCATCCGACGTCAAGGACCTTCGCCGGCCGCATGCCGGCCAGGTCGTCGAGCAGAGTGTCAGGGTATGCCGGCCGGAAGCGGTCGTACTGTTCGGCCACCGAACCGAATGACCCGGCCCGCTCGCGATCAAGGTGTAGCTCCGGTGGTGTCGGCATGGCATGACCCTATCGACCACGTTCGTTGACGACGGCTGTCCTTGGCTCTCGTCCCACCGTCGGCAAGCTTGATCGACGAGGTGGCCGACGGTTGCCCCTCAACCTTGGTCAGACGTCATGACGTTCTGCGCGTGCCCTGATCACGGCAGGTTGGCGTTGTCGATCTCGCTGGTGAGGCGTTGTGCCAGGAGACTGAGTCGTTGTCGG
>Ga0193743_1002257_pt1 | contig 13770 bp, 12 predicted proteins | sample L2c2metaG_FD_143038 | JGI IMG/M metagenome (GOLD analysis project Ga0193743, IMG submission 143038) | Soil microbial communities from a riparian zone of the East river system, Colorado, United States - L2c2 | ecosystem: Environmental > Terrestrial > Soil > Riparian zone | place: USA: East River... | reverse complement strand
ACAAAGAAAGCATGTTTCCCATAGATAAATCTTGAGAAAAACAAAAAATCTATCTATGGGAAACATGAAAGAAACACATAATGTGTTTCTCAAATTTTCCTTTCAGAAACACCCTTTGTGTTTCCATGGGAAAAACCCTTTAGAAATCACAAAACATGTCTAGAAATGGGTTTTTCTGGGGGAAACTTGAACACCACCCAGTGCCAGCAGTGATGGTTAACTTGTCTCATAAGTTTTTCAGTTTCTCTTTGTTGTCTGAACACTCCTTCGTGATAGCCCATCTTGACCCACCCTCCCACTACCTTCTCTTTCAATTCTCACTTTAATTCATTATTTCCTTGTCTTTGCTCTCCACTACTTTATTTGTCTTTCTTTACTACATTCATCTTTAACTTACCTTCTTGGCAGGTAAAAAAATTCGGAGATACTCATCTTCCTCCAGCAAGAGACACATGAAAAGAATCAGCCTTATGAATTAGATCAGCGAGCCACACACAACACTTGCATTCAACATACCTTGTGATTACTGGGCCGGAGGGAGGTAGTGGTGAGTGTTCAAGACGTTGATGGCAAACATGTCACCAAGCTCAGCGTCGAAATCTCCAGTAGCCATGGTCGCGAGGCGGAAACCGAGGCGCTGAAGGAAGGTCTGCCAAAGTCTGGTGGCTTCGCTGGGTTCGAACTTTGCAGCCGTCAAGTTCGTGCCCCTATAGACGTGGGTATTGACTGCGTCAAAGAAAGCGTTTCGCTGGCCTGCAGCGTATTTGCGCGCTTGAGCCAAGATGAGGTCACCTTCGATCACATTCTTCTTCTCCTCAACGAACCTAAGAACACTTCAGGGGACACGTTCGGCACAACACTCACAACTCACCTTTGGACCGCCTGATAAGATGACAACTCAAAGGACCCGACAGTTCCCCGCATGACGTTCTGCGCCACAAGCTGGTCTATAGCCAAGCGAACCAGGACTGCGGCGTCAGTTTCGACTTCTTCGGGCGGCTTGGCAAAGTTTTTCAAGGTTTTGTCGGCTGTGAAACATACTGCGTTCGAGACTTCCTGAGAAACGTTCAGCCGAAGAGCATGGCTTGGTGGCCATCGCCCATGCATCAGTCTACTATGGGCCTGTACAATTCGGAAATCGGTGCAACGAATGAATTCGCTCCTTTTGTCACTTTCTGGGACACCGGTCTCGTGGATTGATTTGACCCATGCCTCGTGCGTCCGCAGATATTCCTCGGGCGAAGTACGTGGGACAAGGAAGCCCAGGATGCACTCCTCGAATTTCTTCTCTTTCGTGACATTATCGATAGCTTGTGTAAGCCTCCCTTGCAAGGTGGTCAAGCGAATGTCGAGGAGCGAGAAGGTGCGCCGATTTTCACGATGCCTGTTAGTGAGGAGAGGCGCCAGCATGATGCCATATTCCTCGTGACTGACTGCGACGTATCCGTTTCGCTTGAGCGTGAGCATTTCCTGACCTGAGCGTGTGATCAAGTCATGGAAAGGAAGACCGCTCCGGGGCTTGATTTGGGAATTGTCGTCGCGGACGTCGCTCTCAGAGCGAGCAGGCGGGTTCTTGTTTTGGGTGATCTCCTGAAAGGTTTGGTTAATAGCGGGCGAATGTAAGAAATCTGCAGCCTCACCTCGCGCGTCGGACTCTTGTAAACAGACGCGACATTAAAAATGATATCGTGGTTAATTGCGCCCTTAAGCCACGCATCGTTCCACGTCTGCTCCCATTTCTCGGCGCCGAGCATAGCTCCGTTGAAGTACTCGGACGTTTGGCCAAGAAGCTCAAGGGGGCCCGTATGTCCAGTGTCGCGCCAGCGACCGGTAGCAAGAGTAATACGCGCTTTACCTGCATTTTTGAAGATGGCGTAGGTACGTTGAAGCTCTTCGCGCACAGGCACGGGTTCATTGTTGTGATCCCAGCCGATTAGAGTAATGCGAGCGTCGCGCTCGTAGTCCTCTCTTGTGGGATACTCTCGTTGCATTCCGGTCGAACGATCCGAGGTCTTCGCCTTCTCGATGAAAACTAATAGGTCGTAGGTCGCTTGCAACAGTCTATCTTGATCGGCTGCCCCGGTGACATCGACCCATTTGGTCTCGTCTCCCCGGCGAGCTGTAAGCTCGGGACGAAGAGTCTCGCGCGCAGCTAAAAGCTCGTCGGGTGACGGTAAGACGCCGAGTTCTGTCCACATAGGTTAGAAATAGTCTTGGGTGATGGCACGTACGCACCAGGGAATTCGTCGTCTATTTTTTTCTCGCAAAGTTTGCGGAGTAGGGCAATGTTCGCGCGCTAATGGACGTTTAGGATGAGTGATCCAAAGACGCCGTTGTACGCACTAGCTTGTCGAAAGCCCTAGCCATGGCTGCGTATAGGGAAAGGAAGGAAGAACCGATGAAGGAGAATACTTGAGTCACCGCCTCTCATTCCCAGTGTAAATCGGACCCAAGTAGATCGAATCAAAATATATAGCACCCTTTGATTTTATCCAATCTAATTCTGTGGCATTCGCAAAATGACACACTTTCTTGAATATTGAATCGAATACAATGGAATAGAATAGAGTATCATAGAATTGACTCGACTTCCACAATATTCAAGGCACTTTCGTCTTTCGAGCTTATTAGATATGATTCAATGCGACCGGATATTTTTAGAAGAAAAACTAATTAAATTAATATGTATCGATATGATTCTTGCCCAGCTATCAACACACTGCCACCTATTTGCCAGTGGTCCCAGTCCCGGTCAACGCGACTTGTGCAGAACCACAATCCGACACATTCAAATAAACATGTCAACGATGTTACTCGCTGCGTTGTCGTCCCTTGTTCATCAGCCCCATCCCCGTGTTGTTGTTGGCTCTGGTCCTTGGACTCCATGCATTGGCCAACCCATATCCACCCTGGCTCTTGTGTATGTGTAGGGTGATGTTGCCGCTACCGTTACCCGTTGTTGATTCACTACCTAGCAACCAACTTATTCGGTTAGATGGACAAGCCACAAGCCTGAGCTGGAAGGGGCTTTCTGCATGACGGGCCAAGAATCTGATGAAAGAGGGACGAGAGAGCAGGGGAGAGCAGCAGAGGGATGATGGATGTAGAAACGAAAGAAGATAGTATGCATACTTTATGTGTAACAAACTGAATAAAAACTGGAACAGCCGGAATTGCACACGGCACAACCGTTGGACTATCTGTCCCATTTTACCCAGTCTTGTTTACTTTAGTCATGAGCACCCGTTACTCCGGTGTACCAAGCCGGGTCGGCCATGCTTTTGCAATAATCCGTGAGTGTTCAACTTCGATGAACTTAAATAAGCAAAAAAATCCAAGTCAAATGACAAGGCGAGCGATCCACATTGCACATGCATGGCATGCAATTTTACAGGATTTGTTTCGATGTAAAACTATTTAATTCGACTTCTGACACGATTTCCTTCGATTCACTTCGAATTATTCGATTTGATTAGATCCGATTTTCACCGGGTCTCATCGATTACGTCTTATGGACAAGTAGGAAGCAACGGTACACTTCGTTGTGGCCCGAGTTACATTGCTGTTTGTCCGATATCCCCTAAGGAACTCCTTGCAACGATAGCGAGTGCAGCGGCAGCAGCAGCAGCCCCCATTCACTTTTCGACCCATTTTTAGCCAGGGAGGATCAGTCCCAGGGAGTCTATAAACATTGATTGATATCCACATGGTATCCGTCAAGGTGCCATCTTTAAAAGTGTAGATGCCTCTCTAGCACCGTGTGATCGTGTTTGTTTTCTTTCCCATCCAGCTCATTGGCCCAATTCGCAGTGCTTCGTTGTTTTATCTATCCGTTTCTGAGCAGCTTTTTCAAGGCTTTGGGCAGCTTCGGGCATGCTGGTCATAGCTTTTAAGGGGCTCTCTCATTGATTGACCTCGCCATCCGGGTTCAGTAGGTTTCTCAAGTCATATTCTGCACCCGCTAGTAACATGTCCGCGTCTTTCTAGGTGATGTCGGATACCAATCTGAAGCCAAAGCCTTATGGCCATGTCTCTGCGAGGTCCATTGACACCAATGCATCGGCCATTGCAGAAAGTACTATCAGTATGGGTTTATCTAGGTTTCCCGAACCTCCATCATCCATACCATCTACCCCCCTACGATCTGAGTTCGGCGGCACACCATCGCCAGGTCGGACAACTTTCTCTATCCCTCCCATGCCCTTAAATGATATGAGTCTGAAGTCAAAGCCTTATGGCCATGTCTCTGCGAGGTCCATTGACACCAATGCATCGGCCATTGCAGAAAGTACTATCAGTATGGGTTTATCTAGGTTTCCCGAACCTCCATCATCCATCCCGTCTACCCCCCTACGATCTGAGTTCGGCGGCACACCATCGCCAAGTCGGACAACTTTCTCTATCCCTCCCATGCCCTTAAATTCGCCTCTGCGATCTATACAGGATGCTGGCCGTTTTAGTCCATCAAGCTCACATGCAGCCAGTCGCAACCGCTCCTTTAAAACAATTTCGACCACTTCTTATGCACCACATGCTAAGGGTAACGTGCCAGGATCTTCTCAAATGCCCTCAGCGTATGACTCTGATGGAACATCAACCATTGACGCCGGTGCGACTGAGGACAGGTTTTTACCCACTTCTTATACCACTTCTTCATTACAGGAAAACAAGGCTCAGCAGAGATTCAAACAGACAACTACCAGCGATGCCATGAGTGGGATCTCGGAGATGACATACCCGCCTCTTGATCAATTGGATACTGACGACACGTTATATGCTTTTTATTTATCTGGAAGACCCATAGATTCTCGCATGCCTCCTAGCGCGTATTCGCGGGAGCGTGAGCCCTCCAACCGCATATCTGGCGACTCAGAGACCCTTCATTCAAGTCAAGATCATGCGCCAATAATCCGAACTGGTAGCATCTCCCATGGTGTTCGTGCACAAGGCGTCTCTGTCGTTGGCATCGCGCCAGCGACTTTGCGCAACTTCTCGGCTGCCAAGCGATTCTCTTCGAGTTTGGACACAAAACGACCCCAAAGCACCGATAAATCCTTACACCCTCGATTATCTACGACATACGAGGCTGGCGACGACCTGTCAGACAGCCACAAATCACTTAACTCTTCTTATAGTCCTTCATTTCCTTCTACAACGGGAACGCGAGGAGCATTGCTCCGCAGCGGGCCAGCGGAACCCCACATCAAAGACACAGTCATGGACTCTGCTCCTACCTCACTGTTGTCGAGGATATCAGGGATATCTCTGCGACGTGCGTTTGTTTGGAGGAAAGTCAAAGCTCTACCCCCAGTTCCCAAGTTTCCCCTCATCCCCCTTCCAACGGAATATGCCAATCGAAGGTATGAAGGGTCTTCATCCGCTTCTTTTGATGTTTCCTTTGGGCATCCCCATACTGTTTACGAAACAGGAGGGGCTAAATCCAAAAATGCACCAATGGCAGCAGCTTCACGTTTATCACCACTTCACATGGTTCTTTCACCAGCCAAACATCAACCAGCCGCCACTAATGCTCTTGTCCGGAGAAAGAGAAGGATATGTTTCGTGATAATACTTGTTCTAATCGCCGTCTTAGCCGCGATAGGTGCAGGCGTAGGCGTTGCGGTCGGATCGCGCAAAAAACAGCGTCTACCTGCTTGCACAGGCGCTTTCACCGGTGCTGCATGTAACCTCGGTTAATTATTTCCTACCATTATCTAACATTCTGATTACACTAATTAACATTTTAGATGCAACCTGTGTGTGTACATCGTCTGCTACGTGCAACAATCTAGCCAAGGTTGTAGTTGACCTTTTGCCCTTGGTTAACCAAAATTTTGCAACGAACATATCATCAGCATCCGCCTATAACAGTCTATGGATCATGCAGGGTAGCCTAACGACAAGTAATTGCGCTCCACAAGCGCACCTGGTCGACGTTGGGGACGGTAATGATCAGCATCTACATCCCAACCATACTCAATGGGCGCAAACGGCACTTCTCTGGAACGCTATACAGACGCAGGACACGAACGCTGCAGGACGATTGCAACAATTTGTACAGAAAATCCCATGGACATCTCTTGGCACCACTGATGGACCTGTATCAACTGCCAATTCCGAGCGAGAGTTTTCGACAACCATTGCAGGGTTTACGTTCAACTTCGCATCTCAAACAGTGACCCAACCTTCAGCATCTTTCGTAGCGCTAGGTCAACCAACCAACGCTCAAATATCGAGAGTGAGCTCACAGGCACAAACCACTTTGGATCGAATGTATGCCTTTGCGCAAGGTTTGTTTTTTTCGCAGTACCCTCAATCATTCTACTCAAACAGGAATAAACAGCCTCCTCAATGCAGCGCCAGACCGCACTGAAGACGTACTGGACATCAGTACTGCTCCAACGCCCACAAGACCTTGCTGCTTTCAAGGCCGCGCTAAGCGTGTCGCCAGTCTTATTACCTTTCAATGCATCGTCACCGTCGATTCGAACTCTTTACTCCGCATCGTCATTCCCACCTCCTCTGGCATGTTTTCCTAATCTGACTAGTGAGATTCAACAACAAATCAACTCAGTAGAAACTGGTATCTTTGGTTTACAACCGATTGCAAATACCACCTCTAAGTTTGATACGCCATGCTATCAAGATCGTCCTGTTTACGGGGTCTTAGATGTTCTCCGTCTGCGGCTTCCTTTCCTCGATCCTCAGACAGGCACTGCGAAGCAGGCTGTTGTTCTCACTCGGGATGCAAACCCACGGGTAGTTCTGTCCAACGGCTTGAAGTTCAGCACTCTACCCGGCAGCGCACCTACTATCACCTCATCTCAATTAGATGCACGGCAATACGGAACCTTGAGTCTTTTCGATCACGTAATTCTGCAATACCTCACATCTATGCCGGACGTCAATACGGCCAGTGCGCTTGTTTCGTTTGTCCTTGGTGCTGCGACAAATTCCTCTATTCCACCGGATAAATCCTCCCCTTTATTTCGATCACTCCAATCTATCCCATTTCTCGAAGTGGCAGTTTTTGGCGATGTTGGACCTCCTGATTTAACTTCTACGATTGCGTCTTTTACGACGTCCTCCGATTCTCTTTTCTTTGGCTCAGCCGATGGAACCGCTCTCAGGAACTGGACAATTGAAACCGTGAGCGGTCCCGTCGTTTGGACGGAAAACGCTACCTCTCCACTCGTCGTTCGCGACAACTCTCTGGGTAACACAGCAATTTCCCAGACATGGAGTGTCATTTCGATAGCCATTTCGAATAATATTCCTGGTATTGGACTTTCAAACATTACTACTACGTTGCAAGGCACTCAAAACTTCTCTCCCTAACCTTATTTTTTTCGCAATTTTCCGTGTCTTTTCCCAGGTTTTCATATATTAGTATGAAACAGTTCGGACGGTATATATTTATTTTATCGGTTTTTTTTATCTCTATAGCGATTGTTCTACTTATTACTAGATATGTATTGCGTTAACCTCAGCAGCCGAGATCACGTGCTCCACTTAGTTCGGCCACATAACGACAAGGATGTTGAAGCCTGGATTCAATGCCTCGAGCAACCCAACTACCTGTTCAACGTCCTACATCATCCGCTAACCCTCTCATAACTGCTAATGCTCACCCGAATGTGTTGAAAAGAAATCAGGTCCGCCTCAGTTCTGCGTTCACACCGTTTGAACCGGAATAACTGACATCTCGTTATATCGATAAAGGCTTGTCATCAAGTGAGCTAATCTTTCTCTTCATATCGACCGAGGTTTTCACACAGTTACCTTGAAGTGCCGCCGCAGAAAATTGGTGAGTTCTCTTGACAAATGACATGTTACTTACATTGACAAAACGTAGAAATGGTACTAGACTTATCAATCCTTGGGAATCTAAAATGTAACACTGGATGCTCCACTTTTTAGCGATGCCAAGCGACCCTGCTCGACTTGTGTGCGTTCACATGCGCATGGAGCGTTGCGTGCGCCACCGGGAACAACGATAACCAAAGAGCCGGAATGCACATATGACGAAGGTATCTGGCAACAATTATTTGACACAATACTACAGCATTGACCTCGGTGTAGTCGCAGAAACTCCAGCAGTTCCAGAAGGCTCAAAGAATCGGTATGAACGGCTGGAAAATCGAATTAGTCAGTTAGGTCTTCATCAGACCTTGTCGACATTTCAGAAGCTTATTGATTTTATCCTAGACGAGCTTGAAACGCTCCTACAGCAGAAAGAGAACGGGTCGATATCCGAAAGAGAGTCCGAATTTTACTCCGACGGTAAAGGCAGTGACCGTAGCGTAGGTCAGCATCGTGTTCTCGATATATCGCTTACTGTATGTCTAATATATCTGCCTTGCCTTTTTATGTTAGTAGGATCAAATTATATTATATCCCCACAATATACAAGCGCTCATGATATTGATACGGTGCCTGCCAATAGTCATATATCTCACTCTCCACCGCAACCTCTTCATGCAAAGGTATCATCTATTTCGGAACCAACACCTAGTTCTCCTAGCTTAGAAATGATGTGGACAACTCGCCCCTCTTCTCTTCCTGGTCCAGAGTTACTACGACACCTGTACGTTGAATTATGTGTTACCGTTCTCGGCCACCAATGCCCATTTTACAGAGTTGATGTTTTCTTTAAATTCCATCCACATGCGGGCCGGTTATTCCATGCAACATCATTCATCAACTCGCTTTCGTTGCCTCCAACCCACCCCAGGTTTCCTTCAATACCTGTCCTTCACGCTATTTGTGCAATTGGCAGCTTTTATACAGCCGCAGTAACCTCACCTCCGCTTCCCGACTTTAATCATGGGTCACCAGGTACGCACAGCGGCTTTAGTTAAAGTTTGTTGAGGTTTTTACTGTCTTAGAGGAAATATTTACGGAAAGGATGCGGTTTAAAGAGCAGAGAACCGATTCATTTGCTGAGCAACAGGCTAAATTAGCCCGGGAGTCCGCTGAGCATCTGAACTCCCTTGGAAAGGACCTCTTCCAAGTTTTTCAAGGTAAAGAGCTACTCTTATATTCTCTTTAGCGTGCTTATTGTTCTTGTAGCCAATATCATCTTGACGTGGTTTTATTGGTCGCTCGGCAGGTACGTGTTGATTGAGCTTTGTCGGGACGATCAAATTTGACAACCTTCCATATCATCGAACAGATGGGTCGACGTAGGTTTTCTCTAATTAATTGACATCTCGATCTTACCTCGGCGGACCTATAGATATTTCTTTTATCCGCCCATTCGCTCCGGTTGTCGGTCCCTCTGGGCCTCAATATCTGTCCTCCATTCCATTCGATTGCCAAGACAGTACGGCCACCTTCTATATTATTGCCAGCCCGTACGATCGTCGAGGATGAAACTAGAAGAAACTCATTTTGGTTGGCTTATGCGACAGAGCGTCAACATGGATGCGGTAACGGTTGGGCTCTTTTTCTTGATGATCAAGATGTTTCCCAACTGTTGCCCGTAAAGAGTGATCAATTTGAACAAGGAGCAAGTGGCCTCTATCTAACGGGTGTCGGTCGCTATATTAAATTGTTTTGGATAGATTTTTGTCGCGCCAACAGAGCGCCAGTGGATTCAGTGTCGCGATCTTCTTCTCGTTCACCCAGAAAATCAGACCGACTCCTTTATCCTGTATATCAAATCTACAATTTTGATTTGTAAGTTACCATCTAGTTCGCCTTTCGCCCATGAGTTATCCTTTCATTTTTTTTTTTGACAGCCCAAGTCAAATCGTTCAATACGCGATTCAGATCGAAACATTTCACGGGCGACGCATCTGCTTTGTATACTAATAATGCGAGACCAGTCAATGATCCTGTTGATCCTCGAGGGTCAGCTGCCTTCATCGAACTTGATCATATCATTTCTTCGTTCAGAATCACATTTCCAATCCACCTGAGGAATCCTATCGTTAGCAACGTTGTTGACAATCATCTTTACACAGCTTGCTTAACGTCACTCGCGTAAGTTTTTCACCAATCTACCATTTGCAATACCGACTCTCTCTCCGATAAAGAGCAACAATTATGCTTCACGATCCACATGCTGACGTTCAATTGTCCGGCTGTATATCTGCCCTCAAAATACTCACTGCGGCGAGAGCGATTTTAGATCTCATATACAACGTTTGGTCAACTAGCTTCGATATCACCCTCCTCGATTTGTTTTGTTCTGTATGACGTGATTTCTTTGCACCCTTGAAACATTCACAGAAACCAGATTTTTCTAGTTCTGTTGGTTTCTTGGTGGTCGGGTCCTTGTCAGATTTCTGCGGGCTGCCCTGGAAGCACAAAGTCTTGATCAGATATCCACGTTGCGAGCGGAGATTGACTTTATATAGTGAGTCATCTAGTCACTTGGCCATATCTGCAGAAAATTAAATTTTATGCAGTGTGGCTATCGCCAAACTGGGACAACGTATACCTTTGGCCCATAAATTTGCCAGGATGCTGGAGGACCTGATCATCAAGGACTGTGGTGCAGCTCTCCAAATACCCATCCAGACAACGCTTCCACAAGCGCAGGAATCCCACCTATTAGGGACCGTGGTTGAGTCTCAATGAGGGAGCAATCTCCACGAAAACCTTTGTGAACATGGCGCATTTCCGTTAGCAAAGTGATGAACATTGCATATCTTCTCTCCTTATTATCCTGTTTCTATTAGATTTGCTACACATTGTTAACCATTGTAATTATATATGTAGTGTTTTATTTAGTACCTTTCTTTATCCACAGAATTGTCACTGGGGGCATTTTCCAGGTCATGTGAAATCCACATGCCTTTAATTCACTTGATTGGTATTTGATTGGTACACTAAGCGTGACAGCTTAAGTGACAATAAATAGCAGACAAACAGAATGCTGATTTGGCAGACCCTAAAATTAGGGCTCGATAGCGGTGTGTGTGGCATGAAAATAATAAAATAAAGAAAAAAAGAAAAAAGGAAGGGGAGGATGACTCATAGGCATGACTCATGTTGAACGAGTGCAGGCCCTACTCACCCGAGCTGCATACAAGCTCATCTGCGATGCTGCACGCAAGCATTACCAGTTCTGAGACAGCAGGACCCTTAAATCAAAGAATTCGAGGATACTCGCTTAGATCAATGGCTAAATGGAAGCAGGTTCGGTTCATTTCCCGATTCTCGCATAGATTTCATCAGCTCGGTTGTGGTTGATTATACAATGATAACTAGATGTGGTACAATAAGCTTATCAAATCCACGCCAAATGACACCGTGTCGATGGCTTTTTAGAATTCCTCCCCCTGCAGCCTATCATTTTCCCGCAGTCCTGACATGGATTCGTACAATTCTTGACTGACTGGCTACCAGAGCACGTCAACTCTGCGCATTTCACACAAGTGCGACGTTTTCGGGCCTTTTTCGTGGGCGCTCTGCCAGGGAATCTGCAACACGTTTTCGAGCCAGCCTTTCAACGGTTTCACGCGCTGTCATCGCTAACGCATTTGGCCCCGTAATGGCAGGTATTTTTGGTCTTTTAGAGCTTGGGCTTGTGTTCGTCGATTGTGCTTGTGCGGAAAAGGTGGGTAAGGACTGGGTGCCAGTGGTATTGGTTTTATCGTTATATTTTGGGACAGGGCAACTGGCGGAGCATCCAGAATTCAAGGTCGGATGGGATGACCCTTCGTCAAATTCAAGAAAACCCTTCTCAACAGCGTGTAGCTTTGCAGGTTGAAATGGGATTGGTGGGGCAGCTGCTGAGCGTGATGGGTCGTGGATGGTGTCTGTCAGAGGTTTCCGGACACCTGATGAACGTGTAAGAGCTTCTTTTGTATCCGATGACTTCCTCCACTGAGCATAGTAGACTTTTAGCTGGTCGTTAAGCTGAAAAAAGACCTGATCAGTTCTAAGACCTTGTACCATGGCCAGTGTTCGGTACGAATATTACCTTATAGTACAAGCCTGAAGTTTCACCACTTTTGTCAACAGAGGCATTCCAGATCTTTACTGCTTGATTCCAAGGTGGTTCAGAGACGTTTGGAGGGTTAAATTCCCTGTTGCTGCTCATTAGAGTTCGGAACATAAGCTTTTCGGCCATTGTGTGGACAGGAAGTACAGGTTTTCGTGTACCTTGCATTTGTGCAAGGAAATCGTATCGCTGAGGTTTCTTCTTTACACCAGTGGTAGCATTCACGATGGGTCCTGAGACATAGGCCGCCATGCCACTGGATTCCCGGATCTCTAGTGGGATTGGTAATATACCAAGCACCTCGGCAGTGGGCACATAATGGTTGCCGTTCACCCAGCCAGTAATTTGACTTGGACTAATAAGCACATTTTGGAGGGCTGAGCGCCGGTCTTGAAGGTCATGAGTGATCCAGATACATAGGTGTCCTTTATAGGGTTCACCAGTTGAGTTTTTGGTTCCAACCTTCGGATTTATTGTAAGTAATCGGTCACTGAATGGCAAATTAGAATTGACACATACCGAAAGATTGTGATATAAGACAAAATCGTGCAATGCGGCATTGACATGACGAAGTGAAGCACCACATTTTGGTAGCCGGGCTCGAATATGTTTGTGAACTCCTCCTTCCGTTGCATTAGTTCCACGGGCACATCGGTAAATGGGGAGACCCCCAGCCTTTTTGTCCAAACCAACTACAGTGTAGGGCGGGATACCAGGTGGATCAGATAAGTACCCATTTTGGATTAGATCAAGAACATGTTTTGCAGTTTTCCAGTTGTCGGTTGTGAACAGGGGCTTTTTGGTTTTGGGATCAATGAGAGGGCCATAAGTCCGGAAAACATGAGAGACAAGGGATAATGTGTTTACATCGCTCTCGAATCCATTGAGGTGAGGAATTTCGTAAAGTGTTATATGTTTGGGGAGGATTTTGGATTGCGCCCCAACTATTGATACGTGACTTGTCAGCTTGGTCAGGGACAAATATTGCATCACGTAGCTCTCGTGTGAATTGGAGTCGGAGGGAGTGAGTTGCAGAGATATAAAACATATTAAAAACATGAAATGAGTCCTTGAGAATACGGCTGCGGAGAGTTAGGTCAAATTCAGATTCATCCAACATTTCAGGTTCAGGTCCAAGAATTTTCTCTCCAAGACCAGAACTAGCTGCATCCACCAGAGTGAGATATCTGAAGCAGATGGCTGTGCAGGAGAGAAATCACTTGCAAGCAAATCCCCAACAGGAATGGCACCATTGTCATTAGGTTCTGGTTCTTCAAGATAAACAGGGGGCTGTGAGGATAATGTTCCAGCATCTGGAAGACTACTGTGGTCTTGGCGGAAGGTGTCACCTCGAAATGATGTTTCTGGATTGAAGGTTTTCAAATGGCTCCGTAGTGCGATGACTGAGAATGGTGCAGGTCCAAAGGAGCTCAAGGCACGCTTCCCATGAGAAGAAATAATGGCCCCAGGAACAAACACTTTGAGAACATCAATGACTGTCCTTGTTAAAGTGACATTAATCCCATCATGCCATGAATCATCAAAATGAGTTGAAATCTGTTAAGCTTGGAATTCAGACAGAGATGTCGGGTCTGAAGTTGTGCAAGGCGTTGGCTTCAACTTGTAGGTTGCGCCGCTCTCTTGCTGGATGCCTCGAATTTCGGAGGTCCGGATGGAGTAGGAGAGTCCGGGATCGAGCCGAGAAGAAGCTTAAGAAGATGAGAGCGAGTTAAGGAGAAGTAGGTTGCTAAGTTGATATTCGAACTAGCGAAATACATACAACAAACTGGAGTATTTATATAGAGACAAAACAT
>Ga0193743_1002256_pt1 | contig 13774 bp, 7 predicted proteins | sample L2c2metaG_FD_143038 | JGI IMG/M metagenome (GOLD analysis project Ga0193743, IMG submission 143038) | Soil microbial communities from a riparian zone of the East river system, Colorado, United States - L2c2 | ecosystem: Environmental > Terrestrial > Soil > Riparian zone | place: USA: East River... | reverse complement strand
GGGGGGGCATTCGAGAAGCGTCTGCAAATGCGCGACTATCTTGTCAGATTCACGCCGTCTCCGATCGCGTTCAATCGCTGACACAACAGCGTCCAGCATCTCTTGTTCCCGAAACGGTTTGGTCAGGAAATCGACCGCTCCGCCCTTCATGGCCCTGACGGTCATCGGAATGTCGCCATGTCCGGTCATGAAGATGATCGGAATGTGAATGTTCGCCTTGGCTAGTTCGGTTTGAAAGTCCAGCCCGCTCAATCCGGGCAACCTGATGTCAAGGACCAGGCAGCTGGCGACATCCGGAAGCTTCGTTTGCAGCATTTCGGACGCCGAACCGAACAGCTCAACCTGCAGCCCCACCGACTGAAAGAGATTACTGAGTGCTCTGCGCATCGACGCATCGTCGTCGATAATGACAACGATTGGCTCCTTGGCGCTCGGGGGGGCGTGTGATGATTTGGGCCGCTCGGTCATGATGCATCCTCTTGATGCAAGGGCACGACGAATTGAAATGTCGTACCGGGCCCAACATTACCGGAAGCTGACAGGCGTCCGCCATGAGCTTCCACGATAGAGCGGCAGATCGAGAGTCCCATACCCATGCCGCTGGATTTGGTGGTGAAGAACGCGTCAAATAATCGGTCCACATTCTCGGCAGAGATCCCGACGCCGCAATCCTTCACACTTACGAGCACTTGTTGTGTGTCGTCCTGGCCTGATCGGACCACCAGTTCGCGCGGCCGGTCCGTCACCGGTTGCATTGCTTCAATGCCATTCATCACCAGGTTAATAATCACCTGCTGCAATTGCACCCGATCCCCAAGGATCACAGGTCGAGCCGGAGCCAACTCCATTCGCAACGATACCCGATGGCTGGTCAGCTCACGCTGCACCAGTGCCGCGACCTCCCTAACAACGTCATTGACGTCGAGCGGCACCTTCTCAATGTCAGTCTTTTTCGCGAGCGCCCGGACGCGCCGGAGCACCTCACTCGCCCGGTTGCCGTCGTTTATTACCCATTCCACCGAGCGACGCGCTGCGTCCAGGTCGGGAGTTCCACGGTCGAGCCAGCGCAGACAGGCCTCGGCGTTGGTGACGACGGCGGCGAGCGGCTGGTTCACTTCATGGGCGATGGAGGCGGTCAGCTCGCCCAGGGTTGTTATGCGCACGACATGCGCCAGGTTCGCTTGCGCGTCGCGCAACGCCCCCTCGACATGCTTGCGCTCCGTGAGATCCAGCACGAAGGCGACGCCTTCATCTCGGTTCCACTCGAAAATTGCGCGGGCGACCAGCACCGGCACGCGGCTGCCGTCTTTGCGAAAGTACTCTTTCTCACGCGGTCGGACGGTTCCAGTCGCCTTCAGCTCTGCGAAGGCCTGATCGTCGACTTCCCGCCATTCGGCCGGCGTCAGCTCCGTCCATCGCAGCGAGGCGAGATCGTCCCGGGCATATCCGACAATATCGAGAAAGGCCTGGTTGGCTTCGATAATCCGGCCCTGAAAATCCCAAATTACGATCCCGACGATGTTCGAATCGACCAGACGACGGATCCTGGCCTCCCGTTCCCGGAGATCGTTGTACAGACGGGCGTTCTCCAGCGAGATCGCGGCTTGCGACGCCAGCAGTTCCAGTACCGAGATCCGCGCGGGCGTGAACACGTGCGAGGCCAGGTTGTTCTCGAGATAGAGCACCCCGATCAGCTTGGCCTGCTTCACCAGGGGCAGGCAGAGGACCGACCGGGCGCGCTTCTGACAGATGTACTGATCTGCCGAGAACGGATTCTGCGCCAAGGCGTCATCAAGGATCACGCTCTCCCGCGTCCGGATCACATAATGGAGCACGGATTCGGGAAGTTCGGCCGCTGACACGGCCGCCTGGTGCAGCCTGACCTCAACCTGGCCGCGGCCGGTCGTCGCTTCCGCCACGATGCGTGGCTCGTCGCCCGGGAACAGGATGAGCAGGCCACGCTCGGCGCCGGCATGCTGGACCGCGATCCGCAGGAGCGTCTTGATGAGCTCACCGAGGACGATCTCGCCGGACACCGCCTGCGCGGCCTTGAGCACCGTCCCGACATCCAGCCCCTCGGCGGCCGTGCCGATAGTAGCGGTGGAAGATGCAGGGACTGATGCATCGCGGAGATGCGGATGGAGCTGTTCGAGTTGCCGCACCTTGCCATCAGCTCCCCAGCGCAGGTAGCAGTGCCGCGCGTTCCGCAGATAGGCATGGGCGATCGTCTCGAAGCCGCGCGCTGCGTAGAAGCGGGAAGCCAGTTCATTGGCGAGCGCCTCATTGTGAATAAAGCCGTTGGCGCGGGCCGAGCGGATGGCCTGTTCGTAGAGGCGCTCGGCATCGAGCTCCCGACCTTCGATCCGTGCGATCTCTGCGCCGACCAGCGCGGCGCGGTTCTCGAAATTGTCCGGGCAATTCGCCGCCCAGAGCTGGAGCTGCCTGTGGTGGGCGGCCAATGCGTCGACATGCTGCCGCTGCTGGTCGGCCGGCGCGGCGTCGCAGGATGCGGCGCGCGACAGCGCGCTGTAAAACACATATTCGGCCTTTTCGAAGTAGGATGGCGATGTCCACAGCAGCCGTTGCGCCCGCGACGAGGCCTCAAGAGCCGACGCATAGTCGCTCGCAAAGAACCGCGCCTGCAGCTTGCGGACCCAGTACCAGCACTCGACGAACGCCAAATCCGGATTTTCTGAAAAACGGCGCTCGATCCGAAGCTCATCAAACTGCTCATCGTCGAAGCAGCCGAATGTCGGCGTCAAGCCGCGCAGAGTCCGGATCAGCCCGAGCTGGGTGGCGATGCAGTCAATGACAAACCCAAACCGCGCCTTCTGCGCGAACGCAAGGCCATGCACGGCTTCGCGTTCCACCGCGGCAAGCGGATCGCCCGCGGCGAGAAGGTTCGTGTTCAATTCGTTGCCGCAGTAGGCGGCGTAAGTGAGGTCGCCGATCTTGTTTGCCACCTCGAACGCGCGGCGCACCAGATCGCGGCCAGCCCGGACATGTTTCGTCCAGGGCAGAACGACATTTCCAAAGTCCATATAGATCCTGGCCTGGAAACGCGTCAGTCCGCGTCCTTCAACCAGGTCATAGCCTAGCTGACCGAAGCGGTATGCCGCCCGGTAGTCACCGAAGCGGGGGCCCGCGATAATGCCAAGGAATGTATAGGCGGCGCAAGAAGCGTCGCAGTTGCCGCGCTCGAGGCTGAGATTGACCGCTCGGCAGGTGACCAGGGCAAGCAGGTTCGCATCCGTATACAATGCAGGCGGCCCGATCTTCGTCAGAACGTCCAGCGTCGCCAGCGATGCCGGGTCGCTCATCAAAGGCAGCTCGATCAGAGCCTCGATCGTGCGGCTCCCGAGCTGCGACCATATCCGCTGGTATTCGCCTCGCGCTTCCTGTTCCGTCGGATGCGGGGACCAGTCGATGCCTAGATGCCGGAGGTAGTCGAGACCGACGGCAATGGCGCGGCTGCCCTGATCGAGAGTCGTGTACAGATCTACGCGCAAGCACGCGACCATGGCTCGTTCCACCGTAGTTGCGGCGCGGGTCGACAGCGCCGCCAGGCGCTGTTCCGCTTCCGCCAGCGCGCCGTTGAGGAACTCACATTCGCCCCGGTGCCGCTCCAGGGCAAAGATGAGCCCGTGCCGGCGCTCCCACGAGTCTTCCGGCAACAGCGCCCCACCGGCGGTGAGATAGGCGAGCGCCGAGGCGTAGGCGGCAGAGGCCTTGGCGCGCTGGCCCGCTAGCAGATTGAACTCTGCCAGCTGCTCACGCTCATCGCGTGACGTGATTAAAGCGGCGCCGCGGTTGAGCTGATTGACGATTTCGAAGATGGCCTCTTCGCGTTTTTCCGCAGGGGTATGCGCCGCGAGCAGCCTGCCGATGCGGAGGTGCGCCTCGGCGCGCAACCGTTCCGGTATGAGCGAATAGGCGGCCTCCTGGACACGGTCGTGGATGACCTTGTACGAGCCCTCCAAGTGCTCGACCAGCTCCAGACGAACGGCGTCCCAGAGATCCGAACAGACGTCCTCGTTCGATTTCCCGAGAACGATCGAAAGCATCGTGATCTCGGCGACGTTGCCGAGGCAGGCAAGCTGCTGCAACGCAGCCCGGGTCTCGACGGGCAGGCGGGTCAATCTCCCAACCATGAGGTCCACCACATTGTCGGTGTACCCCTTGGCGTGAAGGCGATCGAGCTCCCAGCGCCAGCGCGCCGCGGCATGATCGAAGCGGAGCAGCCCCTCTTCGGTGAGCGCAGAAATGAACTGAATGGCGAAAAACGGATTGCCACCTGTCTTGTCGTGCACCAGGCGCGCCAGCGGCGCCGCGAGGTCCGGCGCGCAGCCAAGCGTATCCGCAATGAGCCGCCCCAGGTCTTCTCGGGCGAGTGGCGCAAGACTAATCTCCTGCACCAACGCTCCCGCCTTGCGGATAGCATCGAGCGTGCGCAGAAGCGGGTGAGAGGGACTGACCTCGTTGTCCCGGTAGGCGCCGACCAGCAGCAGGTGCTGCACTTCCGGGTGCACCACCAGATGCTCGAGGAGGTCGAGCGTTGCGGCATCGAGCCATTGCAAATCGTCGAGGAACAGGGCGAGCGGGTGCTCCTTGCGCGCGAACACCCCGAGGAAGCGCCGGAAAACCATCTGGAAGCGGTTCTGCGCGTCCTGCGGCGGCAGGTCCGCGACCGGCGGCTGTTTCCCAATCACGAGCTCCAACTCGGGAACGAGGTTGACGATGAGCTGTCCATTTGTGCCCAGCGCCTCGCTCAGGGAGTCCCGCCACCGGCCAAGCTCTGCCTCGCTCTGGCTCAGGAGCGAGCGGACAAGGCTCTGGAAGGCTTGGCCCAGGGTGGTGTACGGGATGTCGCGCTTGTATTGGTCGAACTTGCCGGACGCGAACAGGCCACGCGACGGGACGAGCGCCTTGTGCAGCTCGTTCACCACCGAGGACTTGCCGATCCCGGCATAGCCGGAGACCAACACCAGCTCCGGCCGGCCGCTGGTGACGACGCGGTCGAAGGCAGCAAGCAGAGTGTCGATCTCCCGCTCGCGGCCGTAGAGCTTCTCCGGGATCAGCAGCCGGTCCGATGCGTCGTAAGCGCCGAGCGGGAACGGGTCGATACGGCCGTGCGACTCCCATTCCGCCAGGCAGTGCCGCAGATCAGCCTCGACACCGGCGGCGGTCTGGTAGCGCTCCTCGGCGGTCTTGGCGAGGAGCTTCATCACAATTGCCGACAGCGACCCCGGGACGCCCGCGACCCGCTCGTTGGGCGGGACTGGTTGCCGCGCGATATGGCAATGCACCCACTCCATCGGATCGGCAGCCGTGAAGGGGAGCTGCCCCGTCAACATCTCGTAAAAGGTGACACCCAACGCATAGAGATCGCTGCGGGAGTCCACCGAGCGGTTCATCCTGCCGGTTTGTTCCGGCGCCATGTAGGCGAGCGTCCCGGCGATCACCTCGGGCGGCGCGGGGGCCTGGTGCTCGCGCGGCAGACGCGAGGCAATGCCGAACCCCGTCAGCCACACGCCGCCGCTTGCCGCGTCCACCAGGATATTTGCCGGCTTGATGTCCTTATGGATGAGGCCTCGCTCATGCACTCGGCGGAGCGCCCCCACAAGAGGGATCGCGATGCGCAGGAACCGCGATACCTCCAGCGGTTGGCCTAGCAGTCGATCGACCGGCGCGCCACCAGGATCCTCAAGCACCAGCGCCCTGCGGTCATTGTAGTGCGTCAGCGCGACTGGTCGCGCCGACCAGTCAGCGTCGAGTTCCGCTCTGAGCGCATATTCGTGTTCGAGCCGCTCGACGCAACCCGGCGACGTTTCCTCCGCGGCAACAAGCAGAATCGGCGCCAAACCGTTGCCGGAGCCCCGGGAGAGAGCGATGTCTCCCTCCCTCAGCGGCGAGAATACGTAGCCCAAGAGCTCGTTCACGAGAGCCTCCTGCCAGGAGGACTACTCTAGTACCCGGAATCAGAATTGAGTGATACGTCGATCCTCGAACCGAGGTTGGCAACCCTTCTTTTCATTGTATTCGTGGTGAAAGCATCGACTCATCTTCCAAGAAAAGTGGGTACTAGTACATTGAGATTAGGTTATGTTTGCCCTCGCCCGTCAATCCAAAAACAAACGCCAAAAAACGCGATCGTATCACGATCGGTGCTATATTATGGCTAGACGATGACGCGGGCCCTGCAAAATGGCCAACTGAACCGGCGACGGGGAGTAGATCTCTCCCGCTGATGCCCGGTCCCCGTGCTGGACCGAAGGATGCGCCGACCGCAGCGCGGATGAGCCCGTCGGTTTTGAAAAATACCTCATGACGCTTCGGCAACAATGAGGAGTACAGCAATGAAGATCAACCGCAGAAGCTTTTTAAAGGGCACGGCCGCTGCCGCTGCCGCTGGCATGTTTGGTCCCAACGCCTGGGCGGAAAATCCGATTAACGTCGCAAGCATCCATGATCTCTCGGGCGGCTTGGACATCTACGGAAAACCGATGGTCGATGCGCTGACATTTGCCGTCGAGGAAGCCAATGCGGCCGGCGGTCTGCTTGGTCGGCAGATAAAGCTGATCAGCTACGATACGCAGTCGAACATGCAGCTCTACACGCAGTTTGCGCAGCAGGCGGCGCTGAACGACAAGGTGGCTGTCGTGCAAGGCGGCATCACCTCGGCCTCGCGCGAAGTCATCCGGCCGGTGCTCGACCGCTTCAAGACGCTGTATTTCTACAATACGCAATATGAAGGCGGCGTCTGCGACCGCAACCAGTTCGACACCGGCGTGACCCCGGCTCAGACCGTGGAAAAGCTCGTGCCTTACGCCATGAAGAAATGGGGAAAGAAGGTCTATATCGTCGCAGCCGATTACAATTACGGCCAGATCACCTCGCAATGGGTGAAGAAATACGTCACCGAGAACGGCGGCGAAGTTCCATCGATCGACTTCTTTCCGCTCGACGTCACGAATTTCGGTCCAACCATCTCCAAGATCCAGGCGGCGAAGCCGGACTTCGTATGGTCGGCGCTCGTCGGCGGCGCGCATATCTCGTTTTATCGCCAATGGGCCGCGGCCGGCATGCGCACGAGCATTCCGATGGCGTCGACCACCTTCGCCGGGGGTAACGAGCACATCGTACTGTCGCCCGACGAATGCAACGGACTGCTGGTCTGCCAAAATTACTTCCAGGACCTGAAGAACAAGACCAACGAAGCGTTCGTTGACGCTTTTCACAAGCGCTTCGGCGCCGACTACCCCAACGTTACCGAACTCGCAATGGCAACCTATCAGGGTTTCTGCTTATGGGCGGAGGCGGTCAAGAAAGCGGCCAGTATCGACCGAATCAAGGTTATCGAGGCGCTGGAAACCGGAATCAGCATCGATGCGCCCTCGGGCAAGGTCACGATCGACCCGCCGACCCATCATTGCGTCCTGGACGTTCACATCGCCGAGGTCAACGACAAGAAGCTCAAGGTGCTGGAAGACTTCGCGCAACAGAAGCCGTCGGACACCGCCGCGGTGTGCGATCTCATCAAGAACCCTACTGACAACCAGCAATACGTAATCAAGATCTGAGGCCGGTCGGCCGTCTGATCCTTTGGGAAAGGTGCACGTGGATCTTATTGTTCTCCTGGCGATCCAGGCCCTTTACGCGATTGCGAGCCTGGCGCTGATCAGCGTCGGGCTGGCGATTATTTTCGGCATGATGCGGGTCATCAATCTCGCCCATGGGGAGTTTTTGATGCTCGGCGGCTATGCGGCGATCGTCGCTACCGGCAATGGCATCAACATCTGGATTGCGATGCTGGTAGTGGCGCCCATCGTCGTCGGCATCATCGGTGTCGTTGTGGAGCGGACGATCATCCGTTTCCTGTATGGCCGGATGATCGACACGATGCTCGCGACCTGGGGCCTAAGCCTTTTCCTGGTCGGGCTGACGACGGCAGTTTTTGGCAACACCACCGTTGGCATCTCGGCGCCGCTCGGCAGTTTCCAGATCGGCGCCTATCGCACCAGCGGATACACGCTTTTCGTGATCGTCGTAGCAGCCGTCGTGCTGGCAGGCATCTTCGCCGTGCTGCGCTGGACGCGGCTTGGTCTGATCGCCCGCGGCACGATGCAGAACGCCAATATGGCGGCGCTTGGCGTGAATCCGCCACGCGTCTACGCCGTCACCTTCGGCATCGGCGCCGCTTTATCGGGCCTTGCCGGTGCAGTGCTTGCGCCGGTCTCCGGAGTCTTTCCGACCATCGGCGTCGCCTATGTCGCCAAATCCTTCATCACCGTGATCGGAGGCGGTGCCGCGATTCTCAGCGGAACGGCCTCTGCGTCAGCGCTGTTCGGCACCATCAATCAGATCTCGACCTTTGCCACCACGCCGGTGTTCGGCGAGGTGGCGTTGCTTGCGACCGCCATCGTTCTGATCCGCCTGCTGCCGCAAGGCATCACCGGCCGGTTCTTCCGGAGAGGCCTGTGAACGCCCGCACCCTCAATCTTCTCGGCTTCGCCCTGGTCGGCATCGTCGGTGTCGCCTTCTTGATCCTGACGCCACGTTTCGCCGAGCTTGATATCGTGCTCGAACTCACGATCTATATGATCATGGCGATCTTGGCGCTCAGCCTGGCGCTGATCTGGGGGTATGGCGGCATTCTCTGCTTCGGCCAATCGGCGTTCTTCGGACTGGGTGCCTATTACCTACGCGGTCGCCATGCTCAATATCGGCGAGAGCACGGTCCCGCTTCTCTTGGCAATTGTCTTGCCGGCGGCTTTCGCCGCGTTGCTCGGCTGTTTCATGTTCTACGGCCGCATCAGCGACGTGTATCTCGGCGTCATCACGCTGACGGTGACGCTGATCCTGTTCAATTCGGTGAATTCCACCGCCGGCCCGGAATTCCATATCGGCGTGGCGCGGCTCGGCGGCTTCAACGGGATTCCGGGAATCCCGCCGCTCAACTACCCCGGCAACAAGGCCGCGGTAATCGATCTCGAAGGCATGTTCTACCTTTCGACGGCGGCATTGCTCGCAACCTATTTCGGACTGCGGCTGTTGCTGGCCAGCCGGTTCGGCCGCATCATTGTCGGTATCCGGGAAAACGAACGGCGCGCCGAGCTCTTAGCCTACGATCCGCGGGCCTACAAGCTCGCGACCTTCATCATCGGCGGGGCGCTCGCCGGCTTCGCCGGATGCCTTTTCGCCAATTGGGGAAATTTTGTAAGCCCGACGATTTTCGGACTGGCGCAGTCTGCGCAAATCATCATTTGGGTCATCGTCGGCGGGCGCGGCACGCTGATCGGTCCGATCGTTGGTTGCATCGGCATCCAGTGGCTCGCTACGGCGTTGGGGGCGAACCATCCCAGCGGTTCCGATTGGTGGACGAAGCTATTGGCCAATGCGCCGTTCATGCTTGGAATAATCCTTATCGCGCTCGTGCTTCTTGTGCCGAAGGGATTGGTGCCGACGCTCGGCGATTTCGGACAATGGCTGTTAATCGGCGTGGGGTCCCGACGCCGATCGGCGAGCTAAGCTATTGATCTAACGAGCGGTGGAGGCACAGCCACAACCGCTGCACCCGTCGCACGTCACGTTCGCCGGCGTCGCGATCGGCAAGTAGGAGAGGATGATGGAAAGTTCGAAAACCAATTACGTCGACAACACAAATCAGCTCTTTTCGGTGGGCCTCACCATCCGGCAGAAAGAGCCGAAGAATCTCGAAGCTCCCTTCGACCGGATCGACTCCTATCTTACTCCGACGGAGCTGTTTTACATCCGCAGTCATTTTCCGATACCGACCCTCGACCGCGCTTCCTATAAACTGCGCATCGACGGCGCTGTCAGGAGTCCGTTCGCGTTAAGTTACGAAGAGTTGCGCAACATGCCATCTGAGACGCGCGTCGCGACTTTGGAATGCGCAGGCAACAGTCGGGTCTTTCTCGTCCCCCAAGTGCAAGGGGCACAGTGGGAACTCGGAGCGGTCAGCAACGCAGAATGGACCGGGGTGCCCCTGCGAGCGTTGCTGGAGCGCGCCGGCCTGGCTGAAGATGCTTTCGAGATCGTGCTCGAGGGTGCGGATCGCGGGATGCCGAAAGAAGAGCCCATGCCTCCCATACCGATATCATACACTTGGAGCCTACCCCGGACCAAGGCACTTCGGTCGGAAGTCCTGATCGCTTACCAGATGAACGGGCGCCAGCTTCCGCGGGATCACGGATTTCCAGTCCGCGCGATTGTCCCCGGACACTATGGAATGGCGTCCGTCAAGTGGCTGACGGGTATCCAGGCCGTACGCGAGCCATTTCACGGTTATTGGCAGACGACGGACTATGCCTACTGGGCCATGATGGAAGGAAAGCCCGTTCGGCGCCCGCTAGGCGAAATGCAGCTCAAATCCCAAATTGCGCGACCACGTGTTTATGAAACGCTCGCTCCAAACCGGATCTACACGATTTACGGCGCTGCATGGTCGGGCGAAACGGATGTGGCGGAGATTGCGGTGAGCATCGACGGTGGCCGAACCTGGACCCAGGCAGAATTCGTAGACCCTGTAAGACGACATGCATGGCGGCGTTGGAAACTTGATTGGCTGACGCCGCAAGAGCCGGGGCAGCACACGCTGCTGGCCCGCGCGAGGGACGCGGCCGGCGTCGTCCAACCTGACAAGCACGACCGGAACTACGGCACCTATGTGATCAATCACCCTCTCCCAATCGAGGTATTCATAGATGACGCCCGAGGTTCGCAATCATGACGCTCAGGATGCGTTCACCCGAACGCGCCAGCACCTTGTGCGGTGTGAACCCGGGCAGGACCACCCGACGCAGGCCTTTAAGCAGGATCGAAACACCAAGCTGAGCAGCGGATCGGGTCCGTTCGACGACAGCCGGCCCTTAAGCAGGCCGGACGAATTGCGCCGGGCTCGTTTGGCCGGCGCTTGGCCCCTGCCCGGCTCGACCTCGCGAGGCGAAGCGCCGCGCGCCATCCTTGTCCAGCACGAATTTTGGGATGGACCCAATCATTTCCGTATCAAGCACCAGCGCGACGCGAACGTTGTCCAGGATCAGCCACTGCCCGTCCACGCGCGCTGCTACTTCCTGCGCACGGCAGCTCGCCAGCACCTGTTGTTCATGATCGATATCGGCTTTGACGGCACGCCATTTCGCTGCCACCCCTTCGGCGACAGGCTCGGTTTCCATACCGAATAGCGGTGCTCGGCTATCGCTCTCCGTCGCAGCGTCCTGCGCATTGCCCGCGATGAATCGTCGATGAACACGGCTGCTTCGAGATAGCCGGCGTCGAAGGAGCGGACGTCGTCCGATTGTGGCAACGCCGGAAGCACTTTCGCTGAATTGGCGATGATACTCACGCCGATGACGATGATTGCACCGAGGCGCATGATTTGTCCGTGGCGCAGCCTCGACAAGACAGCTTGCATGACTAGGCGATGCGGTCTCGCTTCGGACTTGCCGCCGATAGCCTCTGCGGTTCTGGTTTGAACGCAGCAACGACGGCGCGGGCCGGCTCTCGCGAAAACGGCGTCACGTTGCCCGGTGATGAGACGACTTCCGAATCCGGACTTGGTCCAGCCTGGATCAGCCCATCCGGGCGCATGGAGATCTCTGAGAACGGAGCGGTGGCCGCACGCTCAAGTAAGTCCCGGAGTTTCGGATGTAAGCCCTCGTTGCGCGATTCCGCGAGAATATTGAATTGATGGAAAGAGGTCATAAAGCTCCCGTGCCATTGCCGCAGTCGATAGACGCCCAATCGTTGCAACATCTGAGCGATGGGGAAGAGATAGCGCTGCGCCCGAATCTGACGATTAAAAAAGGGTTTATTCTATAGGTCTGATCTGCCGGAATCCGGGTTGGGCAGATTGTCATCACGGGTGGGCCTGACGTGAAGCTGAGCGGCGATCGCACGACGATTGAGGCAAGGCCGGCACAATCGCAGCAACCAGAACCAAGGCTATTGCCAAGCCGATGGCTACATTTTTGCCAAGCCCGGGTTCTCGCAAAGGCGCACCTGTCAACAGATGACGCTGGAATAGACGACGTTTCGAAACAGTGACACCGCCGCAGGCACGAGTAATCCGTGGCCGAACGCCCAACACTCATCACCGGAGACCCCAATGAACGACCAATCCAAACGACCGCCGCTGGCCCATGCATCGGGCACGCCGGTCACGGATAATCTCAACATTCAGACTGCGGGGCCGCGCGGTCCTGCCTTGCTGCAGGATGTCTGGCTGATCGAGAAGCTCGCCCATTTCGCCCGTGAAGTGATCCCCGAGCGCCGCATGCACGCCAAGGGCTCCGGCGCCCACGGCACCTTCACCGTCACGCACGACGTTACTCGCTACACCAAGGCCAAGATCTTCTCTGAGATCGGCAAGCAGACCCCAATGTTCGCCCGCTTCTCGACCGTCGCAGGCGAGCGCGGCGCCGCTGACGCTGAGCGCGATATCCGTGGCTTTGCCCTGAAGTTCTATACTGAAGAGGGCAACTGGGATGTCGTCGGCAACAACACGCCGGTGTTTTTCTTCCGCGACCCGCTGCGCTTCCCCGACCTCAATCACGCCATCAAGCGCGATCCGCGCACCGGCATGCGCAGCGCCGACAACAACTGGGACTTCTGGACGCTGCTGCCTGAAGCGCTGCACCAGGTCACCATCGTCATGAGCGAACGAGGCATTCCAAAGAGCTTCCGTCACATGCACGGCTTCGGCAGCCATGCGTACAGTTTCGTCAATGCCGCAAACGAACGCATCTGGGTCAAATTCCACTTCCGTACCCAGCAGGGCATCCAGAACCTGACGGACGCGGAAGCTGAGGCCCTTGTCGGCAAGGATCGCGAAAGCCACCAGCGCGATTTGTTCGAAAATATCGAGGCCGGCAATTTTCCACGCTGGACCCTTTTCATCCAGGTGATGACGGACGCTCAGGCGAAGGCTTTCCCGTTCAATCCTTTCGACCTGACCAAGGTCTGGCCAAAGGGTGACTTTCCGCTGATCGAGGTCGGATATTTCGAACTCAACCGGAACCCCGAGAACGTCTTCGCCGAAGTCGAACAGGCAGCGTTTTCTCCTGCCAACATCGTGCCTGGCATCAGCTATTCGCCCGACAAGATGCTGCAGGGACGTCTCTTCTCCTATGGAGATGCGCAGCGCTACCGCCTGGGGGTCAATCACCACCACATCCCCGTCAACGCACCGAAATGCCCGTTCCAGAGCTATCATCGCGACGGCGCCATGCGCACTGACGGCAATCTCGGTGGAACTCCCACCTACTTCCCCAATAGCCGGGGCGAGTGGATCGACCAGCCGCAGCTTAACGAGCCGGCGCTGGAGCTGGAAGGCGCGGCCGCGCATTGGGACCATCGTGTCGACGATGATCACTACCAGCAGCCGGGTGACCTCTTTCGCAAGATGACTCCTGCCCAGCAACAAACGCTGTTCGACAACACGGCTCGCCAGGTCGGTGGCGCTGCGAAGCCCATTCAAGAGCGTCATATCGCCAACTGCACCAAGGCAGATCCGGCCTACGGCGCGGGCGTCGCCAAGGCGTTGGGCATCAATTGGAAATCAAACATGATCGCCGCGGAGTAAGGCGTGCCCGCTTCGCCGGCCGACTCACCTACCGTTCTTCAGCGCGCGAACCTGATCGCGCCCGAGTGGTCATCTCATGTCTGGAGTCAACTATGTCTAACCGGTTTGCAGCCAAACTCCTCGCGGAATTCATCGGGACCTTCGCGTTAATATTCATCGGCGCCGGCGCCG
>Ga0193743_1002255_pt1 | contig 13778 bp, 14 predicted proteins | sample L2c2metaG_FD_143038 | JGI IMG/M metagenome (GOLD analysis project Ga0193743, IMG submission 143038) | Soil microbial communities from a riparian zone of the East river system, Colorado, United States - L2c2 | ecosystem: Environmental > Terrestrial > Soil > Riparian zone | place: USA: East River... | reverse complement strand
TGGCCGACGCGGACGCCGTCTACCGCCGAGGTGGATGCGTCTACGGGTCTCTGGCCGGCGAACTGCTGGAAGCACACGACGACGTGCTCGACGACTTGGTCGCCGGTTACGACCAATGGCTCGAGTTGTTTCGTGCCGGGCTCACGGCAATGCGCGAGCACGGCGAACTGCGGTCCGACGCGGACCCGCGCCATCTCGCGGTCGCGCTGGTGGTCGCCCACCAGGGCGGCGCCATGATCACCCACGCGACGGGCAGCACTGAGCCGATGCGGGCGGCGGTGACGGCCGCCGTGGGTTACGTGCGCTCGTTCGCGCCCATCCCCAAGTCGCGCCGACCGGCAAGAATGTCGCGCCGCAGCACCAAACCCTGACTACGAAGCCTGCTTTACAGCGAACTGCCAGATAATTCCCACCCTCCCCGTGGCTCAACACTGCTAGACAGTATGGGTGGACCAGCCCACAATAATGGGTCGAATGACCCAATGAGAAGTTGTGACGGACTGTCGCTTTTCAACCCCGCGATTCACGCCGGAAAGGAAGGTTCACCATGGGATTGGCATGGCAGCAGGGCCAACTGGCTACCAGGTCGGCCGGACAGTTGCTCAGCCCGCACCCGGTGCCGCAACACTTGTTGTTCGCCGAGCCGTTGCGGCGTCGGATGAGGGTGCGCTTCGGCGGAGATTGGATCGCCGACAGCGACGATGTGGTGCTGCTGCACGAACCTGGCCGCTACCCGGTGGCCTACTTCCCGCGCGGCGGCGTCGCCCCCGGCGCACTGGTCACCGAGACCGCGGCACCACCCATCCGGAGCTCGGACAGGTGAACTGGTTCGCCATCGCTGCGGGCGAGCGCGTGGCCAATCACGCGGCCTGGCAATATACTTCGCCGCCGTCCTACGCAGATGTGCTGGACGCGCGGGTGGCGTTCGCCTGGCGGGCGACGCCATCGGTGCGCGCGCCGCGGGACAGCAACTCGATACTGCGCCGTGGGGCGCCCACGTCGCGACCGCCGATTCTCACGCAGTACCGCAGGTGTTCTTCACCGACCCCGAGGCCGCCGCAGTCGGGCTCACCGCCGAGGAGGCTGAACGACGGGGGCACCGCGTGCAGGTCGTCGATGTGAGCATCGGCGATACGGTCCCCGGTGTCAACCTTTACGCCGACGGTTACACCGGGCGGGCCCGCCTGGTCGTCGATCTCGATCACGGGCATCTGCTCGGGGCCACATTCGTCGGGGCAGGCGTAGCCGAACTGCTGCAGTCGGCCACCGTCGCCGTCGCAGGCCGGGTTCCGATCCAGCGTCTCTGGCATGCCGTGCCGTGCTTCCCGACCATTAGCGAAGTGTGACTGCGCCCGCTCGAGGCACACCGTGACTCCCAACCGAATTCGACAGAGAAGGTAGATGCATGAGAAGTTCTCGCTGCAGTATTCGACGCCTAGTGGCCGTGGCCCCAGCGGCAATGCTGATCGGGCTTGGCGCGTTGATCGCGGGATGCGGCAACAACGGCAGCCCGGCGCCCTCCAGCACGACGACCACGACGACCACACCGACGACATCGACCACGGTGCCGTCCAGTGCGCCGGTGTCCCCGACCGAGAAGAGCCTCAGTCCCACCGGGGGCAACCTGTTCACGCCGGACGTGAAGGCGCCCCCGGCGCCAACGGAACCTCCTGGCATTCACCGCAACAAGTGACGGGATGGCCAACACCGATAGGACATACATGATGCGATTACGTCGCCCCCGCGACTGGATGGCTCTCGTCGGAGGGGCGGTGTTCATCGCGATGGGAGTGCTGTCCGCCGGGTGTTCGACCACCGGCAGCCATGCGCCGTCCAGCACGACGACCACGACCACGACGACGCCATCCATGGCGCTACCCAGCAGCGCGCCGATGTCCCCGACCGAGAAGAGCATCAATCCCACAGGAGGCAACCTGTTCACGCCGCCAGTGTTGGCGCCCCCGGCGCAGACGGTGCCGCCCGGCCAGCACCCGGGGATCAACGGGGTGTCCTAAGGCGTCACCGCAACGTGACGACGACCTTGCCCTTGGCCGTGCGCTCTTCGAGCGAGGCGATGGCCTCGGCGGCGCGCTCCAGGGGATAGACGACGGGCTGGGGGGCGGTCACCGCTCCCGATGCCAGCAGCGGCTCCAGCTCCGCCCACTGCTCGATCAGATACCCGGGATGCGTTGCGGCCCAAGCGCCCCAGCCGACGCCGACTGCGTCCACATTGTTGAGCAGCAGCCGGTTGACCTTGACCGTGGGGATCTCGCCGCCGGTGAAACCGACCACCAGCATCCGACCGCCGGGGGCCAGCGAGCGCAACGAATCGGTGAACCGGTCACCGCCGACCGGGTCGACGACGACGTCCACCCCGCGCCCGCCGGTGAGCTCCTTGACCGCGTCCTTGAACCCGTCGGCCAGCACCACGTCGGTGGCGCCCGCCGCCCGCGCGACCTCGGCCTTGTCCTCGGTGCTGACGACCGCGATGGTGCGCGACGCGCCGAAGGCCGTGGCCAGCCGTAGCGTCGAGGTGCCGACGCCCCCGGCGGCGCCGTGCACCAATACCGATTCGCCCGGCGCGAGCCTGCCACGGGTTCGCAGGGCGCAGTGCACGGTCAGATCGTTGAACAAGATGCCCGCACCTGCCTCGAACGACACCGAATCGGGCAGTTTGAACACCCGATCCGGCGGCACCGCAACGACTTCCGCCATCGCTCCGTTCAGCATCGTCAGCGCCGCAACCCGGTCACCGGCGGCGACGTGCGCCCCCGTCGGGGCGCTGCGCACCACTCCGGCGATCTCGGCGCCCGGCACGTACGGCAGCTCGGGACGGTGCTGATACAGGCCGCGAGTCTGCAGTGCGTCGGGAAACGCCACGCCGGCCGCGTGGACGTCGATCAGCACGGCGTCGGTGTCCGTCGGTTCGTCGATCTCGACCAACTCCGCGGCTCCTGGTCCGTCGAGCCGGGCTATCTGTATGGCGCGCATGGTGGCCTTTCCGTCCGGCCTTGCTCGATGCTTCCCAAGCAGGCCCGCACCATTTAACATCCCCGGGTGATCGACGCACGCGCCGCGGTGCTGCACGAGGTGGGTGGCGACCCCCGGCTGACCGATGTCACGATCCGTCCTCCGGTCGACGACGAGGTGCTGGTCCGCATCGACGCCGTCGGGATCTGCCACACCGACGTCAGCGTGGCCGCGCGGTGGCCCGCCAAGCGGCTGCCGATGGTGTTCGGCCATGAGGGCGCGGGCACGGTCGTGGCCGCCGGGCCACAGGCGAGCGCGGCAGAGGGCCAGCAGGTGGTGCTGACGTTCGCCAGCTGCGGCTGGTGCGTCAACTGCGCCGATGGCAGGCCGGCCTACTGCGCCGGCTCGACCGATCTGAACCTGCGCGGCGACCGCGGCGACGAGGCCAGCGCCCTGCGCATGAACGGCGAACCCATCACCGGCGGCTTCTTCGGCCAGTCGAGCTTCGCTACCCACGCCCTGGCCCGGCCCGCCAACACCGTGGTCCTGACCACGGCGCTCGCGCCCGAGCTCGCGGCACCGCTTGGCTGCAGCGTGCAGACCGGGGTCGGCACGGTGCTGCACGCGTTGTCGGCCGGGCCGGATGACGCGTTGGTCGTCTTCGGTGCCGGTGCTGTGGGCCTGTCGGCGGTGATGGGCGCGCACATCGCGGGCTGCCGCGCGATCGTCGCGGTCGATCCGGTGCCTGAGCGGCGGGCGCTGGCTATGGAGCTGGGCGCCACCGGGACCGTCGACCCCGGCGCGGTGGACGCGGCTGTGGCGATCGGCGATCTCACCGGGGGAGGGCCAACCCTCGCGGTGGACACCACGGCGCTTCCCTCGGTCATCGCGACCGCGCTGACGGTGTTGCGGTCGTGCGGGACGCTGGCGCTCGTCGGGCTCGGCGCGCTGACCTCGGAGTTGCCCGTCGGGCTGATCCTGGCGAAGGGACTGCGGGTGCGGGGTGTCGTCGAGGGCGACAGTGACCCGCACACCTTCATTCCGCGTCTGGCCGAGCTGTGCCGGAGCGGTGAGCTGCGGGTCGACAGACTCGTCACCACCTTCGATCTGACCTCCTTCGACGAGGCGTGGGCGGCCGCCAAGGCGGGACGGGTGATCAAGCCAGTGCTGCTGACCGGGAGGTAAGCTGCCAATCCCGGCAGCGTTGCCGGTACCGATCGGAGCAACGTTGAGCAGTCGCCTACGGCGTTATGCACCGGCCGACGCCCTGACGCGCGGGCGCGTCATCGACGTCCGTTCCGCCGACGGCACCCGGTTGCACACCGAGGTCTTCGGACCCGAAGACGGCTACCCGATCGTGCTGGCCCACGGCATCACCTGCGCGATCCGCGTCTGGGCCAACCAGATCGCCGACCTCTCCACCGACCACCGGGTCATCGCCTACGACCACCGCGGCCACGGGTGCAGCGGCGTCCCGCCCCGGCGGGGGAACCGCAGCAACTACGGCTTGGATTTCCTGGCGGCCGACCTAGACGCCGTACTGGACGCCACCTTGGCCGACGGGGAGCGCGCCGTCATCGCCGGGCACTCGATGGGTGGCATCGCGATCACGTCGTGGGCGCAGCGCTATCCCCAGCGGGTTTCGCAGTGCGCCGACGCCGTCGCGCTGATCAACACCACGACGGGTGACCTGCTGCGCGACGTGCAGTTCCTGCCCGTGCCGCGCCCACTGTCCGGCAGCCGGGTGGCGGCCGCGGGGATACTGCTCAAGCGACTCGGTGCGGCGCCGCTGGTGCCCGGCTCGATCCAGCAGAGCCGGCGATTCGTCGCCGCACTGGCGGTAGGACGCGACGCCGACCCCGCGATCGCGGACTTCGTGTTCGAACTCTTCGCCACCACCCCGCCCGCCGGTCGTGGCGGCTGGGCCCGAGCGTTGGTCGACTCACTCGGCCCGAAGCACATCGGGCTGGCCAACCTCACCGTGCCCACGCTGGTCATCGGCAGCCGCAAGGACCGCCTGCTGCCGATCGGCGCGTCCCGCCGAATCGCCGCGCACGCGCCGAACCTCGCCTCCTTCGTCGAGCTGACCGGCGGCCATTGCGCGATTCTGGAACGCCCTGACGAGGTCAACCGCCAGTTGCGGGCACTGGTCGAGTCGGTGCGCCAGGAGCGGCGGATCAGCTCCTAAGTGGCCAGGTAGGCGTCGACCTCGGCGGCCGCGCGCTGCCCGGACCGGACGGCCCCGTCGAGGAAGCCGGTCCACTGGTCGGCCGTCTCGGTGCCTGCCCAGAAGATGCCGTCGGCGGGTTCGCGCAGCCACTGCCCGTAGGCCGTCCACGATCCAGGCGGCACGGCGGCGGTCGGGCCGCCCGGCGCGAATCGTTCTGTGCTCCAGCAATGGTCGACGTAGTCGATGGGTCGCAGAGCGGCGTCCCCGAACAGTGCGGCGAAGCAGTTCAGTGCCGCCTCGCGCCTGCCATCGGCGGGCAGCGGGTCGAACGTGCGGGCGTCGGTGAACCCCAGCAGGATGCCAGGGCCGCCGTCGCCCGGGCTGACGTCGAATGTGATGAACACCGGGCCTTCGTCGGACAGCGCCTCACCCGAGTGGCCGTCGGCGCGCCAGAACGGGGTGTCGTACGCGGCGTACGCCTTGCTGAGGTTGCCCTGCGGCCAGTGCCTCGCCAACTCCGAATAGCCGTCCGGCAGTTCGGGTTCGAATTCGATCATGCTGCGGTGTGCGGGCGGTATCGCCACCACCACCGCCTTGGCGGGCGTCGCCCCGGCCGCGGTGTGCACGACCAGCGTGCCGTCTGCAGCGCGGGCGATGCGTTCCACCACGGCGCCGATCCTCACCCGGTCGCCGAGCTCGTCGGCCATCCGCAGCGCGATCTGCTGGGTGCCTGCCGGGAAGCGGTCCTGCTGGGCGCCGCCCTCGACGTCGAGCATGGGGCCGATTCCGCCCGCCGCCTTGATGTAGTGCACCGCGTGCAGCATCGACACCTCGTCGGGCTCGCAGCCCCACGTCACCCGCGCCATGATCGCCATCAGATCCCGCGTCGACGCGCCGGCGTGCACGGAGCGCAGCCACCTGTCCAACGTCTGGTCGTCCAATCGGTGCGCCACCGGTGCCGACCACGGGTCCGCCAGTGGAATCTGGCGGGCCAGTCGATCGAAGCGCCACTGGATGCGCGACACGTCGAGCAGTTCGAGGATCGACAGTTTCGGGATGGTGCTGCGGTACGAGCGGACCCGGCCGCGCCAGCGGATCAGGTTCTTGCCGTGGTTGTACGTGGGCACCGTCTTGCAGTCCAGTTCCGCGGCGAGCTTGAGCACCTCGTCTTGGGTCGGCCCGACGAACGTGGCGCCGAAATCCACCGGCACACCCGCGATCGTCGTCGTATACGACCGGCCGCCGACCCGGTCGCGGCCCTCGAGCACCACCACGTCGTGTCCCAGCCTGGTCAGCACGCGCGCGGTCGACAGTCCGGCGAAGCCTGCACCCACAACCACGACGTCGGTCATCGGTCCAGTCTGGCGACTTCGGCGCGCTCGCGTGCGCAGATCGTTGACGTACTGCACACCTGAGCACCTAGGGTGGTGGTACGCAGCGGGACCACGACGAGGAGGTTCTCCATGGATGCGAACCAGCACGAGGTCGAGGCCGTCGAAGTATCAGACGTACTCATCATCGGCGCAGGCATCTCCGGCATCGGCGCGGCCTATCGCATCCACGAGAAGAATCCGCAGCTCAGCTACACCCTCCTGGAGCGTCGCGAGCGGATCGGCGGCACCTGGGACCTGTTCCGCTACCCGGGCATCCGCTCCGACAGCGACATCTTCACGCTCAGCTTTCCGTTCGAGCCGTGGACCCGGCCCGAGAACGTCGCCGACGGCGGGGACATCCGCAACTACCTGGCCGACACCGCGCGCAAGCACGGCATCGATCAGCACATCCGGTTCAACACCCGCGTGCAGTCGGCGGACTGGGACTCGACCACCGACACCTGGACGGTGCGCACGGAACAGGAGGGCCCCGACGGTCGGGCTGAGAAGGTCTACCGTGGCCGCTTCCTGTTCTGCGGCACCGGCTACTACAACTACGACGAGCCCTACTCGCCGGAGTTTCCCGGCATCGAGCAGTTCGGCGGTGACGTGGTGCACCCGCAGTACTGGCCCGAGTCGCTCGACTACACCGATAAGAAGGTGGTCGTCATCGGCAGCGGCGCGACGGCGATCAGCCTGATCCCGGCGCTGGCGCAGAAGGCAGCGAAGGTGACGATGCTGCAGCGCTCGCCGACCTACATGATGTCGATGCCGCGGATCGACCCGATGGTGCAGGCCATTCGGAAGCTGTTGCCGCGCAAGCTGTCACATTCCGTGGTGCGGCTCCGCAATGCGCTCTTTCACGTCTCGATGTATTTCCTGTTCCGCAAGGCCCCGAGATTCGCTCGGTGGCTGATCCGGAACCGAACGATCGCCGCCCTGCCCGAGGGTTACGCCGTCGACGTGCACTTCAAGCCGCGCTACAACCCGTGGGACCAACGCCTGTGTCTGGTCCTCGACCACGATCTGTTCGAGCACATCGGTGACGGCCGTGCCGAGGTGGTGACCGACCAGGTCGACCACGTCGACGCCACCGGCATCGTGCTGAAGTCGGGCGACCGGATCGACGCCGACGTCATCGTCACTGCGACGGGCCTTCAACTGCAGGCGCTGGGCGGCATGTCGGTCAGCATCGACGGCACGGAGATCAAGCCCAACGACCGGTTCGTCTACAAGGAGTACCTGCTCGAGGATGTGCCGAACATGGCGTGGTGCATCGGCTACACCAACGCGTCGTGGACGTTGCGGGCAGACATGACTGCGCGTGCGGTGGCGAAGCTGTTGGCCTACATGGAATCTCACGGCTACACCCACGCCTACCCGCATCTGGGGGATGCCGCGATGCCGGAGAAGCCGACGTGGGACCTGGACGCCGGCTACATCCAGCGCACGCCGCACGCCCTACCCCGGTCGGGTACCCGGCGGCCGTGGCACGTCCGGCACAACTACCTGCTGGACGTCATCGATCACCGCTTCGACCGGATCGAGGAGTCGATGGTGTTCGGCCGCGTGTCCGTCCCGGCCGTGCAGTCCGCCTGAGTTACGGCGTCCGCAGAATCGCACCCGTTCCGAGCAATTGGGTGGCCGACAGCCCGAACGTCGTCTTGAAGCGGTCGGCGAGGTGCGACGGGCTGGCGAAACCGGAATCCACCGCGGCGGTCGTCAAGTTCTTCCCCGCGGCGATGGCCGTCCCGGCAGCCACCAGCCGAACCCAGAGCCGATAACGACGCAGACTCGTCCCTGCCTCGTCGCGGAACAGATGCAGAAACCGCGACTCGGAAAGTCCTGCCTCGGCGGCCAGTTCCCGCGACGACACCGTCGTGGCCGGGTCCGCGCGAATTCGGCCTGCGGCGAACACGATGCGGGGATCGACGACGCGCTCGACCGCCGGCGCGGCCAAATCCAGCCAGCGGCAGGCGCTTTGGTCGTCGTCCGGTGTGAACAACAGCCGGTCCTCGGCGGCGTGCTGGACGCCGATGCCGTCGACCCACTGGCTGAACCCACGTCGGCACGAGTCCGCCCGATCCGACGTCGGCTCCAGGTAGCAGGACACCAGCCGGCCGCCGTGGCAGATGAGCTGATGGGTCAGTCGCGGCGGAATGAGGGCACTGTGCGCGTCGCGTGTCGTTCCGTCGGGGGTCACCACCGTGAGCGGCCGGTCGACGCCGACGGCCAAGCACCACACGGATCCCGAATGCGGCGCCAGATTCAGGCTCGGACCGGCGTAGAGCGCCTGACCCGGCCACAGCCAGACCGACGAAGAGCAGGTTTGTGGAAGCGGCGACGCCGCTTCTACGACCATGCTGGCCTCCTACGTGAACTGGGACAGGAGGCTACCGTGGCCAGCGTTGTCGACACAGCGGTCATCGTCGCAATAGGTGTGTTCTTCCTCGGCATGGGCATCTATGCACTCGCCGCCCCCGCAATGCTGGTGCGGCCGTTCGGCATCACCCTCGAGCAATCCACGTCGCGGTCGGAGGTGCGCGCCGTCTACGGGGGATTCGGCCTGGCGATGGCAGCGGTGCTGGCGTATGCGGCCGTCGACGCCGGCTCCCATCGAACCGGGATCGTGCTTGCCGTCGGTGTGGCGCTGGCGGGAATGGCCTTTGGTCGCCTGGTTTCCGCGGTGGTCGACGGCCGAACCCGGTTCTACCCGAACTGGTTTTACTTCGGTGTGGAGGCCGTTGCGGCCGCCGCGTTGCTGACTGCGGCGTGACCGCGTGGCCGGTGTGCGGTTTGCGCGATGCCTGCCGATCCAATTGGCAGAATGACGTCGAACCGGTTGAATACTGCCAACCGGCGATCAATTTCTGCCACCGGAATTAAACCTCTGACCTGCTGGTTTGAGTAGTCAGATCGGCGAAAAAGGGCTCCCGCCGACAGACCGAAAACATCAGAGAAGCAGACAGAACAGGGATCATCATGAAGAAGTTCGGATTCGCCAGCATCGTCGCCACGGGTTTCGCCGCCGCTCTGTTCGGCCTGGCCGCCCCCGCCAACGCGGGCATCGACCACCAGCAGTGGATCAGCGACATCCAGCAGCAGGCCGTCGTCGGCTCGGCCACCTCGACCGTGGGCAACGGCCGCTGATCGACCCACCCACCAAGAAGGGGCACCCATCAATTGGGTGCCCCTTCTTCGCGCGCCCAAGTCGCTACGGTGCGACGGTGAGCCAGTCGGCGAAGCCCGACGGGTCGTGCCGGCCCAGCGCGCCGTGCTCGAACAACCCCCAGCCCTCGACGGGCGTGCGGTTGCCTTCGGTGCACACCGCCCGCCCAACGTGATCGATCACCCCGAAGCCGGCCCGTCCGACGATGGCCGGGTCGGTCATGTCGTAGGTCAGGCGCTCGGTGAACTTGTCGCCCTTCCACATGCCGTGGATCCAGTCCGAGTCGCCGCCGTAGCCGCCGCCGACGTGGATGGGCACCGGCAGTTTGGATTCGACGTCGAAGTGCACCGGCGAGCCGTCGAGCGCCGTGGCGTCGATGGTCGCCCCGGTCGGGATCCGGGTGCCGGAGCGGTAGTGGATCTTGACCCGGGGCCAGCCCAGTTGCTCGACCCGGCCGTCCTTCCAGATCCGCGTGCAGTCGTTCAGCGAGCGGAAGCCGCTGGGCTCCTCCTGGATGATGACGACGATCGAGAAGTCGTCGAATGCCATCGGCACGTAGAGCCACCACATGCCCTCGAACGGTGGATCGGCAGGCCGCCCAGCGGGTTCGGCCTCTCCGATCGGCCGGATGCCCCAGGACCGATCACGCGACCCGATCCAGACCGACGGGTCGACGGTGATCTCCTCGCCGTCGATCGCGATGCGCCCGCTCCACGACCCCAGTTGCGCGAACCGCTGAGCGTTCAGCGTGACGCGGTTGCCCGCTCGCAGGATGTGGGGTTGTTCCTGGACGACGTCGAACAATCCGTTCCATGTCAGGTCGGCGGCGATGCCCTCGGTCTCGTCGAGCACGATGCGCAGCCGGTGCAGCGGCTCGTCGACCTCGACGCGGTAGCCAAGGACGTGTTGATTGAGCCGGTCGGAGTCGATGGCGTCGGACAGGTGCACCGCCGTCTGGACGTCGCCCCGGCGGATCAAGAAGAAGGCGTCCTTCACCCCGAGGTTGGGGTAGTAGCCGAGGCCGGTGATCAGGAAGACGTCGCCGGTGCGATCGTGGGCGTTGAAGTAGGACCGGTCGTAGAAGTTGCGGTCCGACGACCCCGGCCAGGCGATCGGTTGCGGAACCTGGTGAACCGGAAACTCATCCATCGGGCCGAGCACTATGCGTCCTCCTTCATTTCCCGGGTCGCTTCGCTCTCCCCCGCAAGCGGGGGGACCCCCAGCGCCGGGCCGATCAGCCGCTTCAACAGACCCCCGTGGTAGAACAGCGATTCAACGTCGTCGGGCTTCTCGATCTCACCGAAGCGCACCCGCCGGGCGCTGGTGCGCATGAACACGCAGCACCAGATCACCCCGGAGTAGACGTAGAACCACGTCAGGTCGCCCAGTTCGGCACCGGTCAGCCGCGCGTAGGTCTCGCGGACGTCCTCCTCTCGCATCACGTCGGGCAACCCTGGCAGGCCGGCCAGGCCGGCGAGTTCCTGGAACACCATGTGCGCGAAGATGATCCACGACACGTCGAGCTCGCGCGGTCCCACCGTCGCCATCTCCCAGTCCAGTACTGCCACCGGGCGAAAATCCTCGTAGAGCACGTTGCCGATGCGCGAGTCGCCCCACGCGAGCACGGATGGCGAGGCGGCGACGTCGGCCGGGAAGTTCTCCTCCAGCCAGGCGAGCGCGCCCTCCACCAGCGCCGAGCGGCCGATGTCGGGCACCGCGAAGTCGTACCAGTCCTTCAGCCAGCCGAAGTGCCTGCGCAACGCGGTGTCACCCGGGGGGTCGACCTCGGAGAGGAAGCCAAACGTCTGCTCCGCGTCGGGTATCGAGTGCAGCTTCGCCAGCACCTCGACCGTGGCGTCCTGCAGTTCGCGCCGCCGCTCGGCCGGTGCGTCGGCGAACCAGTTGCCCCCGAACGTGTAGGGCATGACGTCGGGCGGGACGATGCCGGAGACGTGGTCCATGAGGAAGAACGGCGTACCGAGCACAGTCCCCTCGTCGTCGATCCACCGGACGCGGGGGACCGGCACGTCGGTCAATTCGCCGACCAGCCTGATCACCTCGAATTGGTGGTCGAGTCGGTAGGTCGGGAAGACCGGAACGTCCTCGGCGCTGGGCGCCACCCGGGCCACCCACTTCTGTCCGACGGATTGCCCGCCTTCCTCCCAGCGGCCGGTCAGAATGATGGTCTCCGACGACATTCCGTTGGACTCGACGCCGCTTTCGATCGTCACGTCCGGGGCCACCCCTCCGGGCATCACGGTGGACAGCCACTGCGACATCACCGAGGGGAGGCTGGTGACATCTCGTGAGGAATGCTGCAGGCGGCTGATGTCTTCGACAGCCGGTTCGGTAGCCACAGGTAAACCCTTCTCAGCAATTACGCTACGATCCGTAGCGTTATGAAAGCAGACCCGCCCGCGGTTGACAAGACCCCGAGCGCCGGACGCCCACGCGACCCGCGTATCGACGCTGCCATACTCGGCGCGACGGCGGATCTGCTCGTCGAAATCGGTTATTCGAATGTCACGATGGCCGCGGTCGCGGAGCGGGCCGGAACCACCAAGACCGCGCTGTACCGCCGGTGGTCGAGCAAGGCGGAACTCGTCCACGAGGCAGCCTTCCCGATCGCGCCGACCGCATTGACGGCGCCCGAGGGCAACATCGCAGGCGACGTGCGGGCGATGATCGCGGCGACCCGCGACGTCTTCACCAGCCCCGTGGTGCGGGCGGCACTGCCAGGGCTGATCGCCGACATGGCGGCCGACGCCGACCTCAACACTCGGGTGATGAGCCGCTTCTCCGCGTTGTTCGACATGGTGCGGGTGCGTCTGGCACACGCTGTGGACCGTGGCGAAGTGCACGCCGACGTCGACCCCGACCGGCTCATCGAGGTCATCGGCGGCGCAACGCTGCTGCGCCTGCTGTTGGGCCCCGGCCGGGAACTCGACGACGCCTGGGTCGACCAGACCACTGCCATCGTGGTCCACGGTGTGGTGCCATAGCGGGTGATGTCTCAGCAGCAGATGCAGCCGTTTCCGGCCGACTGGAGTACGGCGCTCGTCCTGGTGCCGCATCCCGATGATCCCGAGTACGGGTGTGCGGCGGCGGTCGCCAAGTGGACTGCGGCGGGCAAGACCGTGCACTACGCACTGGCCTCGCGCGGCGAGGTGGGCATCGCGGGTATGCCTCCCGAGGAAGCCGGCCCGCTGCGCGAACGCGAACAACGGCGCTCGGCGGCCATCGTCGGGGTCAGTGACGTGCAGTTCTGGGACTTCCCCGACAACCGCATCCGCGACACGCCCGCTCTGCGCGCCAAGATCGCCGAAACGATCTCCGCGCTGGCGCCCGAGACGGTCGTCACCGTCTACAGCGGCGCGCAGTGGGCGCCCGGCGCGCCGAACCAGCGCGACCACATCGAGTTCTCCAATGCCGTTGCCGCGGCGTATGACTCGCTCCTCGATCCGCCGCGATGGCTGTTTGAATGCGGCCCGGAGATCACCCACGGTGAGGTGGTGGACGAGTACGTCGAGGTTGCGGTGGCCTCGCTCGCAGCGCATGCCGCGTACCTCTCGGTGCTCGACCCGGACACGCCCGTCGAAGAGCAAGCGCGTAACCAGGTCGACGCGGCGACGGGACCGCGACCGGAGTTCGGTGGCCGGCGCACGGTGGAGTTCATTCTGCGACGGGCCGCGACGTGATGACGGTCGTCACGACGCGCGCCGGGAAGGTGCGTGGCACGGAATCCAACGGGGTGCAGGTGTTTCGCGGCATCCCGTATGCGCAACCGCCCTTAGGCCCGCTGCGCTTCGCAGCGCCCGCAGCGCACGACCCGTGGTCGGGGGTGCTGGACGCCACCCGGTTCGGACCGCCCCCGCCGCAGGCGTCACGCGCCACCGAAACCGATGAGTGGCTCACGGTGAACGTCTGGACCCCCGACCCTGCGGCCACCGGATTGCCCGTGCTGATGTGGCTCTACGGCGGCAAGTTCACCGCTGGATCCAGCGACGAGCCCGAGTACGACGGTGCCCGGCTGGCGGCCGGTGGTGTGGTGGTGGTCAGCATCAACTATCGGGTCGGGGTCGAGGGCTACATAAGC
>Ga0193743_1002254_pt1 | contig 13780 bp, 13 predicted proteins | sample L2c2metaG_FD_143038 | JGI IMG/M metagenome (GOLD analysis project Ga0193743, IMG submission 143038) | Soil microbial communities from a riparian zone of the East river system, Colorado, United States - L2c2 | ecosystem: Environmental > Terrestrial > Soil > Riparian zone | place: USA: East River... | reverse complement strand
TGGAATATTATTCATTTTTTTTTTTTCGCAACGTACCCGATGAGTTTCATCAATAAGAATCCAACCGTCGCAACGACCTTTTATATCAAATCAAGAGCGTTGGCATGTTTTGAATGCCTTAATCGGGGGTTTGGAAAAAAAGAAGCTCACCAATGTGGCGATGATACTCGCTGGCACCCCGTTTTTGAAGAAATCTACGTTACTTAGATAAAGTTCGCCAAGCTCGTCTTCTTGAGTGGCTCTATGTCACGGCCAAGGAAAAAAAAAAAGGAGAGAGAGATAAGGAATTCAATTGTTCAGTAAAGATAGACCAGAATGAATGAGAGTAGAAAAACTAACGCCGTCTGATTAGGAAAGCCAGAGACAGGCATGCCCATTCCGGCTGAGCAGATGAGACCAGTAATGAAGATAAGGAGGTTCTTATGATCGCCCGGAAGGGTCGAGCCCACTTCTTTTGCTATGGGCACCAGCAATAAACTAGCTGTGACTGATGAAAGTGGAAACGATCTGGGAAAACAACAAAAAAAACATAGGAAAAACATGGGAAGCAGAATGTTAGACATATACGAAAAAGGATATCGAATGAGGATTTCACGAACCAATACAACCGGAGATAGAACCAATACGACGGAATATAGAGAGAATCCGTTAATGAGTTTCCGAATGACAACATCCATTACTTCAAGGAGACCACTCGACATCACGCCTTTGCCTAAGGCGATTCCACCCATAGCAAGGAATACAATGGTCCATGCGAAATGCTCAAAATCATCCTAGGTATCATAAATGGCAATATCAACATAATAAGAATACCCGGAAGCTCGAAACAGCCTGCTCACCTTTTTCAACACACCTGTCGAAAAGAATGCAATGACAGGTAAAATGGCGATGACACCCATATCACCAACGACCTTATGGATCGCGTGTTCGACACACCACAAGCCAATGGTGAGCAGACAGACAAATGCCACCCAATACTGCTTGAGAGTAAAAGATTCCTTGGTAGGACGTATAGCCTTGATTTCGATATATCCCTCACCGTCAGGCGAGCGGGCCGGACGGTACGACGCGAGGAGAAGCAACCATATGAGGATAATAGAAATTCCCGAAACCGGGAGGGCGACAGCAAACCACTGCGCCCAACCCAAAGGGTGGTCCATGGCTTCAATCGCAATCAGGTTCTGTGGTGACGAAATAGGGGAACTCTGTCCTCCAATATTGGCCGCTAATGCAATAGCCAGCTGTCATAGGAGCAACAAGTGGATGAGTTCAATCTACTCAAGAAAAAGAAAAAAACAAGCTAATTCTTGGCAAACTCACAATTAGACACGGGCCGAAAGCCGATTTTGGTGGTAATGTTCGCAGGATAGGCTAAGAAAAAATAATTTTATCAGAACAAGCGACCTATGAATGCGTGGGAGCGACAGCCGTAAGTTGGATGGTGACCAGAGCTACTTACCCTTATCAGGGTAAAGCAGAGTGTAGGAGCAGCGACGTTACTGGGTGGCGTTTAGCATGAACGTTATTCCAAGCTAACTATAACCATAACTTGAAAGAACCGTACCTGATCCACATGCTCGCAAAACAAGATACTCCCATGAATGCAAGAATGACTGTGCTTGGTTTTGTACCGGCTAAACTTAGGACGCGAGTGATTATGACACGATCGATGTTGGTCTTGCTTAAAGCCGATGAGATAGTGAAGCCTCCGATGAGCAGCATGACAGTCGGTGAGAACATAGCCGAGAAAACGAATCTGCGAGCCAGTTTCAATCAAACCCTGCGTAACAAACAAGGGGGTTTGATTTAACTTACTTTGTGGCTTCTGGAGGAGTCATTTGAACACCCTCTTCGTCGCGGATGACTCGGAACAAGACAAGAAGCAATGGAGCAAACATCGACGTCACGAAAAGTGGAATAGCCTGTTTCGTCGTATAAGAAAAAAAACGAAAAGCACGAGGAGAAAAAGAAAATCGTTCACCTCGGTTGCCCAAAGAATCGTACAGAAAGTAAGAATAGCAAAGCAGTGATTAGCCTCAGGGCGCTCGACGACTTGCACATTCAATAGAAAGATGAAAATGGCCAAGGCCGCCACTTTGAAAATGTTGCGTTTCGTGATCTTGAACCTGCCCACCGGAGTCGGAATATCCACGACTGTGGGCTCGGGTGGTTGTACCAAAGTAGCACCCAAGAAAGCTTGGGTGTCATCTTCCCCCCTCCTCTGTCGACCAATCATCTGTCGCCAAACAGTATCGCGTTCCCAGGCAATATTCTCCCGCTGATGCAGACGGAGTTGCTGGCGGGCTGCCGTCTTGTCCCCACGTGTGACACATTTCGCGTACAATTCGAGGAGATCGTTGACGTTATCGTTGAGTCTGTCTTTTGCAGCCTGAGTGAAAGGTAGCGATACTTCCACTACGTTGTGAAGATAACGATCCTTCAACTCGGAGTACGTCACTTTATCGTACCTAGATAGGACAACCTTAAGGTTAGAAGCCAGAAATGAAAAAAAAAGAACAAGATTGATGACAAATCAAAAATAAAGTAGAATTTTGAGCACTTGTGCAAGTCATCAAGGCACCCCTAAAGAGCCGACGGCAGAAGTCCAACTGCACGTCATTCAAAAGTCGAGGCAGCTGTGAGAAGCATTCAGAAGCCACGGGTAATGGTATAGGAACGTGGGCCGACATGACGTATTACAGAGGAAAAGGCATAAAAAAGACATATTAAACACGTACTTCTTGATAATCTTGCGGAAACCGGAGTAGTTGACTTCAACATAGGACCGGAGGTTGGTGAAGGAAATGTACAAATTCGTAATTCTACGCTTGAACAATAGTCGTATGTCATAGGCGTAGCCCGACCGAGCGGTCCAAATGGTATGATCCTGGTCCTGAGCAGACGAGAAACTCTCTCTGAGATTGTTGAACGTGTTTGTGAGTTTGCCAAGGGTGCCTTTGTTTGACTTGGAGCCATAGTGACTATCGTCTAGCTCGGGATGAATGTCCTCCATAGATGACACGCTCGTACGCCGTCTGACGGGAGATTCAGAGATGGGAGCACTTCTAGCTACGAAATGGATGTATGTGATGCTTGTCAATGTGCGACGCGGGGCAAGTACACACTTGTTGACCGACGCGGGTAACCTGAGTCGCTCCTTCTCCGACGTTGGTTCGAAGATTGCCGTCTCCTTTCAGGACTTTCTATACTGTCCTCCTCGTCGTCGTCGTCTTCGTCGGTGAAATCATCATAGTATTCCTGTCCCAGTCCAGCTTCTTCCTGCTCCAATATCGATTTATCCAGGTCTTGCAAGTCATCAATGAGCTCCTTCTCTTGGTGCTCATAGAAAGCGATAATCTTTCTCAACTCGCGATCAAGGAGAGGTATAAACACAGAATCTGTACCAGTGACATCTTGCTGTGTCAAGAGACCACTTGCTTCGTTAGATTCAGGATCATAATTGAGGAGTTGCTCATGCCCGTGTTGCTGCTTTTCGAGCTGGTAGATGTACTTCTTGAGGGCATCGTAGCTAGAACGTGTATGGGACTTTGCATAACGGTAAGTACAATGTAGTCACGTACGCGATGTATTCGTCCCACCAGTCAGATACTGCGTTAAACTTAAGCGATGAACTGCGGGATCATGAGCTTTTTGAACTACATCTCGAGCCAAATAACAAAAACATACCTGAATTTCATTATGAAAGCCGCTTCAAACTTTTGTTTCGAAACAGGGCGAGAAAGTGGTAAAAGGGGAAAGGACTCCACGATTGTAATCTGTTTCTAATAGACAAACCTTATGGCCATCCAAGAATGGCGTATTTGCCGTTGTAAGAGCTTGAATACCAGAATCCGAGAGGCTGCCTGAATGATGTACACCGTGCACTGCGGATCGTGGCCACACCCCTGTGTCAGGTGACCATAGCATTTGCACGCACGTTCGACGCTCGTGTCAAACGGATTAACTATAGTCTATGGTGGACTCGCTACCATTGACAACTGTTTGATTATCTAGGTTGTATAAAGCCAAATCACAGTTTCTCACAACTTTACATGCCTCAGCAGCCGCAGTACGTCTACCTAGGGTACTCCACCACATCTCTGAGTTTTACCAACCTACTAATAGTCAGGTCGCGGAAAAAAGGGATCGCTGCGCCGGTCCTTGATACTAAAGATACACGAAGAATGCTCATGCGGATGAGTTTGAGCAAAGGGGTTGCCGGATGGAACTACTGACGCAGAGAGTATTTTAATCATGAAACTTGGGCGGCCGTTTATTATTGAGTGCATTCCTATCTTTCATTCCCTCCTTACGCTTTTTGTCTTTTGTCTTAACCAATTGTTCATTTAGATGGCCAGTCTGCATCCATGGTTCGGGAGCGTCTCACCGATTTGGCAAGCTAGACTGTCGATTCCATTGTGGATCAACTGATACCGAAAAAGCCAAGTTACTGCTTGGTACTATACTTGCTAGTATCTTGAAAAACAAGCCTGCTAGCTGAAGGCTACGTTTTTCGCTTCCCTTCCCCTACCGGGTGAAAGAACAAATTGCTGACACGTGTGATATGAATCGAATGGCACCAAAGGTTCGAATGCTTCTATACCTACTAATCATCGAGTTATGTCATTCTACTACCTACCCCAAAAGTTGACCAGCGCTGAACAATTTTATTTTTGTTTTGGTCCAGAGTTTTACAAAAATGCTCAATATGTTTTTATACCGGTGAGTACTGGTAAGTCTTCAAGCATCAAGTTCTTTCCTCCATCCCATCGTCACATCTAGATCCTCTAATTTCTGCTTGTTAAATCGAAACAGAAGTACGTATGGAGAACCTTCCAAGACACCCCGATGTGACAAGATGACAAGCCTTGACCAAGCATTTGCGCGTGTATTTCTCGACAGTCGAAAAGCTCCAAGGCTTTGAATGGACTTCCCTTGGCACGGATCTCTCCAGTGGGCCACTATAATTTGACTATAATGGGTCGAGCTGCGGTCTAGTTCGCATTGGTACAGGGGTCGTCAGTATTTTGAATCAGTTTGAATCGACTGTACAACCCCTCTTCACTCCGTGCTTGGTTTGTGATTCAGAGTACTTTGATCGGTCAGAGAACTACGGTACTGGAGGTGGACGTCGACTGAGAGAACTCGGAGATATGGTCTCTGAAAATCTTCCTATCTTTGCTTGTACTGGGTCTTATGCAGATGTGATTCGAGAGAAGATTCATGTACCTATTCGTCTTCCTGCGACTTCGACCCCTCCGAGAATACAGGGATCCCGAGACCTATTTCCATTCAGCTTCTCGAGTCTCGGGTTAACATCTTACTCATGATATCCATATGATGCTCGGTTCTCTCCTCTCACCCCTACATGCTAAGTTCAGCAGCCTTGCATGTGCTATCAGCACCTCGGCCCTAGCAATTCAGTTTAAAAAAAGATGGAACGGGCAGGTGTCTATGCCTTTCTGTCTCTTCGAGGCATGTATTTGGGATGTATTTACCCCCCCATTCAATAAATTCTCCCAGGGAACTTTGATTTCCAGCGAACATCGAGTAACGGTAACCCCCCTTTATCGTCGTTCGTTCAACTTCTGTCAAGCGAGACATGCTTCAATCCAAAGGTATACTACAACACCCCCTCTCCCTCCGCCACCTCAAGGTCATTCAAGAAAAATTCACAGGCCTCCACGGGTTTACGAAGAGAGGCACCATGTTCCCCTTTCCCTCCCATCAATCTAGTAGGATCCTTCGACACTAAACATTGCTCACATCAGTTGCAAATGTCATCGCATCTCGAAACATGTATTGGAATTGTATTAACCCATTCAATGCAACTCTCCCAGGAGCTCTCATACTTACAACGAACATCGAGCAACGGTAACCTACCCCCCCCCCCTCTCCCCCCCCTTTTTTTACTCGTATCCCAAATTTCAATAATAATAATAATAAAAAATCAAATTGTTTTTTTTTTGTTTTTGTTTTTTGCTTATATAATTTCCAACTTTGGTCACTTTCCCGTGTCTCTCGCGGTAATCTTTTTTTTTGTCGTTGTCTCCCTTCTGACAGGTGTTTACATCAATGCCAGAGAAGTTCCTCGCTGCTACAAGGCGCCGTCATGTTGGGCTTTCTCAGTTTTTGATGACGGGTCTCGTCATCGTCGACAGCTCCAACAAGGTAATATTAACTTGGCATGCTATTTTGTCTTCGTAAACACTAGACGAATACATCTCTGCATTTGTTCCATCTTGCTTCTCCAGGCCATTGTAGAATGAACGCGATGGAGGCGTAGTATCTCCAAACTCGTTTGAGTAAGTTATACGACGAAAGCTTTGTTGGATCTGAGAAATCGCATTCACTACTACCTAGGAAGGGTTTCGGGGGTATTTACTAACAATCAGCCTTCGATGGCGACATTTTTACTCCCCAATACAATAGACCCACATGCACCAAAAATCCAGGCAGGGTTATGTACTCACGCGATCACTAAGTTGAACTGTCGAAAAGTAATACTCGGTCGCAGTAAGTTTCTGGACACTTTGGAGAACGCCGCTATTCAATTTACTCACCTTGTACAGCGACCTCGAGGGTACAATTGATCGTAACATCTCTTGAGACTTATGCAAAAAAAGTGATTCGAGAGGGGTCTTCCTTGCGACTCCGACCCCTCCGAGAATACCGGGATCCGAGACCTATTTTCCTTGACTTCTCAAGTCTCGGGTTACATCTTCTCATGGTATCCATATGATGCTCGGTTCTCTCCTCTCACTCTATACGCCAAGTTCAGCCGTTTATATATATATATATGTGCTATCAGCACCTCGACCCTTAGCATTCAGTTTTTTTCTTTTTCTAAAAAAAATAAAATAAAAATGGAACGAGCACGGTTCTATGCCTCTTTGTCTCTTCGAAAGCATGTATTGGAACGTATTATCCCATTCAATAAACTCTCCCAGGAGCTCTCATTTCTAACAACCATTCCAGCAACGGTAACCTCCCCTCCCCCCTTCTTTATTTTTTACTCGTATCCCAAATCTCAAATAAAAATCTAAATTGTTTTTTGTTTCATGATTTCCAACTTTATTTTTTGTCGTTGTCTTACATAAAAATGCTCATTCCCCGTGAGCATTGCTGATTCTTATGCAGTTTAGGTAGCACCTCCGTCACTCCACCACTTGGGGCAGCAGAGGTGAAAACTTGTCATATCATTCAGGTGGAAATCGTATCTTTTTTTTTGGCCAACTGATTATTTTGCTCTCATACATTATAATCGGAGTAACGACTGGGGACCCCTTTTCCACAAAGTAAAAGAAGTTCACGTAAATGGTATGGCTGGGAATAACAACATGAGCTTTCAAAAAAGCTTGTATATATATTTCCGGATCCAAGGGCCACTCATATTCGCAGATTGTACATTTTTTTTTTTTCATTCCTATAGAAAACGGTCAATGTCCAGGAACAAGGAGCAAGGAAGATACTGGCAAACGTCGTACTCGTAACAAGTGACATCCTCTTGTCCATTTTCCCCACGTACCCTGTCAGTATCAGGCGAGCCTGGTTCATGGCCCTTTCCCCTCGGAACCCCCCATTTCCTTGCATGCGATTTTGAAATTGGAGACACGTAGCAGCTGCGGATAAACCAATAAATTGAATGGAAAAAAAAAGTTGACCAGAGAATGGGAAGGAAGGGCCACGCAAGTCATGCAAGTCAGTAGTCATGGATGACAAAATAGGAAAGTGAGTGGGAAAGTTAAAGGAAAGAGATACCTACTTGTGTAACTCGGCAGAGGTCCAACGAGCGAGATTGACAGGGTGTGCGTGTGTTCGATGGGAGACCCTGACTCTAAGACACTCAGAGTTCAATAGTCTCCTTATGCTTAAATTTCCTGCCGGCTCTATCCGAGGAACGAAATCTAAACTGGTTCCCGTAAAGCTCAAACTCGATATGAGGATTATCGAGGACAGTCTTTCTCAACGATGCCACGGTTTCTGTTTCCGTTTCCGTAGACGGTCCGGTCGGAAACGGAGGCGCCAAGGGCAAGGGCATCTCTATCGTATGTGTTGGTGGCAAAGTGCTGTAAAGAGGAACAGCGAACGCGAAGACGGAATTGTGCTTCGGTATTACTGAGAGTTCAACAATTTAGATCATAAGATGTATCATGTTTGCTCCGGGTGTATTTACCTTTCAATTTATCATGCTTCGTTACGACTTTGAACGCATTCTCAGTTTCATGGATCACGATTCCTGAGAGACCTAAGAGACAAGGATTCCTGCTTCGGCGGACTAAGGTTTTCTATGGTGAGTAAGTGTATGATACCAAGAACAACGTGTGCCAACCTGTCATTATAGAGCCATGAAGATCGGCTTTCAGAAGTTTGGGATGCATGCTTGCCGAACTCGGCATAGCTTTTGCCATTGCAGAGCCATTTGCGCTGGATGGTTCACGAGATAGACCAAGAAGCTCAGACATGTACCCCATCCATAAATGATGTAGAGGGAGAAATAAATCAAATCTGGCATTCCAAAAAAAAGACATGATCAGAAACACATCCCAAAAAAACAAAAAAAAACAGCAAGAAAGGAACAGACTTGGCCTGAGCGTCATCAAACTTCCATATACCTTTCTCCTTCGCCTCTCTCTTGCCAATGATACCTAGTTTCTTCTTCCCCTTATCTCTTTTCTTTCTCATCCGTTTTTCTTCCAGTTTTTTCATCGCCTTACTTTCCCTCGCTGGATTTTCTAGAAGGATCTGCCTCCCCTTGACACGTGAGGCATACATACCCGCAGGATCGGACGATAACGATAAATTGGATGTAACATAGTTAGGTGTGAAGGGGTTGTTGGTGCTGAACTGAAGACGGTATGTCTGGTGGTTTCTGCTTCAGAAAGTCGACTGAAAGATGGGGTCTAAACATCTTACTTTTGAATTTCGGACGGTGAGTTCATTGTAGGGATTAAGATGTTCAGTGCGCTTTTGTGCTGAATCCATTGTACAAATGTGCGAAGCAATGTGCAATGTGCTATACAAGTGACATGTGTATTACATAATCAAATATATAAATAAATACCCTCAACTTGGACCTTTTGGCTTGACTACTACGTGTTATTCTTTCGACAAAAGTGACTGGCCAGATTTAGGGCAACATTTTGCATATCTAAATGGACATCCTATTCTTTCTGACAGTCTATTCTGGGTGTACGTCAAACAACTCAAATTCTTTTCGAGGTTGAGAATACAAGAGCCTGGGTTTGCAAGCTTTTCTAACTAAGTCCCTATCACGAGCACCTCAATCCTCAGGCTGGCCTTCGCTTGGTTACTTTGAAGATTCCGCGTTTGGTAGTAAAGTTCTACCGGATGGCATGGCTTGACGGCTCAGCGCTCCTTAATGACACCCCGGCTGATGCTACCCCGGCTTTCCATGCACTCGGCAGAAAGGAAGGCATTGAGGAGGAGCAATAGCCAGTATGGAAGATCCTGAAAACGCCACTGGCTAATACCCAATTGCCGATCCCTCATGATACTATTTCTGGGCATTTCTGGACTGCTGGTTTTCAAGCCTTGCAGAACTCATGTTTTTTTACACCATAAAATTAGCTCAAGACAATCCTTTGTGATCGTTTACGGTAATGAAATAAACATAAATCTTTCTTCTGTTAAACTAAAGTCGTTTACTTTACAGGGGTTGTCACCGCTTTCTGTTGGAATCCGAGGTCGCCGACTTGTGTACCTTAGCGATTGAACTGCCGACTTGTCCGCGATCTAACAATTCAATGGTCATCCCATCCTCGAGATCTTATTCCGACATGCCGCTTCGCCAGGGATGTCACCTAAGTGTCCTCCTGTGATTGATTACTACTAAAATACTAATACCATTTTCCGTTGCTTGGTGGCTTTCTGCAGAGTGGTACATTCTACAGATTGAGTGTGGAGCTTAAAAAAACAGGGTTCTTCATATGTTCCAGACCCTCTTGCGAAATATTTAGATGTTGGTTGTCATCTTGGCAATAACTTTGTGCCATCAAGCACAATGTCAACGTTGTTGATATATTGAATTCTTTGCCAACCCCTGCTCCTTTTGGTTCACTATTCCTTGGGCGGATTTAGATTAATACATCGATACTAGCGATTACGGTACATATTTTCTCAGTGATCATATTCACGGCTGGTTCGGATCGTGAGCTACTGATGCCTTTTTTTTATTATAGTTCTCCAAGTTCATGAAGTTCTTTTCAAAAAAAAACCAATCGCACGATAACCATCTCGAAGGCCTGAGAAAAGCGTCGCTTATAAGTACTGTGCTCGCAAATTTAAACATTCACTCGATGGTTCAACGTTCATCCTTCGGCACCGAATCCTTAAATTTTATTTATCTTAGCTTAGGTTCCATCGGCCATCCGAGAATTACCGTGGAACACTAATTTCTCTCGCGGACGATTTTCACCTTGATGGACTTTTGAAATGGCAGATTCTGTGCGGCAATTGAGACGTTCAAGTTGTTGAGAGGTCTACTAGTGCCAGTGCAGACAGGGGTTTAGCTTTTGGTGGTAATACCAGAATTTTCATTGAACAATCTGTTGAGAAATCGTCAATGTAATGAAGTACTACAGAGATTCGACGCATGCTGCAGCTACCACGAGTTCATCTCCTTTCATTTGACAGGCTCAATATTTTATCAGCTGTATGATTAGCTAGCGTGAAATGTTAACCCGAAGCTACTACTTTCGGAAATTAGCAGATAAAATTAGTAATAATAAACGCTTAGACGGGATCAAAAGAGTCGATCCCGTCTAAGGGTGTTTATTTTTGACGAGTCGACGACATGCCGACTTGATATTTATGTGCCTTGCCTTGTGGCTCCCTCCCCGCTTAGTCTTTCTTCCCCAATGGTCGCAAGTCAGGGGAAACGTTTTTGCGGACAGGAATTTCTCTCACTGAGCCACCACCAGTGGCGTGTACTGGCGTGTACTTGTATCTTGGAGGGAAAATTCCATAGGTGTCTATATTAGCAGATCTAGAGATTCTAGTCTCGATTGTATCACCCCGAGAAGTTGTTGCCGACCTTGGTGATGGTAATAAATTTATCCGTAGTAAACTGTGTCGCATGCGTTCAACCATGGTACAAAGAACTAGCATGCAGTCCGCGCCAGTTTGTTAGTATTTTTGGAATAAGATAATGGAGATATGGATGGAGGACATACCACAGCAAGATCAACCCTTGTCGTAAGTTAAAATGTCATTGATACATTGGCCTAATTTTGAATAATATTCCCAATTTTCCTGTAGCACCAGGGGTTGTTCGAGCCTGGTGAAAAATGCCTGCCAGTCGTTCAACGGGTATAAAGTGGATAACCCGTTGCTGACCTGGTTAAGATAAACTTACAGTATTTTGGTGACTTTCCTCAACTGCGGGTAAGGTCTCTCATTGATTAACCTGACAGGTCACAAGAAAGTACCGGCCAGTGATTTGACTGAGTAAAATAAAACTTACTTGAGGCGCGCAGTGGAGCAGTGGAGGGTCAAACCATGATGAAGTCAACGTTACCCGTACTTAGTATGTTCAAAATTCAAGGCCCAAAGTATTAGTAACATGTCAGCGTCCACGAGCGTCTATTTGTTATCTATTTTATATATACAAGTAATTTACTTGATTAGGATAACAAGGGGTTATTTAAGCTAAGCAAACTACATGATAATACAATCCGACTTCTTCCTTTTCATTTTCGGGGGTCTCTCTTGAGTAGGTGGTAAATTAGCTGCCTCCCTCTCCTGTCTTTCCCGTTGTTCACGAACGTAAGCTTCCTGTTCCCGGCGAGCGAAATGCTCTTCTTCGGCTTGCATCTGCTGTGCCAATGCCTCGCTAATATCATATAAAAAGGTTGGTTAAAAATGTTGTTAACATCATAGGAACAAAAAGAGATATTCACTCGGCGGGATCAACAGTGCCATTGTACTGATGTTGAAGCATCTCCGAGGCTCTGAGAGCATCCTCAGCAGTCTGTCCTGCAAAATCCCCTCCGGCAGGACTCGAACGGACGAATTCAGAATCGACAAAGGTAGACCAACCACCATCAATGTCTTCGAGACGTTCCCAGACGACGGAAGGCTCTTGCAGAAATACTTGGTCGGTGACGAGTGTATACAACGCGGACTCATCACTTTTCGATTTATATAGTACCGAAAGGTGAGAACTTCGGAAGAGGGCTACGAGCGAGCCTGGAGCAAGTGTGGCTGCCAGCTGGAAGAGTCCATGATAAGTTAATTGAGATTGGCTATTGTCAAGGAAGCGTCGGACAATGGTGGCTACAAAAAATGTCAGTGCAAAATTTTTGAGGGACGCAAGGTGCATAAATACTGACCATCTTCTATCTTGGTTTGTTCCGACTCCGTCCAATTTGTGGTTGGACTCGTAGGGGTGAGTGGATCTGTGGCATCTTCATTGATTACAAACCGCCCATGCGTGAGGTGGTCGACTTCCGCAATTAGGGATACTGCGGAGTCGTAGTCCTGAATCTTCTCCAATGTTTTCCCTTCTGGACCTTCGGGGTCGACCAGCCAGCCATGCACTAATGAGATACCAACTTGCTCAAATAATTTGAGTTCTCCACCGGTACCGGCGGGTCGAAACGATGTTGATGTGGTGAACAACGGATTCAGATCCATTCCCTCTATGGCGCCGAGCATATTAGACATGCGCTGCGGGAAGAAGAGCAATGATACAAAGACCTACTTTGGGTATGAGGCATGATGGACAACGCAGCAGAGATATCAACATCAGGAGAGGTTGTCAGGAGGTATTCGGCAACTAACTGGGACAGGAGTTCGTAGGAGACAGTTATGCGTGAAAGGGGTTGGATATTGATGTGTCCTCGAAGGATTAGGATATTACCTAGACAACTCGTCTAACAATCTCGAAACCAAGAGGTGGGTCTCTCACATATTGCAATGAATGAGCAAGGTCTATGGGACACCGCATTATTTGAGTACAGGTCATACTTGTAAGAATGAGGACGTACGTACCCGTTAAAGTTCTGAGTGATGATTCTGTAAGGCTGTTGTCCGAACTTGATATCTTTCAGATACCACACCTCAGCCAGTGAGGCCTGCATAGTGGGGTTATTTTGCGACATTACTGAACTTCGAAGTTAGGAAAAGAGATGGAGAATCTATTAGCTCTGCGCAGTGCATACCAGAACAAAGGCACAGCCACTGGGAGCAATCTCCGAATTTGTACGAAAACTTGCTCTTCACGCCAACGTCAACGTCAACGTCGTAGGCCTCTTTGGCAATGGCCAAAGCAAAAACGGAAACAGGAAAGCGTGTTGAGCCTATATCGGCTCAGGCTGGTGGATCTACAGGAGACGAAATTGCTATCGATAAACATCCAGACTTTTACTTTCCAGATGGGTCGGTCGTGATCATTGTCGAACAGACTGCCTTTCGAATCCACAAATATGTGCTCGCTCGACATTCAGACGTCTTTAATGGAATGTGGGATGTACCTCAGCCATCTATGTCTGATACATACGATGGTTGTCCAACCGTGAAGCTCGCAGATTCCAAGACTGACTTCATCGATGTTATGAGGGTTATGTATGATGTGTTGTGAGTAGGTTTTTTTTTCCACAAGTTTATTCACACCTATGCTGAGAGCATCAGCTACTTCGACACTCTCCGAGCCGATTCCAAGCTCAAAGATCTCATCACTTTCATCTCTGGGATATTGCGTATCAGTACGAAGTACAATATGGTATCGATCCGAAAAAAATGCATCTCCGTCATGCAA
>Ga0193743_1002253_pt1 | contig 13781 bp, 9 predicted proteins | sample L2c2metaG_FD_143038 | JGI IMG/M metagenome (GOLD analysis project Ga0193743, IMG submission 143038) | Soil microbial communities from a riparian zone of the East river system, Colorado, United States - L2c2 | ecosystem: Environmental > Terrestrial > Soil > Riparian zone | place: USA: East River... | reverse complement strand
CCGCTGCAAGTTGTTCACCACCAGCTCATGCTTCTTCGGTCGTCCACGACGAGGCTCCATACCTCAACATAAAACGCATATCATCTATATGCAATCTATTTATGACTCAGGAGACTAGCTGGAAGCAGCGCTTCCGCAGAGGAGCAACGGCAGCATGACCGGCTCTTTAGGTTGGCGGGAGATCTGTTCCGTGACGGTGGCCTGCAGCTTAGCGTGAAGCTGTATGGCGCTTCGAACTGGGAACGCGGCGCCAATCTCGATCGCGTGGATACACCGCTGAACGACCGCGTCTGGACGCAGCGTGCCATGGTCAAGGCGCTCGCGTAGGCAACGGAGAGTGGCCGCATGGAGGCGTTGAAAGCGATTGTGGACCGGAAGCAGCCGCTGTCGGGCGCGGTGTACGACGATCTCGGAAATCCGACAGCAGTTGTTGTCCTCTGCCCCTGAGCCTGGCTCCCTGTTTTTCCTGTCAAGCCCCTGCAGCCGAAACTAAGACCCATCTCCGTACGCAAATCCAACAAAAACAAAGCCTTAGCCTCCGAAAATAATCTTCTGCAAAGTCGCCTATTAGTTTTACTCAATCGGCTATAGTTAATACAGAGTCAGAAAAAAGCCCCGGCCAACACCGGGGTTTTTCTCTTTAAACCAATAAACCTTTTAGAAAGACGAATTTAGCCGTAACCAGTTTAGAATGACGACTTTGCAGCGAGAGATTCGCTTAAGTCGCTGAATTCAGATGACTTGCAGTAGGGTACCCCCTAAGGGAAGCAGTGATCGTAGTTCATAACAGGCTCTAGTGTCCATCTCCACCTCCATGCGCAGGCGCCTGCCTTGGCTCTGATTCGTTGGGAAGTCGATGGCTCCAAGGCTCATGAGGTTTGCAGAGATTCCGAACCACTTCATTCCCATGAAACCGAAGAGCAACGAAAGCGGGATGGTAAGTGCGACAACGAGGGCAGCACGCCAATCTCCTAAGAAGATGAGAAGAACCACGATGAAGATCTCGTCCGGATAGCCTTGCACCTTTACGGTAACGGGGTTGCCGATTCTCACGAGCGAGATGTCCCGCTCACTTACGGATCCGGTGACCCAAACGGTTGAGAGGTTGGTCACCACAAACGCTTCCGTTCCTGCTTGCACGACAGTTGCCGGAGTGATGTTCCTTTTGATCACTACCCCGCCGAGCGGCGTGCGTACGGGGACATCCTCATACTTGAAGATGTTGTCTACGTTGTCCACCCGCATCGCGATTGCGTACTGGAACTTCGCAGCGGCAAAAGCAGCTATGGAACTGCAAAAGCAGAATCTGGAAAGTGCAAACGAGGTGGTCCGGTATCACCAGGAGCGAGTCAACTCAGGGGCGATGCGCGGGGTCGACCTGTTGCGCATGCAATTGGAGCGTGATCGGGCTCAACTTGCTTTGCAAACAGCAGAACGAGATGCGGATGAGTTCAGGTTGCAGTTCCTTCGAGAACTTGGGAGAACTGCTCCCTGACTAGGCGATAAGGCTGAAGAGCCGAGCGATACTACAAGAAGCGCCTGGCATCGTCCGCGTCTTCCGCCAGACACTTAGAAACGCGAAAAATTGAGACGACTGCCCGATGAACAGTCCGTCGGCGGTAAGCCCCTTCAACGCTGCGGCCGCCGCACCTTTGGTGGATGTAGGACGGATAATCGAACATGCCGGGAACTTTTTGCTCAGGAAGAAAGTTGGCTCGGGCATGATCAGATTGGTTTGAAAATCCTCCCCGCCGAATGGAGGCACATTGAGATCGGGGGAGGTCACCTAGACGCCTGTGACCGGATCGACCACGTTCGTCAGCGGAGGGGCATTCCCTGCCTTGTCCTTCCAGGTCTGGAAATGCATGATCTCCGCTCCGCCAATGCTTAACAAGATGCGCAACACTTCAACGCTACTGACTCGCTGCGCCAGTGAGCATAAAGGCTGGTTCCTCCTTGCTCGATAAAAGCAAAGTGGAAACCTGCCGTGTTGCCAATTGCCTGCGTGGAGGCGGAAAATACCACTGGGTTTGCTTGAGTCCGACTACACATCGTTATTTGTTCTGGGGATTGCCGGATGCTGACCTACGACGAGCGTCGGAATGGCTTGTTCGAATGTGTCGCCTAAGTCTGGATTCTTCTTGCTGCTGCGGTATCGAGTCCACCAAGTGGTATCTACCGTCAACTACATCAAGTTGGTGAGTCGTCCTGTTTGCTGCGCGCCGGTCGCCATGCTGCTCGGCAAGGTGCGGAACTGATCGAGATTCACGATATCCGCACCTTTAGAGGCCAGGTAAGCATTGATGAACTTCTCATGGCTCAACTCATCTTCGGTATTGTCATGGATGTACTGATCCATGTCTTCGTCCAACTGCGATAGCGCGGTATAAAGCGGGTTTCCCGATCCTCCCGGTACCTCCTTATCCTGTATGCCGCCTAGTTCGTTGTATTGCTGCCAGAGATCAGTTTCCAGTATTTCTGCTGCACATAGGAACCGCAAGATCGCTGCGTCCCCTCTATCCAACCTGCCGCTACGTTCTTCTGCGACCACTCTAGGGGCGAGGAATGTGCCAGCTGACATGGCTGCTCCGGTAACCCCCATGCCTTTGAGGAAAGAGCGCCGTTTGACGGTGCAGTTTAACCGATTGTCCTGATTTTCCTTCGTGGATGGATTCGTTGTGTCTGACACAGCTAAGAAGGCTTTTACGGTTTTCACGTTGCACACTCCTGTGAGGAAATGGTCTTTTGTGATTCGGCGGTGACGACGCCCGATTGCTTATACAAGTCACCGCAGAATAAGCCTGCTACCGTGCAAATTCCTATATGTCACATACTCGCAAGAAATATGTAATTTGTTTGCTCCTCGGCCTAACTAACAAGAAATCGGCTATGTTCTCTTCATGAAATAAAGATCGATCTTCGGGCGCCCGCGAGGAAACGGGAGCGATCGCTCATGCATTGTGTGCCTCGTTTCACGATTAAGGTGCATATGCTCTTGTCGAAGTTTGTTTCTCCATCTACTGCAATCCGGCGACATCTCTCCAGCGTCACGCTTCTTCTCTTCTTCTTCTCAGCAGCATTGGTCTGAGCGCCCACAGGGGCGGCATCTCCGGCGTGGTCACGGACCCGAGCGGAAACCTTCTCAGGTGCTCTACGTTGGAGAGTCGTGCGCAGAATTGTGTCGAGATGCACCAGCGTCTTCGAGGCTTCCCGGTTTCTTCCCTTGGGGAGCAAAGCTTTTGAACGCGATACGCTTTGAGGACTCAGGAGCACGAAAAACGGCCCGTTTGGCCACACCTCATTGAGAACCGGCGGAATACCGAACGATTGTTCATGACAAACTCTGTTGTGCTGGACAGAGCCATTATGGATGTGTACGGTATGCCAGAATATGGAAGGGGCCGGCGCTCCCATTTACGCTGTTCGACTCCACAAGCACTTCAAAATGTGGAAGCGAGCCGTCGGCCTTCTTGATTTTCGCCAGAAATGGCAACAGGACTGCATCGTCGAAGAGAAAGTCGCTGATCGCCTCAGTCCCGGCCATGGAATTTCCCTCGATGGTCAAAGCGTTTCCATTCCCATCCAGATTCGGCAGGAAGGCCAGCACTCCCAGCACTCGCTGCTTTGGATCGGTTTCCGCCACCGAGAATTCAGTCGTCTCTCCCGCCTGCGGATGGCGATTGATAAAGCTGTATGTGCGGTGGACTCCATTATTCGAGCCGATGAAATTTAACTCAGGTTCATAGAGCTCGAGCCAGGGATTCGCCCCGCGCGCTCCCGAGAGGATGACACTGCCCTGCTTCAACTCATTCATCTGAATGTCTCGCGCATATTTAACCTGTAGCCCACCTGAGGGGCCAAAAGGCAACTGTTGGAGGCGACGAAAGATGTTCAGATCCACGAACGAGGTGTAGCGGCGGTTTGCCATGTTCAATACCTCCTCCCCCCTTTCCGGCGAGAGACCACGCATTTCCCGGCTGAAATCGCGACTGAGATACTCCGCCAGCGTGGTCTCCTTCTGCGTCATCCGGTGCAACAGCACCAGACCGCTATCCGCGGCCACGAACGTTGTGATTTGACCGGGCTGAAAGAAACGGCTCCAGAGGGGATGAGTGGCCCCTCGAGTCAGTTGTGTTTTTGTAAAAGTGCCTATATTTCCGAGAGACATCGTTAGAATTGCGATCGAGAGAATTGCAACCACGCTCCATGCAAGTGCAGAGCTTCCTGAGTGTCGTACTCCGTCTTGGGGCGGCCGCCCAGATGAAATCGCTGGTTGCGCAATTGGGGTCGGCGCAGAAGCAGGAACTGCTATCTGTGTCGAGGATCGCGGCTCGAAAAACGGAACGTAGCCGCCCCTGGGGATAACAATCTTAATTGGTTCATTCGAACCTTCGTCATCGAAGTAGAGGTCGAGTCTTTGCCGAAGACGGCTAGCCTGCGTCCGCACGATCCCATCAATTGAGGAATCGTAGTCGCGTGGGCGACCAAAGACAGCCTCACCAATCTTCTGCTCGTTGATCTCGTTTGCTCGACCGTTCAGGGTGAGGTCGCAGACATAGATAAGGAGACTCGAAAGACGTTCAGATTTCGAGAAGAGGGAAGACGTAACAACACGATCCACCAGCTCGCGACGTGTGTCCGTTGCTGAGGGTTTAGAAGGAGCTACCTCTTTGTCCGTAAAGATCATGCTTAAGCCTTTAGTCAGTTAAACACGTTCGTGTAAATCCTGCATAAACAGAATTGCAACACTCTATTCACTGTATCGGTTACATCGAGATTCACGGTAATCCGTTTGTAGCCATGGATTTACAGCGTGTATCGATAATGTCGCGGTGAATTGCTTTGGTAGCTTTCAAACAAAGTGCTAGTTCTATGCGAACTGAGAAGTCGAGACAGCAGATGAGGAGCTTGCTCCGCTTCCGGTACGACTCCGGGATGGCGGATTGAGTTGCACCAACTGATTTCACACCAACCATGCTTAGGAGAGAGTCAAGTGATCCGTAATCTTTGTTTCCTTCTTCTGTTGCTTACAGTGTTTTCCGCTGCTTCGTTTGGCCAAGCGAATGCTGTCGATGCTGCTGTAAACGGGTATGTCTTAGATCCTTCGAAGAGTGCGATATCCGGAGCTCGTGCCAAGCTGACCAACGTCAGCACTGGAATCTCGCAAGAGACGACTACCGATGCGAAGGGCTACTATCGTTTCCCACTCGTGCCAGTCGGAACTTACCGGCTGGTAACTGTCGCTGACGGATTCCAAACAAGTACGCAGGGAGGTATTGTCCTTAACGTAGGCCAGGAGGCTCGGCTCGATGTTTCCCTGGTCGTCGGGAGTACCTCGGAAACAGTCCAAGTCGAGGCTGGCCCCAACATTCTGGATACGGGAACAGCGACCATAGGGACGGTACTCGATCGACATGAGATTGAAAATTTGCCCATCGCATCGCGCAACCTCTTCAACTACCTGCTACTTTCCCCTGGAGTTATCGGAATTCCTACCAGCACCTTTTCTACAACTCAGTTCACCTTTGGCGGAACAGAGCGGTCGCAATGGAATCTCGATGGCCTTGACAACACGCAACACGGGTCAAATCGTCAGATTCGCCTGATCATTGTGACTCCTGAAGCCGTGGCACAAACTCAAACCCTCTCTGGTGGGTACTCCGCCGAGTTTGGCCGAGCTGCTGGTGGTCAAATCAATGTTCTGCTTAAATCGGGAACCAACGAGTTTCATGGCTCGGCTCTAGGGCAGTATCGGCCTCTTGACCTGCAGGCAATTCCCACCCTTGCGACCTCACAGCCCGATCGCAGTTGGCATGATGAAGCGTTCACCCTCGGTGGCCCAATCATTAAAGATAAACTCTTTTTCTTCGGACAATTTGAGAATAATCCCTACACGCTCCCGAACGTCATCACTATTACTCCGGCCAATGCCGCCGCGCTCGGACTGCCCAACACCGAAATTGGCACCGCACCCTTCGGCGAAACCTACCGGACATTGGTCGGTAAGGTTGACTTTGCCCTGAACCCGAAGAACAGCGGCTATGTTCGCTTCGCACGCTTCACGAATCATCAACCCAACAACTCCGGTGGACTCAGCATCGTCGACCGAGGCTCTCACTACGTCGACCACCAAAACGGTGGTGGCGTCCAATTAGCCACCATACTCTCCAGCAAACTGCTCAACGAGCTGCGCTTTGGCACCATTCAGCGCGACACCGGAAACTTCCCTGTGGTCAACAGCTCGCCTCAGGGAAGCGTTTTGATCAACATCAGCAGCGTCGCAAACATCGGTTATAGCCCGCTCACCACTACCACTACGACTGAACGCAGCACCAGCGTGCTCGACAACCTGACCTGGACACGTGGACGCAGCACCATGAAGTTTGGCGGGGAGTTCGACCACGAACTCTTTGCCAACTTATCTGGCACTGCCCCGACTTTTACCTTCAGTGGTCTTGCCGCTCAGAATGCCCGTCCTGCCGTCAGCTCGCTCAACCAGTATCTCAACACCGTCGCCGGAAAGATCGATCCCGCGACAGGCCAGCCATACACCTACACCTTCCTTACGACCAACAGTGGCAATCCTAATGTCCGCATCGCGTTCAACTTCCTTAATTTTTTCGCGCAGGATGAGATCCGTTTCAGCCCTAACCTCAGCGTTAACGTTGGCGCACGCTACGAGGCCATTCTTTTCCCCACCTTTGACGCTCTGGCGCCCTATCCGCTTTCTCGGAACGTGCCAAACGACTACACTGACATCGCGCCACGCCTTGGTCTGACGTGGTCCCCTGGGGGTAGCCGTAAGACTGTCGTGCATGCTGCGTACGGCATGTACTATGATGTGCCCGGATTAGGCACTTTCTACAATGCGGCCCAGGTCAATGGACATCGCCTCCTCAGCTACCAGGTTTCGGGTAATACGTCCGGCGCTCCAATATTCCCCAATGTGCCTGATCTAAGCGGCTCAAGCTTTCAGGTGAAACCGAATATCACGGCCTTTGATCCAAACTTTCATAACGCATATCAGCATCAGGCAAACTTGCAGATTCAGCAGGATCTGGGAGGCAACTTCCAGCTAACAGTTGGGTATCAGTTTGCAAGTCTGAAACATGGCCTTTACTACACGGATACCAACCTGACCGCAACGGGAAATACGCTGGCCGACGGCCGCCCCATCTTTGCGGGAACATCCAATCGGCCCAATACAACCTTCGGAGCAATCAATCTTATCCGTAGCGGTACGAGTACAAACTTCAACGGCGGGTTTCTTACTCTACAGAAGCGTCTCTCCAAGGGATTCGAATTCACCATCAACTACATGTACTCGCACGCCTTGGCAGACAATATCGGTGAGGGTGGCAGCGTCAGTGATCCAACCAATATTCATCGCGACTATGGCAATGCCGATAACGACACGCGACACAACCTCGTCATTCAGGGCATCTACCAGCCAACGATAAGTGCACACTCCTGGCGTTGGCTGAACGGCTTCGAACTCTCATCGATGACGTTCATGAATTCGGGTTATCCCATCAATCCAATCGCTGGAACGGATCTTAACAACGACGGCGTTATCAACGATCGCCCAGTTTTTGTGAGCCGCAACAGCTTGTATGGCAGCGGCCTCTCTCAGGAGGACGCGCAACTCAAACGATATTTCAACTTTGGCGAGCGATTCCATCTTGCAGCGTTCGTCGAAGCTGAAAATCTGCTAAATACAAACAACCTCAACTGCAACACCACCACCGGCTGCACAGGTGCAGTGATCAATACTGTCAACTCCAGCAACTTTCTCAGCCAAACATCGGCACGCACCTCCCGCAACGTGCAGACCGGGCTGAGCCTGAAGTTCTAAACCTCTGAGCGCAACTAATGCGGAGGCCGGTGTACTCCCACCGGCCTCTCGAGACCAAACTGCAGCATCCTTTTGTCGATCCGGAGGAGTCTTTGTCCATGCAACTCGGTTCATTGCCACGCCTGTTTTTTGCGGCAGCAATCCTCACCCTCCCTCATCCATCTATAGCCCAGGCAGTCACTAAACCTCTACCGTTACACGGTGCCTTGCAGGACAAAGATTTCTATCTTCTTTCTACATTCCAGGCCGACCCTGGAGTGCGCGTCGTGCTTGCTGGAGATAAAGCGCTCAAACAGATAAGTGCGGAACGGAAGCAATTCCTCAAGCACGCCCTGCAAACATGCAAAGGAAATGCAGTCTGTACGCTAAGGGCTATTGTCTGGACCGATGAGGAGATTCGCTTTGTCTCGTTTGCCCTTGCCCGGATATATCAGGACAATTCATCCTTACGAGATCTAGTTGAAAAAAATCTTCGCCCCAGCGGCGCCTATGTGCTCTATCAAAAACAAAGCGGAGAAGCTCTACTTGTGAATGCGTGGGAGATCTGCGCTCGCGGTCTGAACAACATCATCGCCGTTTACGGACAGGGTGCCGCTCCACGTTACCCGCTGATCGACTCCATCTCTTTTGATGTGAACGCTCCAGACTTCCAGCAACGCATCGCTTCACTCGTACAACAGATATCCACTGAAGCCACAACCTCGGAGATATTCTTCGATCCTTCGCTCAAGGCCGCTCTGCAGCTGCTTGCTTTGAATCATCGCGATGAAGCAGGCAGGCTTGAGCCGATGGAGACAGCCGCGAACGAGGCAGCAGTAAAGGCGATTCCTTCTATTCATTGGAAAGATTACTCCTATTCGGTCATCGTCGTCCCCGGCGCCGGACCAGGCGATCTAAACACCCCTCTCTCCGAAGCTGGCCGCAGGCGTACTGCGCTCGCAGCGGAGGCATATCATGCGAGTAAGGCACCTTTCATACTCGTATCCGGCGGCTATGTGCATCCTTCGCAGACACGCTTCTCAGAAGCGATGGAGATGAAGAAAGCTCTGCTCGATGATTACCATGTTCCTGAAGCTGCGATCCTTATCGATCCGCATGCCCGGCATACCACGACAAACATGCGCAACGCCGCGCGAGAGATCTACCGCTACGATATGCCGATGAACAAGCCTGCACTCGTGATCAGCGATGCCGCGCAGATCGGCAATATCGCAAGTCAGTCCTTCGCCGACCGCTGCCTCAAGGAGTTAGGCTATCTGCCATACCAGATAGTCAACCGGCCTTCCGACACCAGCCTCGTCTTTCTACCAATAGCCGAGTCTCTGCAACAAGATCCTCTTGACCCACTCGATCCATAGATGATGGACGACTTCAACTGTCTCCCATGTGCTTGTAAAGGTGTAAAGCTTCCACCCAAACCGATGTAACGCTGCTGCCTGGAGTCGAACCATGAAGCGCAGGTCTTCCTTAGTTATTTTTCTTGTCGCAGCGCTCTGCATCCCCGAACCGGCCTTTCCGTGGGGCACTCGCGCGCACGCAGTCATCGATCGTACCGCCGTGGATACGCTGCCCGACGATGGTCCCATCTTCCTGAAGAAGTATGCCGACTATATCGCCGGCTCAGCCAGTATTCCGGATACCTGGCGTCAGCCGTCTGAGCCTTTCTCGAAGATCGAAGAAGACCCCAACCACGGCTGGTTCCGCGAGCAGTTCTCCTTCATGACAGAGGTTCCGCGTTCTCGTTACGAGTTTGTGCTGGCACTTTACCGCGAAAATCTCCGCATCGAGAAGTCCGATCCCGAGAATGCCCGCCGCATGAACGTGCGCTGGACCGGTACGCTGCCGTACGCCGCGGTCGAGGTGTACGGCCACCTCGTCGCAGACATGCGATATCTGCGCAAAGCGCGCGCCGATGGCAAAGACACGACCTTCCTGGAGCAGACCTGCGCGTTCTATGTGGCCTGGATGGGACATTACATCGGAGACGGATCACAGCCGCTGCACGACACGATTCATCACGATGGCTGGCAAGGGCAGAACCCAAACGGATACACCCGCGATCCTAAAGTCCACGGTCGCTTCGAGTCGCAATATGTGGATGCCATCTCTCTCTCAGAAGAGGATATTCTCTCCCGGATCGGGAAGCCGGGTCACCTGAAGGGAGACGTCTTCGATTTGGTCCTGGCTCATCTCGACGAGGCCGGCAGCAACGTCGTAATGATATACAAGCTCGACAAGCGCAATGCTTTCGCCGATGTCCACGATCAGGAGGCAAGAGAGATGGTCTATAGCCGCACGGCTGCCGGCGCACGCATGTTGCGCGATCTTGTCTATCGCGCCTGGCTGGAAAGTGCGATACCTGCAACTCCAGATAAGCCAAGCCCAATCGATCCGAATAACCCTCTTTACAATCCACAGACAGGTTCGGCCCCTGCCGCCAAATCACTGAGGGTGATCAAGTAAAGGTGCTTAGTATTTGGTTATCCAAAGTCAGTGTCGCGCGCACTCAAATACCGGAAAACGGTCAGAGCGCCATATTTACTGCACTCAAATCCCCGGATTCGAAGCTGTTGATGTACTTTATTCCCAGACGAAAAAAATGCGGAAGGGCGAATATGGCGAGCGAATGCGTGTATGTCTAAGCACGTCGCAATCGAAACGTTGCGGAGGGTGGGTGACCAGAGCTCACTGGTGCTTTCGATAAGATCCCCATTACGCTGAGTCTTGTTTGCGCGGCCAAAGGGTTGATTACCGACTCTCGCTGCAGAGCCAGTTTCCAATCCGCATCCCCCGCAACTTGCCACTGTCTTTTGCATCGAAAACCCGGACAAACCTTCACCCGAACTCAGTCTGGGCATTCGTAGGCGCTATTTCTTCAGGGTACCTCCACTCATCCAAAGACCCCTTTTGCGATTATTAGCGGCGGTAGCGCAAACTGATCGCGTACATCTCCCGTCTTATACGGAAGGAGGCGCCATGAAGAGTCTCTGGCGAGTAGCATGCGGGTTAGCCTTTCCCGGAGTCGTCCTTGGGGCCATCCTCGCCCAAGAGGCCTTTCGCGAATACCCCTCCGTCGAATACGGCCTCGACATGCCGCTTCCTCCAGATTGGAACAAGCCTGCGGAATGGACCTTCGCGCGTCTGATGTTTCCGCCCGGCCCGCTCGATGGCTATCGCGGCCGTTTCGACGGCCCTTGGCAGGAGGGCCTCTCTCTCTGGACCCAGGACTACCCCCGCGCCGACCGCGCCCTCGCCAACGCCGTGCGCCGCCTAACCCGCGTCGACGCCCGCTCTGTCGAGCAGGCCGTCAACATCGACGACGGCGATGAACTCTACAACTGGCCCTGGATCTACGCCGTGCAGGTCGGCGAGTGGGGACTCACCGAGGCCCAGGCCAGAAAGCTCCGCGACTACCTTCTCCGCGGAGGCTTCTTCATGGCCGACGACTGCCACGGCTCCGAGGAACAGGCCTACTTCGAAAAGACCATGAAGATGGTCTTCCCAGAACGCGACCTCGTCGACATCCCCAACGACGACCCCATCTTCCATACCATTTTCGATCTTGATGATCGCTTCCAGGTCCCCGGAGCCGAGCATCTGAACACAGGCCACAAAAAGGATGGCTACGTCGCTCACTGGAAGGGAATCTACGACGACAAAGGCCGCATCATGGTGGCCTTTTCGCTCAACTCCGACCTCGGAGACTCATGGGAGTTCCTCGACACGCCCCGTTACCCATCCAAATACTCAGTCCTTGGAACAAAGATCGGCGTCAATTATGTCATCTATGCCATGACACATTAAACCACTGCCCTCAATTACCGCTCTACGTAGTGGAGTCTCACCAGCCGCCCTTTAAACCATCGCAATGACCATGTCCGGAAACCCGGGCAATGCGAGTTCGCAGCGCAGCAAATGGAAGAAATCCGCTATCGATCATCGTGTTTTGTCATCGCGTCATCGGATCGCGGCCTCCCCGTCGCTGGCATGCTTTGAAGGTATAAACCACGAATTCCTCTGACTCGGTCCGCATCTTCGGCGAGCGCACAGGCGAATTTGCCAACAGTGAGAATGCGCAACAAATCTTGCTAACCATATGCACAGGTCGCTTGGCCCAAGAAGGCCGTTATGCATATGCGTATGCCTCGAATCGAAATCTCCGTATCCAAATAGTTGCTAAAAGCAACTATTTATTGATAGCCTTTGTCATGCCAGTAAAAGGAGAATCGGCCAAAGATGCAGAACAAGTTTCGGCGATGCGGGAATTCAATCGCTTCTATACGGCGCGATTGGGTCTATTGCACAAGCGTCATTTGGACGGAGAGTTTTCGCTGACGGAGGCCCGCATTCTTTATGAGATAGGGTCAAGCCCCAAATTGACAGCCTCCTCTCTGCGGAACACGCTCGAACTGGATGCGGGATACATCAGTCGATTACTTGGCCTGTTGACCAAGCGGAAGCTCGTGCGCCAGACTGCGTCCAGAGCGGATGGCCGCGAGAAGATGCTTACGCTCTCCACGACGGGAGAAAAGAAGATCGCCGCACTGAATGAGCAGTCTGCGCTGCAGATACAAAGGTTGCTGGAGACGCTTAGTGCGGCTGACCGAGATACAGTGATCGCGTCGCTGTCGAAGGTCCGTTCGATTCTGAGTCAAGATCACGGGCCTGCCGTTCGGGTCGTTCGGTTGGCGGAAGCGAACGATGATGCGCTTCGACTCCTGCAGGAGTATTACGAAGCGGTCAATGTCGTCCAGCGGGATAGTCCCGAAGCCATTCAAAAGATCATCGACGACGCCTCTTCTGGCATGTGGCTCGCCTATCTAAAGGATGAAGCTGTTGGATGCGTCGTGCTCCGGAAGCTCGCATCCATCCCGTTCGCGGGAGAGTGCAAGCGTCTCTATGTGCAGCCGCGTGCCCGTGGACACCGCCTTGCGGACGCGCTGCTGGATGCACAAGAGGGATACGCCCGCAGCCAAGGTCTGCAATGGATCTATCTGGACAGTTACGACGATCTGAAAGTCGCGATCGCTCTTTACCGGAAGCGCGGTTATGTTCCATGTGAACGCTATAACGACAACCCGCAAGCAACAGTGTTCCTTCGCAAACAAATCGGCCAACATTCTCGTTTGCGTAGCCGCGAAGGAAAAATCAAGAGATGAAAGGCTACGCGCCCTCGAAACATGGCGAGTTGCTGCTATATAGCTGATCAGGTTGCCAGATAGTCGGCTATTCGGACGGTGCCCCACGGTCAGTTGGCGATCACAGTCATCATGGAGTGACCGGCACCGATGCGCTCATCGTGGGTTAGGTAGTGGTAGCGCCAACACTGGTGCCAGTGAAGGCCGGCGACCGGGTGAAGACGGATCGGCGTGATGCAGAGAAGTTGGCGCGCTGTTACCGATCCGGTGACTGACGGCAGTGTGGTTCCGGACGAAGGCTCCGAGGCGCTTCTAGATCTTGTGTGTGCGCACGAACTTTCTCAATTGAAGTTCGCTGCTTACGATCTGGCTTTTTCGCAGAACCGGCGAACGACGGCGCGACGTTCGCTGAAGCGAAAGCGATGACGGCCGCTAGACCTAGCGCTGCACGCATTCGTGTTGAGATCATCTTGCTACACTCTCTTATTCTTCTTTGCTACCCACGGGGCAACATCCACACCGTTGTGGCCGCTCTCTCTAGAGGCTGTTATGAACTTTGCGAACTGGCCTGCGCCTCAACCATTGTGCCTTTTGCTCATTGTGCCTTTTGCTGTTGACGCAGTTGTTGTCCTCTGCCCCTGAGCCCCGCTCCCTGTTTTTTCCTGTCAAGCCCCTGCAGCCGAAACTAATCCGCATCTCCGTACGCAAATCGAACAAAAACAAAGCCTTAGCCTCCGAAAATAATCTTCCGCAAAGTCGCCTATTAGTTTTACTCAATCAGCTATAGT